>Ga0052836_100170_pt1 | contig 6615 bp, 7 predicted proteins | sample BlaSprwater61714_FD_53173 | JGI IMG/M metagenome (GOLD analysis project Ga0052836, IMG submission 53173) | Freshwater microbial communities from Blank Spring, California, USA - Blank Spring water - 6/17/14 | ecosystem: Environmental > Aquatic > Thermal springs > Unclassified | place: USA... | reverse complement strand
GTAGGATTTGCCATATTGACGGCATTGTCCATCCCTTGTTTCATGAAATATGCCCCGATAGCAAAAAGCCCCAGGATAATAAGCGGAATAAATTTTTTTAACATGGTTACACCTGAATTGATAAATTTTTATCTGTAATCATACTATATTATAGGTTACATCTATAAAGCTTTTCAAATAAGGAAGAAAAAAAGAGAAAAAGTTTTTTTTAAGCTTTTATTTAAGCTTTGTGGTCTATAATCTCACCCACAAAACAAAAGGACAGTTGGGTGAGTAGGCTGAAACCACATCCCTGCTAAGGATGCGTACTCGTAAGGGTACCGAGGGTTCGAATCCCTCACTGTCCGCCACTAACTTCTTGTATTTCCCTACAGAAACTTACTTAGACTCTTTAAAACACCGATAAAATATGTATTGACTTTAGGGCACCTCTAATGTGCCAACAGGGGTCGGCATTTTAGAGGGTACAAAACAACTGAGTTTGTACATTACGCTTCTTCTTGTTCTTTCTACACACTGCGTATTTTCAATCCCATGGCGTAATGGGTATAAAAAAGAGGTTGATGCGTGCCTCCACCATCAATACACAGGATAGACAGATCTTTAAGGAGAGTATCCGGAGACTTTAAGCTTTGTAGCGCTTATCCCTGATACTCATCTGTTTACTGTTCTCGTCGACATAGATGTCAAACAGGTCGATCTGGTCGATAAGTTGGCTTAGTTTTTTATACCCGTAGTTGATCGGCGAGAAGGAGGAGTTGTTGTTGATATACTGACCGATATCGGAAAGGTTTGCCCAGCCGTCATCCTCCATCGTCTGTTCCACGGCATTGTGAAGTAGATTGACCAGCCAGCTGTCCTTGCGCATCTCCTCACGTGTTTTGCGTTTGGGCTGTACCTTCTCAGCTGGCACGGGGCTTTTGCTGTCTGCATTGCTCATCAGGTTTTCAGTAAAGATAAACTGAGAACATGCCGCCATAAATGGCTTGGGTGTTTTCTTTTCGCCGAAACCATAGACCTTTATCCCTTCAGCCTGCACGCGCATCACTACAGGGGTAAAATCCGAATCGCTGGTGGCAAAGGCAAATGCATCGATCTTTTTGGTGTGCAGCATATCCATCGCATCGATCGTCATCAGGATATCCGTAGCATTCTTGTGCTTAGAGTAGTCAAACTGCTGGATCGGCTTGATCGCAAGCTCCAGAAGCTTCTCCTCCCAGTTCTTGAGGTGTTCTTTTGTCCAGTTTCCATAGGCCTGGCGGATATTGACGATACCGTATTTGCTCAGTTCGTTGATGATCCCCTCAATGGCACGGTATGAAATATTATCACTGTCTATGAAGAGGGCGATATGGGACTCTTTATTTTGTATCGGCACGATCAGTTACCCTCCATTTTGAAATAGCCTATATAGTTCTTAATCCTTTGTCCTGACACTACCCAGCTCTCGATACCTCCTTCAAGATTGGAGACATTGTTAAATCCAAGGTCTTTCAGGGTTTTGGCGCCAAGTATCCCTCTTGCACCTTTGAGGCAGTAGCAGACGATGGGGCGATCACTCAGATCAACAAGCTTGTCATCGATGGCAAATTCGAGTTTTCCCCTTGGGATAGTGAAGATGGTCTTGGCTGGGATGATTCCCGAAGCGAACTCATCGGCTTCACGTACATCGATAAGTACCATCTTCTCCAGATCGATCTCTTCCGCAGTGACCTGAGGGATCTCCTCTTTGGCTTTCTCTAGAAACTCCTTGAGATGACCCTTGATCTGGCTCATATCGCAGCGCGCGTAATAGTGCTCCAGCTTCACGTTTTTTTCCATCGTTTCTTCTCCTTTGTATGATGGGGATAGTATAGCGACAAACAAACCGTATGTAAAGAAAAAAGAGGTAAAAGGAAGGGCTCACTGTACCTGGAGGATATCGATGTCTCTATCCTGGCAGAAGGTGAGAGGTGAGGGGCTATAGCATAGGTTGAAAATAGGTAAGCGTACTGCGCCCGAATTTTTTACGTTTGGTTTGCATGAGTGCACCGATCTGTTTGGGCATCTCCAGGTTGCTCATGTGCTCTACGATCACCATCTCGCAGATATCGGGTTCGATCATCTCTATGAGAGCGATCGTTTTGTCATAGACCTCATCCATACCCGTACGTGTAGAGAAGGGCGGATCGAAATAGAAGTAGGTTTTTATACCGGAGCGTTTGACTGCCTCGTAGACCGTTTCAAACTTTTCAAAACTGTCCCCAAAAAAGAGGTGGGTATGCATCGGGTCAATGCTTAGGGCATTTTTTTCGAGTATCTCATAGGCAGTATGGTTGTACTCTACAAAGTAGGCATCGCCTGCCCCGCGGCTGAGTGCTTCCAGGCCCACAGAGCCTGAACCGCCGAAAACCTCAACAAAGTTTTTGTCGATGATATCAAACTGCAGTGTATTGAAGAGGGACTCTCTGAGGATGCTTTTTGAACTTCTGGTGGTATCTATGGCAGGGATCTGTAGTTTTTTGCCTTTGTGTTTCCCTGCATTGATCGTGGTGATAAATACTTTGATGGGTGCTTTTTTCATAATGGGATTTTAGCGTAACTCCGTTAAAAGGTGACAATATGTTGCAAAGTATTGATCAGTTTGCTCTCTTCTCGCACATCGGCACGTTCTTTTCCCGGTTCTAGAGAGGTGATGATAGTGCGTCCGGTGATGAGCTTGGTGGTATCTTTTTTGCGGATACCCCAGTAGGTATGCATCACGACAGGTTCTCCTTTGTACTCACCCATATACAGCACAATATGCCCGGGGACATACAGAAGTGAACGGAAGGGTTCTGCCTCTTTGATGATCTTCTGTTTTTTGAAAGGCTTTTCCATCCCCGAGATAGAGATCCTGTTGCCATCTTCTGCCTGTTTGCTCGAATTTCGGCGGAGGAATATACCAAAGACACCCAAAAAATCCCTCGTAGTGGCAGAGCAGTCTCTGCACTCATAGCTCCCGCCCCATCCATAGGGTTCGTTATAGAACTCATTGGCAAGTTTTGCCACATTTTCGGGAGTGAAGGCCAAAGGCTTTTGGGCGATGAGTTCCGGTTTTTCCACTTTAAGATGTTCTATATGGGCATGCCCTTTATGGTCGCGCGAAGCGATCAGATAGCTTTTTTGATCTTTGGCGATCGGAAAGAGTGCCCCCACTTTGACAAAAGAGTGCGGATCTTTATCCTTGAAGATACGCAGGTTATCCCTGATCGTCATCGCATAGTTCCCGTTTTTAAATGCCCGGATAAAATCATTCCCTACTAGTGCGATATCTTCTGTCTTTACCCATCCAAATGCATAGGCACCCCGAACAAATGCCCAGCGGTTATCTTTGGAGAAGTGCGAAACATAGAGTGGCAGGTTGATATGGTAGGCCGAGTTCTGGTTATAGTCAAAAGGGAAGCCTTCACCGGTTTTGCTCGGGTCACGGTAATACGCTGATGTCGTTGGCAGTGCCTTGAGATCTGTACGGCGTACCGTGATCGCCCTGTAACGTTTGCTGTCAAGTGCTGCCATATTGGCATTGTCGATCCACTTTTCATAGACAGAAGGAGGGATCACTTTTCCATTTTCCTGATAAATAGGCTTTTGGGTTACAAAGCGAACCTCCCATCCATAGTCCTGCTTGGGGATATCGATCGCGTTGAGTTCCCACGGTTTGAAATACTTTTCATTGTAGCGTTTATCTAGCTCTTTTTGTGCTTTTTTGCTAAAAGGTTTGAGCTGTTTGGCATAGTACGCCGGATCCTGCGGGATCTGCTTCATATCCGCTACGACATTTTTGGGCAAATTGTCTATGCGTGATCTCTTGCGTTGACTCTCTTTGAGTATATACTCGGCTTGCAGGCTGGTGATCGCAATAAGGCTAAGCAGTATCAGTTGTTTCATTGGAGTACTTTTTGTTTGATTGTAATGGAGTTTGATTAATCAACGGTATACAGAGGATAAACAGCCTATAAGATCTACTTGCTCTGTTACTTTTAGGATAGGTTTTTTATCCCCGAGCCGATATCGTTAGATAGCACAAGGCGACTCTCATTAAAATTGACACTCCCCCGTGTTGGGTTACATGCCAGCAGTGCCACGCCATCAAGGTCAATCATCGTGATGCTTCTTAGCTCACTCTTTGATCGCATCATTATCGATCTTGATCTTTAGGGTATCGTAGCTATGGTAAAAAAGAAAAAAATTTAAATTCTTTAGCTTTATTAAGAAGGTTTAAAGTAAAATTCTAAAGCTTACTTTCAAGTTCGTTTCAACTTCTAAAGTACCCACAATTCTGAGGGAGATACACCCTTAACATTTAAGGAGATTTAATGCCATATACCGCTAAAACNATAGAGTACCTCAAACGTACCAGCCCCGCCCAAACCGAGTTTTACCAAGCCGCAGAAGAAGTTCTGCTATCCCTTGCCCCACTACTGGATAAAGATCCAAGATATCAAAAACACAACATTATCGAACGTATCGTAGAACCAGAACGCCAGATTTTTTTCCGCGTGACATGGATCGACGATCGAGGGCAAATCCAGGTCAATAAAGGNTTCCGTATCGAGTTCAGCTCATGCTTGGGGCCGTATAAGGGTGGTCTTCGTTTTCATCCAAGTGTGAACGCAGGTATCATTAAGTTCCTCGGCTTCGAACAGATCTTTAAAAACGCACTGACTGGTCTGCCTATCGGCGGCGGCAAAGGGGGGTCTGACTTTGATCCAAAGGGGAAAAGTGACGGAGAGATCATGCGTTTTTGTCAGTCATTCATGACTGAGCTTTACCGCCATATCGGTCCTACTATCGACGTTCCTGCAGGTGATATCGGTGTTGGTGGTCGTGAGATCGGTTATCTTTTTGGTCAGTATAAACGTTTGACAGGACGTTACGAGGGTGTCTTGACAGGTAAGGGGCTGAGCTGGGGCGGTTCACTGGTGCGTACTGAAGCAACAGGGTATGGTTCGGTCTATTTCGCGCAGAATATGCTTGAGGCGCGCGGNGAGACACTTGAGGGCAAGATCTGTACGGTTTCTGGTTCAGGTAATGTTGCGATTTATACGGTAGAGAAGCTTTACCAATACGGGGCGAAACCAGTGACTGTCAGCGATTCACGCGGTATGATCTACGACAAAGACGGTATCAATCTTGAGACACTTAAAGAGCTCAAAGAGGTACAGAAGANTTCTCTAGAAGCTTACATCAAAGCGCATCCAAGTGCAGAGTATACCCCTGTATCTGACTATCCAAAAGGGCGTAACGCTGTCTGGACGATCCCGTGTTATGCGGCTTTCCCGAGTGCGACACAAAATGAGATCAATGCCNCAGATGCGAAAGAGCTGCTTAAAAATGGGTGTGTCTGTATCAACGAAGGTGCAAATATGCCATCTACGCCTGAAGCGGTCGAACTCTTCCTTGAAGCAAAGATCGCCTATGGCCCAGGTAAGGCAGCCAACGCAGGCGGTGTAGCGACAAGCCAGCTCGAAATGAGCCAGAATGCCGGTATGGAGTCATGGGACTTTGAAACCGTCGACAANAAACTTAAAGACATCATGAAAGGAATCTTCCTCAACAGTAGCGAAACAGCAAAAGAGTTCGGTGATCCAACAAACCTCGTTCTTGGTGCCAATATCGCAGGTTTCCGTAAAGTAGCCAATGCGATGATTGACCAGGGTGCTGTCTAAGAGATCAGCGGCTCTGCTGCTGCCTCGCACTGACGGAAATTCGTTACATTGAAAGGCTTAGCAGACTATATAAAGCGCGAGAAGTCTTTCCAAGTGACATACTTTCTTTTTTCAGATCCTGTAAAATCAACAGCTCAAAACACCTCTAGCTTATACAGCGATCTTGAATATTTTTCCATGATTTCGCTGAAAAATTTACAAAATTGAGAACATTTCCTTCACCCTGAGTTCTTGTCTTGTTACGATTTTATTTTTCCCAAACCTTCTGGGTAGATACAGTGTGTGCTAAAAGCAAAGTTCATTGTCACAACTGAGCCTCAAACTCCTCATCCACTTCACTAATCTGCCAGCTTGAGCCTGTAAAACTACTAGCTGCAGCTTTTTGATTCCCCTATGAACACCACTGATCATCACATCAACTCTCTTTCATTCTTCCTCTTTCAAGGTCTCAAAGAAACTTTTATAGGTGCCCTTAAGTAGTTCTCTATACCCATCCTCGTTGAAACTCATAGCCATCAACTTTAGTGTATTGTTGAGCATATCTGTGTTTCAAACATCCACCAGATGGATTTTTATGATCTTTCTTTTTCTTTTTAGTGTGGAGTGAAGTAGGCTTTATTAGCAAAAAGATAATGATTTATGGTATCGATCACAATGATCTACTCATAAGATACATTCAAGAGTTGATAACATCATGCCAATTTCTGGTCCAAGTTGTTCTACTGTCTTTCTTTAGAGGTGCCCTTTATTTGGATAGTTTATCCCCAATTTAAAATACTATAACAAAATTTCTTTCTAGTTCGACTGCATTGTACGGAAATATTCAATAAAAAAAGAGCTAAAACCAACGTGATGAAAACAGCTTGTGAGGTAGGTTAGGCTATCATTTCTTAATATTGACTAAAAAGAGTATCATGAAACTGTT
>Ga0052836_100166_pt1 | contig 6924 bp, 6 predicted proteins | sample BlaSprwater61714_FD_53173 | JGI IMG/M metagenome (GOLD analysis project Ga0052836, IMG submission 53173) | Freshwater microbial communities from Blank Spring, California, USA - Blank Spring water - 6/17/14 | ecosystem: Environmental > Aquatic > Thermal springs > Unclassified | place: USA... | reverse complement strand
GATATGGCATCAAACGTTTTATCATCGTAGCTACGGCTACGCTTCAAAAAAGGTTTTGCACCATCTCCTCTTTTTTGACTCCCTCTAAAGGTAACGAGAGTGTTTAGAGATGCCCTTATCTCTTTACTTGTCATTATACAAAATTTATTAGTAGAAGAGCAAGTGGATGCNTAGGGNAAAGAGAAGTGCTGCAAAAATAAGACCTTTCCTCTTTCTGCTTGTTGTGTGCTCTGCTATTATAACCTCTCTACTACTTCAATACCAAGAAGTTCTAGCCCCTTTTTGATCGTCTTTGCGGTAAGGTCTGCCAGCTGCANACGGCTCATTTTGATCGCCTCGTCCACTCCCGCCTTGAGGATGGGATTTTGCTCATAGAAACGCATAAAGAGTGTCACCATCTCATAGAGGTATGTCGTGATCTGGTTGGGTGAGGCCTCTTTTGCTGCACGCTCTAGGACATCTTCAAAGCGCAGGAGCATCACTGCGAGTTGGTGCTCCAACGCATCGGTAAGAATGATGTCGCCTTTGACTTCGGCATGATGCTTTTTAAAGATGCTCTGAATCCTTGCATAGGCATACTGCATATACAGTGAGGTGTTCCCCTCGAAACTCAGCATCTTATCCCAGTCAAAGACATAGTTTGACTCTCGGTTAATGGAGAGGTCTGCATACTTCACCGCACCGATCCCTACGATCCTTGCAAGGCGCTCTAGCTCTTCTTCTGTGTAATGCTCTCTCTCTTTGATCGCATCTTTGGCTCTAATGATGGCTTCATCGAGTAGGTCGATAAGCTTTACCGTACCCCCATCACGTGTCTTAAAAGGCCTTCCGCTCTTGTCCATCATCGTTCCAAATGCCACGTGTTCTAGCTTGACATCTTCCGGGACAAAACGCGATATTTTTGCCACAGTGAAGATCTGCCTGAAGTGCTCAGACTGTCTGGCGTCAACGACATAGCAGATACGTTTGGCGTGGAGTACATTGGCGCGGTAGCGGAGTGCAGCAAGGTCGGTGGTGGCATAGAGGTAGCCTCCGTCTCCCTTCTGTACGATCACCGGGATCTCTTCCCCCTCAAGGAAGACACACTGTGCTTTGTTGCTCTCCTGAAGCAGCCCCGCTGCTATCAGGTCTTCGATCACCTGGGGGAGATCCTCATTATAAAAACTCTCCGCCTTGACATCTTCTCTTGTCAGGTTGACACAGAGTTTGCCGTAGACATCTTCACAGTGTCCCAGTGAGGTATCAATGAACTTCTGCCAAAGGTTCAGACAGTGGTGGTCACCGTTTTGGATCTTGACGACATACTCTCTTGCTTTGTCGGCAAATGCCTGATCGGCATCAAAGCGCACTTTGGCCTCTTTGTAGAACGCTTCAAGGTCACACAGCTGTTGTATGCCTTCGTTGCCGCTCTCTTCAAGGTAGGCAATCAGCATACCAAACTGCGTCCCCCAGTCTCCGATATGGTTCTGCCTGATCACCTCGTCCCCCAGAAACTCCAGCACGTTAGCGAGGGTATCGCCGATAATCGTCGAACGAAGGTGTCCCACATGCATCTGTTTGGCCATATTTGGCCCGGAGTAGTCTACGACTACCTTGAGAGGTGTTTCATGTCTGTTGACACCAAGCCTGTCATCACGGAGTGCATGGTGACAGGCTGAAGCGATCCACTCTGGATGTAACCAAAGATTGATAAAGCCCGGTCCGGCAATTTCAGCTTTACGGATAAGGGTAGAGGTGTTCAGTGCATTGAGGATCTCTGCGGCGATCTCTCTGGGATTTTTACCCAGTTTTTTTGCCAATGCCATCGCACCGTTGAATTGGTAGTCGCCAAACTGCGGTTGTGTTGCCTCGGTGACACTGAGGGGTTCTTCATCGATCCCAGCTTTGGTAAATGCCTCTTTGATAAGTTCGTTGAGTGGTGATTTTAGTTTCATAAGATTCCCATATGATCAAAATTGTTAAGTGATGAAATTGTAGCAAAAATTTTTGGCGCAGAAGTGCGTCAAAAGAGAAGTCTTGGGTGCATGGCACCGAAGCAACGGTTTTAAGCGATATCGCTTTTTTTCTCTTCGGGCTTCTTTTCTTCGATCTTCGTCTGGGTAGGAGTTTCTTCTTTGGAAGCGATCTCTTTTTTCTCTTCTTTTTCGTCATCCTCTCTTACTGCCTGCTTGAAGTCTTTGATCCCTTTTCCTATCCCTTTGGCAAGATCAGGAATCTTTTTCGCTCCAAAAAGCAGTACAACGATCGCTAAGACGATCAGTAATTCCGGCATACTTGGCATACCCATATCCGTCCTTTCATTTTGCTACATTGAGCATTGGTTTATGATCATTATACATGAAAATATTTAATTTTTCCTAGTGGCTCAACCAACGTGAGACAAATGCAGCCTGATCTTTTTCATCTTGTTTGAGCCTAGCAGCTTTTGCAATAATGATAAACTCCTTTGTTGCATCCTCTACCCTGTCATTGAGTATCGTGAAGTCATACTCACTCACTGCCAATATCTCTTTTTTGGCATTTTCAATCCGTTTATTGATCACCGCCTCTTCATCGGTGGACCTTGCACGCAGCCGGTGTTCGAGGTCGCTCAGCGTAGGCGGCGTGATAAAGGCGGATGTGGTGATAGCATCGAGCTGTGCACGTACCAGACGATGTCCCTGGACATCGATATCAAAAATGACCAGTTTTCCTGCTTGAAGTGCTTCTCTGACCGGTGTGAGGGAGGTTCCATAGTAGTTGCCGTGTACTTGGGCATACTCAAGGAAGTTCCCCGCTTTGATATCTGCTTCAAACGCCTCTTTGCTTACAAAGTAGTACTCTTTTCCGTCTACTTCGCCTCCCGTGGCGGACGGGTTGTTGTAGAGATCGAAAAATAGTACTCTCCGATCTCTTCTGATGCTGCTTGGATAATGGTGCTTTTCCCTGCACCGCTTGGACCGGACAATACTAAGATTGCGCCATTGTTTGATACTCTTCTACTCATTCTTTGCTGTCTTTAAACGTGATGGTGATGGCCACCTCTGCACCACTGAGAAGTTTTTTTAACTTTTTGATCTTCATTTTTTCTATAGCATCTAGCAGTTTTGTTTCAAACGCTTCTTTTTGTTCCTCTGATTGTTTGACATCATGGGTGATGTGAAGTGTGACATCTTTTTGGAGTGCATTGACCTCTTCCTCTTCCTCTACGATCTTGAGTCCTTCATCGATAAGATTGTGTTGAATGACCTCTCTTTTTAGTCTCTCTAGTGTCTGTTCATCTTTTTCCCAAAGCATCTCATCAGGTACCGTCTCATCCATCTCCAAGAGAGATTTGATCCGCTCAATTTCTTTGATATCCAAAATCGGAGCAGAGCGTGCCACTTCCGCTTTCTCTTTCTGTGCATCCTCAAGCGTCTCTTCTTCTGCTGAGAGTGGAAAGATATGAGGTGGCTCCGCAGAAGAGGCTTCCGTGTTTTCTGCAAAATGCAGCGACGCTATCACCTCTATGATCTTGGAGGGAAGAAAAGGTTTTTTGATCACGATATCGACCGGGATCTCTTTTTTTTCAGGGTGGCTTGTAAGCAGAATGAGCTTTGAGATATTGAATTTTTTCAATGCACTAAGGGTGATATGCGCGTAGTGTGCATCATCGATAAATGCAAGATCATAGGCTTTCTCTTCTATCGCTTCGAGAGAAGAAAATTCATAAAGCTCTGCATGCGTGTCTTTTAAGCACAGAGTGATGAGTCTGGAGACGACAGGGTTTGTATTGAGCAATAAAATCCGCATACCAAAAGCATCCTTTCAGATTTTGACCATGGTTGATTATAGTCAAAAATTGATTAGGTTTTGTTGTGACACTACAAAGCCCTAACCAGCTTCACAAAGGTCTCTCCCCTCTCCTTGTAGGAGCCAAACTGATCGAAACTGGCGGCAGCTGGGGAGAGCAGCGCAATGGAATCTGGGGTATGTTCTTGATCGATCGCGGCGACTGCCTGATCGATGGTTTTTGCCTCATGGGCTTCGATCGCATAGGTGTTTGCTAGATCCAGAAGCTTGTCATTGTTTGCTCCGATCGTATAGATCTTGATATCGCATCCCTGCATGACCTCAAAGAGCAAAACAAGGTTCACTCCTTTATCTTCTCCTCCAAGGATCAGATGTATCCTTTGTCCCTCAAACCCTTTGATCGCCTGGATTGTGGCATCTAGGTTGGTTGCCTTGGAGTCGTTGATCCATACTCTTCCCTGAGCATCTTCTATCTTTTCCTGTCTGTGTCCATCGAGTTTGAACGCATTGATGAGATCATAGTCGACCTCATCAAAGAGCACTCTGGTGATCGCCAGTGCGAGCAGGGCATCCTGCAAAAAAGCCCCCTTGAATGCAACCTGCTTAGCATCCAAACAAAAGTATTCCTCTAAAAAGGCGTTCTCGTCATACTCCACCACATAGGCATGAGAAGGGGGCACATTGAGACCTTTAGGGATCAATGCAAGCTCACCTTCTTGCATTGTTCTAAGCGGTGAGAGTTTGTCCGCCTCGTACTGTTGGGGTGTGCCGTGCCAGTCAAGATGATCAGGTGTGATGGGGAGGAGCAGGTAGATGTTTGGGGAGGCGCTCTTGGTATGATGCAGGGTAAAAGAGCTGGTCTCAAGCACCCAGATTGGCGCCTTTTTATCAAGCTCTGCTAGCGGGGTACCGATATTGCCACCGGAAACTGCGCCACGTGTTTTAAGTAGGTGTGTCAGCATCTGCGTGGTGGTGGTTTTGCCATTGGTACCGGAGATCCAGATAGTGAAAGGCCTTGGTCTTGCACATGAAACGTCGCGGTTGACATCGCCTTGNACTGCTTCACTCCATTTGTTTATGGCTCCGTGCTTATTGCTTCCTAAGATGTAGTCATACTCACTCATAAGGTTTTGAGCACTTTTGATAAGCGGGTGAGTGGGCTTGAGACTGGGGGTAGTGACCTCCAAGGTGCTTGCTTCTGGGTTGAAAAGATGCGAAGGGAGGATCTGGTTGCCCGCTTCATCGACAGAAGCCTCTTTGATCGTATCGTCAAAAAAAGTACAGCCTCCGCCAAGGCGTTTTGCGATCGCCCTGGTGGTGAGACCGTATCCAAAAAGCGTAGGTTTCATAAAAAACTCCATTTTTTCAATGAGGAGCGAGGAGTGTCCCTAAACAAAACGACAAGTGCCCTTCTAGCAAGGAGCAAGAAGGGTCGGTATATTTGGTGTGACAAAACGTTTAGTCTGTTTTTTTTCATGGTTTTCTCTATTTTATCCAAATCTATCAAGGTATCGTAGAGGCTTTTTGAAAACGCTTACCACAACGCTTCCTCTTTGCTCTCAATGTTTTGCCGTTGAAGCATCGCTTCAACGGCTATCTAAACTTAAAAGAGATCAGTGCGAGAATGTTGGCGATAAGAGAGATCATCCAGAAGCGTACGATGATCTTGTTCTCTGCCCATTTTTTCATCTCGAAATGATGGTGTATCGGTGCCATCAGAAAGACTTTTTTCCCACGCAGTTTGAAGCTTCCCACCTGTAGGATCACTGAAACCGTCTCTATCACAAAGATCAGCCCGATCAAGATAAGGAGTATTTCGCTTTTACCGAGGATCGCTAGGTAGGCGAGAAAACCGCCGATCGCCAAACTCCCCGTATCTCCCATAAAGATCTCAGCTGGGTAGCAGTTGTACCAAAGAAACCCCAAAAGCCCCCCTGCAAGAGCGGAGGCCATGATCGTCACCTCTCCCACTCCTTTGATATTGGGGACAAGCAGGTAGCTTGAGAAAATGGCATGGCCGGTGACATAGATGATCGTTCCTAGTGTAACGAGTGCAATGATAGAAGGTACGGTTGCAAGCCCGTCAAGCCCGTCGGTAAGGTTCACCGCATTGGTGGTAGCCAAAAATACCACTATCCAGAAGACGACGGCAAAATAGCCCATATCAAAGAGTGCGTTTTTGAAAAAAGGGATATAGAACGTTGTTGGAAAATCAGCAGAGAAAAGAATGCCTATCGCACAAAGTGCCACGATCACCTCTCCTGCCATCTTCTCTTTTGCCGAAAGTCCTTCAAGGTTGTTACCTGAGAGTATCTTCCCGATGTCGTCCTTGAACCCCACGAGCCCAAAACCCATCAGCGTGACAAGCCCAGCGAGGACAAAGAGATTGCCTAGATCGGCACTTAAAAGTACGGCTATGAGTGTAGCTAAGAGGAACACTGCACCACCCATAGTAGGCGTATGGCGTTTCCCCTCGTGCGCGGGGACATACTTGTTGATAGGCTGGTTGGCTTTTTTTGAGATCGCCCATGCCAGGTATTTGGGCATGATCATGAGCGTCAAAACAAATGCGATAAAGAATGCAAAACCTGACCGGACAGTAAGGTATCCAAAGAGGTTGATATCTAAAAGGTGTGAGAGTTCGTATAGCATGGATCTCTTTTTTGGTTTTAGGATTAAAAAAGGTTATTTTACTATGATTTCAATAAAATGTAACATGTTTGCACAATAGGATACGTTATGGATATACAAAAAACTGTTTTAATCATCACTGATGGGATTGGCCATAAACCTGAGAGCAGATGCAACGCATTTGAAGATGCGCAGAAGCCAACCTATGAAAGACTTTTTAAAAAGTCCTCCAAAGTATTGATCTCCACACACGGGCTCAGCGTCGGGCTTCCTGAGGGTCAAATGGGGAACTCCGAAGTGGGGCATATGACGATCGGTAGTGGCCGTATCCTCTATCAGGATCTTGTCAAGATCTCTTTGGCGCTTGAAGAAGGAAGTATTGAAGAGAATAGAGCACTCAATGAGATACTAGGCAAAAGCCAGAGAGTGCATTTGATCGGATTGTTGAGTGATGGCGGGGTACACTCACATATCACGCATACGATCGGGCTAGCAACCCTTGCGAAGGCCAGAGGAAAGAGA
>Ga0052836_100163_pt1 | contig 7133 bp, 4 predicted proteins | sample BlaSprwater61714_FD_53173 | JGI IMG/M metagenome (GOLD analysis project Ga0052836, IMG submission 53173) | Freshwater microbial communities from Blank Spring, California, USA - Blank Spring water - 6/17/14 | ecosystem: Environmental > Aquatic > Thermal springs > Unclassified | place: USA... | reverse complement strand
CCACCTTGATATTCCATCGCATAATCGAAAAAACTTGGTTGCATAATCTACCTCTCACTCTATGATAATTCTTTTATTTTATCGAATTGGCTCTGAAATTTAATTAATCAGAGGTCTCAATTATTTTACGCTACCTATTACTCCAAGTGGATCTAATAGGTTGATAAATTTATTATACGAGGAATACTGTGTCGGTAATCTTTATTGAAGAGGTTTTTTAAGGTGTTTATTTGTGGTTTTATTGTAGTATTAGATTTACATTTAAATCAAGAAAAGGATTTAGTTTGATGAAAATTTCAAAATATACGAAAAGTTGCATACTTTCTTCACTGTTGTTAGGGGGAAGCGTTAATGCAATGACGCTAGAGGAGTCGGTTATCTCGGCAATGGAGAGCAACCCAATTATTAAAGAGCGTTTGAGTAATTTTAAAGAAACGCAGCAAGATTTGAATATTGCCAATGCAGAGTGGCTGCCAAAATTAGATTTGATCTCTTCTGTGGGGGTTGCTGAAGCGGGAAACTTAAAAAGTGTCGTTAATGATGAGAATTATCGCTACTATACTAATTCATTGAAATTCACGCAGAATATTTTCAACGGATATAGCACCACTTATAAAGTACAGTATCAAGAAGCAAGAATTTTAGCTGCCGCTCATCACTATGTAGAAAATGTCAATGATATCGCTTTTCAAACCGTTGGGGCATACCTTGATGTGATTCGAAGTTATAAATTGATGCAAATTGCACAAGAAAGCTTGGAAATCAACCAAAGAATTTATGAAGATGTGCAAGAGTTATACAAATCGGGGCTTACAACAAGTTCCGAAGTTACAAAAATTCAAAGTTCTTTGGCTCTTGCTCGATCTAATTTGATGGTACAGAAAAATAATACAAGAGATAAACACTCTAGGATGAAAAGACTACTTGGAAAGGATATTGCACTAGCTGATATGCAGCTTCCAAAGCTCAACATCCCGATGCCTGAAAGTCAAGAACGTGCCACAATGATTGCCATTAAAAATAATCCCTCCATTTTAGTAAGCAATTATAATATCAAAGGTTCTCAAGCGCTGTATCATGAGAGCAAAAGTAAGTTTTATCCTATTATTAATTTTGAAGTTGAGCAGATGCTGAATGATTCAAGAAAAAGAGACAACACTTATGAAAGACCCGATGACCGTACAAGAGCGGCAATCACATTGACATGGAATTTTTATAATGGGGGTGCAGACAAAGCTTCAAAACAAAAGCAAATCAGCAATATCCATAAAGAAATAGAGATCCAAAGAGATCTGAAACGACAAGTGATAGAGGGGTTGGAGCTTTCATGGTCGGCGTATGAGATGATACAAGGACAGTTAACGCATCTTTATGACGTTAAAAGATTTAGTGAAGAAACAATGAATAATTATTTAGAAGAGTATGAACTTGGTCGTCGAACACTGCTTGATCTACTTTCTGCACAAAATGATTTAACTAGTGCAAAAATTGAGATTACCAATGCAGAGTTTGACAGATTGTTCGCTCAATACAGAATCCTTGATGCAATGGGAATACTGGTTGAAACTATCATGGGAGATACAAGTCGCTACGATAAAGATATGAAGCCAATTCAAGAACCATTTACTATTCAAGAAGACAGATTGCCAGTAAGTAAAGATGCAAATGATGATACTATTGTTGATACAATTGCTATTTGTGACAATGCACCTAAAGGGGCAAATTTGATGCCTTATGGATGCGAGTATAAACCCAAGGATAGTGATTTTGACGGTGTGCCTGACAATATTGATCAGTGCCCTAATACACCTATAGGATTGGTTGTCAATGAAAGAGGGTGTCCTGTGAAGCCGCTGCAATATAGATTTGACAATGATCCTAAAATGTTTTTATCGACTCCGAAGCAATATAGTGATAATTCACCAAAAAAAGCGCAAAGTGAGGGAGTTTATGATTATAAGTACAGCTTTTTAGTAGAGCAAAATGTTGCATCAAAAGAGATCGATAACACACTGATGTATGGAGATTTTAAGCGGATCAAACGATTTGCTGCAATCGATATGAACGGATTGAGTTATGATGAAGCAGTTGATGAGATAGTTGCGTTTTATGAATCAATAGACCATAAAAATGTAATTATTACCGTGATCGGTCACAGTGGTACGCATGATGATGCAGTGACAATTTCACAACAGTATGCACAAACAATTTCACAAATGCTAGTTGAAAAAGGCATAGCTGAAGAGAAACTCTACACCCAAGCAAGAGCGGATTTAGACCATGCGTTTTTGGAAACTTATGAAGAAGATCGAAAACTCAACAATAGAGTATTAGTGACGATTTATCAGCCGCTCGTAGGGTTAATAGATAGTGATGGCGATGGTGTACCTGATTATTTAGACCAGTGTCCAAATACTCCAAAAGGATACACAGTTGATAAGAAGGGTTGTGTACTTAAGATTGATCTAAAAGTCAATTTTGGAAATAACTCTTCAGTCATTGAAGCTAATGGGATGAAAAAGGTAAAAGAGTTTGCAAGATTTTTGCTCGATCACCCAACATACAACACAACCATCATAGGTCATACCTCTATCGCTGGTAATGAAAGTAGAGAATACAACATTGCACTTTCTCAAAGAAGAGCGCAAAGTGTAAAAAATGCTTTGGTTGGTTTTGGGGTTATAGCTAGCAGAATTAAAACAGTAGGAAAAGGTCCTGATATGCCAATCGCTACAAATGACTCACCGGAGGGAAGAGCGCAAAATAGACGAATTGAGGCAACGTTACAAAATACGGGCAACGTTCAAGAGCAACCTAATAGAATAGTTTCTAGTGGACGGAAAAAATAAACTATGGAATATATCCATGTGAATGAAAAAGTGCATAGAGACTCGCTTTTAGAGTCTTTAGTGCTCTATACCAAATTTTTTCATAAACCTTTTAGTGCAGAAGCATTGCTTGCGGGGCTTCCCGTGAGCACTGATGCTAAAGATGATATCTTATTTTCTCAAAAAGATTCAAAGTCGCTTTTTTCAAGGGCTGCAGCTCGCGCAGGTCTCAAGACAAAGTTGATTAAAAAAGAGATCAAATCAATTTTAAATTTACAGCTGCCTGTTATTTTGATTTTATCAAACTCAAATAGTTGCATATTAGAATCTTTTTCAAAAGATAAAACCCAGGCTAAGATCATCTACCCATCTCAAGAGGGGATGCATGAATGGGTAGAGGTAGAAAAGCTTGAAAAGGAGTATCTAGGCTATGCTTTTATGCTCAAAAAAGCATATGAGTATGATAGCGAAAAGAAAAATTTAGCCTTTAGCGTTAGACATTGGTTTTGGGGGACTTTGGGACTTTCTAAGTCAATTTATAAAGATACGATCATTGCTTCAATTTTAATCAATCTTTTTGTTTTGGCAACTCCGCTTTTTGTGATGAATGTGTACGATAGGGTGATTCCAAATAATGCGATGGAAACTTTAGCAATGTTTACAATCGGGATTGTGCTTGTATTTATCTTTGATGCGGTTTTAAAGTTTGTGCGCAGTTACTTTTTAGAGATTGCGGCTAAAAAAAGTGATGTGATTATGTCTTCAATGATATTTGAAAAGGTGATGGATCTAAAGATGGCAAACATCCCAAAATCTGTAGGTTCATTTGCAAGCAATATCAAAGATTTTGACGCGATTCGAGGGTTTTTTACAAGTAGTTCAATCGCTGTATTGATAGATTTTCCATTTATGCTTTTGTTTTTTGCTGTTATTTTTTATGTGGGGGGATTGCTTGTGCTTGTGCCTATAGCGACGGTGATTTTAGTCTTGCTGTATGCATTAGCAATTAAAAATCCCTTACAAAGAAGTATCGAAGCAACGCACGAAGCAGCGGCAAAGAAAAACGGTATCTTGATTCAGTCACTTCAAAATATCGAAACTATCAAATCTCAAGGAATGAGTGGGTCAACGCAGTGGAATTGGGAAGAATCAACAGGAGAGATTGCCAAAAAAGGTTTAAAATCTAAACTGCTTTCAAATTCTATCCCTACAGTTACAAACTTTTTAATTCAGTTAAACACTGTTGGGGTGATTGTTGTGGGTGTGTTTATGATACAAAATTTTGATTTGACGATGGGTGCACTCATTGCGGTGATGATACTTTCTTCTCGCGCTATTGCGCCCATGGGTCAACTTGCATCGCTTCTAACTAGCTATGAAGATACAAAAACTGCTTATGGGGTTATCGATGAAATCATGAAAGCTGACCAAGAAAGACCACATGCCAAAGAGTTTGTCAAACGCCCTGCATTAAATGGGGATATTGAGTTTAAAAATGTGAGTTTTATCTATCCTGATACCCAAGTTGAAGTGCTCAAAGATGTAAGTTTTCGTATCAAAAAGGGTGAAAAGGTTGCTTTTATCGGCAAGATTGGTTCTGGCAAAAGTACGGTTTTGAAGTTACTACTAAAACTGTATGAACCAACTAGTGGCTCAATCCTCATCGATGGTATCGATATCGCACAGATTGACCCTGCTGATTTGCGAAAGAGTGTAGGGTATCAGCCTCAAGATATTCACCTCTTTGAAGGAACCATCAAAAGCAACATTGTAGGAAGTTACGCATTTGTCGGCGATGAGTGGATGCTTGAGTGTGCCAACATAAGCACCGTCAATGATTTTGTCAAACTGCACCCACTAGGCTATGATATGCCAATTGGCGAAAGAGGTGCGGGACTAAGCGGTGGACAGCGTCAGAGTGTAGGGCTTGCTAGGGCCCTGATGAGTGATGGTGCTATTATGCTTTTTGATGAACCTACTAATGCGATGGATCAAACCACCGAAACCAAAGTATTGCAAAACCTCAAACCCTATTTGAAAGAAAAAACCCTGCTTTTAGTCACCCAAAAGATGAACATGTTAGAACTTTGCGACAAAGTTATTGTTTTTCATCAAGGAAGAAAAGTGATGGAAGGAGCCAAAGAGGATGTTTTGCAAAAATTAGGTGCCAACAATGGTTAAGTCGATCAGAAAGTTTTATAGAAAAATAATCAATTCACCCTTTTTTGATAAAAATGAAGTTGTGCAAGAGAAAAATCTTGATCCGCGAGACTATGAGTTTATGGGAAGTTTGAGTAGTGCAATTATGCAGATTCAACCTCAAAAACTGCACTACTTAATCATCGCTTTTGCAGTCGTGATTGCTTCATTTTTGCTTTGGGCAAGTTTGACAAAGATCGATGAGATAGCTAGAGGGCAGGGTACGGTAATCCCAAGCGGACAAAATAAAGTGGTACAAAATTTAGAGGGTGGAATTATCACTGAAATAGTTGTAACAGAGGGTCAAGAAGTGCAGCAAGGCGATTTGCTGCTTCGTATTAGAAACATACAATCACTCTCAACTGCCCAATCAATCACGATACGATCTCAAGGGCTACAAGCAAAGATACAAAGACTTAATGCGCAGTTAAGTGGTGAGGAGTTTATAGTTGATGAAAGCATAGAAGATGAAAATTCAAAAAATTTTTTAGCTAATGAACAAAGACTTTTTGAAATCAATCAAAGACAGTTTGAGTCTAAAATATCTGCAATCGATGAGCAGTTGGTTCAAAAAAAGAGTGAATTGAGCGATGCTAAACAGATAGTAAAACACCAAGAGTCTTCGCTTGAAATGATTCATGAAGAGATACAGATGACAGCACCTATGGTAGAACGCGGTGTGCGATCTAGGGTTGATTTTTTGCAACTACAAAGACAATCTAATCAAGCTACGCAAGATTTAAATAGCGCTAAACTCTCGATTGTAAGACTTAACGCTGAGATAGAGGAGTTGCAACTCAAACGCAAGCAGATACGCCAAGAGTATGAATCAACCACCCAAGAACAGCTCAATGAAACTCAAGTACAACTCCAAGAGGTGATGGCACAACTTGAAGGGTTAAGTGATCAAGTGCTTCGAACCAATATCACTGCTCCACAAAATGGTATTGTAAAAAAGCTTTTTGTCAACACAATAGGCGGAGTGGTGCAGCCAGCACAAGATTTAGTTGAAATCGTACCAACTGATAATCAACTTTTGGTGGAAGTAAAGATTAAACCCTCCGATATCGCTTTTATCTATCATGGGCAAAAGGCTATTGTGAAGTTTTCGGCGTATGATTTTGCTATATATGGTGGGTTTGAAGCCAAAGTAGTAGGGATTAGTCCTGATACCATAACCAAAGACAATGAGAGATATTATTTGGTGCGGGTAGAAACAACGAAAAACTTTATCGAACGAAATGGCAACGAACTGAAAATAATCCCAGGAATGATGGCAGATGTAGATATTTTAACGGGAAAGAAATCAATTTTGGATTACATCCTTAAACCGATTCTTAAAACAACCCAGTACACCTTTACGGAGCGATGATGAAAATAGTAATTTACAGCTATGATATCAATCATATAATCCATTGGGAAAAGATACTGCAAGAGCCTTTGTTGGTCGATGAGATAAATGAATTGAGAAATATCAAAGAGTGTATAGTTGTTTTGGCGTATGAAAACGGTAGTGAGTTTGAGCTGGTGCTTAAAGTTTTAGCACATAATCGAAACTTAGTATTGATCCTTGATAATGTGCCAACTCTGACAAAAGCAAAGGTGGTTCTTAGGCTTGGGGCAAGGGGGTATGGAAATACTTTGATGTCACAAGTATACATGCACTCAGCTATTGAGACGATACAAAGCGATAATATATGGTTTATTCCTACGTTAACTAAAGAGTTAATCCAATCAATAAATATAATGGCTGATGAGGTAAAAATAGAAAATGTATTGAAAAATCTTACTAGTAAAGAAAAAGAGATAGCATTATTGTTAAAAGAGGGGCATTACAATCAAGAGGTAGCCGATAAACTCAATATAAGCATCAATACAGTCAAATCTCACATCAAAAATATTTATGCAAAAGTAGGAGTGAAAGATAAGTTTTCGTTGATTAGTATGATGCGTTGAGCATTTGGTGATTGCTCGAGTTCTTTGAGATGCTGAAGTAAAAATGTTTTTGGGACCGTTCAAAATTTTGTGTCAATCGGGTAAAATAAACAATACCCAAGGAGCGACACATGAAGATAGAAGTAGATGTAGAGCAATTTGCTCGTGACA
>Ga0052836_100158_pt1 | contig 7488 bp, 11 predicted proteins | sample BlaSprwater61714_FD_53173 | JGI IMG/M metagenome (GOLD analysis project Ga0052836, IMG submission 53173) | Freshwater microbial communities from Blank Spring, California, USA - Blank Spring water - 6/17/14 | ecosystem: Environmental > Aquatic > Thermal springs > Unclassified | place: USA... | reverse complement strand
TCAGCAATGGGCAGGACCTCTCCCCGCTCTTTGTCAGACTTGTGCTCGCCTACAGACCCATAATCCCGCGATGAACAAATGGGCGGATATCCATGCCGTAGTGCAATGATTCGGTATATTGGGGATTCCTATGCCTACAATCAATGCCTATCTGGCAGCAAGCATCGAACTGCTTGGTGTCGTACTACTTACCCTGAGACTCCTCACCCGGCTGATTTCTCTGCCGTTGATCGCTATGATGATCTTGCGATCATTACTATGCATCTGCCGCATGGGTTTGTCGCCGGGAATAACGGATTTGTGATTTCGCTCTATTATATGTTGTTTCTGGCTATTTTTGCCTCATTTGGAGCGGGGAGATTCAGTCTGGATCACTTGATTGTCGGCAAAGAGAAGCAATAGTGTGACGCAAAGACGAAGAAGAAAAGTGAGTCAGAAGAGATGCGGTGCATGGGCTACACGTCTTAGACCCATACATTTCAAAGTTTCTTATCGCTTCATTAAACATTTTTTACTAAAATTGTACCATTGTTTGTGCTCTTCAAAAGGAGGTTGCCATCAAAAAGTTACTATTGTCCACACTGCTGATCCTGACATTCAGCGGATGCGAATCACAAAGTGAGCGTGATGCACGCATTGCCCAAGAGGCCAGAGAGTCGCTCCTTGCAGAGCTCAAAGACAAAGAGGAAGCCAAGACAAAAGCGAAAGAAATGCGCGGATCAAGCTCAACCATGCGGCGCATGGGTATCTCCAAAGAAGACGGTGTCATCACTATAGATACGAACAAGACAAAAAACTTTTTTGATGAGATAGGCAAACAAGTCACGCACCAGATGAAGGAGTTTTCCAAAGATCTTGATGAAGGAAGAGGTGTAGGTATCGCATCTAACGAGGGACAGATTCGCATCGATTTGCACAAAACCGGGAACTTCCTTGAGAAATGGGGCAAAAAGGTGGAGGAGTTCGCCAGTGAACTAGAAGATCTATCAAAAGAGTTTGAGAACAATGAAACTACATCATACTAAAGGATAACCATGCAACAGATCGATATCAACTCCGATGAGTTCCAGGCTGAACTAGAAAAGACCTGGCAATTTGTCAAGAAGGTCAACGCGCAGTTTGGCTTTGTGCAAAACCCCAACGACGAAGTCAATGATGGGGTCGCCATGGGGCTGGCGAGAAACAGACTCATCTACGGCAAACGCTTCTGCCCGTGCTTTATGGTCATAGGAGAGACAAAAGAGGAGCAAAAAGCTGCAGATAACCGTATCTGCCCCTGCAAACCCGCCCTGGAAAAAGAGATCCCCGAAGACGGCCTCTGCCACTGCGGTATCTTCTGTACCCCTGAGTATGCAGCCTCCCAGAAATTCAAAGATGAAGCCGAAGAGGTGGCTCATACACATTCAAAGGGACTTACAAAAGAGCAGGCGCAGGCACTGCTGAAAGAAGCGCAGCTTGACGGAGACGAACTTGAAGCGCTGCTTGAGGCAAGGAGCTTGAAGATGGTCGATTTTACGCTGATGGACGTACGCGAATACATGGAGTACCAGATGGAACATATCGTCGGGACTGATGCNCTGGTCCCCACTTCGCAGTTCTATGCAAAGATCGAGGAACACAGCAACAAAAAACAGACACCCATTATCGTCTACTGTTTCACAGGAAGCAGAAGCTTCCAGGTCCAGCATGCGATGAAGTCACTGGGATTCGAACATGTCTGTAACCTCCGTCCTGGGATCATCGCCTACAATGGAGCAACAGCACGCGGGGAGTGAGTGCTAAGTGCTAACGAAGCGATGAGAAGCATTAAGCAAAGTCAAACTGCTTTGACTTTGTGGCTATGCAACCAGTCTCAACGTGCATTTGTATGGCGCCAAAAGATGAACCGCAACGCTTTTTCGCTTCGTTTTTTCTCTTAATAAAGGTTGCGGTGGCGAAGCCAACATGCTCTTTGAGAAAAAATGAAATGAGTATTTTGAAAGGTGGCTAAAGGAGGGATGAGAGGCCGAGGCCTCTCAAAGATAGAGCGTTGCAGTTGATGCTGCTTTTCTCAAAGAAACTTACGCCTTAAGCGCTTGTTTTGCAGCATCCGCTACTTTTGTGAATGCTTCTGGTGCGTTCATTGCCATATCAGCAAGGATCTTTCTGTCAAGCTCGATGTGTGCAAGCTTAAGCCCGTGCATGAATGTTGAGTAGTTCATATCATTAAGTCTAGCCGCTGCATTGATACGAACGATCCAGAGTCTTCTGAAGTCTCTTTTTTTCTGTCTTCTATCTCTGTAAGCATATACCAAAGATCTTTCAAGCTGCTCTTTCGCTTTTCTAAAGTGCTTTCTTCTACCGCTGTAGAATCCTCTTGCTTGTTTTAGTAGTTTTTTGTGACGTCTGTGTCGTACAAAACCGTTTTTTACTCTCATTGTTTTCCTTTACCTGAAACTTGTACCCTAGTGGGTTTTAGTAGGTGTCAAACACATTTTATATGGTTTGAACTTGCCTCCAAAATAGAGGGAATACTACTTTTTGGATCAACCCAATCAACGTGACTAGTCGCGTGAGCCTACTGTTGAAGCAAACCCAGTGTTAACGCAGTCGCTAGAGCATTGCTCTATTGGCGTTTGATTAGTTGATCATAGCTTTGATATTCTTAGCATCCGCAGGATCAACGTACTTAGGACTTCTCATCGATCTGTGGTGCTTGCCGTCAACCTTGCTAAGAATGTGGCTTCTAAAAGCAGTTCCTCTTTTGATCTTACCGCTTTTTGTCACCTTGAAACGCTTTACAGCGCCTTTTACGCTCTTCATTTTAGGCATATGCTTACTCCCTATTAAATTTTTTACTTATTACCTTACTCGCATTACGGCTGGCCGTATGTGTCTGCTGCTAAAGCAGACTCAGTGTTAGCGAGGGCATTTTGAGCAAAGCCCAAAATCTGTTCCAATAAGTAAAATGGGACAACATTATACCGAGTTTTTCTAAAAAATTTATAAACCTCAGGAGGACACAACGATCAACCCCTACAATCCCTAAACTCTAAATGCTCAATACTAAACGCTCATTTTTTTGCTATAATCTCCTATGCAAAAGAGTACTCCACCCACCGACCTTCTCAGTGACAAACTCCGCTTCCTCATAGCGTGCTGCCAGGCGGAGCCGACGCAGGAAGATATCGACCTCATCCGCAGCTACCTGTCACAAATTACTCATGCCCAATCAGGAAATACCCATGGGGTTCAACCATCAACCATTCACTCCTCATCCCTCACTTCTGGTTCCTCACTAGCGGCCAAGGCTACGCTTGCCCCCTCTCGTCGTCCTCGCGAAAGCGGGGATCCACAGTCGCAAAGCGACAAGCACCAGAACATCATCATGCTGGCGCGCAAACACGGTGTTTTGCCTCTGGTTTATGCATCCATCAAAAAAAATAATTGAAGATGATTCCTCTAGTTCTTCTCTAAATGCTAAGTGCTTAACGCTAAACGCTTTCAAGCAGCAATACACGCAAATCGCCCGCCGCAACATGCTGATGAGCGCCGAGCTGCTGCGCATCATGAAGCTGCTAGAAAGCAACAGTATCGAGGCACTGGCCTTCAAAGGCCCTGCACTGGCACAGATGGCGTACGGAGATATCACGATGCGGCAGTTTGGGGATCTGGATGTCTTTGTCCATCGTGAAGATATTGTAAATATCTCAAACATCTTGTCAAATGATCGCTATGCACCCCGTGTAGACAAAAAGTATTTTTCCAACAATGCGTTTCTGGATGTCAGTAGTGATTGTCAATTTTTCAATGACAAGCAGAGTATTCTTGTTGAAATACACTGGACGGTTTTTCGTAAAGCGTTTTTGAAGAAGATGCAAAAGATCGATCTATGGGACAAACCGTCAAAAGTTTCGATAAACCATTACGATGTAGAAACCTTTGGGACAGAAGCCTTACTTCTTTATCTCTGTATGCATGGTTCAAAACACACCTGGGAACGCATAGGGTGGATCGTGGATATCGATAAGCTTGTCAGGGTCTCCTCCGACATCGATTGGGACAAAGTATATAAATTAGCCGAACAAGCCAACGACACTACTATGCTCGAGCTTGGACTGTTGCTCACTGCGCGACTCTTTCGAACACCATTGCCCCAAAAGCTTATTGATAGTCTAGGCACAAACAGGAAGATTCTATCGTTAGAAAAAGAGGTTTTCTTGCTGCTCAATGCAAAAAAGCAGACAGCCGATAGTGAACTGCAAAAAAACCTTCGCCATTCCCGCTTCCATCTGGCACTACAGGATGGTATCCTTAGTAAATCCCTTTTTATCATAAAGACGCTTTTCTCATTCAAATCTTCGGATGTGGAGCTTATCAACCTACCGGGGGGATTGTATTTTCTCTACTATTTCTTCCGGCCGTTTCGACTGGCAACGAAGTATGTAAAAAAGCTCTTTTTAAAAGAGACGAGATAGAGCTACGACAAGCTACTCAACAAGGATCATCCTGCGGATTTTGAGGCATCCCTATAGGAGAGGTGGGCACTTGCAAAGCATTGGTCGTCCACGATCTCCCACCATGTTGCATGATCCATCTGGCTGCTTTATAATAACACATACCTTGAGGCGAGGTTACCACTGTATATTTCATATCCATCAAGATCGATAATGCCAAAGCAGCAGGCTGATCACATGCGATATGCCATTGTCCATTTTTGTTTTTGCCCGCCATACAACTTTTGAGATTCATCATAGACTCCTTTGGGTAAGATACTTTATTATATCCCTATCATTCTTAGCTTTTTTTTAAACGCAATTTTATTAGTTTAGAAAAGAGTAGTTGCCAAATTCCCCATCCGATGAAGATCCCGATGCCATCAGCGACGATATCCAGCCATGAAAAGTCCCGTCCGGGGATGAAGTACTGGACCAGTTCTATCTGTAGGGCAAAAGCCATCAAGAGCATCACCCTCATCTTGATCTGCAAGGATTCGTATGCCGCGGAGAGCAGAAGATAGAGTACGGCGAAAGCAACCAGATGGTTGAGCTTGTCCCAGCTGTTGGCTACGACCTCGATCTCTCTTGTCGTGGTGGCAAGGTACACGATGAGCAGAAGTGTCGCAAAAAATGTGATTTGGTAGATATGCTTCATTCGGACTCTTTTCTGATGATCGATACCATAAGGTATTCACTTGCTCTTTAAAATATTAGGGTCAAGACAACTTAAGAGGTTCATTTCTAAAGATTTGTAACAATCATTTGTACAGATCTTCACCTCTGTGATTGAATCTAAACTCACACTCTTTGAGAATGGCAACGACCTGGTTCTCCGTAAATCTGCTCTTCTTCATTTCTGCTTCCTTTGGAATATTTTAGCAGAAACTGTGAGGTTTTAGATGGTCGCATTTGAGGGGGAGTCGACAAAGGGTGCTAGTAGACCACCCCTCCATTATAATTTTACGATTTTAACTTTTTTCCATTGAGTGATCTGGTTGGCGTGATTCACATCTACAAACTCAAAATCATCTATCATTCTTTCTAGTTTATTAAATGCGTTTTTTAACCCTACATATGATTTGAACTTTCTAGCTGCTGATAGCTCTTCAATGATCGGTTGATCAGGATCAAAATCTCTGGGATGAAAATAAGTCATGACATAATCACTTCTTCTTATCATATATTTTATCATCGGATATGGGAAGATTCTGAAATACCCTCCACCAGAAAAGATCAAATTTTTATTACCAAATTTAAATAGATTTATCGGAAACTCTTTTAAGCTTAAATCCCCTATTTGTATCATACTAGGCTCTGCATGACCAAATGAGGCAAAACCACCATGCGAACGTGCAGCAGGGAAGATAGAACAATCTATCTCTATGCCATGTTTTACCAACTCTTCAAAAACCCATTTGTTTTCTTCTTTGATAGAAAACCCAGGGGCTCTGTAGATACTCACTTTTTTACCTATAATGTCTTCAATACTTTTAATCGAACTTTCTAAATCTATTTTGAATTCATCTCTATTCTGCTCATAAGCAAGTTGATGGGCGTCAGAATGTGTTGCTATTTCAAAACCCATTTCATCTATTTTTCGTAAGATATGAGGGAATTCTCTAGCCACCCACCCTAGACAAAAAAAAGTTGCTTTTTGGTTTTTTCGCTCCAGCAGCTCAAATATCCTCTCCATATTCGAGTCAAGCCGATACTCATAATTCGACCATTCTTTTTCTGTTTTTGTAGAGTCATTATCCAGGATATGAAACCACTCCTCGATATCAAAGGTTAATATATTCATTTTATCTCACATCATAATTTGATAGATTGACATTCCAGTTTGCAAGATCAAATACTCTCTCGTCAATCATCGTATCATCCAATATCTTTCCGGACATATATACATTTTTAGGTCGATATTTTTCTGGGACTCTAAACAGATTTTTTACTCCAAAGTCTAAATTACCAACATATATGATCATGTCAATATTATTTTTTTCTTGCTTATACAGTTCCTTGACAGCATTTTCAAGATTAGATTTGCACAAAGTATAAACATCTATGATGTAAGCCGTCTTGACACTATTTTCATCATAAATTTTATATACAAAATAACTATTTTTGTCAAACATATTCACTGAGTATGAATCGTCATACCGTCCGTCTCGAAAAGCATTATTATTTATTTTTTCAATATTGTAATGACTAGTATCATTCATTCTGGAGGTGACAGACATATTAATCATCCCGGAAAACATCTTAGAGAAAATATTTAAAAAAGATAGCTTCGACTTTATGGCGCCGATGTTAANCGGTAAAATATAAAAATCAAGCAGTCCTACGTCTTGCCATTTTAAGATTTTTTTTCTAACCAGATAAACATTATCATTCGGAAATCCGAAGACAAAAGGGATACCATCTTCTTTCAATCTATCATATACTAGATTAGCCATTTTTTTGAGATTAAATGGATTGCCTCTATAAGCTTCATCGATCATGGTATCAACAGAAAGACCAAAAACGACTTTTTTGCCAAAATAGTTGTACTCAAATGGAATTACAGAATAACATCCGACAATTTTCTCACCTTTTATCATTAAGCAATGAAACGAATACCCGAGTACTGTTTGGATAAACTTCTGATTGAATTGAGAATAAGAGATTACTTTATCAAAAACAGATTCAAATAAGCCGCACAGTGTTTTCACTTCAAGAGAGGAAAGTTCTTCGGTTGTTTTGACCAAAAATTCCATTACTAAAATCCTTTACTCAAATACAAATAAACAAATCTAAGCACTTTAATTTGACGCTTCCATCTAGAAATATTGCCAATTTCGTTGATTGAACGATATAAACCTTCCCATTTAAAAGATTTTTTCCACCATTCAGGCACTGGCTTTGTTTTGCCAATATATAGATCAAAACTCCCCCCTAATCCCATGTAAAGAGCCGGATGGACTTTGATCAGTTCATCCATCAGAAATTCCTGTCTGGGGCTACCTTGTGCGAC
>Ga0052836_100155_pt1 | contig 7723 bp, 4 predicted proteins | sample BlaSprwater61714_FD_53173 | JGI IMG/M metagenome (GOLD analysis project Ga0052836, IMG submission 53173) | Freshwater microbial communities from Blank Spring, California, USA - Blank Spring water - 6/17/14 | ecosystem: Environmental > Aquatic > Thermal springs > Unclassified | place: USA... | reverse complement strand
ATTGCAATCTGGAATGAGTTTAAAGCCAATGCAAATCTTTTTGATATCGAGCGTATTACCAACCCTCAGCTTCTCAAAGAACTTCAACAACTCATAAGCGACCCTCAGGCTGCTGAGATACTGGCTGAGCTAGCTGAAGCTTCTTCTGCGATCCAGACAGATGTCGATAACGGTGACTATGCAATAGATCCGATGGACTGGTTCGCTCTACAGACAAAAAAGATCACATTGCTATCTAAAATGCAACTTCTCATTTCCAACACACTCTGGCAAAAAAGTGAGGCGTATCTACAGAGACAGATTTTGCTTCTTTCCATTGCTTCAACCATTCTTTTGCTGAGTTTGATCTTTATATACCTTGCTTATACGACCATCAGGGACACGACAAGAAACATCAACGAACTTGAAGATGTCCTCAACAAAGCCGTCACAGAGATGAAAAGCAGCGAACAGTATCTCTCTTCGGATATTTCGGCTATTGAAAACATTAACCTCGATACACACGAAGGGACAAAAGAGGCATACCACTTCCTCGATACGCTTGTTGAAACCGCAAAAGAGGATAAACTGACTGCATTGCAGGCAAACGAAGCAAAATCTCTTTTCCTTGCAAACATGTCGCATGAGATCCGTACGCCGCTCAACGGGATCGTTGGATTTACAGAGATCCTCAGAAGTACAGACCTCAACGCGGAACAAAGAGAGTTTTTGAATATTATCGACAAGAGTTCAGAAAACCTTCTTAGTATTATCAACAACATACTTGACCTTTCAAAGATTGAGAGTAACAAGATTGAGATTGAGCACATTGTATTTGACGCAGCAGAAGAGTTTGAAAGTGCGGTAGATACCTACGCAGTGGGCGCTGCAGAGAAAAACATCGACCTGAACTTCTTTATGGATCCCACTATCTCCAAAAAACTCAAAGGTGACCCAACCAAGATCAAAGAGATCATCATCAACCTGCTTTCCAATGCGATTAAGTTTACCAGCTATGGCGGAGAGATCAACGTAGAGATCAAAAAAGTAGATAGCAATGAGGGTGCATCAAATGTCATGTTCAGTGTTTCGGACAATGGTATCGGTATGACTAAAGATCAGCAGTCACGTATCTTTGATGCTTTCTCGCAGGCGGATATTTCAGTCACAAGAAAATACGGTGGTACGGGTCTTGGACTTACGATCTCCAGCCAGTTTGTCGAACTCATGGGTGGTGTGCTTGAACTCGAGAGCACAAAAGACAAAGGTACGACATTCTACTTTACGATCCCACTCGAAGAGGTTGCTTCAACCGAGCCAAGCTATGCCAATGCATTTACTGATGTTACTATCGGAAAATATCAGCAGGATATTCCAACAAAACTTGATACATACTTAGAAAAATACTTCGATTACTTTGGCAATAATGTCAAACACTTTGAATCAGTGGGAGATCTCAAAGAGTTGGTGCATACCAATGAATACTCCTCTTTCTGGGTAGATATTGATAAAGCAAAACAGAATATTCTTGACGCGCTGCACAATGTAGACAAGTCAAAACTGATTGTAGTAGCAAATGTAACCAGCAGAAATAAAGTAGAGGATCTTGGCATTTCACAGGAGAATGTCATCTATAAACCTGTTAATTTCACCAAAGTCCAAGAGGTATTGAGTGCAACAGCAGAGACAAAACCGAAGATCATTGATGAGGCTACAGTAAAACAAGAGACATACTTTGATGCAAAAGTACTGGTAACCGAAGATAACATCATCAACCAAAAACTGATTTCACGTATTCTCCAAGAGCACGGGATCACCGTAGATATCGCCAATAACGGGCTGGAGTCGTTTGAGAAGCGAAGATCTGGTGAGTATGACCTCATCTTCATGGATATCCAGATGCCGGTGATGGATGGTATCGAAGCGACCCACGAGATCCTTGACTTTGAAGAGGATGAGGAGCAAGCGCATGTACCGATCGTTGCATTGACCGCAAATGCCCTAAAAGGCGACAGGGAGAGATTCCTTGCAGAAGGGATGGATGAATATATCACCAAACCGATAGAAACGGCTGAACTGCTCTATATCCTCAACAAATTTCTCTCGAACAAAGCGGTTTCGGAAAAAAAAGAAAAAGCTGAAAATACAGAGCACCCATCTATCACTGCCGAGACAAAGAAGAGCATAGCTGAAGATATCATGGAGATCGGAACCGGTGAGGTCAAAGCGGAAGAAGAGATTGACTACGACCTTGGTGTGGCAGACAAGAGTGACAAGAAGATTCTTATCGCCAAACAGTTCCTTCTAGAAAGTAGAGTACTCCAATCAGTCCTGGATCATCTCGGATATGCCTACAAAGTACTTGATGATTTAAGCGACCTACACTCAGAATTAGTCTCAGGAACGTATGATATCGTCTTTGCTGATGGGGATATACTCACAGATGAGATCAGTAATATTTCTGATAATATCGCTATAATTACAACGCAACATTCAAAAGAAGAGATCAAAAGCATCATTCAAAAGAGTAGAGGATAATAGTGATGGCATTAAAAGTACTGATCGTAGACGATGATTTTATCAACAGAAAACTGCTACAAACCCTTTTAAAGAAAAATCCGGATGTCTCAGAGACCATCGAGGCAGAAAACGGCTCTGATGCTCTGCAGAAGCTTAAAAAAGATGTGGACATCAACATGATCTTGCTGGACATCATGATGCCGGTAGTAGATGGTGTAGAGTTTCTTAAGATATTTAGAGCAGATATGAAAAACGCTCACATTCCTGTGATCGTCCTCTCCACAGATGATACAAGAAAAACAGAAGTGTATGAAAATGGTGCCAATGATTTCTTGAGAAAACCGGTCAAGGAGAGTGACCTCAACACAAAATTGAAACAGTGGTCATAAGACCCATTGCTTGAAACGTATAAACTTTACAGGGCTTTAAGCTCTGTAAAACTCACTTTCGCTTACTCTACTTCATCTACAAATATCTCTTGAAGTACATCATCGATCGTTTTGACAGGAATGATCTTGAGAGCATCAAGCACCTCTTTGGGTATCTCATCTAGATCTCTTTCATGGTTTTTAAGAGGGATCAGCGCACGCTTGACTCCTGCTGTATAGGCAGCGATCAGCTTCTCTTTGAGACCGCCTATAGGCAAAACCTTCCCTGTTAATGTCACCTCTCCTGTCATGGCGACCTTGTTATCGATCCTCTTCTCACTCAGCACCGATGCGATCGCAGAGACCATCGCGATACCCGCACTGGGCCCATCTTTTGGCGTGGCCCCTTCAGGTACATGGATATGCAGGTCGTAGCGCTTATAAACCTCAGAGGCATCGAGCTTTGTATGCTCTTCCTTCTCTTTGATTGAATAGGGAATCACCGATGGAGCAATTGGCAGCTTATGCGCATCGATCAGTATCTTGACCACAGAGTGGGCAATGCGTACCGACTCCTTCATCACATCACCTAGCTTCCCTGTGAGCTGCAACCCGCCTTTTCCTTTGATCTTGATCGCCTCAACAGTCAAAACATCTCCGCCGACCGCCGTCCACGCCAAACCATTGACTACACCAACCTGCGGTTCGGGATGTACCGGAGAGATCTCAAAGACCTTCTTATCGGTAAACTTCTCCAGGTTTTTCTTAGAGATGATGATTTTGGTCACACTGCGGTCTTCTAGCAGTTTTCTCGCGCTTTTACGCATGAGGTCAGCGATACGCCTTCTGAGGTTTCTCACCCCAGCCTCCCTGGTGTAGTCACTGATAAGTAGTTTCAGCGCTTTGTCGCTGATAGAGACTTCATTGGCCCTGAGCGCATGTTTTTTTGTCTCCTGTGGGATCAGATAGCGTTTGGCGATCTCAAACTTCTCCCTTGGTGTATAGGAGTTCAGTCCGATAAACTCCATCCTGTCACGCAGCGGTGCAGGTATCTGTCCCACTTCATTGGCCGTAGCGATNAAGATCGCTTTGCTTAGGTCAATGTTGAAGTTCAGATAGTAGTCACGGTATTTCACATTCTGCTCGGGATCGAGAATCTCAAGGAGTGCTGCGGTGGGGTCGCCCCTCATGCTACGCCCTACTTTGTCGATCTCGTCCAGTACAATCACAGGGTCCATACTNTTTGCCTCTATCAGCCCCTGCACCAGACGACCGGGCATTGCCCCGACATAGGTGCGTCTATGGCCGCGGAGCTCGTTGACATCTTCCAAGCCACCCAGCGCGATGCGCACAAGCGGTCTTGCGAGCGCTGTAGCGATGGAGTTTGCCAGTGAGGTTTTACCCACGCCCGGAGGTCCTGCAAAGCAGAGTATCGCTCCGTTGGTCTCTTTTTGTTTCACTCCTCTCAACGCCGCTAGCTCACGCACAGAGAAGAACTCGACGATACGTGCTTTTGGCTTCTCTAAGGAGTAGTGGTCCCTCTCAAGCGCTTTGGCTACCTTCTCAACGCTGAGATTTTGCTTTGTGTATGTGCCATACGGTATATCAAGCACCCACTCCAGATAGGTCTGAAGGACATTGGCATCTGCTGACTCTGGGTGCATACGAGTAAAACGCTCCAACTGTTTGCTGATCTCCTTGAAAGCCTCTTCATGTATATGCGGTTTGAGCGCTTCGATCTTTTCTCGGAATATGGCGATCTCCTCTTCACGCTGCGTATCGATGCCCAGTTCGTGCTGGATCTCTTTGAGCTGCTCTTTAAGGAAATACTCTTTATTGGTCTGTTCGATCTTGCTGTGGACTTTGGAGCGTATCTCTTTTTGGATCTTTGCCGCTTCGATCTCAGAGGTGATCACATCGATGAGCGCCAAGAGGCGTTTCTCGATATTTAGCTCAATATAGAGCTTGTAGGCCACCTCTTTATCTAGTTTCAACATCGAAGAGACTAGATCGGCGATACGGTTGGGTTCGTCGTTCTCTTCAATCGTACGCAGCAGATCGGCAGGGATCGTGCTACTAAGAGAGGAGAGCTTCTTGATCTTGCCTCTGAGGATATCCATCAGGGCGTTGGTTTTGAGTTCATTATAGGGCTCAAGCTCCACTGTATCGATGAGCGCCTGATTGATCTCCCCCTCGATCGTCTTGACAATCTTTGCACGAGATAGCCCCTGAAAGAGGATCTTCACTCTTCCATCTGGCAGATGAACTTTGCGCATGATGGAGCCTACTACTCCGAACTTTTGCATCGCCTCAAAACTTCTTTCTCCCTCTTTCTCTCTTACCGATGAGGTCACAAAGAGTAGTGAGTTCTTTTGCATCGCCATCGTTGCGGCATCGATATCTCTTTGATCGCTCAGAAAAATCGGGCTGATCATAAATGGGTACAAAAAGAGCTCGTCTTCTACCACCACAGGCAATGGTGTGGGAAATGCATCATAATCACTTAACTGCATATTTATATTTCCTTTATTTATGCTAAAAATTGTATCTGAAAAAATAAACAGACTATTACAAATGATTTCTTTTTATAGTGTTTGGATCTGAGGATAGCGCAAAAAGATTAACCGTTGTCTACCCATAGTACCTCACCTCAGTTAAACACAGCGCCAATGATCCCTTTCTCTGGAGGGGTAATGTCGCTTTGTTGTACCACAGAGTTTTTGTTCTTCTCTCTGTAGATCTTGGCAGCGGCATCTTTGCCTATACGCTGATAAAGTGCTGCGATATTCTCATTGAGCAGATATTGTGTCATATAGAGTCGCACGAGCATCGTATGGATGAGCGGCTGATACGCTGAACCCGGATAGCGGCCGATAAAGGTCTTCGCATTCATGATCGTATCTTCTATGAGTTTCTGATCCTTGTAGACATCCTTGATCCCCATAAAAGAGGCCTTGATCTTCAGAAACTCAATATACTCGCGATTGCTACCAACGCTGAAGCGTTTATTGTACTCATCTAGATAGAAGTTGGCAAGCAGATACTCCTCCTTGCTTATGTGTGCATGTGCGAGCATGAGCATGGCATCGGGCATCATAGGAGAGTACATATGTTCGCTTTTGAGTGAGATATAATAGGCATCGGCCTTATCCACATGCCCGCTTGAGATACTTTTTGCGATCTTCTGGTACCAGTAGAGCGCAGGCTTGTTGAACTCTTCTACTGTCCTCTCATCGCCCCCGCACCCTGCAAGCAAAAAAGTGAGGATAAACCCTGCAAAAAATGTTTTGATTATCTGTAACATCTATGTCCACTCCCAATCTAAGTTTTTTAACTCCCAACATCATAGCTCAAAAGAGGTAAAAATCGTATTAGCCTGGGTGCGATTGCACCTGTTTGCCTTAGAAGGCATTCAGTCATCTTGTGCGACAATGATCACTCCCCCCACTCACGAAACTAATTTGATTGGCTACCAAACTTCATCTTTGGATACTAAAAGAGATTCTAATTTTTTAGTTACTTTGGATACTAAAAGAGATTCTAATTTTTTAGTTACTCTTGAGATAAAAACAAGCACTTAGTTGCAGGTGCTTTTCAAGTCAGGCTTCCATGCTGCGTCTATCCACACTTTAGCAGTTGGCATCCATACCAAGTGGCTTGAGGGCAAATACATTTCATGCGAAGTTTGAAACATGAGTGCGAAGTTGATGAGGAATTTACAGAAAATCCTTGACAGTATCTTTTTTTAAAATTTTTCATAGTGAAATAGCGGTTCGTTCCCAATACTTATGCTATACTATTACAAACGGGAAAACACCTAGCTGAACTCTAATGCAGATCGTGCAGTTCTAACTACAAGTCCTTTCTATAAGGTGCGCTTTACGGGAGACTCAGGCTGGGCAGGGGTCGGAAAGACAGGGCATGTGCTTGATATCCATGCAAGTACGACAGAAACAAAAAGGTTGAAGTGGTAATGAAAAATAGAATGAGAAGCGCTATCGCGATGATCGAACTCATCTTTGCGATCGTGATCCTAGGTATCGTGATGATGTCAGCCCCGATGCTGATCTCTACGGCAACACAAAGCNGCTATGTTGCACTACAACAAGAAGCAATCGCCTCGGCTTCGGCTGAGATCGCGATGATCTTAACACATCATTGGGATGAGGGCAATACCGATCCAACAAGAACCGCCTCTATCCTTGTCTCCCCTAACGGCGACAGCGATCTTAAGCAAAAGATGAACGGAACGATNCCCACAGGAAGAAGGGCTGGCACACCAAGTAGCAGCAGCAGGCGCTTTTTTCATTCGCTAGGTGGAGAAGCTATCTCCACTACACCAGCTGATAAATTGGGCCCTGATAATGGTGATAAGGATGATATCGATGACTTTATCACTGCTACCACAGCTGCTTTAACCAATCTAGAATCTACCTCTACAGAGATAGGTGATGTCGTCGACAAAAAAATGATGATTGAAGTGAAAGTCAACTACCTCGATGATACACCAAGTTCTGGCACCTATAGGGGCACTAGCGTAACCCTCATCTACAACTGCCCTTTTAAAAAGGCGATCACAACCGATTCCAATATCAAACAAGTACAAGTAAAGCTTACAACAACGCACACAGAAAAAGAGCTACAAAAAGAGATCGTACTCAACGCATTTTCTTGCAATATCGGCACTTATCAACTCAAAGAGGCGGTATTTGAATGAGGCAAACGCTTAAATTTAAAAGTGCCTTCTCTATGATCGAGGTAGTTTTTGTGATCGTTGTACTCGGTATCGTCGCATCGATTGGTTCACAGATCATCGTACAGGTCTATGAAAGCTATATCATGCAAAGAGCCATGCA
>Ga0052836_100150_pt1 | contig 8144 bp, 9 predicted proteins | sample BlaSprwater61714_FD_53173 | JGI IMG/M metagenome (GOLD analysis project Ga0052836, IMG submission 53173) | Freshwater microbial communities from Blank Spring, California, USA - Blank Spring water - 6/17/14 | ecosystem: Environmental > Aquatic > Thermal springs > Unclassified | place: USA... | reverse complement strand
GGACGTGTGTCACGCGGCGTGACGGCGATCAAGTTCAAGATCAAAGGAGATTTTGTCTGTGGTGCAACGACGATCGANGACGAAGAGGATGAACTTCTGATGCTCAGCGAGAAGGGCCTTGGAAAGCGTACAACAGCAAGCGAATACCGTGAGCAGAACCGTGCCGGAAAAGGAGTGATCTCCATGAAGCTTACACCAAAAACCGGTGATGTGGTGGGTGTCGTGTTTGTGGAGAACGATAAAGATTTGATGTGTTTGACCAGCGCAGGCAAGATGATTCGTGTGGATATGGATCAGATCAGAAAAGCCGGGCGCAACACGTCGGGCGTCAAAATAGTCAGTGTTGAAGCAAAAGACAAAGTGGTGAGTCTTGCTAAATGTCCAAAAGGTGAAGATCCGAAAGATCTGGATGTGATAGCAGATGACAATATGGAACAAATAGATAATACATTAGGATTGGAATACAATGAAACACTATAACGTAGCGGTCGTTGGTGCATCGGGTGCAGTAGGGGAAGAGCTCTTCAGGGTGCTTGAGGAGGTCAATTTTCCTGTAGGCAATCTTCTTCCTCTAGCAAGTGCCAGAAGTGCGGGAGAAGAGATAGAGTTTAAAGGCGAAACGTACAAGATCGAAGAGCTTACTGAGGGTGTGTTTGAGGGGCGAGATATCGATATCGCGTTCTTCTCTGCGGGCGGAAGCATCTCAGCGCAGTATGCGAAATTTGCGGTTGAAGCTGGTGCTGTAGTGATCGACAATACCTCTCACTTTAGAATGGACCCCAAAGTACCTCTGGTCGTGCCTGAGGTAAACCCTGAAGATATCGAACGCTGGAGAGAGTCAGGAGTCATCGCAAATCCTAACTGCTCTACGATCCAAATGGTTCAGCTTCTTAAACCCCTCTATGACCTTTACGGCGGGATCAAAAGGGTAGATGTCAGTACCTATCAGGCGACATCAGGAGCTGGGAAAAAGGGCATGGAGGAGCTGGTGCGCCAGATGCAGGATTTTTTTGCCTTCAGACTGAGCGAGAGTGAGTGCAATGCGTTTGCACACCAGATCGCACTGAACGTCATCCCGCAAATCGATGTGCCTCAGCCCAACGGTTATACCAAAGAAGAGATGAAGATGGTCAACGAGACGAACAAGATCATGCATTCTGACTTTGCAGTCTCTGCAACCTGTGTGCGTGTACCTGTACTAAGAAGCCACTCTGAGTCGATCACAGTTACTTTTGCTGAGCACATTGATGTGAGTGTGGAAGCGGCAAGAGAGGCATTGGCAAACTTTGAGCATGTCAAAGTGATCGACAATCTTGAAAAGAGTGAATACCCGATGCCAATGACAGCGACTGATACGGATTATACCTATGTGGGTCGTATCAGAAAAGATCATTTTGCATCCAACATCCTTCACCTTTGGGGAGTTGCTGACCAGGTGAGAGTGGGTGCTGCAACCAATGCGGTGAGAATCGCCCAGAAGTGGATCAAACTAGAGGAGAACGCGTAGTGTTGGAAGCATTATTTGAAGGAGCGATTTGGAGAAGCAGGTTTATCGTACTGCTGGCAGTGGTTTTTGGGCTGTTGGGTGCAATCATACTCTTTATGGTTGCATCGCTGGATATATGGAATGTGGCACTCATGACGTTTCAGGTGGTGACGCATGCAATACCTCATCCTGAACATTTTCACGAAGATGTCGTTGCTGGTATTATCGGGGCAGTCGATCTCTATCTCATCGCCGTGGTGATGTTCATCTTCGCTTTTGGTCTCTATGAGCTTTTCATCTCCAATATCGATGAGGCTGAAGGAAAGAACGGTTCTCAGCTCCTTGCGATTAGCAACCTTGACCAGCTCAAAGACAAGATCGCGAAAGTCATCGTGATGGTACTTGTGGTCAATTTCTTCCAAAGAGTATTGCATACAGAGTTCAATACGCCAATGGAGATGATGTATTTTGCGATCTCTATCACTGCATTAGCTGTAGGGTTGTATTTTTTAGGTAAAGTAGGAAAACATTGATGAGTAAACTATTTGTAGATGCCTGTTTTGGTAAGGAGACACCTTATACCCCGGTGTGGATGATGAGGCAGGCGGGAAGATACCTACCAGAATACATGGCAGTACGCAGCGAGGCAGGCAGCTTTCTTGGTCTCTGTCACAATCCACAAAAAGCCGCAGAAGTGACGATCCAGCCTCTTGATATCGTCGGTGTGGATGCGGCGATCCTTTTTAGCGATATCCTTGTGGTTCCCGATGAGATGGGGATGGACCTCTCTTTTGTGAAGGGGGAAGGACCTAAATTCAGTGATCCTGTACGTACGCAAGAAGACCTTGAGAGGTTGATCGGCGGTAAAGAGGCGGCTAGTCGACTCACCTATGTCTATGAGACGATTAAGCTGCTTAGAGCGCAGCTTGATGCGAGAGGTGACAAGAAGGCATTGATCGGGTTTACCGGCGCTCCTTGGACACTAGCAACCTATATGATAGAAGGGCAGGGGACGAAGAGCTATACTATCTGCAAAAAGATGATGTACTCCAACCCTCAACTGCTTCACGCTATCCTTGCAAAAGTGACTGAAGTGGTCAAGCACTATTTGCAGATGCAGATCGAAGCGGGTGTTGACGTCGTGCAGATCTTTGACAGCTGGGCCGCAGCGATCGAACCTGGCAAATATGATGAGTTTAGCTGGAGATATATGGTGGAGATCTCGGAGTACCTCAAAGAGAAGTATCCGCATATCCCTGTGATCATGTTCCCTAAGGGGGTTACTGCATTTATCGAGCGCGGCCTGGTCTATGGGAATTTTGATGTGTTCGGCGTGGACTGGGGTACACCGATGGCGCTGGCAAAAGAGAAACTGGGAGAGAAGTATGTGCTTCAGGGCAACATGGAGCCATGCCGTCTCTATTCGCAGGAAGCGACCACCGCATGTGTGGAGGCGATCCAGAAGACCATGGGTGGCAAAAGACATATCTTCAACCTTGGTCACGGGATTTTACCTGATGTACCTGTAGAAAATGCAAAGCACTTTATAAGAGAGTGCCATAGAGTTTCGAGAAAACAGTAGTTTTCTTCAAATAGAGTTCAGCGTTCAGCGTTCCCCTTGCTCCCAAACTGAGGCTGGGAGTGTCTATCGAACTGATGTGTCACATGCGCTCTATTGGTTCCCAAATATAATTTGGGAACCAATAGACGACTAATAATCCTGAACACTACACGCTGAACCTAGAACACACACAAGTTGAAATACAAGGATATCCTCACCAATGAGTTCTGAACACTACACGCTGAACCCTGAACGCTTTCATAGTCTCGTNGAAGAGTACCGCCAGCGGTTGAGTATAAAGGAGCAGTGATGTCATCGATTATTTTTGGGCCGGTATACTCCCGCCGTTTTGGTAAGTCTCTTGGGATTGATCTTAGCCCTTCCAAAAAACAGTGTAATTTTGACTGTCTCTACTGTGAACTAGAACCGGCAAAGACGATGGAGCGGTATGAAGATGTCATCAGCGTTGCAGAGGTGATGGACGCGTTGAAAAAGGGGCTGAAGGAACACCCTGATGTCGATTTTATTACTTTGACAGCAAACGGTGAACCGACACTCTATCCCCATCTTTTAGAACTTATCAATGAGATAGACAAGGTCAAAGGAGAGATCAAGACACTGATCCTCTCCAATGCCGGGACGATTGATGACCCCAAGGTGCAGGAGGCACTTTTGAAGCTGGATGAGGTGAAGCTCTCCCTAGACTGTGCGACACAATCTTGTCTGAAAAAACTAGATCGTGCGCATCCGGGCATCGACATTGAGAAGATCAAGGCGGGAATGCTGGCGTTCAAGTCCCGGTATCAGGGTCGATTGATCGTTGAGATACTTCTTGTTAAAACACTCAATGACACACCCGAAGAGATCGCCCTGCTCAATGCGTATCTTCTGAAACTCCGCCCGACACGCATTGACCTCGGGACGATCGACAGGCCGCCTGCGTATGATGTCAAGCCTCTTAGTTATGAAGAGATGCTGGTAGTCTCAAAACAGTTTGATGCTTCACTGCCTCTTGATATCGTTTCTCGCAAGAAGTCAGAGGCAAGGGCTTCGGGCTATGCAGAGGAAGAGATACTTGAAACACTGGCGATGCGACCGTTAAGTCCGGATGATATCGAAGTACTTTTTGACGAAGAGAGTCAAAAAAGGGTAGAAGAGATGATCGATAGGGGTGAACTTAAAATTATTGAGAGTAATGGTGTGAAATTTTACGTTTTAGCTTAAAATTGCTTGACATTAAAGTGAAAAAGCATTATAATCTCACCCACTAAAAAGATGTTACTTTTCAACCATTCCGGATTAGCTCAGCGGTAGAGTAGATGACTGTTAATCATTTGGTCGCTGGTTCGAATCCAGCATCCGGAGCCATTGTATTTTGTAATGACTTTTTTGCACTAGCCCTCGTCGGTGATTCAGTACAACGACTACGGTTTCAAAACTAAAAAGTAAATGTTTACTTTTTCACGTTTTTCACTATTCCGGATTAGCTCAGCGGTAGAGTAGATGACTGTTAATCATTTGGTCGCTGGTTCGAATCCAGCATCCGGAGCCACCTTTTTTAAGATATTTTCAATCAACATCTCATCACTATGATTTTCAATCTGCTATGTAATGATCTAAAACCGTATATGTGTTTTATTGAGCCTATGGCATCATAAGCACAAGAGAGGGTATNGGATTCCCTATGTGTTTATGGTTGGAAGCAGNAGAGACTAAGGCGAGGGGGCTTGAGCAAACATATATTTTGTGAGAATTTTTTGGAACAGCTCAATGAAGTTGATGAAAAGTGTAGAGAAAATTTTTGAGGGTATCTTTGGATGAGCAAAGTAGTCAGAGGGGAGAAGGATCATGATCCATGGGACGAAAACGATAGAAAGGATGAAAGCGATGATCGTCGAAGTCACCATCTTTTTCTCCTGCTATGCTGTAATGCGAAGTGCTTATGCGCATATAGGCTTCAGTGAACACTTTCCTATCTCCTCAAGCAATGTCGTAGCGTATGACCCCTTCGGCAGAAAGAATTTCACGGTAAGTCTTTTGCTTTTGCTCTCATAGTGTGTCTCTATCTCTTTGGGCCAGATCCAGGCATATCTTCTGTCCCCCTTCAGTGTGCTTAGGTCTCTGTCGTCAAATGGCGCTTCAAGGTGATAGGCGTCGCTTCTGGAGCGTTCAACGTTGGCCCCGCAGAGCAGGCCCGTAGGAGAGATTTTTTTCTCTGCAAAGCGTGTTGCGCTTTGCATCATGTCTTCGAGCAGTGTGATTTTGCCGTAGGGGTAGGCTTGCATCATTTCTCCCAAAAAGAGCTTGAAAAACTGGGGCTGTTGGGCAAGGACCTTGACCAGTTCGAGCGGATAGCCGAGTTTTTTGGCTGCCTTGTCGGCAGGGTATTGGGTGATGGTGGCTGAGAGCTTGACGCGCATACTCAGCCAACGATTGAAAAGGTGGCTTTGGTAAGCGCAAACGAGTAGCTTTTCCTTGCTTCCTTTGAGCTTCTTCCCGCTGTGNGCGATCTCTTTTCCCTGCTCAAAAGAGTGGCTGTCCTCTCCAAATCTCTGGTAGCCGTAATAGTTGGGGATCCCCTCTTTTTGCATCTTTAGTGCGGTGGTACGGAAGAACTTTGCATCTTTGGCTGTGACATCATGTAGGATGATAGAAAAACGGTTGCCCTTGAGATGCCCTATCTTGATGGGCGCTTTGTGATAGGTTTTTTCCAGTATCTCTATGCGCTCTGTCGTGAGGTTTTTCTCAAGTGCTTTTTCATACTTTTTGGGCAGAGAGAGATATTGTATCGTAGTTGCATTTTTATCTTTGAGTCCGGCATATCCGATGTCACGTTCTTGCAGTCCTGTAGCTTGAGAGATGACATGGATGAGTTTCCATGTGCTCATATCGGTCTTTTTGATCTTGAGGATCAGGAAGTGGCCTGTTCTGCTGAATGGGTAAAGCGGTATCTCCTCTACAAAGAAGCGCTCGAGGGTCTGTTTAAAGTCGAAATTGATAGGTTGGTGGGTATAAGCGTAAGTTTTTTGCATAACAGCATTATATCCAATCCATTACTTCGTATCACTTGTTGAGCGGAATGGTTTGGGGGCGTGTATCCCCCCGTGCCTGTAAGTTTTGATACGCCGCATGAAAATTTGTTTGATAAAAAATAAGATGGAAGCACTCTGTGGGATAGAGTAGGGAAAAAGGGCGTTTCTTAGTCAGTGTGGTACACTCACTTTAGTCAAGATTCATGATACAGGGAGGGTGAAGACGATTATCCGCATTTCCCCGGAGCGCATTTCATCCCTCCGCATTTTCCCTCAAGCTTGCTTTTGATACTCCCTGATTGCATCTCATCAAGCATCTTCTGTGTCTCCACTGGATGTGCGATAAATTGGTAGGCTTTATAGAGCGTGTAAAACCCGTAAAGGATCACCATCAGTGCAGCAAGCTTCATCATGATACCGCGTAGCGAGCCTTTCTGTAAAAACTTGGTAAGGGTCGCCAGAAAAAAGAGCGCAGGGATTGTTGCGAGGCCGAAGGTGGTCATCACTATGGCACCCCAAAGCGGTGATGCGGTACTTGCTGCAAAGATAGCAAAGGAGTAGACGAGGCCGCAGGGGATGATCCCGTTGAGCATCCCGAGCATAAAAAAGCTAGAGTAGCTTTTTGAGGTGATCAGTTTGCGGAAGTTGTTCTGATACCAGCCGTTCTTAGAGATGGAGAACTCCGCAGAGTTGAGAAACTTGAAATTGCCTACAAGCGAAAGCCCCGCAAGAACCATCAGGATCCCTGTTAGTAAAAAGAGCACCCCTTTGGTCGTGGGGGTAAAAGCGATCGCCCGTCCAAGCAGTCCGAACATCGCACCCAAGATCGCATAAGTAGCGACACGTCCGAAGTTATAGGCAAGGTGCTGGCTGGTCTGCTGCCACCANGCACTCTTTTGATCGATCTTGGTAGAGCTGTAGGCGACAACGATACCACCGCACATTCCGATACAATGTCCCACACTTCCCAGAAATGCGGTAGTTAAGATAATGAGTAAGTCTATATTTTCCATAATGAAACTATAGTATTATTTTGTTAAAATAATATTAATAGACGGTAAGGAATAGTGTGTGTTCAAAAAACTAAAACGTAACTTTATCAAGATGTTCCGTGAGCTTTTAGTGTATCATCATAGTTCATTGGAGTANAGGGCAAAGATCTTGACACTGATGGTCTCTTCAAATGAAACGATCGATGTCTGTGAAGAGCAGGCGCTTAAAGAGATCGCACATACGATCTACTTTGATGATGAGGAGAGGGCTGAGCTGCTTATCGATACCGTCAAAGAGTATCATGAAAAGATCATCACAGATAACGGTCTAGATTTTGAACACTTGGTACAGGATGTTGAAAGAGAGAGCAGAGCAGTCAGCCGCTATGTTGAAAAGATCGACTTTGAACTTCTTGGAAGATTGCATCAGTGCATGAAGGAAGAGGAGGATATGATATTTCAACAGAGGATTTTGGAGTTTTTGCAGATGCTTAAAGAGGAGTATGGTAAAAAATCCTAAAGTCGATCCTTACCGCGTGTATCAGAGCATAGAAAAGGAAGTGAATGGAGTGGTATCGTTTTATCGTTCGAGGCAGGGTGCAGGGAGTATTCTATCGTAAGGTGGTTTCTCAGTCCATGATGAAAAAGCAGTTTAAGGGGTTTATCAGAAACCTTGATGACGGGACGGTGGAAGTGGTAGGTGAGATCTACGAGGAGGATTTTGATACTTTTATGAAGATACTTCAAGAGGGATCTCCTTTGAGTAGTGTTGAAGCCATAGAGTATGAGATGATCGATGATGCGGAGTTTCACACTGATGGGTTTGAAATACGCTATAAGGAGAAGAGATGAGCAGCGGTTGGACATGTCAGTATATGGGAACAAACGGTGAGGAGAAGGAGTGGTGTATCAAGCTTTCTCATAAGTGTGACCCTGGCTGCAAGGGGTGTGTGATCTACAANCAGGTAACATTTTCTCAACCCGATATTTCCGAAGAACAACAACGAAAGGTAAAAAAACGCAGCGATAATCCGTTAAAAAGGTAGATTTTTTAGAAAAAAGAAAGAGAGAAG
>Ga0052836_100146_pt1 | contig 8345 bp, 8 predicted proteins | sample BlaSprwater61714_FD_53173 | JGI IMG/M metagenome (GOLD analysis project Ga0052836, IMG submission 53173) | Freshwater microbial communities from Blank Spring, California, USA - Blank Spring water - 6/17/14 | ecosystem: Environmental > Aquatic > Thermal springs > Unclassified | place: USA... | reverse complement strand
ATGATCTTGAGGTTTTTGCGGATATATTTGAGCAGATTAAGATACTCTTCTGTCATCGCATAGGAACTGTCCATCTTCTCCATGATATTTTTTTCAAGCATAGAGTAAATATCGTCTGTTTTATCGTACTCTACCTCGATACGCGTGGCAAGATCTTGCACTCTGTCATGGTCATCAAAGCACTGCAGCATCTCCAAGGTCAANTCAAATGCATGCATCGTACATTTGTTGATACACAGCGAATCTTTGATAAACCTGTTGATCTCAGCATTGTTTGAGGCAAGCATCGACTGCATATTTTTGCTGTAGTTGCTGATATTGGTTCTGATCCTGCTCATAGAAGAGGTCATCTTGAGGTAGGAGACCAGCTCTCTAAGATCCTTGGCTTCTGGCGCATACTTTGCAAAGATAACCACAATGGCATTATCGATCTTCTCCATACGCTCACCGATATCCTCCATCAGCTTTCTTGCCGCTTCCAGAGCGCTGATATCTCCCTCTTCTATCGCTTCTAGTGTATGCTTGTTAGCGTCTGAGAGATCCTTCATAACCTCAAGAACAGCATCTCTGACTTCATGTCTTGCTTCGTTATAACCTGGTAACATCATCCAAACTCCTTGTTCACTTTCTTCCTGAAAGGCGCTAAACACCTTTTTCTTTCGTGGCTTTACTTTGATTACAAACACTGTGGTATCAAATCTTTCAATGACACATTTTTTTCATTGACTTCATGCTTCTCATCCTCTCACCTACACTTCGTCTCCAGCGAGAGTAGATTTAACCGAATCTACCCGTAATATAGTCTTCAGTCAGCTTGACCGAAGGGTTCAAGAATATCTTTTCGGTCTTGTCNTACTCGATCAGCTCCCCCAGGTACATAAAGGCAGTATAGTTGCTCAAACGGCTTGCCTGCTGCATATTGTGGGTGACGATCACGATGGATACATCCTTCTTGAGTTCAGCGATAAGCTCCTCGATCGCCCCGGTCGAGATGGGGTCAAGCGCGGAGGTTGGCTCATCAAAGAGGAGGACATCTGGCTTAAGTGCTACTGCTCTGGCGATACAGAGCCTCTGCTGCTGTCCTCCGCTCAGTCCCATGGCACTCTCTTTGAGGCGGTCTTTGGTCTCACNCCAGATCGCAGCATCCTGAAGCGCTTTTTCAACACGCCCCTGGATCTCACTTTTATCCTTGATTCCTGCTAGTTTCAGCCCATAGGCTACATTATCGTAGATGCTCATCGGAAAAGGGGTAGGCTTCTGAAAGATCATCCCCACATCCTGACGTAGCTTGATAAAATCATTCTCTTTTTTGATCTCAAGGATATTCCCCCCCTTCCCATCGCCGTCATAAAGCCTGATCTCACCTTCATAGTGATTGCCGGGGTAGAGATCGTGGATACGGTTCATCGAGCGAAGCAGTGTGGATTTGCCGCAGCCACTGGGACCGATGAGTGCAGTAATCTTGTTCTTNTTGATAGGAAGATTGATCTTCGTTAGTGAGGGGGATGATGCGCCTGCGTAGGTAAACGAGAAGTCTTTGACTTCCATGATCATAGTATCTGTTGTCATCTCTATAACTTTCCTTATTTTTTACTTCTTGTGATAAAACGGCCAACCAGGTTGATCAAAAGCACCACCATGGTCAAAACAAACGATGCAGCCCACGCCAGCTCCCTGCTTGCCTCGTCGGGGTAGGTTGCAAGGTTATAGATACTAACTGTTAGTGAGGGAAACTGCTCGGTCAGGTCCATAGTGAAGAACTGATTGTTTGCCGAAGTAAAGAGCAGCGGTGCTGTCTCACCGATGATACGGGCAAAGGAGAGCAGTACCCCTGTGGTGATCCCCACTTTTGCCGCCTTTACAACGACCTGAAGGATGATCTTGTGCTTGCTCCCGCCAAGCGCCATCCCCGCTTCCCTCAGCTCCCGGGGAACGAGTGAGAGCATATTGTCCGTCGTAGAGATAACGATAGGGATCATCATGATCGCCAATGCAATGATACCCGCCCATCCGTTGTACCCGCCGAAGGGATCAACAAAAAGCGCAAAGACGAACACACCGATGACGATCGAAGGTGCTGACATCATGACGTCGCTGAGATTTCTTATCACTGCTGCCAACTTTCCATTGTTGCTGTACTCCCTCAGATAGATCCCCGCAAGCATCCCGATCGGTACGGCGATCGCACTTGCCATCAGTGCCATCGTGAACTGTCCCACAAGCAGGTTGCGGATCCCCCCTTCTACTAGGTCATTGGTAAAGGTGCTCCAATGAAGGCTCATGATCCCCTTATAGCTTAGAGTGATCAAGATCCATAGGAGGAATCCAAGCCCTATCACCGCAGAGAGCGTGGAGAGCATCAAAATCGCTTTGTTCAATAAAAGTCTGTTCATGCCTTGTGCCTCCTTATGTCGTTTTTCTAAAAAAGTAGAACTTTGCTAAAGAGATCAGAGCAAAGCTTACCACAAACAAGATCAGCGCCAGGTAGTACATTGCGCTAATCTCTAGGTCCTGCGCTTCGGCAAAGTTGTTTGCCAGCAGTACTGGGATCGATGTCGTAGGATCAGTGATACGGCTGGGGATACTCATCACCGAACCGATCAGGAAGGCTACAGCCATCGTCTCTCCGAGCGCACGTCCCAGCGCAAGGATGATCGATCCGATGATCCCACCTTTGGCATAGGGCATCACCACATCCTTGACCACCTCAAAGGTCGTTGCCCCCATCGCATACGCCGACTCCTTGAGGACTGGGGGCACAGTATTCATCGCATCCCTGGTGATCGCGGCCATAAACGGGATGATCATGATCGCCAGTACGATTCCTGCTGTGAGTAGCCCCACTCCCTCACCGCCCATTGTAGACTGTATGATCGGCGCAAAATAAAAAAGCCCCCACATTCCGTAGATGATACTCGGGATAGCTGCAAGCAGCTCGATGGCGATAGAGACCGGTTTGACCAGTTGTGCATGCGCTATCTCTGTCAGAAAGATTGCAATCCCCATCGCAAGCGGTATCGCAATAACCATGGCGATCAGAGTACTAAGCAGTGTACCGACGATCGGAATCCATCCGCCAAAGATACCCCCCTCTTCCTCCTCATTGACTTCCCAGGTCTCGCCATAAAGAAAATTGATGCCAAACTCCTGTAGTGCTTCCTGCGCATAGTTAAAGAGTACAGCAAAAATACCGACAAGGATAAAAAAAGAGAGCGTCGCAGAAAAAAATGAGAAATTTTTAAAGAGTGTACCACCCATATGTTATCACCTTTTTGTCTATTGAACGCGGAGTATATCCGCAAATGGTTACAAAAATATTACAGGTCAGTTACCGGCAACAGAAAGCGCCTGAAAGTAAAGATCACTTGATCTTTTGAGCCCCCCGTATGCTCTGGTCTGCTATGCAGAGAGAACAGATAGTGAGCAAGGCTCCCTATCCTACGCTGACACTGTGTCTGCTTCAGCAGAGTGCCCAAAAGACTTCAAGCAAAGCTGCGAAGGAGGTTTACCTGATCTTTTTGGCTTCCCAGTATGCTCTGATCTGCTCTTTTGTCTCTTCTGGGAGCGGTACATATCCAAGCTCTACTGCTGCTGCGTCTCCTTGTGCATATGCCCACTCCATAAACTTTGTTACCAGTTTGTTCTCTGCCTGCTTCTCTTCGGGGAGAAGAAGGAAGGTTGCCGCGACGATAGGGTATGAAGTGGGCCCTGCAGGGTCACCGATGACAGCATAGAAATCATTCTCAGGTGACCATGTTGCATATTTTGCGGCATCCTGGAATGACTCAAGCGTAGGGGTGATGAATTGCCCTTCTTTGTTCTCCACCTGTGCTGCTGATAGACCCAGCGTCATCTTGTAGGAGTACTCGATGTAGCCGATGGAGTTTTTGATCTGCTGGATATTCGCAGAGACACCAGAGTTAGACTTTCCTGCGATCACCTTGTTCGCTTTCCATGTCGGTTTTTTGCTCACGTTGATCTTCTCATCGATCTGGTTCAAAAAGTAGGTAAAGTTAAAGGTTGTACCTGATTTATCTGCTCTTACCACTACAGTAATAGGCTCATGAGGAAGCACTAATCCTGCATTGTGTTCAGCGATCGCCCGATCATCCCAGTGCGTGATCGTACCATTGAAGATACCAGCAATCGCTTTACGGCTCAATTTCAGTTCACCGTCTTTGATACCATCAAGGTTATAGGCAAGCACAACAGAGCCAATAACGGTTGGGAACATATGGAGCTTTTCCTTTTTCAATTCTTTTTGTTTAAGCGGGGTATCTGAACCAGCAAAATCCACCATTCTTTTTGTAATTGATTTTACGCCATCACCTGAACCAGTCGGTGTATAGTTGACCTTTACGCCCGTTGCTTTATAATACTCCGATGTCCACACTTTGTAAATCGGTGCAGGGAACGATGCCCCTCTTCCTTTCAGCTCTTCTGCATATACCGTTACCGCAGTTACTGAAGCAATCAGCGCTGCTGTAAAGAGTTTTTTCACTCTCATGTTCTTTCCTTTTTTAGAGATGTCCATTCTGGACTTGAGGAAAGTATAGGGCAAATTGATTACAAAATTGTTACGAAAGTAGTACTAAGAGGAGAGGCCCACTTGGCCCAGTCTGTACTCTACTATCTAGAGAGGGACAAAGTATCCTTTCTCCAAGGAGAAGGCACACTCCTTTGAAGCGTACCTCTAAAAAAGTTTAAGCAGCAAGACCTTTGATAACATAGAAGATGATCGCTGATACGGCTGCTGCTGCGGGTACAGTAATGATCCATGCAGCAATGATCCTTTTGACCATTCCCCGTTTTACGTAGTTCTCTCTAAGCGCACGTTTGATCGCTTTGACCTTTTTCTTCTGCTTTTTTTCCGCCTCCATCAGTTCGACTTTTTGCTTATAGTCATCACCGCTGTAGGCTGCCAACTCCGCTTTGATCTGATGATGTTTTTGTGTCTCTTCTTCGAGCTTCTGCTGTTTTTCGCTCATACTTTTACTGTCAAGCCACTCTCTTAAAAATCCTACACCAAATACCGCACCTACTGCGATATGGGTTGAAGAGACAGGAAGCCCAAGCTGCGAGGCGATCACCACGGTGATCGCTGCAGCCATCATGATCGAGAATGCCCGCATCTGGTCAAGCTCTGTGATCTCGGAGCCAACTGTTCGGATCAGTCTCGGGCCAAAAAGTGCCAGACCTATAGAGATACCGATCCCCCCTGCGACCATTACCCACAGAGGGATGGAAGCTTTTTGGGAAACCTTCAGGCTTGTGAGCGCATCATTCACCGCAGCCAGCGGACCTACCGCATTGGCAACATCGTTTGCGCCATGTGCAAAACTGAGCAGCGCGGCCGCAAAGATAAGCGGGATGGTAAAAAGCAGATTGATCCCCTCCCTGGAGTCATCCATGTCGGCTACTTTCTTCGCCACTCTTGGCTTGACAATCAAGAAAGTCACTACCCCGCCGATCAGGCCAAAGGTCAATGCCACCGAAAAGGTCGGCTTCTTGCCCTGAGGAAGAAAACTCACCATCTCTGTAAGTGAGCCCCAGATATGCTTCAACCCCTTGAGTGTCAGATAGGTGATAAAGGCTGCTGACATGACTGCCACAAGTATCGGCACCACTTTTTTGGCAGCGCCTATCCTGTCTGCTTTATAGAGGATCTGTGACTTGATGATATAGAGAAATATCGCAGCGATCAAGCCGCCAAGTACCGGAGAGATCACCCAGGAAGCGACGATCTGCCCCATCGTATCCCAGGAGACGATCGCAAAACCACCCGCAGCGATCCCCGCCCCCATCACACCACCGACGATTGAGTGAGTGGTGGAGACCGGGGACTTGAGCCATGTAGCGAGGTTGAGCCAAAGTGCAGCGGCCAGAAGTGCGGCACTCATCGCATAGACAAAGACCATCGGATCATCCCCAAATGCACTAGGCGAGATGATCCCCTGCTTGATCGTACCGACCACATCGCCGCCAGCGATCAGCGCTCCCATGGCTTCGAAGATCGAAGCGATGATGACGGCTCCTGCGATAGTAAGCGCGCCTGCACCCACTGCAGGCCCGACATTGTTCGCTACATCGTTTGCCCCGATATTCATCGCCATATAGGCACCAAAGAGTGCGGCAAACACCAAGAAGCCACCGTGCGATGTCTCTCCTATGATACTGTTGGCATACAAAGCCACCGCAATAGCAAAACCCGCACCAAGCAGTGCTTTGATTGTATTATTCATAATTGTCCCTAAACGCTTAATAGTAAAAGTATAAATAAAATATACTAAAACTTGTTACTACTTCTTATTAATTTATGGGAGGCAAAAAATAAAATAGAAAAAAGGCGGCTAAAATGCCCACCTTTAGGAGATTGATGTAAAAACAGGAAGCTAGAATTTAAGGATGAGATCCAACTGTGCACGCTTGTAGTCTGCCTCTGTTTGTGTTGCACTTTTGCTCGCATAGAGCGTATTAGAGAAGAATTGACCACCAAGTTCTAGATGGTCTGATAGTTTGTATTTTGCTTTGATCGTATGACCTTTGGCAGCCGTACCGCCGTTGCCGCTGTCTGAGCCATTGTGTGCGCCAAATACGGCATCTTCTTGTATATCCATATAAGCATAACCCAGTTGCCAATCGCCAACCTTTTTGGTCGCACCGAGTTGAAGTCCGATTTCATATGCGAAGTTGTCGTCGTCTGCAGCAGCATTGTATGCCACTATTGCTGCCGCTGTCAATGGTTTACCAAGTAGGTCTTTGAACTGTAACTCTCCAAACCCTTCCAGAATCGTATAGTCATTTGCATAAAAACCATCCTTATCCAGGGTATTACCCAGTGCACCATTTTTATAAGGAGTTGTGTTCCCTTTTACACCATTATAGTAGTACATACCGGCACCTACATTCAGTGTTGNGCTCTCAAGATTGACTGATTGTACATATTGCGCCAAAAAAATGTTGATATCACCTGTACTTTCAGTTTCGTTTTCTAGTCTATGTAGCCGGTTTGCCCCTAGAGTGATCATTTTTGTATCGTCTTTATAGTGATAGTTGATACCCTCTAAGCGGATATCGTTATCCCAGATCAGCTCTGTCTTGATCGGCTTATAGATCATGTATTTTTGTTTACCTACTTTCACGGTAGCGTTGTCAAATTTGTACGCAATATCTAAAATGTCAATCTCAAGCACATCGACAAAATAGTCCGACCAAGGCTTATCTGTCTTAAAGGTAACATTACTCGAGGTTGGGTTGCCTTTACCACTTGAGATGGCAGTTTCAAGCAATAGATTGTCAAAGAGGTCAATGTCCGTAAGTAGTCTTAAACGATATCGGTTTCTATATGTGTTATCTTTGTCATCTCTTTCGACACTCTCGTATCGTAACCTCATATCCCCTTTGAAATGCATTCTATCAAAAAAACTATTTTCACTGCTAGAAGCTTCTTTGGCTTCTTTTGCTGTCAATGTTGTTGCTAAAGCTGCTACAGCTACGGTAGAGAACACCATCTTTTTCATCTTGGATTTCCTTTTATTTTGTTAGCGTAAGTATAAAAAAAAAGTATTACAAAATTGTTACTCTTTATGGATTCTTTTGTACTCTGTTTTGTTTTAGATACACATTCACTCACACTAAAATAGAACTCAAGACTTCGTATTACGGTCCTTGTGCTATAATAGTTCTACTAAACCTTAAAAGAGATACCGATGACCCAAGAAGAAAAAAATGAGATCAAACAAAAGATAGAAGCCGATATCCAGACACTGAAGGCACAGATCCTTGCACTAGAAGAGAAGAGCGGGCCGATCTCTCCGGACTGTTCTCTTGGTAGGCTTACCCGCCTTGAAGCGATGGGGGAGCAGCATGTCAATAACACAATACTCGATGAGTCCAGACTCCGCCTCACCCGACTGCAAAATGCACTGCTCCGTATCGACAAGCCGATGTTTGGCATCTGTATCGAGTGCGAAGAGGAGATAGGGTTCGGACGGATGAGCATACGGCCTGAATCTGTCAAGTGTGTGGCGTGTGCAAGTAGCAGTTCATCATTTCACCACTGACTCAAACTATCCTTGCAACAAAGTACTTTTGTCTTTTTTGTGCTTGCGACCAATAGTTTTACTATTTCACTCATTTGTGGATTGATAACATGAAACATTTTTAATGAAATATACTCTGACTCTTTTAGCAAAGGTAACCCATATTCCGTTTCATTGGCTTCTTTTAATGCGATCATCTCTTTATGTAGAAAATCTGCTTGTGATTGTACCTACTTAGATGCTCTCATCAATGCTCCAATTGCCGTCTCTCTTCTAAGAATCTGCTGGGGATATCCCATGCGC
>Ga0052836_100138_pt1 | contig 8739 bp, 7 predicted proteins | sample BlaSprwater61714_FD_53173 | JGI IMG/M metagenome (GOLD analysis project Ga0052836, IMG submission 53173) | Freshwater microbial communities from Blank Spring, California, USA - Blank Spring water - 6/17/14 | ecosystem: Environmental > Aquatic > Thermal springs > Unclassified | place: USA... | reverse complement strand
GAGATCTTGAGCACTTTGGTTGACGGCACACCGGCCGCTTCAAGTGCTGCGTATGTTCCTGAAGTCGCAACGATCTCAAATCCAAGGTCAACAAACATTTTGCCGATCTCTCCTGCATAGGGTTTATCCACCTCAGTAAGAGAGAAGAAAAGTTTGCCTTCAAGAGGAATGTTGTTCTTGCTTGCAAACTGGCTTTTCGCAAATGACATACCGAAGTTATCGGAGATACCCATAACCTCACCGGTAGATTTCATCTCAGGCCCGAGAATGAGGTCTGATCCTGGAAGTTTGTTAAACGGGAATACCGCTTCTTTTACTGCGACGTGATTTTTGAGGTTCGGCTCCATGATCTTTTTGTTAAAGTTAACTACCTTAAATGTATCGTAATACTTGAGTGCTTCTTTCAGATCACCTTGAAGCATTACTCTTGTTGCAACTTTCGCCAAAGGTACACCGGTTGCTTTGGAGACGAACGGTACAGTCCTAGAAGCTCTAGGGTTGACCTCGATCAGGTAGATCTCACCTTTGTGGATCGCATACTGGATATTCAGTAGTCCAACAACACCGATCGCAAGCGCGATCTGAGCTGTCTGTTCTTTGACTTTATCCTGAAGTGCTTCGCTGATGCTTACCGGTGGAAGTGAACATGCGGAGTCGCCCGAGTGGATACCTGCCTCTTCGATGTGCTGCATGATCGAACCGATGTAAACATCCTTGCCGTCGCAGATTGCATCAACATCAAGCTCAATGGCGCTGTCAAGGAACTTGTCGATTAGTACCGGTGCGTCGTTGGATACGCTTACTGCTTCATCCATATATTGCCTGAGCTCTTTATCACAGTAGACTGTACGCATACCACGCCCGCCAAGTACAAAGCTTGGGCGTACAAGTACAGGATAGCCAATACGGTTGGCGATCGCCATTGCCTCATCTTTTGCAAATGCCGTGCCGTTTTCCGGCTGTTTGAGTCCAAGTTCATTAATGAATGCAGAGAACTGCTCTCTGTCTTCAGCAAGATCGATCACTTTAGCCGGGGTACCTGAGATAGGTGCACCGATTGCAGTCAGTTTTTTGGCTAGCTTAAGTGGCGTTTGACCACCAAAGTGTACGATGACGCCGTCGGGTTTTTCTATTTCAATCACATTTCTTACATGTTCGAAGTCAATCGGCTCGAAGTAAAGGATATCCGAAGTATCATAGTCCGTGGAGACCGTTTCGGGGTTACAGTTGTACATGATCGATTGCATGCCCATATCTTCGATGGCAAATGCCGCATGCACACAACAGTAGTCAAACTCGATACCCTGGCCGATACGATTTGGTCCACCACCGATGACCAATACTTTTTTCTCTTTGCTTTCTGCTTTTGGAATAGCTGGAAGTTTTGTGATGTTGGTTGTCGAATAAAGGTAGGGTGTCAGTGCTTTAAACTCCGCCGCACAGGTATCTACTTCATTGTACTCTAGTGTAACACCCTGCTTTTCCCTGGCAGTGTAGATATCGTTCTCTGTGAGGTTGAGCCCCTCTTTTTTATTGATGATTTCAGCGATTATCGCATCTGAGAATCCGTCAGCTTTTGCTTCTCTTAGTTTAATGGCATCGCCGAGTAGGGTAATATCCATCGCTTTTTCAGTTGCAGCCAGCTCTTCAAACTGATAGAGGAACCATTTGTCGATCTTGCAGAGATCATATATCGCATCCACACTCATGCCGCGCCTAAGGCCTTCGTAGACATAGAGCATGCGCTCTGCGTTGGGTCTTCTGATCTCGCGCACAAGAGTCTCTTCGTCACAATGGATCGTTTTAAAACCTTTAAGACCGGTTTCTAAAGAACACAGTGCTTTTTGGAATGACTCTTTGAAGGTTCTTCCGATACTCATCGCTTCACCAACGGACTTCATGCCTGTCGTCAAAGTAGAGTGTGCATGAGGAAATTTTTCAAAAGTAAATCGTGGTACTTTAGTGACGACGTAGTCAATGACCGGTTCAAAGCTTGCAGGAGTTCCTGTAATATCGTTGGTGATCTCATCAAGGGTAAATCCGACAGCAAGCAGTGTTGCTACTTTAGCAATAGGGTAACCAGTTGCTTTAGATGCAAGGGCTGAAGACCGAGAAACTCTCGGGTTCATCTCGATAACGATCATACGCCCTGTTTCAGGGTTGATAGCAAACTGCACGTTCGATCCGCCGGTATCCACTCCGATTTCACGAAGGATCTTGAAAGAAGCATCTCTCATGTGCTGGTACTCTTTGTCTGTCAGTGTAAGCGCCGGCGCAACAGTGATACTGTCTCCTGTGTGTACTCCCATGGGATCAAAGTTCTCAATAGAGCATACGATGATGCAGTTATCCTCTTTATCGCGGATAACCTCCATCTCATACTCTTTCCAGCCAAGCATCGATTCCATGATTTCGATCTCATTGATTGGACTTGCTTCGATCCCCGTTTTGGCAAGCTCTTTGAACTCTTCCATGTTGTATGCTACACCAGAACCGCCACCTGCAAGGGTAAAAGAGGCTCTACTGATGACTGGAAAACCGATTGCTTTAGCCACCTTGATCGCTTCATCAACACTGTAGGCATTGGCACTTTTTGGCAGATCCATACCGATCTTTGTCATGGCTTCATTAAAAAGGTGTCTGTCTTCACCTTTTTTGATCGCTTCGGGATTCGCACCAAGGAACTCTATCCCATCGAGCATCCCTTTGTCATACATACTCATGGCAACATTAAGTGCCGTTTGGCCACCCATGGTTGGGAGTATGGCATCGACTTTCTCCTGTTTGATGATCTTGGAAACCACCTCTTCAGTGATAGGTTCGATATAAGTTCTGTCCGCAAATTCAGGGTCTGTCATGATCGTAGCAGGGTTAGAGTTGATCAGTACAACTCTATAGCCCAGCTCTTTAAGTGTTTTTGCCGCCTGTGTACCAGAGTAGTCAAACTCACATGCTTGACCAATGACGATTGGTCCTGAACCGATAAGTAAAATAGTGTTGATGTCGTTGCGTTTTGGCATGGTAAGATCACCTTATTGGCAGGGGCGTTTGAACCCCATTTTTAGGATCTTATTATATCCAAAGAGCCAAAATAAGGGCTTAAAAAAGGTCAAGTTGATCTTTGTTTTGTTCGGGGATATAGCGTTCTTTTTGTTTTTTTATCGTTTTTTCTATGACTTTCTCTTCTGCTGGGGTCTCAGGTTCTACTGCATCGTCCTGAGTCTGATCGATACGTTTGGGTATACTCGAGACGATTTTTTCTGCTTCATCCCCACTCAATAATTTTGAAGCATTGTTTTCTATGGTCTGAGGCACAGTATAGCAAGTAGAGGTCAAGCGTGTTTTATGGCTATCGAAGTTTTCCATGAGTGTTGCTCTTGCATCATTGATCAGGAAAAATGTTTTAGGATGAAAGATATCGCTNTAGGTTTTGATATAGGCTACTTTATAGGAACTGTGAAGTTCTGTTTTGGTAACGATCCCTACAGGAATATTTTCAAAAAATATTCCATCCAATCCAGAGGTGACCACTTTGTCCCCTACATTAATCTNATACCATTTTGGGATAAATTTGACCTGCATCTCATTTTGTTGTAGGCCTTCTGCAATACCTGGTGCATTTTTTGGGCCAACAAAGACAGAAAAACGACACTGTTTATCAGAAGTAAGGTATCCAAAAAGCTGGTTGTTTTTCACCTGAGCAATACCGGCGACAACATTTTTCTGTATCAAACCGTAAAGCTTCTCTTTTTTAAGATGNTTGGGTTTTGTGAGNAATATCTGTGAAAAGCTGTTGAGTTTGACATAAGAGATCGTATCAGAGATCGAAATATTCTGTATCGGGTAGCGTTCAAGCTCGGGAAGGATATGGTAGATATCTTTGATCTGTTGGATGTAGTGGGTCTGTTCTAGTAGGCGTTTTCTGAGCACTCTGTTTTCTTTGGTGAGCTGCTCAATTGATTCTTTTTGAAAAATATAGCTTTGGCTTTTATCCTCTATATCTTGAGTAAAGTTTTTATAGTGCTGCTTGAGAGGATTGACGATGCTAATAAGCGTATTGATAATACGCTCATCATTTCTGGTAAGAAGTACTGCTAGGATCAGCAACAGTATAGCAATGATAACGAGTCTAGTCTTCATAAGATGTTTGCTGTAAAAGATCAATCTCTTCTAGTGCTTTTCCTGTTCCTTTCGCGACTGCTAGAAGCGGCTCCTCTGCGATATATACAGGAAGTTTTACTAGATCAGAAAGATACTTGTCCAGCCCTCTGATCAGTGCGCCACCGCCTGTGAGCACGATACCGTTCTCTACAATATCTCCTGCAAGTTCAGGAGGAGTCGCTTCTAGAACAGATTTTAACGCATCTGCGATCTCTTCAAGAGAGGGCTTGATCGCAGTTCTGATATGTTCTGATGTGATCTCGATTGCTACGAGGTTACCATTTACTTGATCTCTTCCTCTGACTGTCGTAGTAAGCTCTTCCTCTATAGGAATGGCTGTGCCGATCTTGATTTTCAGATCTTCAGCGACACGCTCACCAATCAAAAGGTTAAAGTTTTTTTTGATGTAATCAACGATCACCTGGTCAAAATTGTCCCCTGCTACTCGGATTGATTTACTCAGTACAAGACCACCAAGAGAAGTGACACCTATCTCAGTTGTACCACCACCAATATCTAAAACAAGGTTTCCGTTTGGTTCTTTCACCGGAAGACCAGCGCCGATNGCTGCAGCCATCGGTTCTTCGATCAGATAGACATATCTTGCACCTGCACTCAGAGCAGAGTCTTTAACCGCGCGTCTTTCAACCTGAGTCAAGCCGTAGGGTACACAGATAATGATACGCGGAGAGAGGAATCCTTTTCTTTTGTGTGTCTTTTCGATAAAGTAGCGTATCATCATCTCTGTGACTTCAAAGTCTGCAATCACTCCATCTTTCATCGGACGGATTGCTTTGATATTTCCTGGAGTTTTACCCACCATCTCTTTTGCTTCCTGTCCGACCGCAAGGATACGTTCTTGGCCATGCTTGTCGTACTGTATTGCAACTACAGAAGGTTCATTGATGACGATACCCTGTCCTTTAACAAGTACGAGTGTATTTGCCGTTCCCAGGTCTATCGCCAGGTCATTAGAAAACAAACCTAAAAATTTTTTAAACATCTCTTTTTCCCTTCTGGTTTTTATGCTGTTTTTTTGTTTTTGATGTAAACAGGTTTAGCGCCTTCGCTGACTACATCTTCAGTGATCACTACTTCATATCCCTCTAGCTCCGGAAGCTCATACATGATATCTAGCAGTATCTCTTCCATGATCGACCGCAATCCACGTGCTCCAGTTCTTCGATCGATCGCTCTTTGGGCAATAAGCTCCAGCGCTTCTGCTTCAAATGTCAGTTTCACATTATCGATCGCAAAAAGTTTCTGATACTGGTTGAGCAGAGAGTTTTTCGGCTCAATCAAGATGCGCACCATGGCTTCCTTGGTGATTTTTCCCAGTGTCGCAAAGATATGCAAACGACCTATGAGTTCCGGAATGAGACCATAAGATATGAGATCATCAGATTCAACCAGATGCAAAAGCTCTTCGCTTTCCATCTTTGAACGTTTTTCCTGGCCAAAACCTAAGATATTGCCGCCGATCCTTCTTTTGATAATATCGTTTAACCCGTCAAATGCTCCGCCGCATATGAAAAGGATATTGGTGGTATCGATCTGAATGAAGTCCTGATTGGGGTGTTTACGTCCGCCTTTTGGCGGTATGTTGACCACTGAGCCTTCGATGAGTTTCAGTAGAGCCTGCTGTACCCCTTCGCCCGATACATCACGGGTAATGGATCGGTTTTCTCCCATTCGTGCGATCTTGTCGATCTCATCGATAAATACGATACCTTGTTCAGCTCGTTCCACGTCACCATCTGCCGCCATCAAAAGCTTTGTGAGGATATTCTCTACATCCTCTCCGACATATCCGGCCTCAGTCAGGTTGGTCGCATCCGCGATCGCAATAGGCACATTGAGAAATCTTGCGATTGTTTGCGCCATGAGGGTTTTACCTGATCCAGTAGGACCAATGAGCAGTACATTGGACTTTGAGATCTGCGTTTCATCTTCCTGATCGATATCTCTGAAGATACGCTTATAGTGGTTATAGACCGCTACCGAGAGTGTTTTCTTTGCCTCTTTCTGGCCGATCACATAGTCACTGAGCATCTCATACATCTCTTTTGGCGTATAGAGTATATGGGCAATTTCTGCACTACTTACGTCTTCGAGTTCTTCTTCCCCAAAAAGGATCTTGTAGGCCGAGATCACACAGTTTGAGCAGATGTACACCCCTTCGCCTGCGATCAGTGGATTTTCTGCACTTTCTGTAGCATGGCAAAAGCTACACTCTTGTTTATTTGACATTCTCATTCCTTGTAAAAGGTATTCCTCTTTTAGAGGTTTGGATAAACTCACACAGCTGTTTTACTTTTGTCGAGTCGTTGCTTTCAAGCAGCGATGCTGCAACCTCTTGAAGCGGTTGTCCTTGTTCAAAAAGTTCTCTGTAGGCTAATTTAAGCGCATTGATATCTTCACGGTCCATCGCGCGTCTAAGTCCTGTAAGGTTGAGTCCACGCAGGGTGGCACGATTGCCTTCGGCCAGACAGAAAGGTGGGATATCTTGTGATAGTGCAGAAGCTCCGCCGATCATCGCAAAGTCACCAACATGAACAAACTGATGCACGGGTGTAAGCCCGCCGATCACAACATGGTCTCCAAGTTCGACATGACCTGCTAGTGTCACACCGTTGGCAAGGATACAGCGGTCACCGATCATGACATCGTGCCCCAGGTGCACATACCCCATAAAGAGGTTGCCGTTTCCGATTTTTGTGACAGAGCCACCGCCTTTTGTGCCTGGGTTAAAAAGGGTAAACTCACGGATCGTGTTGTGGTCACCGATGATAAGCTGCACCTCTTCACCTTTGAACTTCAGATCCTGCGGGATCGTACCGATTGCTGCATGAGAGAAGATACGGTTGTGTTTGCCGATCGTGGTGTCTCCTTCGATTACGGCATGCGATGCGACTGTTGTACACTCACCGATCTTCACTTTAGAACCGATATAGGCAAAAGGACCGACTGTGACATCATCTGCTAGTTGCGCCCCATCTTCTATGATCGCTGTTGGATGAATATTTGACATTGACAGTGACCTATTTATCCACGATCATGGCTTTAAGCTCAGCTTGTGCTACCAGCTTTTCGTCAACATAGGCTTTTCCATCCAGGTTCCAGACTGCGCCTTTGTTTTTGATCACTTCTAGCTTATAGACAAGTTGATCCCCCGGTGTGACGGGCGCGCGGAATTTTGCTTTATCAATGCTCATAAAGTAAACCACTTTTTCGGTGTTACTTGCTTTTTCTTCATCGTTCATACTTTCAAACGCAAGTACACCACCGGCCTGAGCCATCCCTTCAATGATCATGACTCCGGGAAAGATAGGATGATCAGGGAAATGCCCTTGAAATACAGGCTCAGCGATAGTGATATTTTTGTAGCCCACGATCGATTTTCCCGCTTCTAGTTCTGTGATTCGATCAACAAGCAAAAAAGGGTATCTGTGCGGCAAGATATTTTGAATTTGTGTGACATTGTATAGCAAAATAAACCTCAGGATATTAAATTTTATATTATTTTATCGAAGTAATGCTAAAAGGTCTATTAGGACGAGTGAGAGGCTGTACGGCTTGGAGTTAGCTGTGCTCATGTGCAGTAAGCCATGCATCAAGGCAGGGCAGTGCATCGAGCGGTTTTGGATCGCCCTTGATCACTTCGGCAAAACTTTTGACTCCCATGGAGAGAAGATACTGGAGGTTATCATCAAAGGTCGCTTCTTCGATCACGAAGATATGCTCCTTGTGTACTTCAAATATGTATCCTCCGTTGGGGATAGGGGACATGGAGAGGGTCACGGTATAGTGGTCTTTGATGATGCTCTCTTTTTGCGAATACATCAGCCCTATATTGTATCCCTCCTTGGCAAATCCTTTGATCACGACGACTAGTACACGATTTTCTCCCTCTTTAGAGGAGTTGAAGATATTGATCAGGTCCTTGATCGTCTTGTAACCTGGCAATCTGCTCATCAGCGCCTCAAAGTAACCTATAAGTCTTGTCTTGATCAGAAGCCCCATAAAGTAAAGAAGTAGNACGAAACCTCCCAGGGCCAAAAGAAACCACAGAAATTTGTGCTGTTCTGGGGTAAACCCAACCGCGGTAAAGACCCAACCCACAAGTGTATCGACTTTGCCGTACATCCAGAGGATCAAAATGACAAAGATGGTGATGGGCAGCAACCCAAACAGTCCCTGCAGGACCGTTTGCGTGAAGTGTTTGAGCGGTTTGTTTTTCATCTTATTCCTTCGTATGATATATTTATCAACCAAATAGTTAAACTATAGTTGTGTGTTCTTAAAGACTCATAGTTTTTACAAAGTCTCACAATAAACAGGGTTTTTTCCTTTTTGGACATTTGTACCAGCACATCAAACGTCTTGCAGTAGCCTTATTCAATCACTTGTAGGATGCCAAGGTGAAACTGATACTTTCTGCCTTTGATAACACGAATGATACCATCAACTCCTCTAAATCCAACCCTAACTTTTTTCCTTTTGATTCCATCTTCTAGATTTCTTTTTTATTTTTGTCATAGCTGATTTGGAATTGACAGAAATTATTTTACGCTACCC
>Ga0052836_100136_pt1 | contig 8777 bp, 6 predicted proteins | sample BlaSprwater61714_FD_53173 | JGI IMG/M metagenome (GOLD analysis project Ga0052836, IMG submission 53173) | Freshwater microbial communities from Blank Spring, California, USA - Blank Spring water - 6/17/14 | ecosystem: Environmental > Aquatic > Thermal springs > Unclassified | place: USA... | reverse complement strand
AAAGAGATGCCAATACCCCAGAGTATCTCAAAGCCTTCCCTTATGTCAACGGTGGGCTTTTTGCCGATGAGTATGAAGTACCAAAGTTTACCACCCGTTCACGCCGCCTGCTGCTAGAAGTAGGGCAGCTAGAGTGGTCACAGATAAACCCAGATATTTTTGGAAGTATGATTCAAGCGGTAGTAACGCCTGAGCATCGTGGCGGCATGGGNATGCACTACACAAGCGTGCCAAACATCATGAAAGTGATAGAGCCGCTTTTTTTAGATGAGCTTTATAGTGAGTTTGAAAAAGGCTATGAGAGCAAAACTAAACTGCAAAATCTGTTAAAGAGACTAAGCAAAATCAAGATATTTGACCCAGCGTGCGGAAGTGGAAACTTTCTCATCATCGCTTATAAAAAACTGCGTGAACTAGAGATGAGCATACTCAAACGCATAGAGACTCTTAGCCGTGAGCGAACTTTTGTTTTTAGCGAGATAAAACTTACCCAGTTTTACGGCATAGAGCTAGACGACTTCGCCCACGAGGTCGCCATGCTCTCACTTTGGCTAGCAGAACATCAAATGAACTTAGAGTTTTACAAAGCATTTGGAAGAACCAGCCCAAGCTTACCACTCCATGATGGAGGGCGTATCGTACGCGGAAATGCGACACGGATAGAGTGGGCGGAAGTTTGTCCTAAAAGTGAGGGCGATGAGATTTATGTTTTGGGGAATCCGCCCTATTTGGGGGCGAGACTTCAAAGCAAAGAACAAAAAGCAGATATGGCGGAAGTTTTTCAAGGTATAAAAAACTTTAACAATCTTGACTATATCGCCTGTTGGTTTTATAAAGGTGCAAGTTACATCAAAAATGCACATGCCAAAGCCGCTTTTGTAAGTACCAACTCTATTAGTCAAGGGGAACAAGTCGGTATACTTTGGACACACATATTAGATGAAAATATAGAGATAGATTTTGCATACAAGTCTTTTAAATGGCAAAACAACGCGAAAGCAAATGCGGCGGTAATAGTCGTTATCATCGGGCTTAGAAATAATTCAAGTAAACCAAAATATCTTTATATAGACAACATCAAACATGAAGTCAAAAATATCAATGCTTATTTGGTGAATGCTGAGAATATTATCGTGCAAAAAAGAAGTAAGCCGATTTCTAAGCTTAAACCGATGAGTTTTGGAAACATGCCAAACGATGGTGGGGGATTGATTTTAAGTACAGAAGAAAAAAATAGTTTAATTGATGAATTTCCACATGCCAAGAAATTTATTAGAAAACTACTAGGTTCGTATGAGTTTATTAACGGGGCTGAAAGATTTTGTTTATGGATAAAAAATGAAGATTTAGATGAAGCATTGCAAATACCTTTTATACAGAAAAGAATCGAAAAAACAAAAGAACACCGACTAAATAGTAAAGATGCGGGAACAAAAAAACTTGCTAGCCGTTCTCATCAATTTAGAGATTTGAATGAATATGAAAATGTTGCAATGATAGTTCCTGCTAATACATCAGAAAGAAGAGAATATGTCCCAATAGGATTTTTACATAATCAAGAGGTCATCTCTAATTCAGCTCAAGCAGTCTATGATGCCGAACATTGGCTTATGGGAATAATTAGTTCAAAAATACACATGGCTTGGATGAGAGCAGTTGGAGGTAGACTTAAAACTGATTATAGATATTCTAAAGATGTTGTTTACAACACCTTCCCATTCCCAAATATCTCACAAAAACAAAAAGATGAAATCACCGAGCTAGTATGGGGAGTATTAGACGAGAGAGAAAAACACAGCGAAAAAACCCTAGCCCAGCTCTACGACCCAAACAAAATGCCAGAAGGCTTACAAAAAGCCCACCGCGCACTAGATATTGCCATAGAACAATGCTACCGAAGCAAACCATTTGAAAGCGATGAAGAGAGACTTGAATACCTTTTTAGGATGTATGAAGAGATGACGAAACAGGAGAAAAAATAATCATGTCAATTCATATTAAAGCTATATTTGAAGAGTTTGAACAAGATGTTCTTGAATTATCTTTTTATGCTGATATTGTTCAGGAAAGTTATAACAAATATTTATCAGAGATTGAAGAGCATGTAAAAAATCATTTAAATATGGATTTTCATTCATCAAAACGACCAGTTTATTTTGATATTTTGAATCAACATAAAAAAATCATAAGTGATTTACGAGTCGAAAAAACACTTGAACAAACAAGTAATGATATATTTTTCCATTACAACAAACAAATGCAATGGTTTTTAGTAGAGGCTTATGAAATGTATGAAAAATTTATAGAAAAACTGTATGCAGTTATGGGCTATTTGGATAATAATTTTTGGAATGCTTCAGATTTTGGAGAAATACAACTTTGTGATATTGCAAACAAAGATAAAAAATGGTTTTTTGAGCAAATAAGCAATAAAAAAGAAAAACCCTATAGTATTCTTAAAACTTTTGAAAAAAGATTTAATCTTGCTAAATATTCCAATAAAAAAACTCCTGATATAAATTACCAATTTTTAATGCAACTGATTTCTGAGATTAGGCATGCAATAGTACATGAACGAGGGTTTCTTGACAGAATAGCTATAAAAGATAAGTTGATTAAAAAACAAGGTATAAATGGAGATTTAACAGAAAAGTATGAGAATTATATAAATATCTACTATGGACGAAATAAATACGAGAATTTAATTTGTTTAACTACGATTACAGATACAAATAAGATTCCAGGATTGCCTGTAAATTATAACAGAAGATTGATACTAACCCAACATATTTTGTCTTATGCAAACTTGCTAACACAGATGGCAATTCAATATTTAGAAAAAAATAAAGATATTTCAAAATGACATTCTTTTTTAGTATTAAAAATAAAAAAATTAACTAGAGGTAAAAGATGAAAAAAGATTTAGATTTAATTCGTCAAATCATGCTTACACTTGAAGAGAATATGGAATATGGCAAAAATTTTCAGAGTGCACAACTTATTGAAGTTATGAAAGATGCAACATTGAGTGCTGAAAAATTGGCTTATCATATTGGACTACTGGTAGAAAGTGATTTTATAAGAGCTAAAGACCATAAATATCTAAGTGGAGAACCTACTGATTATCNNATANANACTATAACATCACAAGGGCATGATTTTATAGACACCATTAGACAAGATACAACTTGGAATAAAATCAAAGAAAAAGCTTATGATATTGGTGGTTTTAGCTTGTCATTATTGGTAGATATTGGTAAAGAATATTTAAAAAAGCAGATTGGACTTTAGGGATAGCTGATGTTTCCCTCTTTTTTACGCAAAGTATAGAAACGAGTAAAACTACAATAAAGAGATTGCAAAATGACAAATGAACAACATACAAATATGGTTATTTATAACGATGGTGAGCTGGAACTTAGTGTTTCCGTTGAAAATGATACTGTATGGCTTAATAGAAATCAGATAGCAGAGCTTTTTGGAAGAGATATAAAAACCATAGGAAAGCACATAGGTAATGTTTTTGGCGACGGTGAACTTGAAAAGCTTTCAGTTGTCGCAAATTTTGCGACAACTGCGACTGATGGAAAAACTTACAATGTGGAATACTACAATTTAGATGTAATCATTTCAGTTGGCTATCGTGTGAAGTCTCAAAAAGGGGTGAGGTTTAGACAATGGGCAACAAAAGTACTTAAGAGCTACATCCAAAACGGCTATGTTATCAACTCTGAAAAAATAACTCACCAAAGATTTAAAGAGTTAGAAAATGATGTGTCACTTTTAAAATCACAAGTAGCAAATATCTCTAGGGGGCTTGAAAACAACACTATCGAGCCAAAACACGGAATCTTTTACGATGGGCAAATTTACGATGCTTATGTATTTGTCAATGATTTGTTAAAAAGTGCAAAAAGTGAAGTGGTGTTGATAGACAACTACATAGATGAGACTGTTTTTACATTCTTTAGCAAATATCCCAAGTTAAATATCAAGATCTATACCCAAAGTATCTCAAAACAGCTAAATTTAGATTATCAAAAATACAAAGCACAATATGCAAATATAGAGCTTCAAGAATTTAAAAAAGCTCACGATAGATTTCTGATAATTGATAGCAAAGAGATCTACCACATCGGAGCAAGTCTGAAAGATCTGGGCAAAAAGTGGTTTGCATTTTCAAAGTTTGAGATGAAAACTTTAGAGATTTTAGGGAGGTTGAAGTGAACATAAAAGATTTTAAATCAGGAACACTAAGACAAGAGTATCGATACAAAAGCTTTTTGCCCCAAATGATAAATCATACATTTACTTGGGATGATCCACAAATAAACACCATGCTTGAAAATGCAACAAGAGCACTTGGTGAGCTCAATGCTTTTACGATGATAGTGCCCAATGTAGATATTTTTATACAGATGCACATCACACAAGAAGCAAATACTTCAAGCAAGATAGAGGGCACAAAGACTGAGATGGATGAAGTACTTATCTCAAAAGAGCAGATAGATCCAGAAAAAAGAGATGATTGGCAAGAGGTGCGAAACTATATAGATGCCATGCATAGTGCAATAAAAGAGCTTGAAACATTACCAATTTCAAATCGACTTATCAAAAACATCCATGCTATACTACTAAATAGCGTAAGGGGTGAAGCAAAGCAACCAGGAGAGTTTAGAAAATCTCAAAACTGGATAGGTGGAGCTAGTCTGTCAACAGCTTATTTCATACCACCACATCACAATGAAGTAGATGAACTGATGAGTGATTTAGAAAAGTTTTTACACAATGAAGATATTTTTGTACCACATCTTATCAAAATAGCCATTGCACACTATCAGTTTGAAACAATACATCCATTTTTAGACGGTAATGGTCGGATTGGAAGACTCTTGATAACTTTATATTTAGTAAGCAATGGACTTTTGAAAAAACCATCATTATATCTCTCTGATTTTATAGAAAAAAATAAATCNGCTTACTATGAAGCTCTCACAAGAGTGAGAACTGATAACGATCTTACTCATTGGATCAAGTTTTTTCTTGAGGCGGTTATAGTCACAGCCAATAATGGCGTACAAACCTTTCAAGATATTTTGAGCTTAAAACAAGAGATGGATGCAATAGTGGTAAGTTTTGGGAAAAAAGCTCATAATGCAAGTAAGCTTTTAGAATATTTGTATCAAAAACCTATTGTCTCAATTAACGATATTATTGAGCCTTTGGAAGTGAGCAAGCAAACAGCTAGTGTCTTAGTAAAAGAGTTTGAAGAAAAAGGTATTTTAGTAGAAATAACAGGATATGAAAGAAACAAGCTTTTTGTTTTTGATAAGTATTTGAGTATTTATAGTCAAAGTTAAGGCTTTAAACTTAACTATGAAATTTTATAGTCAAAGTTAAGGCTTTAAATTGAACTAAAGATTTTTATAGTTTGAGTTGGAAGAGACTTTTAAACCAAAGAGGGAAAAAATGACAAATATCATAGAAGTAACATACGCACAAACCGGTGAGAGTAAAAAAACGAACAGTTTTGGTATGAGAGATATGCAAGCCAAAGCTTATGAGGCGAGAGATGAGCAATATATATTGCTCAAAGCGCCACCAGCTTCGGGAAAATCCCGCGCGCTTATGTTTATAGCCCTTGATAAACTTTACCATCAAGGCATCTCTAAAGTTATAGTGGCAGTTCCTGAACGCTCTATTGGCGGGTCGTTTGGTGCGACCGACTTGGAAAAAGATGGTTTTTTTGCTTCATGGGAACCAAATCCACTCTATAATCTTTGTACGCCAGGCGGAGAGAAAAGTAAAGTCGAAGCTTTAAAAAAGTTTTTAGCAAGTGATGAAACCATCCTTATCTGTACGCATGCCACGCTTCGTTTTGCATTTAAAGAGCTTGATGAATCAAAGTTTGACAACTCCTTGTTGGCGATTGATGAGTTTCATCATGTATCAGCTGATGGGGAAAATCAACTAGGTGAGCTTATAAGAAGTGTGATGGAAAATTCATCTGCTCATATAGTGGCTATGACTGGGTCATACTTTAGGGGCGATAGTGTGCCTGTACTTTTGCCTGAAGATGAAGCAAAGTTTAGAAAAGTCACTTACAACTACTATGAACAGCTAAATGGCTATGAGCATCTCAAATCGCTTGGCATTGGTTATCACTTCTATCAAGGTCGCTACACAAGTGCCATAGCAGAGATATTAGATACGAACAAAAAAACGATTTTGCATATACCAAATGTCAATTCCGGTGAATCTACAAAAGATAAATACAAAGAGGTGGATACTATCCTTGACATCATAGGGTCTGTTCAACAAACTACCGAAGATGGCATCATTATCGTTAAAAGAGCAAGCGATGGAAAGCTTTTGAAAGTTGCAGATTTGGTAAATGATGATCCAAAGATAAGAGAAAAAGTCGTAACATACTTAAGAAACATAAAAAGTGTTGATGATATGGACTTGATCATTGCTCTTGGCATGGCAAAAGAGGGGTTTGACTGGCCATTTTGTGAACATGCCTTGACCGTTGGATATAGAAGTTCACTCACAGAAATCATCCAAATCATNGGACGAGCNACAAGNGANAGTGACAATAAAACCCATGCACAGTTTACCAACCTTATAGCCCAACCCGATGCACAAGATTTAGAGGTAAAACTAAGCGTAAACAATATGCTAAAAGCTATCACCGCATCACTTTTGATGGAACAGGTTTTAGCACCAAACTTTAAGTTTAAGCCACGATTTGAAAACGACAGTGAGCCAAACCAAAAGGGAGAACTCAAAATCAGAGGTTTTAAACCGCCNACGAGTAAAAGAGTTGAAGAGATTATCGAATCAGACTTAAACGATTTAAAAGCTGCAATATTGCAAGATGAAGTGATGATAAAAGCAATCCCTGGAAATCTTGATGCAGAGGTTATAAACAGAGTACTTATACCAAAAATCATCAAAGTAAAATATCCTGATTTAAATGAGAGTCAAATAGAGGAGTTAAGAGAGCATGTAGTAGTCGATAGCGTGGTTAAAAATGGGCATATCATAGAAAGTGGTGATAAAAAATTTATCAAAATGGCGGATAAATTTGTCAATATTGATGAACTTCATATTGATCTCATAGACCAAATAAATCCATTTCAAAAGGCTTTTGAGATTTTATCTAAGTCGGTTACGACTCAAACTCTTAAGCTCATTCAAGAAAGTATAGAAGCGACAAGAATAGAGATGACACCTGAGGANGCTGTAATTCTTTATAAAAAAATTCCTGTATTTAAAAGTGAACATGGACGCCTNCCNGATATAAATAGCAGAGATTTTACGGAAAAAAGAATGGCAGAAGCGCTTATATACCTTAACAAGCTTAGACGCGAGAAAGCAAATGGTTGAGTTTTCGCTTGATGAGATTTTAGCAGATGATCCTCTCGGACTTTTAGGTGAGCTAAAGCCTAAAGCTAAAACTTCAAATGAAAATGATAGGCTAGTCTCAAGCTTTGAAGAGATTAATGCTTTTATAGAAGCAAATGGCCAAGAGCCTCAAAAATCAGCCAATATGAATGAGCGAAATCTTTTCTCAAGGCTTGATGGCATCAGACAAAATCCCGAAAAAATCGAATATTTAAAACCTTATGATAGATTTAATATTTTGCAAGAAATAGAGGTAAACTCCATAGACGATATTTTAAATGATGATGTTTTTGGACTGCTCGGGGATGAAAATAGTGAGGATATTTTTGCTTTAAAACATATTCCAAANNAAAGAGAACAAACTGATTTTGTAGCGCAAAGAAAACCGTGTAAAAACTTTANAAAATATGAACACCTTTTTAAAGAAGTTCAGAATGACCTAAAAGATGGAAGCAGAAAACTTGTAAAGTTCAATGAAAAATTTTTTGAAGATGGTAACTTTTTTGTTCTCAAGGGCGTACTTGCTTATTTGGAAAAAATTAAAAATCTACAAAAAGATAAGTTCAACAAGCTTGATGCCAGAACAAAAATTATCTTTGAAAACGGTACCGAGTCAAATATGCTNCTTCGTTCATTTGGTAAAGGACTTTATGAGGATGGCTATTTTGTGAGCTTACAAGACGATAGAGTCCTTAATAAATTGTTGCCAATTTCTAAAGATGATACAAAAACAGGCTATATCTATGTACTTGAATCTCTCAGCAATGATGAAAAAATATCTACTATAAAAAATTTATATAAGATAGGTTACTCAACTACGGATGTACNTGAAAGAATCAAAAATGCCATCAATGANCCTACNTATTTGATGGCACCCGTTAANATAGNAAGTGTTTATGAAACCTACAATATGAACACACAGAAGTTTGAACAGCTTATTCACAGATTTTTTGGTAAGGTTTGCCTCAATGTAGATATTTTTGATAGTGACAGTAAGCGACACACGCCTAGAGAGTGGTTTATTGTACCATTAGATATTATCGAACAGGTGATCGAACTTATAATAACTGGTGACATTGTAAATTATAGATATGATGAAAAACATGAAGAATTGATTTTAATATAAACTTTTTAACCCTCAAGAACTTTTGAATTAGGTGATGAAAGCACAAAGCATCTACAAGATTTGCCTTTGTCTTCATTGGTTTTAAAAGCTTTAGTCTTATCAACTTCGCGATTGACAATATGATGAAATCTNCAAAAGTCTAATCTTGGTTTTATTGGCATATATTTTTCTTGTGACACATTAAAATATGATAGGTTTATTTTCATAATCTCCCCTAAGTTTATTTTTTTGACAAAAAATT
>Ga0052836_100134_pt1 | contig 8936 bp, 5 predicted proteins | sample BlaSprwater61714_FD_53173 | JGI IMG/M metagenome (GOLD analysis project Ga0052836, IMG submission 53173) | Freshwater microbial communities from Blank Spring, California, USA - Blank Spring water - 6/17/14 | ecosystem: Environmental > Aquatic > Thermal springs > Unclassified | place: USA... | reverse complement strand
ACGAGCACAAAGGCATCTTTTGTCCTATGATAGATCAGTATCGCAACACTGTCATGCGCCTCTACGATCTCCCAGCGCTTTGCAACACCGTTTTGCTGATAGATAGCAAGAGAAGGCGTGATAAATTTTGGATCTTTAAGAGGAGTGAGTTGAAAAGAGTTGATCTCGTTTTTCATACGTCTATCCGCCCATCCTTTGCTCTGTATGCTGGCCTCATCCCAGACATAAGTGCTGCTGTTTGCATCGATCAGCTTGATAAGCTGCTCTTTGTGCGCTTTAGCATCTTTGATCACGATCTTGTTGAACTGCTGCTTATTTAGGGAAGTACGCTGTAGATGCTCCATAGGATCGACCCATCTTCCGCTTTTTTGAAGCCCAAAGTGAAGATGTGGTGCTGTACTCACGCCCGTACTGCCCACATATCCGATGATCTGCCCTTTTTTCACCTGTTCTCCTCTACGCACTTTGATGCGGTTTTGATGTGCATAAAGGGATTCATAGCCTCTGGGGTGTTTGATCTTTACTACTTTTCCATATCCACCCATCAAGCCAGCATAGCTTACCGTTCCATCGTAGACAGCCATGATNGGTGTCCCCGTCTTTGCGCCAAAATCTGTCCCATGATGAGGGCGATAACGCTTCAGGACGGGATGCCATCTTCTGTAGCTAAATGGCGAAGTAACACGGATATGCCTAAGGGGCATACCAAGTTTGCCAGATCGGTCTTTAAAGGGTGTCAAATGGACAAAATCACCTTTGTTACTGAAGCTGGTATGTTGCGCNCCTTCAAGATGACCATCTCCCTCTTCATCCACATAGATAAACTTGCTCTTGCCCCGTGTAGCAACCCTGATGGCCTTAATGTCAGGCATATGATAGAGCTCACCCAGCCGGGTACGCTGTGTATACNAAAAGGCAACCTGATCACCCTTGGCTAACGACTTGGTATGGATCGTATTTTTGAGTGCCTGCCCTACTCTTTGAGCNATCTTTACCTCTTTGACGCGCTCCAAAGTATCACTATAAGGGTTGGAGTTTATCTCAATATTGGCAAAATACTCCTTCTCTTCATAGGCGATGGAAATGATGTCAAAACGATACTCACCGCTCTCTTTGTCCCTGTAAAGATGGATCTGCATCTCCTTGTTGATAGGGATCAAGGCCTGTATGAGTGTTTGGTCAGCTCCGACTAGCTGATAATACCTCGAATNACTTTGAATCTCTGTGAGAAACTTTTTATCCTCGTCAGAGATTTGGGCGAGTAACTTCTTTGAAATCTCATGCGCTTCAAGGAAGTTTGAAAACGTCTGCCCTCTTTGCCACTCATGCGACGTCACTTTTGCACCAAAAAGAGAGGTCAACACCAACAGTGTCACCACCACACTTTTAACCATCGGCATGGGGTGCCTCCATGCATAGGATTTGATTGTTTCTCATACTTCCAGTCCTTATTTATGAGCCGAAATTATAACCAAATTGTGTTAATGATAAGCGCCAATCGATTATGGAACTTTTACTCATTTGTCTGTATAATCAAGCTCATATTATCCATTCAAAGGATCACCATGCGCAGATTNGCACTTATGACACTTTTTTCCATGCCGCTTTTTGCAGACTTTTTCCCTTCTTCGGTATCTACAACGATAAAGGAGGTTCACGAGCAGCATCTCAAACTCCAAAACGCTTTCCCTCTTGATGGCATGAGTGGCGTAGTGATACACTCTTACGGAAAAAATGCCGAAGCACTCACAAGCTATCTTGTTCAAACCAGCAAAGAGGGATCGGCACAAACGNTAGCCCACAGTGTGATTGATCATAAAAAACTGCCTACGATCAAGACCCCTATTGAGCCTGGGGATAAAGTCATTGGCGGATATATGTATCAAAACGTACTGCTTCTAGCCCCTGATGCGCAGACCTATACAGACATCACCAAGCAGTACAGTAAAAACTGGATACATCCCGATCTTTATGCCCTTTTTCTTTCAATGAAGTCAGAGAGCGTACCCAGTAGAAAAACGCTTTTAGAGTTTGCTAAAGCCTATCAGGTAGGGCTTGTGATGATCGTACGTAAAGACACTGCCGTGCTTCTAGATCCCGTATCACAGAAGATCATCAGCCAGAAACAGATGAAACATCTGCCTCAAAAAGGCACATTCCCTTTCTTTTCACGCCTAGAAAAGATCAAATCGGGCTGGTTTAACACCGATAAAGGTGAACAAGATTACTATAAAGTGATGGAAGCGCTTTAGTACCCCAGTCAATTCTTCCAATGTGGTTCAAGGTGATTAAATGACCTCTCAATGTGAAAAGGAGTTTTATGCTAGATGCACAACATATCAGAGCTTTCGAAGAGATGGTAGGCAAAGAAAATGTCTACGCTGACAAAGCCCATCTTATCGCCTACTCATACGATGCGACACGTACACGTTTTAAGCCCGATGCGGTAGTATTTCCCCGCAATGAGGAGGATGTCAGCCATATCCTAGCCTATTGCAATGAACACAAGATTGTCATCACTCCGCGCGGCGCAGGCTCGGGCTTTACCGGGGGAGCGCTTCCGACAAACGGCGGGATCACACTGGCGATGGAAAAACATATGAACAAGATTCTCGAGATCGATATGGAGAATATGGTTGCTGTCGTTCAGCCTGGCGTGATCAATATGGATCTGCAAAAAGCAGCTGAAGCAGTAGGACTCTTCTACCCGCCTGATCCTGCCAGCGAAGCCTACTCGACGCTTGGCGGAAATGTCAGTGAAAATGCCGGCGGTATGCGTGCGGCCAAGTATGGGATCACCAAAGACTATGTGATGGCACTCAGAGCCGTACGCCCAAACGGAGACATCATCCGCGCAGGAAAACGTACGATCAAAGATGTAGCAGGATACCATATCGCTGGCATCCTAATCGCAAGCGAAGGGACCTTGGCTGTCATCACCGAGATCACGCTCAAGCTTATTCCCAAACCCAAATACACCAAAGCCTATATGGGTATCTTCCCTTCTGTCGAAGATGCGATGAACGCGGTCTTCAAGTCACTTGCTTCAGGGGCAAACCCCGTAGCGATGGAGTTCATGGATGATTTGGTGGTACAGGCACTCAAAGAGAAACTCGGTATCAGGCTGCCTGAAGATGCGGGCGGCCTGCTGATCGGCGATGTGGATGGAAATGTCCCTGAGGAGGTGGAGTTTCAGCTTGCGACACTGGAGCAATCCTTCAGAGAGAACGGAGCGCAAGATTTTATCGTAGCGCACACTGCCCAAGAGAGAGACCGGCTTTGGGTTGCTAGACGCAATGCTTCTCCTGTCATCACCATATACGGCAGCAAAAAGCTCAATGAAGATATCTCAGTGCCAAGAAGTATGCTGCCTCAAGCACTCAAACGCATCTACCAAATCGGCAGGAAGTATGGATTTAAAGTGCCTTGCTTCGGACATGCCGGGGATGGAAATATCCATGTCAACGTCATGGTAGACGGTAGCGATCCAAAGCAGCTTGAAGAGGGGCATCACTGTATCGAAGAGATATTTAAACTGGTGGTCAAGATGGGTGGCACACTCAGCGGTGAACATGGGATCGGAACTGCCAAGGCACCGTTTATGAATATCGCCTTCAGCAAAGAGGAGATACAACTCTTCAAAGACCTCAAACAGGCATTTGATCCCAACAATATCCTCAACCCAGGGAAAATGGGACTGCCAGATTAACCAGGTGTGTGCCTTTTTAAAGCGAGGAGTTTTGAGTCTGTTCGTTCGCTCTGAGCTCATCCAAGAGTGAAAAGCGTCGTGCAAGCGACATTGATCTGTCACTTGTACGTTCTCAATCCCAGCAATGCAAAATCATGGAGGAGAAAGAGCATGATGCATAGGCGTTCACCATGAATCTCAATGGGTGTCTATTTAGGAGCAATAGGTGAGTCATAAAACGTGGATAAGNTCCCTTTTACGATACTACTCTCTCTTCTTNCGGGACTTCTTTAGTGACCTCTTTGATGACAAGATCGGACACTACGCTTCCAGCCTGAGTTGGAGTACACTCTTCTCCATCATTCCGCTGCTGGTCATTATACTATGGATATTTACCACCCTACCTGCCTTTGAGGCGGTACACGTCCAGATCAAAGATCTGATCTTTCGCAACCTCCTGCCCACATACTCAAAGGAGGTCATAGGCTACATCGATACCTTTATGGAGAACTCCTATAAACTCGGATATATCGGTGTGCTCTATGTCACAGTAGCTGCGGTACTCTTTTTCAAAAACTATGACTATATCGTCAATGATATCTTCGGGGTACCAAACCGCGGTGTTTTTAATGCATTCAAAACCTACGGCCTTCTTCTTCTTGTTNTTCCTCTGATGATGGGGAGTTCATTTTACCTCTCTGCAACGTTGCAGCTCTACCTGAACCGCTTCACTATCACCAGCGGTATTCAGCTGCTCTATTTTGTCCCTTTTTTGATCGTATGGATGGTGTTTTACCTACTATTCCAGTACTCTGCAAACACCAGGGTCTCTGTATCTTCCGCGCTCATTAGCTCTTTTATCACCTCGCTTGTATGGAACCTCTCCAAAAACGGATTTATCTACTATGTCCTGCATAACAAAACTTATTTGAGCATCTACGGTTCCATCTCTACGCTCCTTTTCTTCTTTTTATGGATCTATGTCTCCTGGATGATCTTCCTGCATGGGCTTAAGTTCTGCAACCTACTAAACAAGAAAGAAGAGATAGCGCACATCTAAAGCAAGAAGAGATAAAGTGCATAAGCGCATGCCGCCCCTACTAGCAGCACAAAGGCCGCCTTATACCTGATCGACAAAAATGCCAAAATGACATACCCATACATCATTTCAGCAGGCAGAAGATGGTTTTTAGCCTCTATGGGGAGTGTAAAGAGTTTCTGTAGTACTCCATCAAAGAGATCGCCGTACCCTACAAGATGCAACAGGATCGCCAAAGGATAAAAGGGGATAAAGAGCAAAGATAAGAGTGGTGAGAGCAGCTGATAGGGTGTCGTCACCCCAAAGGTACTGTGCACAAGAGGAAGCATCAGCACAAATATCCCCACGGGCAAGATCAGTAGCGCCTGGATATATCTGTTGGTAGCCTGCGTATATTTGAGCAGCAAAAAGATGGCAAAAACACCTGATACGGAGAGCCAAAACCCCAAAGAAAAGAGGAGCCAAGGAAAGAGTGCTAGCAGTACTCCTACCACAATAGAGAGAAAAGTAAAGCTCAGAAGCTCCATTCCTGCCACCAAGGTCCCCCATCCTACCAGCAGCATCGCATAGGAGCGTAAAAGTGAGGGAGGAAACCCCACAAACCACAGATAGATCCCCAAAATGACCAACGTCACTATCCCCACATCGATGAGGATAAAGCGATGAGGAAAATATCTCTGCTGCAATGGCGTGTAGATGATCTTTGCTAGCCCAAAAGTGACTGCCCAGAGTATCCCCAGGTGAAAACCGCTTAGTGCGATCAAGTGGCTTATGCCTAGTTTACTGATCTGCTCCCTGAGCGTATCAGGCAGCGTGGTAGCCAAAAAGATCGCATGGTAAAATGAGCCAACCCTCTCCAAGTCGTGCTGTCTTGCGACTTTTTGGGCAAGCTTCTCTTTATATCCGTACTCTTTGGGAAGCACCTCTTTGATACGGGATGCGACAAAAAAAGTGCTCATATATCCCCTAAAACTGATCTTCTCATCGGGAAATATCTGAAGACGCAACCGTTTATTTGCGTAGGAGTCTTTGCTATAGGAAGTAGTAAGAAAGCGAAGTCCATCCATTGTTTGAAGCTTCAATACCTTGTAACTTCTTCCACCCAAGTCTTTGCTCTTTTCGCTGATCACCTCCGCATAGGTGTAATAAAATGGCTTCAAGATAAATGCTTGATACTCCTGATAGGAGCAAAAAAGCCGAAAAAAAAGAAGCATGCCCAGAGCAGACATCACCCCAACAAAGCTTTTGGTGCCATTAAAAAGCGGTGGTTTTTCCAGCTGCATCCATCCCCCTCTGAATGCTCCATACTAAGCACTAAAACACTATATCGTTGGTAGCTCGATATTCCCTTGATGCATCGGGATATCTTTATCTTCATAGACCACCTCAAAGGCCGGAGAGTGCGAGGCATCCACAAACCGGGTAAATCTTTTCTGAAAGAGTAGATCCACCGTACCTGTTGGGCCATTTCTCTGTTTTCCGATGATGATCTCCGCCTCCTCTTCAGACTTCTTTTTGAACTCTGAAACATACTCCTTGCCTTCGGCTTTGGCNTTCATCTCTTTCTCTTTCTCTTTGGCTTCCCGATAGACATCATCACGGTAGACAAAAAGAATGATATCCGCATCCTGTTCTATCGCCCCGGATTCACGGAGGTCGGAGAGCATCGGCCGTTTGTTTTCCCTTGCTTCCAACCCACGGTTGAGCTGGGAAAGTGCCACGATCGGGATCTGCAGTTCTCTAGCAAGCTGTTTGAGCCCCCTTGAGATCTCCGAAACCTCCTGCTGTCTTCCCTCTTTCCCCTCACCACTCATCAACTGCAGGTAGTCGATGATCGCTATCGAGATCTCAGGGTGCCTCGACTTGAGCTTGCGCAATTTACTTCTTACATGATGGATCGTCGCATGTCCCCCGTCATCCACAAAAAATTTCGTTTTCGAGATCGCATCGGTCGCTGCAGAGAGCCGTGCCCACTCTTCATCGGTCAGATCACCTACTCTAAGCGACTGCAAAGGGATGGAGGTCTTAGCAGAGAGCATCCTTAACATCAGCTGCTCCGCAGGCATCTCCAGTGAGAAAAAGGCCACCCCTTCGTCCCGTTCGATCGCTTTGAGTGCGATATTGAGCACAAAAGCGGTGTTGTGCGTCACGGTCATATCTTCGAGTAAAAACAGATGGTTGCCATCAAGCACAAAACCATAATAATCATCTACTTGATCCAATTCTACTGTGATCCCTGTAAGATGGTGGTCTCTTATGCATGCCGATGCTCTTGCTTTTTTACTCTCTATTCGCGTGGGTATCGTCTCTAGCTTCCCTCTGATACACACCCTAAACACATCACTTAGGGAGTCTTTAGAGTTGATAGTCGCTTTTTTCTTCACCAAAGAGACTCGAAAACCAAGAGAGTCTGCTAAGAATTTGATCTGCTGGGCAAGTGCTTGATTGTTTTGAACGATCTCCATCACATGCTCATCATCATCATAATAGCCATCACTATCTATCAATCCCGCAAGCAATGCCACTCTTTGCTCTTTACTTCCCGTAAGATAGTCATGAGGGATATGTTTATGCTCGATCACGCCCAGTCTTTGCAGCTTTCTTTGTAGCACACAGCTTATCTTGCGCAAAACACCCTCTTTATCTCCCTTAGCGCTGTCGCGTATAGCCCATTTGTCCTCTACCTTAGAGCGATGAAGTTTTTTATCCACCCTTAAAGCATACTCCTGAAGATACGCTACCACCGCATCCTCTTCCGCAGCGATACGCACATCAGAGCTTTGGCCATCCCCCAGCCACAGGCCAAAAAAGTAGGGTTCGATCTCCAAAGGTTTTTCCTCAAACTCTACACTGACTTTGTATCCTTTGTAGTTTGTTTTGAACGTGTCGCTCTTTTTGATATAGTCTGCAACTTCGATATTGAGTACCTCTTGATCTTTCTCTCTATCATCGTTGCACGAACGCTTTAAAGAGAGGATATGTGATCGATTGACGCGGTAGTCCACCCCTTGGTTTTGTCTGACCCAATACATCTCTTCTCGTCCACGAGCCAGAGAAAGCACATTGCGAGGTGTAGAGTCATCCCCCATCAGCTGATCCCCCACCACCACATCTTCCACATTTTTCAATGAACCATCATACATCAGTACTTTGGTACCTTTGCCTAGACACTTCCCCATCGCCGGCCTCGCAGCCACAATGACAAGGTCTCCCTTCCCAAATCCAGAGGTTTTATCATTGAGGTTTTTAAATCCCGTATCCGTACCGATCAGCTTGGAGTTTCCCATCGCCTTGAGGCGGTTGATCTCCTCGAGCATAGAGAGAGTAATTTCGTTGGATTCCCGAAAATCCTCGTTGCTGCTGTTCTGTGTAATCTCATAGAGTTTCTTTTCTACAAGGTTCATCACCTCCTCAGCAGGCAGGTCATCTTCGATCGTTCGTTTTTTGATCTCTGTAGCGAGTGTTGCTAGTGCGCGCTTACTGGACTTTGCCTTGATCTCTGCAAGATAGGCGGCGGTATTTGAGATAGGGTTGACTGAGAGCAGATCGAGCATCGCAACTTCGTCGAACTTCCCTTTNTTTTTCAGTTTGCTTCGCAAAAACTCTTCATCGATCGGCTTCTCTTCNCGCGAAAGCTCTTCCATCGCAGTAAAAAGGTGCTGATGAAAAGGAAGATACAAGTCATGCGGCTTGATCTGTGAAGCGACCTCTTCGTAGATCTCCGGATCAAAAATGATCGCAGAGAGAACCGCACGTTCGATATTGAGGTTGTACATATTTTCCATCAAATTCCTTTGGCAAAATGCTCTACTTCGGCCACAAATCTATCGACTAGTTCATTCTCAGGAAGGCGTGCGACCACCTCGCCTTTTACCATGATCAGTCCCGATCCTTTTCCATAGGCGATCGCCACATCNGCATGCTTGGCTTCGCCGATGGCGTTGACCACGCATCCCATCACGGAGACATCCATCGGTGTTTTGATATGCGCAGTGCGCCTCTCCACCTCCGCCACGGCTGAGACTAGATCCGCTTCTATCCTCCCGCAGGTCGGACAAGAGATGATGTTGAGCCCCTCCTGCACGCGTCCGCTGTCTTTAAGGATCGCTTTACCTACCCTGATCTCTTCTTCTAGCTCACCGGTGATCGAGACACGCAGGGTATCCCCTATCCCCTCAAGCAGCAGTGCTCCAAGCCCCATTGCGGACT
>Ga0052836_100133_pt1 | contig 9010 bp, 8 predicted proteins | sample BlaSprwater61714_FD_53173 | JGI IMG/M metagenome (GOLD analysis project Ga0052836, IMG submission 53173) | Freshwater microbial communities from Blank Spring, California, USA - Blank Spring water - 6/17/14 | ecosystem: Environmental > Aquatic > Thermal springs > Unclassified | place: USA... | reverse complement strand
GAGTGTGGGCTTCTCTCCATCGCCCTGCGGGAGGGTTCAAAAAAGCGATATGGCATCAAACGTTTTATCATCGTAGCTACGGCTACGCTTCAAAAAAGGTTGTATACCATCTCCACTTTTTTGACTCCCTCTGAAGGTAACGAGAGTTTTTAGAAGTGCCCTTTACTCTTTGCTTCTTTCTTTTGAAAGGGTATCATACATGAAAATTGCGAACTTTATTTTACACTATCTAAGAAACTCATGAAAAATAACTTGCTATAATCAATCATCTATAAATAGAGGTGATATATGCCAGATATATGTGAACATCTACGAAAAAAGATCCAAGCCCATCATGCAGCAATAACTAAACTACGCGAAGAGCTGGAGGTTTATGTAGATACACCAGATTCGCAGGAAGGCGATAGCGAAGAGATCAAAAATGAGATCGCAGAACACCGTCGAGCTATTGAGGAACTTCAAATGGGACTTGAAAGTCAAGGGTGTTAGGACTTCCAACTCAATAAATTTTGAGAATCTGTTTAGCCACCGCTTCCACCGAAAAGGTATCATTCAACAGCTGGTGGGCATTTCGCCCTATCTGCATTCTGCATTCCTCATCATGCAGCAGTTTCAGTGCATTCGCCAAAAACGCTTCATCATCGCCGTTGACGCTCACGAGACCCGCACCGGCATCTTCCACGATCAGTTTGAGATCATTCCCCGCATTGATGCTCCCTAAAATGGGAAGTTCCTGCACCATATACCCCAACAGTTTCCCTGGAAAATTATGGGTAGTGTGATCTTTGTGTAGTGTAAAAAGACCGATATCAAACTCCGCTAACATCTGTTTGTAGGCGTCCTGCGATACGGGGGGGAGCAATGTTAGATTGTCCAAACGCTCCTGCGTGATCGCCTCGCGCACCAGCTCGACCTCATCCCCTGCACCGACCAACACAAAATGAGCTTTTTCCTCACCGCGCATGTTTTCGGCCAGCCTTATGATATTCATCATATCCTGAGCATACCCGATGTTCCCGCCGTAAAAGTAGACTATTTTCTCCGTCAAGCCCAATTGCTCTTTGTATGCACTTTTTGCTTGTACCGGTGTATTGGCCGCCCAGTTGTACAGTACTTCGAGAGGCTTGTTCGTATGCGACGTCGCTCTAAACCACTCGAGATTTTTTTGGGACATCAACCCGATAATATCGGCACTCGCATAATTCTTTTTCTCAAAAAAACGAAAATATTTCTCTATCATCGAGCCTTCACGTATCAATCCCTGATCCAGCGCCCACTGCGGAAAAAAATCGCGCAGCACGAGATAGCTCCGCGCACCCCACAGCTTTTTGAGCCGTCTCACCAGAGGACCCCAGAAGATTGTAGGGGAATAATAGATGATCAGATCGTGTCTGTTGTGTTTGAAACGGGGCGGCAGGGCGCACCATGCTCGGTGGGATAGGAGCGTTTCGTTGATCGTCCGTTTGATCTTGCCGACATTTTTGATCTCGCCGCTTTTGAACCGCCAGACATTGACCCCGTCGAGAATCGAGAGCTCGCACGCCTCTTCCAGTTGTGAGGAGGGGGTGATAACGCTCACCTCATGCCCCTGTGCCACAAACTCGCACGCAAGCTCATGCATCATCTTGGCCGCCACCTTGATGCTGTGCGGCATATAATCATCGACGATCAGGCAGATTTTCATGTTATGACCGTTTTTGCCAGACGACGCGGTTGATATAGTCCGTATACGAAAGAATGATCCGCAAGACTTTATCCGAAACGTTAGGCATGCTGTAATCGGCGACATGCCGCAGCAGATCGGGTGCCTGTGTTTCCAATACCTGCAAACCTTGCAGTATCCGTTCTTTATCCAGTCCCACCATCATCACGGACGCTTCTTCCATCGCTTCGGGTCTTTCGTGGGCTTCCCGGATGTTCAGTGCCGGAAAACACAGAATGGACGACTCTTCACTGATCGTCCCGCTGTCGCTTAAAACAGCTTTGGCATCCATCTGCAATCTGACATAATCATCAAATCCCATCGGCTTCATCAGCTTGATCAGCGGATTGAACGTCACCGCTTTCTCTTCTATCTTTTTGCGGGTACGGGGATGGGTCGAGACGATGATCGGCATTTCATAGATCTCTGCCATCGCATTGAGCGTATCGACCAAAGCATCGAAGGTTCTGTCGCTGCCGATGTTTTCTTCCCTGTGGGCGGAGACGACAAAATATTTCCCTTTTTCCAAAGAGAGCTCATCCACGATAGCCGAAGCCCGGATATCGTCCAGTTTGCTATGGATCACTTCATACATCGGGCTACCCGTCTTGATGATGCGATCAGCCGGCAATCCTTCGCGCAGTAGATACTCTCTCGCGATGTCGCTGTAGGTCAGGTTGATATCGCTGATATGATCGACGATTTTGCGGTTCGTCTCTTCAGGCACACGCTGGTCAAAACAGCGGTTCCCCGCTTCCATATGGAAAATCGGAATCTGTCGTTTCTTCGCCGGAATGGCACACAGACAGCTGTTCGTGTCGCCCAGTACCAAAAAAGCGTCAGGCTGCACCTGTGAGAGCAGCGGATCGACTTTGATCAGGATATTACCGATGGTTTCCGCAGCACTGCCCATAGCGGCATTGAGAAAGTAGTCGGGTTTGCGCAGCCCGAAATCTTTGAAAAAGACTTCGTTGAGTTCATAGTCATAATTTTGTCCCGTATGCACGATGATCTGTTCTATGGCATCGGAAGCATCCAGTTTTTTGATGACGGCGGAGAGGCGGATGATCTCGGGTCTGGTCCCTACCACGGTCATGACTTTCAGTTTTTTCATCTTATACCTTTAAAAAATATGTATCCGGATTTTCCCGGTCGAACAGCTCGTTCGCCCACAGCAGCAGCACCATCTCCGTATCCCCGGTATTGGTGATGTCATGGGTATATCCGGGGATCATCTCGACGATCTCCATCTTCCGATCGCTGACGAGGTACTCGATGACCTCATCGCCGTGAATCTGGCGCAGCTTGATGCTGGCTTCCCCCTTGATGACGAGGAATTTCTCATTTTTAGTGTTATGGTAGTGGTTTCCCCGCGTGACACCCGGAGCCGTGGTCGAGATGGAGACCTGACCGCTGTCAATCGTCTTGATGAACTCGTAAAACGTCCCCCGCTCGTCCTGATGCCCATGCAGATCATACGAAAACCGCTCCGTCGGGAGAAAGCTGAGATAGGTGGCGTACAATGCCCGCTCGAACCCCCGCCCTACCCGGGGAATCAGCAGATTTTCCCGGCTCTCTTTGAACGAGACCAGCAGATCGCGTATCTCGCCGAGGCTTTTTTTATAGACGGGGGAGACTTCGCCGTACACGACCCCCTCCCTGCCATTATCCTCCAGATGGCGGACGAACTGATCGACGACGTCGTCGATGTAGACCAGACTCAGTTCGGCACTCTCGTCGTTGATCTGGATCGGAAGCTCTCTCGTGACATTATGGCACCACGTCGCGATGACGGTGTTGTAGTTCGGACGCGACCATTTGCCAAACACATTGGGCAGGCGGTAGAGGTAGACCGCTGCTCCGCTGTGCTGCGCATACGCTTCCAGCGCCTCTTCCCCCTCGCGCTTGCTTTTGCCGTAGTCGTTGTCCCGCTCCGCCTGCACGGAAGAACTCAGCAGGACGGGGATCTTTCTGCCGCTCTGCCCTGCCAGATCGGCGATGCGGCGTGTCAGGTCGCGGTTGCCTTCGTAGAACTCGCAGACGTTTTCGGGACGGTTGACCCCCGCGAGGTGGAAGATGAAATCGGCCCCCGTTACTTTGGGCGCGAGGCTCTCGGGGCTGTCGGAACGCGAAAAGGTATCGATCTCGACACCTTCCATCCGCCCCAGCCGTTCGATCAGGTTTTTGCCGACAAACCCCCCGCTTCCCGTCACCAGTACACGCATCACACGACTCCGAATTCGCGCAGATCGTCCTGTATCTCGCGCAGTTCCATCAGCATCTGGCGCAGCTCTGCCTCGTCAAGTCTGTGAGTATTGTGCGAGTGGTACTCATGCGCCTGTGTCACGACGGTTTCACCCTTCTCGAAAAACTTGTTGTAATTCAAGTCGCGGGTGTCGGCCGGGATACGGTAATATTCCCCCATATCCACCGCATGCACCATCTCCTCTTTCGTCAGGAGCGTCTCGTAAAGTTTTTCCCCGTGGCGCGTACCGATGATCCGGATCGGATGTTCGGGTCTATTTAGCATATTTGTCAGCGTATGGGCCAGCAGCTCGATCGTCGCCGCCGGGGCCTTTTGGACGAAGATGTCCCCGTTGTTGCCATTCTCAAACGCGAACAGCACCAGCTCGACCGCCTGATCCAGACTCATCATAAACCGCGTCATCGCCGGATCGGTGATCGTGATCTCCCGGCCGTTGCGCACCTGATCGATAAACAGCGGGATGACCGACCCGCGCGACGCCATGACGTTGCCGTAGCGTGTGCAGGCGATCATGATCTGATTTTCATCGAGGTTGCGCGATTTGGCCACGGCCACCCGCTCCATCATCGCCTTGGAGACTCCCATCGCGTTGATCGGGTAGACCGCCTTGTCGGTGCTCAGGACGATCGCCTTTTTGACCCCCGCGTTGATAGCGCAGTTGAGGACGTTTTCGGTGCCTATGACATTGGTCTGCACCGCCTGCATCGGGTAAAACTCACATGAGGGAACCTGTTTGAGCGCCGCGGCGTGGAACACATAGTCCACACCCCGTATCGCATCGATGATCGAGTTGACATCACGCACGTCGCCCAGATAAAACTTGAGTTTAGGGTTGTTATACAATTTTCGCATATCGTCCTGTTTTTTCTCGTCGCGGCTGAAGATACGGATCTCTTTGATATCCGTATCCAAAAACCTTCTAAGAACAGCATTCCCAAATGAGCCCGTTCCGCCCGTAATAAGTAACGTTTTATTTTTAAACATAAATTTCCTTTTTAAAATTTTTATTTTTCAATGGCTTATTAAAAACTTGCCGATTTGCTTCCGGCAATTCAGAGCTTGTCAATCGTTCAAGCACTTTTTGACGGATATGCTGTCGTTCTTGATATTTCTCATCAAATGTTCTCAAATTCATCCTTTCAATCACTTTTATAAAGCCACTTGTATCATCAAGCGATATGTCCCACCCCAATCCATCACTCTCAAGATTTCTCCATGGTGTCTGATCGCTTATCAAAACCGGAGTTCCAACACTCAGAGATTCTGCAATGACATGACCGTAGTTTTCCCCTCGGGTCGGAAACAAAAAAAGATCATATTGCGAAAAAGTCTTTGCAATGTCGTCAGGATGAACCGGCCCGCAATAAGCAACATCAATGTTGGCTGGCAGTGCCCCTATCAACACTTCACAAAGTGCCCAATATTCCCTATCTTCGATCGGTCCGTATAGGTCAAACTTCACTTTCGCTTTAACATTCTTTAAAATACGCAGAGCGTAATCAAGGTTCTTCATCGGTGAAATCCGCGATAAAAAAACGATACGCAAGGTTTTCCGATCAATCTCTGAAGGGCTATCGGTAAAATAATCTTGAGATATTTTTGTAGGCAAATCCAAAGCCGTCAAAATCTTATCATCCGTTGGTGCAAATACACGTTTGATATCCTCGGCTTCATGAACGCTCGAAGCATGCCAATAGAGATTGTCATACAACCCCAATAATTTGACTGCGCGGATGTAAATACTTTTTTTCAAACTTTTGAGACGTAATGCCAAAACTGAAAATTCACCACGGGGAGCAAGTACCACAGGCGTGTCCTTCACACGTCCGAAACGACGTGCCAGCAATGGCTTCAGGGTGAAAATCGGGTCAAAAAAACTATTGAGGTAGAGTACATCATGCGGTGTATTATTGATAATATCCGTCATTCCATCTAGAGTCTGGCGATCTGGAGAGAGATAAAAAACATGCGCATTTCCAATATTATTCCATTCATTGATCACTACATTTGCATAAGAGGCATCATCTCCCAAATCCCGATCACGCGTCAAGATCCAAAATTCAAAATCATCGCTGAGGTGTTCTACTATATTGGCGATCGTCCGCAATGGACCTCCGGCTTTGTAGCCGGGAAGGTAATAGCTGACAAAAATGAGGATTTTTGGTTTAGTTGCCATAAAAACCATCCCCATGTTCAATGATATTGATTGTAAATCCAAATGAAGCAGCAAGGAAATAGGCAGATGTCAATAAAACACCAAAATTAAATCCCTTGTTTATGGGCAATGCATAATATAAAAAAACAAAATACCCTATCATATTAACCCGTTCCCCACCAATCAAAAAAACAGCTATGAATAATGGAAAGAAAATCATTGTAACTCCTTTTTTATTTTTCGAATACCATAGTGATAAGATAAAAAAAATGAAAATTTTAGCTGCTTCAAAAACACCATGCTCTTTATTGTAGTGCTCAAATTTTAATGAAAAATGCGAACCCAAATAAAAACTTAATATATATATTGTGACAATAGAAATTAAAAAAATAAATAAAAAATTCTTATTTATTTTTTGATAAAAAATAGCCTTTGAGATGTGTTTCATAACATTATCAAAAAATATGGATAAGTATATAACTGACATTTGAATATGCGAAAAAATAGACAGCGTGGCAAACAAATACATATATCTGCCATACAACAAAGAAAATATTAAAAATATAAAACCATATTTTAGCCGTTCAGCTGCAAAATACAAAACATAAAAATAAAAATTTGTTAGCACCAGAAGTGCGATGATAAAAATTGAAACTTTCCATTTCCGAAGTAGCATTACTGTTCCATATGCCAATAATGCATTTGAAAAAGCTATAAATATATCTTTATCAATATTTAGATTACTAAATATCCAAGATAAGAAAAAATGAACAACTTCTTTTGAATCCAAATTCATGGTATAGAAAACAAATCCATCCATTAGACTTAAATCAACCAATCCTTCATACACTTTCCGATAGTGATATTGATCGCCATTTATATAATATGGGCTTATGAATATACTCAAAATAAAAACACTTACAAGAATTGTAAAATTATTAATCATGGATAGATTTAATGTTTGTTTCGTTGATGGAAATTGATTTTTCATTTATTGTACTTTGTTTTCATTCGATTTGCAAGAAAGCATTTGAAACATTTTTGCACTAAATCTTGCATAAATATTTAAGACAATAGCAGGAATATATTTTATGATATTAGTATGGCACAAAGTCTCTATAATGATTTTATTCAACTTTATCCATTTGATAAGTCTTTTATAGCCTTGTGGTACGGCTTCATTGTGTGATGCCAACTCTCCAAACGCAACCCTTCTCTCATTTACATATGAAGTTTTAAATTTTACATAATTGGTATTTTGAGATGCTACGATATTTTCAACACTCTCTTTTTCGGTGTAGATTTTCTTCGCTTTTTGCATCTCTTCTATGATGTTTTTTCCAGCTTCTGTATTTGCTACAAACAGACTGCTTCCTATTTTGTCGCCATAGTATTTTTTAAGCCATGCATCTCCAACAGAGATGTCAGCTACCACCCCGATAGGATCGCTGCAAGTGAAGCAATAATCAGGGGCAAAAGCAAAACTTCCCCAGTTTAAGCTAAATTTAATGTTGGTGGAAGGAAGGCTTCGCCCTCCTTCCACACTTGTAAATCCAGCCCAACCTTTGCCTCGATAGTTTATCTTTTGGTTCGGTTTTGCTTTTAACAAGCTTCGTTCAAAATCTGAAAACTCCTCAGTTTTGGTTTGCTTACAAAAAAGGGCAATGGTAATAAACTCTACGTTTTTTCTAAGATTTNTATTTNCTTTATGTAAGGTTTTTAATCCTGCTATATGGCAANGAAGTCCTATGACTAAAAGTTTTTTGTGGTTGCCGTTTTCTATTTTTTCAGCCAGCCCATTCAAAGGAGATACTTGCCTATAAATAGAGCCTCGCGTTTTTTTAACCTCTTTACTATCAGTAAATATCTCAGTAATAATTTCATTGGCATCATTTTGATAACTGCTCACTACACCATCGACTTGATTTGTTTCAAGTAAAAATGAGGCTATTTCGGTAGTTATTCCAGCAGTTGCCGCTTCAAAGCGATGCTCTTCGTCTAAGACATAACCAAAATAGCACTCACCAATTTTTGCCTTGTATGTTTCAAAACTTATCTCATCATTATAGATTTTATCTTCAGTTGGACAAGCTTTATAACATGCCATACAAGTTGTACAGATGTCCAAATCAATTCTTGGTACAGCTAAACCTTTTTCGTTGAGAATAAGTTGAATTGGATTGATTCCATGCTCATCGGGAAAAGCACATGCTTCTGTACATGCGGAACATCCGGTACAAATAGAATCATAAATCTTTAAATCTTTATCAATCACTATGCTATCTCTTTAAGTTTTTGGATGAAAGTATCATGCGCTTTTTTTAATTTTGCATTGGCTAATTTTAAATCTTCTACTATTTTATCTCTTGTGTTTACTATTTCTATTGATAACTCAAAAATTGTATTTAAGTTTTCGTACTCTACACAAAAATGCTGCATCTCTATATTTTTCATATAACCCATGATTTTGTGCTGTGTGTTTATAGCTATTGTTGGCGTAAATGCAGTTGTTGCCAAAATAGCCACATGCATTCTTGTGGAAATAAAAAATACTAATTGTGATAAGAGTGCTGTATATTCGTCTGGAAAATAGGGGCGATTTTCTAAAATAGCAACCTCAAATTTATCCGATAATCTATCTTTTAACTTTAAGCATAATGCATAATCCGCACTAACCTCATGAAGCTTATAATTTGATGGCATGATTAAAATTTTGTACTCTTGGGCATTAAGTTTTTCTATTTGAGAGCCAATTTCTTGAACAAAATCAACTTTTTTACCCATCTCACTATGTGGCGGCTTTGAAATGGTGATGCCGACTACTTTTTTATTTTCATCTTTAAAATATTTATGAATGTCTGCTTGACCTAGTTCTTGTTGTATTGCG
>Ga0052836_100131_pt1 | contig 9459 bp, 9 predicted proteins | sample BlaSprwater61714_FD_53173 | JGI IMG/M metagenome (GOLD analysis project Ga0052836, IMG submission 53173) | Freshwater microbial communities from Blank Spring, California, USA - Blank Spring water - 6/17/14 | ecosystem: Environmental > Aquatic > Thermal springs > Unclassified | place: USA... | reverse complement strand
TATTCTATCGGTCTAGCATTACGTAAAGATGAGCATGTAGACAAGATCTACTTCGCGCCGGGCAACGGGGCAACGGATGAACTGGGGGAGAACCTTGCCATCAGCGATTACCATGCTCTGGCTGACTTTGTAGGGGAACATGGCATCGCGCTTACGATCGTAGGGCCTGAAGCACCGCTTGTAGAGGGGATCGTCGATGTGTTCAAAGCGCGTAACCTTACCATTTTCGGACCTACAGCAAAGGCGGCACAGCTGGAGGGTTCAAAGATCTTTATGAAGAACTTCCTGGCTCGACATGATGTTCCGACAGCAAGCTATATTGAGACCAGTTCGCTTCAGGAAGCCTATGACTTTATCAATACAATGAAAACACCGATCGTTGTGAAAGCAGACGGTCTTTGTGGGGGCAAAGGGGTGATCATCGCCCAGAGCCACGATGAAGCCAAAAGGGCGGCGGGCGAGATGCTTAGTGGAAACTCGTTTGGCGAGGCGGGGAGGGCGATCGTCGTTGAAGAATTCCTTGACGGGTACGAGCTTTCAGTCTTTGCTGTCTGCGACGGAAAAGACTATGTCGTACTTCCAGCCGCGCAAGATCACAAGCGTCTGCTCAACCATGACAAAGGACCAAATACAGGTGGCATGGGAGCCTATGCTCCTACGCCGCTTGTCAACGACGATATCTACGCAAAGCTTGACGATCGTGTGATCAAACCGACCCTCAAGGGAATGCAGGAAGAGGGGATGCCATTTACAGGAGTACTCTTTATCGGTGTGATGGTAGTCAATGGCGATCCGATCGTTTTGGAGTACAATGTACGATTTGGTGATCCAGAATGTGAGGAGTTGATGCCGCTTCTCAAATCTCCCGCAAGCGAGCTTTTCTATAAGGCTGCTGTAGGGGACTTGGCGAATGCAAAAATCGAATTTCACGAGAAGTATGCTGTGGGTGTGGTCATGGCTAGCAAAGACTACCCGTATAAAAATTCAGAACCTGCTGAGATCATTATCGATGATATCTATCATGAGGAGATCAGCGAATATGCCCATATCTCCTTTGCAGGTGTGAGCCGCGGTGAAGACGGGAAACTCTATGCTACAGGCGGAAGGGTACTTGTCTGTGTCGGTATCGGAGATAGTATCAAGGAGGCACAGCAGAGAGCCTATATGCTTGTCGGACAAGTGCACTTTGCAGGCAAGCAGTGCCGTACTGATATCGCATATCAGGCACTTTAGGAGAGACGATGGATGGACAAAACTCTCTGATGATCGCTGCACCACAAAAGAGAGTCGTTTCATTTGTGATCGATGATATTATTATTTCTCTCTTTTTTTTGGTTATTTTCTATGATCAGTTTGTGGGATTTTTACAGGTGATACCCCAAGATCAACACTCCCAATCGCAATACCTTCTAGAGGCTATGAACCAGTTTGTCTCAGTCAATATAGTGTGGCTTTTGTCGCTCAAAGTACTCTATCATACGGTACTTGTCTGGCAGAACGGCATGACACTAGGGAAGTATTTTATGAAGATCAAGGTAGTATCTTTGGAGGATAACGAAAAACCTTCATTGATGGTGGCGTTCTACCGGGCACTTCTGCGCATTCCCAGTGAGCTCTTTTTCTACCTTGGATTTTTGATGGCATTTTTTGTCCCGCTCAAACAGACTTTTCATGACAAATTTTCACACTGTGTAGTCGTTGATGCGTAAATATTTGCTGTGGTTTCTTCTGTTGGGATGGCTGGGAGGAGAGATCCTTTATGCTAACCAGGAGTCACAGAAGATTGAGGTACTGGCCAAAGAGATGGAGAGTACCCAAACCACAGTGCATGCTAGAGGGGGTGTACTGGTTTATTATAAAGACTCCGTGATCAAGGCAGACAGGGCTACCTATGACAGAGCGAGCAATCTTCTGAAGGTTGATGGCAATATCGAGATGATCGAACACGAGGGTAACAAATACAAAAGTGAGCATTTAAAGATCAATACACAAAGCAACGAAGTGGTCTTTGATGAGCTTTTCTCGATGAGTAAGAACGATGTGTGGCTTATGTCAGATCATGTCAAAAAAAAAGAGGGGAATTACACCCTTGGAAGCAGCATGATCTCCAGCTGCACGATCACTGATCCCTTATGGAAAATCGCTTTTGATCGTGCTCTTTATGAGAGTGAGACGCAAGTGATGAAACTCTACGATGCCAAAGTCTATTTCTGGGATACGCCGATACTCTATACCCCTTATCTCTCCTTCAATATGGACAAAAAACGCAGTTCTGGACTCCTCTTCCCGCTGTTTGGTTATTCGGAAGATGAAGGGTTTATCTACGAACAGCCAATCTTTTGGAATATCTCACCTAGCATGGATATGGAGTTTAATCCTCAGATAAGAACACGAAGAAGCGAGGGGATCTATAGTACCTTCCGTTTTGTTGATTCAGCTTACTCGCTAGGAAAGATACGTGCTGGGTATTTCAAAGACAGTATGGCGTATCAGAAAAGAGTAGGAAACTCAGATCGCGATCACTATGGTTTTGAGTTTTACTACGATGCTTCGCGCCTTCTTTCAGAAAGTACACTTGGCGGGCTAGATGACGGTCTTTATATCAACACGATACTCTTGAATGATATTGATTATGTCAACTTGCAGAAAACCAGATTGAGCAGTTTTGGGCGTAACCCGCTGCAAGAGTCTAGGCTGAACTATTTTGTATCGGGCGAGGAGTTTTATACCGGGATCCATGCAAAATATTTCATTGATACGCGCGAAGAGCACAATGACTACACCCTTCAAGTGCTTCCCTCTGTGCAGCTGCATCGCTATCTGGACCATTTGTTATGGAACAATCTCACTTATAGCGTNAATATGCAATTCAATCATTTTTATAGGAAAAAAGGGGTGAGACTCAAGCAGGCAGAAGCTACGATTCCTTTGGATTATACGGTCTCTTTTTTTGATGATTATCTGAGTTTTTCATTGGGTGAGCAGTTTTACTACAGCAAATTCTTTTTTGGCAATGGTGAGCTGAGTGTTGATGAGTTTGAATACTACAGTACTATTCACAAAGCAAAACTTTTTACTGACCTGACAAGACGATATGATACGNTNATTCATGTGATACAGCCAGCTTTAGAATATATCAAACCGGGAAATGAACAGCAGTCTCCTGTAGCTTTTGAAGTACTGGATGATGAGCAAAAAAAGTTGTTTGCCGTGGGTTTACCTGAAGAGCACTATGCTTTTAGTCTCAATCAGTATTTTTATGATGAAGCGATGCAGTTAAGGTTTTTTCAACGTCTTTCTCAACACTATTATCTCAATCGGCCCTTTCTATGGGGAGACTTGAGTAACGAGATGCGCTATGGCTGGAGCAACTGGCACATTTATCATAAAATTTTCTATTCGCACCAATGGGGTAAAGTACGAGAGTCTCTAAGTCGTATATCGCTGATAAAGAAAGAGTATGGAGTGACGCTAGGACATATCTATAAGCAGCTCCTTCCTGATGAGAGGAGACTCTTTGTTCCCTCCAATGATATCCATCTCAACTTCCACTACCAGGTAAACCCGAAGATAAAGCTCAACAGTGCATTGATCTATGACATAGAAGGGACCTCCGTTAGAGAGTGGAGTACAGGAGGCAGCTATGCGGTTGACTGTTGGTCAATGGACCTTGCTCTCTCCCAGGATATTAGACCATTGCCGTCGGGTTTCCGAACGGAAACGAGCGTTTATCTCCAGTTGAATTTTATACCATTTGCAAGTATTGGAACAAGGAATTGATGAAATGCTAGATCCCATAGAAGAGATAGAGCGTGCGTTGAAAATACTGGAGCTGCCCAAGCTGATCACTAAAGCAGACATCAAAAAACAGTATCGTTTTCTTGCGCGCAAACACCATCCCGATAAAGGGGGAGATGCATCCAAAATGGAACAGATCAACCTATCCTACAAGTTGCTGATGGAGTATATAGAGGATTTTCGTTATACTTTTGATGAGCATGAGATGAGAAAACAGTTTCCTGGAGTAGATAATGTCCAACGATTTAAACCTTAATTGTTGTTATTTTAAGGATCGGCAGAATGCAGCGGAACAATTGATAGATACCCTTCCCAAAGAGTTGTTGCCTCCTCGTGAAACGGTAGTGATAGGTGTAAGCGAAGGGGGAGTCTACTTTGCAGATAGGATCGCGACTGCACTGGATGCCCAAATGGATATATTGCTTGCAGAAGCGATCAGAGCACCCAACAATCCCGAGTTGTCTATCGCCATGATCTCGGAGACGAAAGAGGTGGTGATGCACCGGGCCCTCATCGATGCATTTGAGATTTCGGAAGATTTTGTCTATGCAGAAGCGAGCCGCAAATATGAAGAAGCGATACTCTCCTATGTCTATCAATATAGAAAAGGGAAGGACCTTATCTCTTTGAAAGGGAAATATGTTGTCCTGGTGGACGAATGTATCGAAACGGGCCTTACGATGATGGTCGCACTCAAATCGGCGATAGCAAGAGAGGCAAAGAATATCTATATCGCCACACCCATACTCGATCAGTCTGTGTACAAAAATTTGATAGCAGTCTGTGACGGAGTCTTCTGTCCTCATAAGATTCAAGACTATATTTCGATAGAATACTATTTTCAAAACTTTGAGAAGCTGACTTTTGAAGAGATTGCATGGATGGTAGAACGTCAAGAGAAAAAACCCAACGAGATGAGAGTAAAGGAAAATAACTCATGAATGCGACAGTGCTAGAGCTCAATATCAACAATCTAAAAGAGACCTATGAATTTAACAAAGTAGCAAAACAGGCTTCAGGTGCAGTGCTTTACAGGCAAGGGAAGGCTGTCCTCCTGGCAACTGTTGCTATCGATGAAAAACCGGTAGGAGAGGACTTTCTGCCTATGACGGTCCAATATATCGAAAAGAGCTATGCCGCCGCAAAGATACCGGGTGGTTTTATCAAAAGAGAAACGAAGCCGGGAGATTTTGAAACGCTCACTTCGCGTATCATAGATCGGTCACTCCGCCCACTTTTTCCAAAAGGATTTCGTTATCCGGTAGTGATCAGTGTCACGGTATTGAGCAGTGACAGTAATGTTGATATGCAGGTTGCGGCACTGCATGCTGCATCCGCTGCTCTTTTTGTATCAGATACCCCGATCTCACAGGCAGTCGCAGCCGTGCGTTTGGCCAAAATAGACGGAGAGATCGTACTTAATCCGACACCCTCAAAACAGACAGAGAGTACGCTAGATCTCTTTGTTGTTGGTTCAGACAAAGATGTATTGATGATAGAGATGCGTACGATGGCCCAGGAGATCATCGATGATGTCGTTGCTCCTACTATGGTAGAAGCCCCTCTGATACTTGAACATCACAAATGTAATGAACTAGACGAAGAAGCACTCCTTGAGCGATCGATATGGCACAAAAAGCGGTCTCAAAAGCTACAGGTATCTACCAAAAAGCGTTTGCTCCAACGTGCAGAGAGCCGATGGTACTGGAGCTATATGACGAAAAGGCAGACAGTGAACTCTATGACTATATCGAAGCAAACTACAAAGAGGCAGTCAAAGAGGCTGTGCAGTCTATGGCAAAAAGTGAGAGAAGCACTGCACTCAAAAAGGTACACACCTCCATCATAGAAGCAAAAGCTGCCCAAGGAGTGACTCTGGAGAAAGAAGTGGTGAGCACTGTACTCGAAGTATATAAGAGGAGCATTGTGAGAGGATTGATCCTAGATCAAGGCATCAGAGCCGATGGTAGAGCGCTTGATGAGGTACGTCCTATCAAGATCGAAACCAATATCCTTCCTTCTGTCCACGGCTCATGCCTCTTTACAAGAGGGCAGACACAGGCATTGGTGACTGTAACCCTCGGGACAGATAAAGATGCACAGATGTATGAGCTCATCACGGAGAAAAACACGCTTTCGGAACACTTTATGGTCCACTATAACTTCCCGGGTTACTCCGTAGGTGAAGCAAAGCCCATCTTGGCACCTGGAAGACGTGAACTCGGGCACGGCAATTTAGCCAAACGTGCTCTAGAGCCTACGATAGATGTTCGCAGGGTGGGCACAGTGAGAGTTGTTTCAGAGATCTTAGAGAGTAACGGCTCCTCCTCAATGGCAACCGTCTGTGGCGGGGCGTTGGCACTCAGGGCAGCGGGAGTAGAGACACAGAAGTTGGTTGCAGGGGTAGCCATGGGGCTTGTAACTGAAGAGGACAAGTATGCCGTACTGACTGATATCATGGGGCTTGAGGATCATGACGGCGATATGGACTTCAAGATCACAGGCACACGTGACGGGATCACTGCGATGCAGATGGATATCAAGCTTGGAGGTTTGAAGCTTCACATATTAAGAGATGCGCTAGATCAGGCAAAAAAAGCACGTTTGCATATCCTGGAGATCATGGAAAAAGCAGACGAAGAGATGAAGCCCAGTGAGGCACTGCCGAGAGTGGAGCACTTTACGATCGATCCTAGCCGTATCGTTGATATTATCGGTAAGGCCGGGGCGACGATCCGTGAAATTATTGAGAAGTTCGATGTAAGCATCGATCTTGACAGGGAGGCTGGTGGGGTGAAAGTCAGCGGTGAAGATGACACGAAGGTAGCAGCAGCCAAAGCACATATTGAAACTATCGCCTCAAAGCCCGTACCCAAACAGATGCAGTATGAGATCAACAAGCAGTACAGAGGAAAGATCAAGAAGATCGTAGATTTTGGTATGTTCATTGAGATGCCTGACGGTTTTGATGCGTTGCTACACATCTCCAAAGTAGCCAAAGGCCGTGTTGACAACCTGGTAGATCGATACAACGAAGGCGATGAGATCGAAGTGGTGGTGCTGGAGCAAAAAGGCAAAAAGGTGGAGTTAGCTACCCCGCAATACCTGCGATCGTGAAGCAATATTTAATATACTTTTGGATAAAATTATAGCGTTTCTGTGAAGTGATAAGTAGGGAAACAGACCACATTGATGTGACTGTTGGCAGCAGTAATGCTGTTTACGCAAGCCGAACGGACTTTAGAGGACAGTCGTAGAGACTTTAAATCAACCAAATTTTGAAGGAAAACTCATGAAAAAGATTTTTGTACTTTTCATGGCTCTTGGAGCAGCTGCATTTGCAGGTGAAGGTGAATCTATGATCCAAGCTTACTCAGTAATCGCTGCTGGTGTTGGTCTTGGTCTTGCTGCGCTTGGTGGTGCTATCGGTATGGGTCACACTGCTGCTGCAACAATCGCTGGTACAGCTAGAAACCCAGGTCTTGGTGGTAAACTGATGACTACAATGTTCATTGCTCTTGCGATGATCGAAGCACAAGTAATTTATACACTTGTTATTGCTCTTATTGCTCTTTACGCTAACCCATTCCTATAATAGGAATTTAAGCAGTTTTTAAGTTTTGGACGGGTATAATCCCGTCCACACAACACACGCGATCGTGGTGGAACGGTAGACACGCTATCTTGAGGGGGTAGTGCCTTCGTGGTGTGAGGGTTCAAATCCCTCCGATCGCACCATTCAAAGACTTCATCATCAAAATTTTAAAATCTAATTTTTTTATAATAGATCAATACATAGTATGCCATACTTAAAAGTGTTGCAACAGAAAGTATCTACAGAGGAATGCAAGAGTTGATACTGCATGATGATCTTTAGAGGACTATAGAGAGTGTGACCCCAAAATCTATTACATAGCACTTATATAGGGGATTTTTAACTATTTCTACAAAATTTATTTTCATCATTTTTTATCAACTATAGCTTTCTTGCGAGCATAAAATTAGTTAAAAAGCCCAGAAACGCCCTGATTTGGGTATAATTAGCAGTGATTTAGCAATTTTTAAGAATAGTATGTGATATAATGAGTTATATCATAACATAAAGGAAGAAGCATGACAAAAGCTGAATTTGTAGAGTTGGTGCAGAAAAACGGTGAGTTTGAAAGTAAAGCGGCAGCCGATAGAGCGGTCAAAGCATTTATTGATTCTGTGACTGAAGCGCTAGTAAAAAAAGAGAGCGTTTCTCTTGTTGGTTTTGGAACATTCTCGACAGTGGAGGTAGCTGAAAAATCAGGTATTGTACCGGGTACAAACAAAAAGTATAAAAAACCTGCACACACTGCACCAAAATTCAAGATTGGTAAAACCCTCAAAGATGCTGTTGCGGCTGCAAAATAATTACCTTTAGGTTACCTGTATGGGTAACCTTTTATTTTTATCTCTTTCCCCCATCTTCTCTTAGAGGTGCCCATAATTCGTATGCATTATCCAATTTCTTTGCACTGGAGCAATTTTTTACCTGATTGGTCGCATCAATGACTCTGCTTATCCTCCACAGCAACACTGCTTCCATGCAATTGTGGTACAAAAAATCATTTTTTTATTGTCTTTTTCTTTTGATTATCTGTCGCCATGCATTGCCTTTTATGTTGATTATTTTAGCATGAAACATTACTGTGTATTGCATGTGTACTCTACCTGCGACAACATGGTATAATGCACCCAAAAAAAGAGAGAGAAAATGAGAGTTGAGCAGATGATAGGTTTGGGTGTCGCAGGAAACTTTGCCCACCATCTTGAACAAGCAGGCGAGCTTGAGGATTTTAAAGATGTGAAGACAAAAGAACCTCAGGCACCCAAAGGGATTTTCCCTTTTTATCTGCCTTTGAGTGATTCTTTTTTGGGTATCTACTCAGTGGCTTCCGATGCGCTGAAACTGCCGGCGTTTGAGGCGAATGCACAAGTAGAACCTGAGATCGGTGTACAGTTTGAGATTGTTTACGGTGATCATCATGAAGTAGTTGATCTGATTGCAGAAAGATTTACGACCTTTAATGACTGTACGATACGTAAAGAGGGCGCCAAAAAAATATCAGAAAAGAAAAGCTGGGGGCCAAACTCAAAAGGGATTGGAAATAAGTGGATTGATATCGATAAGTTTGAAGAGGGGGGAGTGATGGACAGATATCATCTTTGCTCTTTTGTCAGACGTGATGGTGTACTCCATGCGTATGGTGTGGATGCTCCTCTGCTTGGGTATAGTTATTTTTATACGAAGCTCAAAAATTGGCTGATTGAGAAGATGAATCATCAGGAGGAATTTGGTCCGCTTGAGAATATCTCAGCGCATCTCAGAGCATGCAACTATCCGTCTCATGCTTTGATATCTATTGGTGCGACAGCCTATGCGGAGTTTGGTGAGCATAACTATCTGCAAAGCGGTGACGAGATCTATGTGATCGCATACGATGCAACACAAGAAAAGGGAGACCTGGAATCCTCCAAGACAAAAGTAATCCTCCACCAAAAGGTTTTATAGTTTTTAAAGAACCACACTGAAAAAGATCCCTGAGACTACGCCTCCAATGATGGTATGGTCGTTGTTGTAGCGTCTTGATGTAGGAAGCAGCTCATCAAATGAGATAGAGATCATGATCCCTG
>Ga0052836_100124_pt1 | contig 9848 bp, 9 predicted proteins | sample BlaSprwater61714_FD_53173 | JGI IMG/M metagenome (GOLD analysis project Ga0052836, IMG submission 53173) | Freshwater microbial communities from Blank Spring, California, USA - Blank Spring water - 6/17/14 | ecosystem: Environmental > Aquatic > Thermal springs > Unclassified | place: USA... | reverse complement strand
GATTGATATGCCTTTCATATGTGAAAGCTCAAAAGCAAACAACATCCCTCCGCTGCTCTCTAAGATATCAACTTGACGAACCAAGGACTCTACTACACTATCGACTATCTTCTTTGGCACAAGGAACAATATAGCCAAATCATCCTCTCTATTTTGCCTACGATACAAAGACTCCATCTCATGAAGACCCATACCTTCTACTCTAAACATGCTTGCTCCGGTTGCCCCACCTGCTTTTGCAGCGTTTAAAATATCGTCTTTCCTATCTTGGGGTGCGATTGCTACCACAGCACTAAAATCCAACACCAATGAACGAACTTTAGAGCTATCTCCATTGAGTAAAACTGTCGAAAAACGACTATCGCTCAATCGCTGTAAACCTTGCCTATGAAGATATTCACTACCACTTCGGTATTCAAGTTTCTGAGCCACTATCCCATAAAGCATCACAGTTAACATCGGAAAAAGCGAGGCAAATGCAATAAGTCCAAAACCATCTATAAACGGGTCTCTGCCTGGGATATTGCTAGCTAACCCTATACCAAGAGCTGCCACAAGAGGAACAGTAACGGTTGAAGTTGTCACACCTCCACTATCATAGGCTATAGGGATGATATAACGAGGGGCGAAAAAAGTAAGGACAATCACAAAGATATATCCAACCATGATATAGTAATGCAAATATCCGCCATCAATTATCCTAAATGCACCTATAGCTATACCTACGGCAACACCTATGGCAACAAAAAAACGGAGAACAAAATCATTGATCTTTCCATCGCTAATCTCTTTTGACTTTTTCCCGATTGCCATGAGTGCAGGTTCTGCCATCGTTGTTGCAAACCCTATCNAAAAAGCAAACACATAGATAATAGCCATAGAATCTCTTTGAGTTAATTGCATAGCCATAGTTTCACCTAGCCTAAAGAGACCCATCTCNAGACCCAATATAAATGCATAGAGACCAAGAATAACAAAACCAAAACCAANTAAGGCACGTTTTAAATTAGTAATTTTTTTCTTCAAAACGACATACTGAAAAAAAATGATTATTGCTAATATAGGCAAAACATCCCGAATAACACTTAAAAACCCTTCAACCACGCTCATGACTGAAAACTCAAAACCCTTATTCATATCTATGTGTAAAGCAGTTTGTGTTATTTCTTTTGCATCTACGAAACTATAGACAACCATGCCATAAATTTGGACAAAAATCATAGGAGTCAATGAAGCAAATGCGATCAAACCAAATCCATCTATNATCGGATTGCGACCTTTGATCATCGTCGCCAAACCTATTCCCAATGCTGCCACAAGTGGGACAGTGACCGTTGAAGTTGTCACACCACCTAAGTCATAGGCAAGTCCTACTATCTCATTTGGAGCAAAAAAGGTAGTTCCCACTACTAGCACATATCCTGCTAAGATATAGTAATGTATTGGATGACCCTTGATAAGACGAAAAACGCCAATAACTATAGCAAATCCAACCGATAATGCTACGATAATACGCAAGGTATAAGCATCTATCCTACCACTACTTATAAGCTCAGCCTTATGGGCGATAACTGTGAGTGCTGGCTCGGCAATCGTCGTTCCAAAACCAAGCATAAATCCAAAAACTAAAACGAGATAACGCAACTTATGCGANGCAAAATCGTGTGCTAGCTTCTCACCGATGGGGAAAATCCCCATCTCAAGACCTAGTAAAAATAGAGCGAGTCCAAAACCAACAATGATCATACCTATGGCGGTTGTCATCCACCCGTGAGGGACATGCTGTATGATAGCTAATTGAAAAAAGAGTATCACAAGGATAATTGGTATCAAATCTCTAAAGGAGTCTTTGAGAAGTTGCAAAAATAAGTTTGTTTGCATAGAGTATCCCTAAAAAATTTTTATGCAATACTAGCCAATACCCTCTTAATAACTACAAAAATGATTCACCATAAAATGCAGTACTGAGATACCTCTCTCCTGTGTCGCAAAGTATAGTAGCGATGACTTTATCCTCATTTTCTGGTCTTGATGCCACGAGTGATGCAGCATAGACATTGGCTCCAGCCGATATGCCAACTAGCAAACCTTGATCGTGTACTATAAAGGTTTGCAATTGTCATTGATGATACCCTTGTTGATAATACACACTATTTTCCTTACAGAAAATCAACAAACCCATGACCCGATACAAGGGCATAGAGAGAAGATGTGTTGAAATGGCGAACTTTTAGGGGGGGCTGTCATGGTTGGAGAGACTACTATGGTTAAATAGTTATTGGATAGGATAAGCCTTTTCGTGTGCTTCATGGTCACAATGAGTTTTTAGAGGTAAGTCTCATATCACAATGGCATTGAATCCTTCTGGAGTTATGCTAAAATAAGAGTATTAAGTTCAGAGGGGTTGACAAAAGAGCTTTATTTTGCACCTCAGAGCGTGTGAGTTGAGATCCAATCACAGAGGTGAAGATCTGTATAAATGATCGTTGTAAATCTTTAGAAATACACCTCTTGAGGCGTCTTTTCTTTTATCAAATGATTGCTCAAAGTGGATCTAATACATTGATGAATTGATTATGCGAGGACAAAATATGAAAGAGAAGTCGTTCAAAGTCGGATATACTGTGCTTATCATGGCAGCAGTGGTCATTATACTTGCCGGCATCAAAGCAGCCTCAGTGATCGTAGTGCCTTTTTTACTCGCATTTTTTCTGGCCGTGATCCTCTCGCCCTTTTTCCTCTGGCTCAGATCCAAAAAAGTCAATCAAGTCTTTGCCCTCCTTATTATCGTCACGTTTCTGATAGCCATCATTACCCTACTCTTCATGCTGGTAGGAAACTCGGTACAGGACTTTACAAACAATGTCCCCGCCTATGAAGCAAAACTGCGCGCAAATATTGTCGCTATACTGGAAACACTTCAAACCTGGGGTATAGAGATCCCAAAAGAGGATATCCTCAAACTTGTCAATATGCAAAGTATCATGCAGTACGCCGCTTCAACACTAAAAAGCCTTGGATCACTGGCGACTCAATCTTTTATGATCGTAATCACCGTGGTCTTTATGCTGATGGAGATCTCCCAATTTGGCAATAAATTAGCACAGACCAACACGAATTCCCTTGTAAAATTTATTGATATTAGTGACAGCATCAAACGCTATCTTCTCCTCAAGTTTTTCACCTCGGCTGCGACTGGTATCATCATCACAGTAGGACTCAAATTTTTTGATATCCACTACGCTGTACTTTGGGGGCTGATCGCTTTTATACTCAATTTTATCCCGACGATCGGTTCGATCATTGCTGCGGTACCTGCTGTGCTGATGGGAATCGTCCAATATGATATCTCCACCTCACTGGGGGTTGCGCTGCTTTATATCATCGTCAATGTATCAATAGGTTCTATCCTTGAGCCACGTATTGTAGGTAAAGGACTGGGACTCTCTACCCTGATAGTCTTTTTATCCTTGATCTTCTGGGGCTGGTTACTTGGCCCCATCGGGATGCTGCTTTCTGTACCACTCACTATCATGATCAAAATCGCACTGAGTACACAGCCAAACACGCAATGGATCGCCGTCATGCTTGACTCAGGGGAAAATGGCATAGTAAAAAGTAAAATGTAAAAAGCAGATAGCTCCTTTAAAAGTTCGCCATTTCAACACACCTTCTCTTTAAGTGGTGGCATCTTACAGCAATGCTTAGCATACTTTTATAAGTTGATGCTATGTGATTTAAGCTGATATGATCCTTAAAGCGAATTGCAAGAGCATGTGTATTGCGTGCGGTATGCTAAAAGCTGTTATAATCATGAGAAGTTTAAGCATAGGAGCATTGGCTATCTACACCAAAGAGCGATCATGAAAAAGACTGATTATAAAACAACACTCAAAAAGCTCAAAAAAAAGTTCACATCCACTACAGACCCCAAAGCTGCTTATAAACCGCCAGAGAAGAAAGACACATATCAAGACTTCTGTAGCTGCACAGATGCCCATGGATGCCCCAAAATACTCTACCCTACACGCAAAGAAGCCAAAAAGCAGCTAGCCTACCTCAACCTGAAAAATTTACGTATCTACCCCTGCCCAAGTGAAAAGGGGTGGCATTTGACCAAGGGATAAAAGAAAAATGCTCTACACCACTCTTTCAAGTCTCTCCAGGTACCCACAAGGCGACACTCTCTAGTTAGGATTGCATCTCTTTTNGCACTGTTTTGAGTATCTTTTGGTGATACATGCTTCTTCTGCTCAAGAAGAGACAAAAGAGAGTTTACTATCTTCAAAATTNTNACAGCTCAAGGAATAAGAAATGATGATACAAGTCCTACAAGACCNCCAAATACACCACCCCAGACCACAAGCCATCCTANATGGGCTCTGATCAACTCCTGTACAAGATCCTTGACCATCCGAGGCGTGAGTGCTTCTAGACGCCTGGTGATGAGTTCATCCACCGCTTTGATCATATCATCGCTGAGNGAAGAGTGACGTATCTGATGATCAAGCTGTGCTTGAAAGGTCTCTGAGGCTACGATCCTACCCACAGCGGATTTTAGCTTCTTGCTGAAAGGGTCACGCAGCCCTTCGAGTGCCGCCTCTCCACCGAACATCACTATAGCCCCACCGAACTTGGACTCCATGACCGTCTTGCTCAATGCATCAAACGCCAAAGAAAAATCGGCACTCTCCACCAAAGGTGTCAGGTCGATCTTTTTTTCTTCCCTAGAAAAGAACTCCCCCAACTGCTCTTTTGAGAAGAACTGCTCCATGATCATNGTTCTGATGGANGCTTTGAAGCTTTCAAAATTTTTCTCGATGACCCCGGAGCCGTAAAGAAAGGGCACGCTCTCAAAGAGCATATGAATCGCAAGCTGGTTGGTGATGGCTCCAGAGAACGCAAAAAGCCCGGTAAAGAGCAGCATCGAATGATACGCTTGAGGGACCAAAAAGGCAATAAAGATAAGTAAGATAGAAACTGCATTAGTGAGAAAAGACTTTGACATACTATCTCCTGCTTAAAATGATCTCTTTGAGTTCGTTGACACTTCTGACTGCCTTCTGATGCTCAGTAAAACCCCAGTCCACCATCACATACTCTATCCCCGCACGCTCACTCGCCTTTTTGTCACGCGGCCCATCACCNATAAAAAGGGATTGCTCCGCAGATCTATCCAACTCTTCAAGTATCTTATAAAGCATATCCGGGTGCGGCTTACCCTGCGGTACGTCATCATAGCATGCGATCGCATCAAAGTACGCATACACCCCCAGGTATGTCAGGGATTCAAGCGTAGAGTTTCTGTAAGCATTGGTCGCCACAGCGAGCGATGCACCTTGCTCTTTGAGTAGCTCTAAAAGCTCTTTGATCCCCTCATAGAGTACCAGTTCCTTTTTGTGGTTGTTGGTGTAGTACTCAGAGAACCACATCTCATGCTTTCGGTCAAACGCCCTGGTATGGTAAAAAACCTGGGCAGGATTGATCGTATGGTCATTGATTTTTTTGAGGATCTCCTTCTGTTCCATCGGATGCAATCCAAGCCTACTTCTGACATAGTTGATCGCATTGGCAATGGTCAGCGAAGAGTTGACCAGGGTGCCGTCCATGTCAAAAATGATCAATTGCTCTTGCATGTGTTCTCTTTATCAACACTCTCTCTGCTAAATTTCAGATAGATAGAGAGTGCTATGATTAGTGATGTCACCCCACCGATCAGATAGACCGCCGGAAGCAAGTGACTAGGATCAGTGATCGCAAACTTAAATACCAGCATCAATGCCTCAATGGAGAGTGCGATGATGATAGAGCCAAGAAAGCGTATCATGGTCTGATGCCCCCCTCTTCCGTCCCTCTTTTCGTATCCCAAAACCTCCTCTTCAAAGATCGCTTTGACCAGGTCGATGATCGCTAGAGAGAGTGTCAAAAGGATTGTCGCCTGAAACATCTCATTGATCTCAATCTTTGAGATATCNAAGCCAAACCCCATGAAACTCGCTAAACCTTTAAAGAAAAAGAGCAGTGCCACAGCAAACAAGGCGACACAAAAAGCTGCATACGTCACCTTGCTCAATGTACCAAAACCCGAATCTATGGAACTAGGATGCACCATTCGCAGAATGTCTCTGAGGCTGATGTCCACGCAGATGATATAGAGCAGCTTTCCTTTGGTGTCATAGATTGGGAAAGTTGATGTGACCACAAGACGATTGCTCACCAGTGACGGGTAGGGATCAGTAAGGATACAGCGATGTTCGCTCATCGTACGATAATAGTAGGCCCTGTTGCTTCTATCTGCTCCTTTTCCGAAGCCCTTGAGTGTATCATTTTCAGAGACATTGTCAATGAGCTGTTCACCTTTTCCATCAAGCACATAGATCACTTCGGCTTGGGGGAGTGCTTTTTGAAGTGTATCGATGTGGCGTATGACCTGCTCGATACCCCCCTCAATATGTTTAGAGATATTACGGCTAAGAATATAACAGAGGTAGGCTCTAGCTTTTGTGCGTATCTGGGCATACTCCTGTATCTCTTTGACGACCATGCGGTACTCCTTATCGTATGTTAATTGTGTGGTTTGCAAGCAGATCTCCTGCAAAACCGGTTTTGCTTATGAAGAGGCGTCTCTTCCTTTACTTTCGCGATCAAGGTTTACATGATTATAGTACAATAAATCCTCTCAAATGATCTCTCCGAGTACCTCCCCGAACGCAACTTTTTGGTTGATCGCTATTTGGGTGAGGATACTTCCTTTAGGAGAGAAGGTAAGAAGCGTTGATCCCATTTCAAACCAGCCAAAAAGCTCACCTCTCTTGAGAAAGAGTTCCTTATAGGTATAGTGCCTTGGCGCTCTGATTTCAGAATTTGTCTGGACATTTGGCTCAAAAGTGACCACCATCTTGCCTACGTTCAATGCGCCTACTAGCACTAAAACATGGGTTCTGCCTTGAGTGTCTTCAGCCTCTATCACCACCCTCTCATTCTCTATGAAAAGATCGGGCATGTTATACAGCAACGGGAAGTTCACTGGATAGAGTTTTCCGGGGATATGTGTCAGTGAAGAGATCTTGAGGTCAAGAGGCATATGGTAACGGTGATAGTCTTTTGGAGAGAGATAGAAGTTGATGAACTCCCCTCCCTCTACTTTTTCTACCGCCTCTTTATGGTACTCCCCAAAGAGCGATTTGATATCGTAGCTCATCCCTTTGATCTGGTAGGCGCGCTCCTGTGTGATCGTACCGCAGTCTGTGATCAGTGCATCTACACCAGAGATCAGTTTTGAGCGATCCTTGGGGAGTGCACGAGGCAGTTCAATAGCCCGGGTAAAAAGTTCATTGAGCGTCTTATAGCTTGAGGGTGCCCTAAACTCACGCATATCCAGTCCCATCATTTTTACATAACTGGCGTTGATGATATGCTGTATAATGGAGGGGAACTCCTTGGAAGCAAATCTACCAAAAAGTGTAGAAAGTGCGGAAGTATAGTGTCTAGTCATCCATCTCCTTTTTTCTATAGTGTGCAAGTGCCTCTTTCATCAGAGTGATATGGTAATCCTCTTGCATAGTGATAAAATCAAAAAATGCGGCAAGCTCTGCACTCTCTTTGCCCACTGCTTCAGATAGCACCCTGCACTCCTCTTTGGCAGTCAGTTCCTCCTCGATCCCGTCCTCGAGAAACTGCACGACATCCTCCACCTCATAGAGCTCCTTCATCACGATGCGTGGTACACTGAGTATCCCCATCTTTGCCATCATATTTCCAAAAGACTTAAAGTGAAACTGGCTCTCATCGATCAGTATCTGGAAGATCCTGTTCAGGTAGGCATCATCGCTGTGTGCCTTGAGATAGTTGTAGATCAGTATCAGCTCATACTCTTTGTAGCTCTCTTCAAAGAGAAAACGGGTAAAGGCTTGGGTCGCCTCTTTGCTCAGTACCACTCCAGGATATCTCAACGCTCTACTAAATGCCCCTATCCGCTCATCCTCCATCTTCCTCATGACACTGATGATGTAGTGTATATCTGAAGAGATACGGTGTGCTAGCATGCGATCAGGTGAACCTGTAAGTTGCAGATCAAGCGCACTCAGCTTTTTGATGATATGATGCAGAAGATCGCTCAGCTTCTCCACCTCAATAGACACCATATCACGGTCATAGTCGTACGTTTCACCGATCTTGATGAGCTCATTCTCCAACCAGGTAAAGTGCCTAAAAAAGATCGCAGCAAAGTCAAAGAGCTGTTCTCTCTTCTCTTGGCTGCTCATGAACCCTGCCATCATCGTCTCAAGCCACACTTCGTGCATCTTTATCATCACGGTTTTCATTGCTTCCCCTTTTCATCTGGTATCTCGCAACTGTTGTTGATCTTGTAGCTAATCACCGGGTACTCCGGGTCGATCTTCCTTTTGGTATAGACATCCATCGCGGCTTTGAGTGCCACAGCAACCATCTCCGAACAGGCGGCCTCTTCTGGCGGCACCCGATCAAGCATCCCCAGCGTAAAAGCGATGATATCCTCCGCACGGTCAAAATCCACCCCTTTGGCTTCAGTGGTGATGATGGAACCTGCAACTATCGTGGTGGAGCATCCGATCGCCTGAAATTTGATATCTTCGATCACGGGCTTATCTGCCTCTTCTTTTACCTTGAGGTGGATCAGCACCTTTTCACCGTTTTCGGGGTTTTTCCCTATCCCTTGTGCATCGGCATTTTCGATCGACCCGTAATTTCGAGGGTTCATCATATGTTCGATCAGCTGTGCATTGGCATCCATACACTCTCCCATGTTTCTAAAATCTGGCAGTATTATATCCTTTTGAGTGTTATGATTGTATAATACTTCATCAAACCAATGATAAACGGAGCGTAATGAATGGCACTCTACGTACTCTTTGACACGGAAACCACGGGAAACCAGCAACAAGACCGCATCATACAAATAGGCGCAATAATCGTCCACAGCAAAGAGAAGATAGAGGTCTATGATGAGCTCTGCAGCAGTGAGGTGCCTATCAGTCTCGAAGCGATGGAGGTGCACAACATCACCCCGGAGGTCATCGAAGACAAAGCGCCTTTTTGTGCGACCAAGTTCGCTACCAGGGTCAACGAGCTCAACCGTGCAGAGAACTACCTCATCGCTCACAACATCCACTTCGATTTGGATATGCTCAAAAAAGAGGGCTTTGACAATGCCTACACCCTCATCGACACCTTCAGATGCGCCAAACACCTCTACCCCGATATGCCCTACCACCGCCTGCAGTACCTACGCTATGCGCTGGGGCTTTACAAGAGAGAAAAGGAGGAGGCAACCAGCCTTGGTATCACGATCAAGGCACACGATGCGATCGGGGATGTGCTGGTGATGAAACTCCTGCTCTCGCAGCTGGTACAGCGCGTTTCAGCACAGTTTGAAGGAAAGAACCCGATGCAGACCCTCGCAGAGCTTACCCAGACCCCGGTACTGATGCGCACCTTCAAGTTCGGCAAGTACAAAGGCAGAGAGATCGCCGAGGTGGCCGAAGAGGATAGGGGATACCTCCAGTGGATGCGCAAGAACCTCGAACTCGATGAGGATATGAAATTTACGCTGGATAGTTACCTGCGCTAGTGCTTCTCCCTAGAACCAGCCCCCTTATAATATCCTCCTTTATGCAGGTCTAAATATCCGCATTTTCTCTCAGGTTTCAACACTTAGAACCAAACAAGTGCTCTTAATGTGGCGCTTTTATGGGGTGCATGTCAGTTATTTTACACTACCTTATTTCATTTACATTAATTTGTTATAATTATCCATATTTGAATCATGCATATAAAGGATGTATAGTGAAACGCTCAAAACTCTTGGC
>Ga0052836_100119_pt1 | contig 9991 bp, 9 predicted proteins | sample BlaSprwater61714_FD_53173 | JGI IMG/M metagenome (GOLD analysis project Ga0052836, IMG submission 53173) | Freshwater microbial communities from Blank Spring, California, USA - Blank Spring water - 6/17/14 | ecosystem: Environmental > Aquatic > Thermal springs > Unclassified | place: USA... | reverse complement strand
TGCTTGTAGGCTTCATTCTCATCGAAGATATGGGTATGCCTGAAGTAACTGTGCGAGGAGGAGATGATCTTCCCTTCGCGTATGAAAAGTTTGACGATCACGCCTCTCTCATCACCGCTTATGATCGCAAAGATATCCAGATCAACACGGTTTGCCATGTCGGTGTTGGAGGTAAGTGTAAGCGCGGAGATGGAGCGGATCATATCCCGGATTTTGGCTGCCTCTTCAAAACGTTCTTGGGTCGCTAGGAGAGTCATCTTCTCAGTAAGGATATCCAGCAGTGTTTTACGTTTAGTAATGGCGTTTTTGACCTCACTGATGATCTTGGCGTACTCTGCTGGGGTAACCTTTCCTTCACAGGGCCCCAGGCACTTCTTGATCTGGTAGAAGAGGCAAGTTTTCCCCCCTTTAAGGCATGATTTTTTCTGCACAAGCGGATAGACCTCATAGATCGCATCCAGTAGTGCTTTGCCGCCCGAGGGGAAGGGGCCGTAGTAGGTGATCTTTTTGCCTTTGACCACCTTTCTGGTGATCTCGAAGCGGGGGTAGTCGACCGATTCATCGATGTAGATATAGGGGTAGGTCTTGTCGTCACGCAGCAGGATATTGAACTTGGGTTTGAGCTGTTTGATCAGCGAATTTTCCAAAATCAGCGCATCTTCTTCGCTCTCAACGACGAGATACTCAACGCTTGCTGCCTCGCCAAGCATCATCACAATGCGGCTTGAGAGGTCGGGGTTTGGCCTGAAAAATGGGGTGAACCTCCAGTAGCTTTTTACACGGTTTTTCAGGCTTTTGGCTTTTCCCACATAGAGGAGCTTGCCTCTTGTGTCAAAGTACTGATAGACTCCAGGAGAATGGGGAAGGTTTTGTATCGTCTCTTTCATTTGAACCTCTCCTTTTTACTGGGCTTTTTGCAGTGAAAACTCCTCTTGCTCAAGCTTTGCTTGTTGGCAAGAGTGAAGCCCCTGTGTTTACGTTTGCAAAAGGGTTTCATCGATTATTCTTTATACTCTTTTTGATCGCTTCGAATTTTTCCTGGAGTGTTGCATCCTCGGTGCAGACTTCAAATGTGCCTTCTGCTAGCTCATAATAATAGGGGATGGTGGATGAGCGCTTTGTATCTGCATCTGAACGCACTGTGTGATATTTGGCATGAAAGACCACCACCTTGTCAGCGTGTAGCATGCTACACTTTTTCTCACTCTGTGCAAAGCGCAATAAAATATCTTTTAACACCTCTTTATTATAATTGAGCTCCATTTTGAAGCCTGGGTGCCTTACGGCAACAAAAAGGGTATTGTGTTTGATAGAAACGAATGCGATCGCCTTTTGGTACTTTTTGCTCAAAAGTCTGATATACTTTTGGTAGCACTCGTGTCGCTTTAAATATCTAAATTGGGGTTGTCCTTGAAGATGAGACAAAATGGTATGCGCGCTTTTCATGGCGTGATTATAACATCTCTTTGCTGTATGGTATTGGCAGGATGTGGTCACAAAACCGATCCTGTCTATGTGCCTGATCAGACAAAAAAGACGGAGAAGAGTAATGGCTGAGAAATATGATGTATTGATTATCGGAGCGGGGATCGCAGGGCTGTATGCAGCGATGAATCTTCCCGAGTCCAAAAAGGTACTGGTGGTCTGTAAGGATATCCCCTGGGAGTGCAATACCTTTTATGCACAGGGGGGGATGACCACCGCGCTTCATGAGGCGGATATACCGCTGCATATTCAAGACACCATGGCTGCAGGTGCATACCATAATGACAAGGAAGCGGTGGAGATCCTTTCGCGCACTTCTTTGGAGACAACCCCTGACCTACTCAGCAGAGGAATGAAGTTTGATACCGGTCCCGGCGGCCATCTCCTCTATACCAAAGAGGCGGCACACTCTACCGAGCGTATCATCCATGCAGGCGGCGATGCAACAGGCCGTTATCTGCACTACTTTATGATGGTGCACAACAAGCACATGCTACAGAGAAATACACTGGTGTATGACCTGTTGATAGAAGATGGCAGATGCTATGGCGCCAAAGCGACAGTGAACTATCAGCCGATGACGATCTATGCGGATAACGTGATCATCGCTTCGGGAGGTGTAGGATCGCTCTATGCGTACAATACTAACTCACGTACTGTCAGTGCGGATATTCACGGTATCTGTGTCGAAAAAGGGATAGAGCTTGCGGATATGGAGTTCATGCAGTTTCACCCGACTGTCTATGTGGAGACTCCGTATGCCAGAAAATTGCTGCTGACTGAAGCATTGCGTGGAGAAGGGGCTCATGTGGTTGGCGAAAAAGGGAACCGCTTTTTGTTTGATTACGATGAGCGAGGCGAGTTGGCAAGCCGGGATATCGTGGCACGCGGTATTTTCGACTATAAGCGCAAAACCAAAGAAAAGGTCTATCTTGATTTTTCGATGTTTGAGGAGAAGTGGTTTGCCAAGCGTTTCCCGAACATTACGCAGACCTTTGGCGCACTGGGCTATACGTTTCCTCAAGACCGCATCTCTATCTCACCGGCATTTCACTACTCCAACGGAGGNATCAAGACTGACATCAACGGCTGCATAGAGGGCATGGAGGGGCTCTATGCGATTGGCGAGGCTGCTAGAACGGGTGTGCACGGTGCCAACCGTCTTGCGTCCAATTCTCTACTTGAGGGGGTTGTCTTTGCCAAAAGAGCGGTAGCACATCTCCTCTCCAAGGAGAAAAGGGTGGCAAAAATTCCTGTTTTTGATAAAGATTACGGTAACATTTTNCATAAAGATCATGACAAAAAATACAAACACCAGCTACGTAAAATTATGTGGGAGGATATTGGCATTATCAGGACCAAAGCAGGACTTCATGAAGCGAAAAATCTTATCTATGACATGAAGAACAGAGAGATAGGTAGATTGTTACGATTGAGGCTCAATACAGCTTCTGCGATCGTGGAAGCGGCATTGGCACGAAAAGAGTCCCTAGGATCNCATTACATAGAGTCTTGAGACAAAGAGCGCGTATCGTTTGTTTGCGCAGATGGTTTGGAGATTGCACTAGAAGGGGATAGGGTAGCGGAAGCAGTAATGCCATAGGGGGTTTGAGAACAACATGGGTAGGGATTGCTACCTAAGATCCAAATATTGATCGTTGAGAGCCCGTGGATCTTCTTTGTGTATGTGGTGATGAGCCATATCGAGGCAATGACCGGCCACTAACTCTTCTCCGCGTTGCGCTACGACTTGTCTCGAGAGGTACGGATATAAGAGACTCTTCTAGACGACGGGTTTATCGGTATCTTTTATCTCTTNGATCGCAATGAAACTGCTATGAATGGTACTTGTCGGCTCTATCGTCTCTGTAGCTGTATGGTATCTACAGGTCCAGATCATCGGGATCCTATAGATTCTCAGCGCTTTTAGGTACTTATGCCTGAAACCATTGTTCTTTCAGACTCCTCTATACCTTTTTTGTGTAAAATTTCACTACGAAACTTTTAAGGAATGCATTGATGAAAAAAGAAGTACCTATCGTCGTACTCGATTTTGGTTCACAGTATACGCAGCTCATCGCGAGAAAGCTTAGAGAATCAGGTGTCTACACAGAGGTAGTACCATACCATGAAAGTATCGAAGAGATCAAAGCACGCAAACCGCAGGGGATCATCCTCTCGGGAGGGCCCGCCTCTGTCTATGTGGAAGATGCCTACAAACCCGATGATGCGATCTGGGACCTTGGTGTGCCTATACTTGGTATCTGTTATGGGATGCAGCTCATTACCCAGCATTTCGGAGGGGAAGTGGTAGCTGCGGATCATCACGAATATGGCAAGGCAAGACTCAAAATCGAAGAGGAGTGCGGAATCTTCAACGGGATAAGCGACCATGAAGTGGTCTGGATGAGCCATGGTGACAAAGCAGAACGCATCCCAGAAGGCTTTAGAGTCATNGGTACAAGTGAGAACTCTCCCTATGCCGCAATCGCTGATGAGAAGAGAAATATTTATGCATTCCAGTATCACCCTGAGGTACACCACTCTGTAGAGGGTACATATATGCTCAAAAACTTCGCAAAATACATCTGTGGCTGTGAGAGTACATGGAACATGGGGTCTTTTGCCAAAGAGAAGATCGAGGAGATCCGCAAGCAAGTCGGTGAGAAAAAAGTGCTTTGCGGTGTGAGCGGAGGAGTAGATAGCTCAGTAGTTGCAGCGCTCCTTCATGAAGCGCTTCCCAAAGAGCAGCTTGTTTGTGTCTTTGTCGATCAGGGGCTTTTGCGCAAAGATGAAGCAAAGCAGGTACAAGAGATGTTCAAGATGCTTGATATCGACCTGATCACGATTGATGCGAAAAAGGAGTTTATGGAGGCTTTGGCCGGTGTGAGTGATCCTGAGAAGAAGCGTAAGGCAATCGGCGAGAAGTTTATCGAAGTCTTCGATCAAGAGGCATCCAAACATACAGATGTCAGCTTCCTGGCGCAGGGAACGCTTTATACGGACGTGATCGAGTCAGTATCGGTGAAGGGGCCGTCCAAAACGATCAAGTCCCACCACAATGTAGGGGGGCTTCCCTGACTGGATGACCTTCGAGCTAGTAGAGCCGCTTCGCGAGATCTTCAAAGATGAAGTGCGCCAACTTGGTTTGGAACTGGGCCTGCCAAAAGATATGATCGGTCGTCACCCTTTCCCTGGGCCGGGTCTTGCGATCCGTGTGATGGGCGAGGTGAACGAAGAAGCGCTGAGGCTGATCAGAGAGTCTGATGCGATCATGCAGGAGGTACTCAAGGCAGCAGGCTACTACGATAAAGTATGGCAGGCATTTACTGTGTTGCTGAACGTACAGTCGGTTGGCGTGATGGGCGACAACAGAACCTATGACAATACCGTCTGTGTCCGTATGGTAGAATCGGTGGATGGGATGACAGCGACCTTTGCGCATATCCCGCATGATATACTCGAGACGATGAGCAGAAGAATCATTAACGAGATCGATGGGATCAACCGAGTCGTTTATGATATCTCTTCCAAGCCGCCGGCAACGATCGAGTGGGAATAGTCCTCTGATATTATGCTTCATCTTTATCGACGAGATAAAGATGGTTTTTATAGTTTAGTCATATACACTAAAGTTTCTTTCAAAAAAATTTGAAATATTAGAGAAAATATACTATAATCACGTCTATTTAACACAATTGATCAGGAGAGATATATGGCTAAACACCAGTTTCAAACAGAAATCGGTCAACTGCTTCAGTTGATGACGCACTCTTTGTATTCAAACAAAGAGATCTTTTTACGTGAGCTTATCTCCAATGCAAGTGATGCAATGACAAGTTCAACTACCTTAGACTTACAGATGAGACATTCAAAGAGAGTGAATGGTCAGGACAGATCACTGTCAAACTCGATAAAGAGGATGGCTCGTTGACGATAGGGGATAACGGTATTGGTATGAATGAAGAGGAGCTGATGAGTCATCTAGGTACCATCGCCAACTCCGGGACCAAAGCGTTCATGGAGTCTCTTACTGGAGATGCAAAAAAAGACAGCAAACTGATCGGGCAGTTTGGGGTAGGGTTCTACTCGGTATTTATGGTCTCGGACCATGTGGATGTGATCTCCAAAAAGGCAGGCGAAGCGCAGGCCTATAGGTTCTCTACGGACGGGAAGGGTGAGTATGAGATCAAACCTGTGACAAAAGAGTCTCACGGTACGATCATCTATGTCAAGCTCAAAGAGGAGGAGAGAGAGTTCCTTGAGAGATGGAGAGTCGAGCAGGTCATCAAAAAATACTCCAATCATATCGCCTATCCGATTGTACTCAACTACGAGGTAGAAGAGAAAGAGGGTGAAGGTGAAAATGCCGTCACAAAAAAAGTACAAAAATCCGAACAGGTCAATGTAGCCACAGCGCTTTGGACACTGCCCAAATCGGAGCTTAAAAAAGAGGACTATATCGAGTTCTATAAGACCATCAGCCATGGGGATGATGAACCACTGACATATCTACACAATAAAGTAGAGGGTGCCAATGAGTTTACCACACTCTTCTATATTCCCCAAAAAGCACCGATGGATATGTATAGAGCAGACTATCAACCGGGGGTAAAACTCTACGTAAAGCGCGTCTTTATCACGGATGACGAAAAAGAGCTCCTGCCTCCTTACCTGAGATTTGTCAGAGGGATTATCGACTCCGAGGACCTTCCGTTGAATGTTTCGCGCGAACTGTTGCAGGAGAACAGGGTGATGGCAAACATCAAGCAGTCTTCGGTCAAAAAGATCCTTCAGTCTATCAAAAAGCTGGAAGGCGAGGATGCCGAAATCTTTGCCAAAGAGTACAACAGGGTGATCAAAGAAGGGATCTTTACAGACTACACCAATAAAGAGCTCCTTCTTGATATCGTCAGATATAAGAGTTCGAGCGAAGAGGGACTAGTGACGCTTGAGGAGTATATCAGCCGCGGAAACAGCGAGAAGAAAGAGATCTACTATATTATCGGCGAGAATGAGAGGGTGCTAAGAAACTCACCGCTGCTCGAAGCCTATAAAAAAGCAGAGATTGAAGTCCTGATCTTGGATGACAAAGAGGTGGATGAGATCGTCACACCGATGATTGGCCAGTACAAAGAGTGGACACTCAAAGAGATCACCACAATCGATGCTCCAGACTCAAAGAGTGAGGAGGAGAAAGAGGAGATCAGCAAGGAGTTCAAAGGATTGACCGAGAAGATCAAAGAGGTACTAGGCGATGAGGTCAAAGAGGTGAAGATCTCAACAAGACTGACCTCTAGTCCTTCATGTGTCCTGAAAGACAGCTCTGACCCGATGGCAGGCATGGCGCATATGTTTGTGCAGATGGGGCAGGAGATGCCGGATATACCGTTGATACTTGAGATCAATCCTGAGCATGAAATGATCAAGAAACTTGACAGCCTGGGTGACGATACACTCTTTGGTGAGATCTCCTGGATACTGCTAGACAGTGCAAAACTTGCCGAAGGTCTTGAACCGAAGGATAAAGGTGCATTTGCTTCGCGCATTGCAGCAGTGGCGACGAAAGCACTTTAAGTTTTGGTAGTGCTCCCTTATAGAAAGGGAGCGCACACTCTTTTACCTCCCGTGATTTACCGCAAATTTGTTACAATACGTCCCAAAAAAAGGCCATCTTCTGTGATGTTGTATGATATTACGCTTGATCCCTCCTGGCAGGAAGCGCTCTTTGAAGAGTTTGAAAAACCTTATATGCATGCGTTGAATGTTTTCCTCTCTGAAGAGATGGCCCAGAAAAAAGCGATACTGCCGCAAACATCACACTGGTTCAATGCACTCAATACTACACCGCTTGACCAGGTAAAGGTGGTAATACTGGGACAAGATCCCTATCCGACAGCAGGACATGCGCACGGACTTGCTTTTTCAGTGATGCCACAGGTCAAACCCCTACCAAAGACACTACAGAATATCAATCGCGAACTCTATGAAGATCTGGGCATTGACAATGCACATACAGGCTATCTTCAGCCGTGGGCACAGCAAGGTGTTCTGCTTCTCAATGCAGTGTTGACGGTAGAGGCAGGAAAATCCAATGCACATCAAGGAAAGGGTGGGAGACTTTTACTCAGAGGGTGGTTGATATAGTCAATACCCATCGCGAGCATGTGGTCTTTATCCTGTGGGGAAACCATGCGCAGAAAAAAGGAGCCACGATTGATACCAAGAGGCATTTGGTGATCAAAACGCCACACCCCTCTCCGCTTTCAGCCTATAGGGGTTTTTGGGGGAGCAAACCGTTTTCGAGGGCGAATGATTATCTGCGCATGCACCATATGATGGAGATTGATTGGCAATTATAGCGTGTAGGAGTGTGGGTGTGCCTGTCTCACACCCCCAATATGTTAGAATATCGATCGTGTGATCGTTTCCGTAGGGCTGCGTAGTGTAAGAGAGATCGGGGTAAATATACCACGATGATATTGAAAGGAGAATCAGATGCGTATGTCATCCCAAAAAAAAGCAACGGTGATTTCGACTTCGGTTGCCACACTTTTACTTGCCATTAAATTGCTGATAGGTGTTGCAAGCGGCTCGGTAGCGGTGTTGGCATCAGCGATAGACTCCCTGCTTGACATGCTGGTCTCCTTCCTGAATTTCTTTGCGATTAAAAAATCTGAAGAGAACCCGAATGAGGAGTATCACTACGGCAAAGGAAAAGTACAGGCGATCGCGGCGGTGATCGAGGGTACGGTGATCACCATATCGGGTATCTATATTATCTATGAAGCGGTGATAAAACTTATAAAAGGTGGAGAGACGACACTGCTTGCACCCTCCTTTCTTGCGATGCTGCTTTCTATCTTGATCACCTATGGACTTGTGAGGTATCTGCTTCGAATCGCGAAGGAGACAAGTAGCCTGGTGATCAAAGCGGATGCTTTGCATTATCAGACAGATCTCTGGTCAAACGGGGCAGTACTGATCGCGCTGGGACTTGTATGGATCAGTGGATACCACGAGATCGATGCGCTTATCGGTCTGGCAATAGGCCTCTATATTATCTACTCTGCCTATGCGATCATCGTAGAGGGGGTAGAGGTACTGATGGACAAAGCGTTGGATGGAAAGATCGTCGCATCCATCGGCGAGATCCTCTCAGGGCACCCTAAAATCACCAGCTACCACTGGTTACGCACACGAAGCGACGGGAGTACGAACTTTGTGGAGTTTCATATGGTGCTTCGTCCCAATATGCTTTTGCTTGAAGCGCACCGTATTGCTGATGAGGTGGAAGAGAAGATGATGGAGCTTGACAGAAAAAAGCGATGGATCATTACCCCGCATTTTGATCCCTATGATGACGAAGCACTCAACGATGCGATACTAAAAGGCACACCATTGGTGGAGAGATCTAGGGCAGAGGTGAAAAACTAGAATGAAAAAACGAGATATCTATCTGCTTTCTCCTTCGCCAGCAGAGGGAACGATCTCTCTGCCGATGATCTCGTTTTCCATCGTCTCAGAGTCTCTTGACTTTGAAGGGTGCGATACACTGATGTTTACCTCTAAACAGGCAGTGATAAGTGCTGAAAAGATCGATCCAAACTGGAAAAAGTACCCTACTGTTGCCGTAGGCCCAGCTACCAAAAAGCAGATCGAGGCTTTAGGAGGCAGAGTGATCTACTATCCATCCACCTTCTATGGCAAAAATCTCAGTCGGGATATTGTGCGATATTTCAAGGAGAAAAAACTCCTCTATCTACGTCCTCAGCAGGTTTCATTTGATACAAAGGGGTATTTGGAAAATGCAGGAGTCGTGTTGCAAGAACAGGTGATCTATGAAACCTCCTGCCTCACTTATCCTCAAGAGGAAGCTCCTTCAAAGGGTGCGATCATCATCTTTACCTCTCCTTCTACGGTGGAGTGTTTTTTTAAAAATTTTAAATGGGACGAGAGCTATACTGCCGTGCTGATCGGTGATGCGACAAAGGGAGCTTTGAGGCATGGTATGAACTATGTTGTCGCCGATAAGGCACTGATAAAATCGTGCATTGAAAAAGCAAAGAGTTTGCAGCAAGAACCTATTGCGTAGTGCCAAAAAGTAGCTTTTTACCCTAAATGCGCTATAATGATGATCACCTAGATGGTTCGACCACTGTATATGGGGTCCAACATTAACTCTTAGTGGGACAGGTAGCAGTTTGGTGTGCAGGTATTTTCGTTTGAGCATGGTTTTCCTGCGAGAAATTGCCTCCTAAAGAGCTGCTCTCTCCTGCACCGTTGGCTTCTTAGGGCCGACTCACACAGAACGGCCATCTGGGGCTTTCATTTACAATGACCATTGTCAATGAAATTAAAAATTAAAAATTAAAAATTATCAACCGCTAAACTTGACTAAAATGTACCTTTAATTTTTACCTTTTAATTTTTACCTTTTAATTTTTGGAGTAGATATGGACGTATTGATCATAGGGAGCGGCGGCAGAGAATATTCTATCGGTCT
>Ga0052836_100114_pt1 | contig 10391 bp, 11 predicted proteins | sample BlaSprwater61714_FD_53173 | JGI IMG/M metagenome (GOLD analysis project Ga0052836, IMG submission 53173) | Freshwater microbial communities from Blank Spring, California, USA - Blank Spring water - 6/17/14 | ecosystem: Environmental > Aquatic > Thermal springs > Unclassified | place: USA... | reverse complement strand
CTACGATGATAAAACGTTTGATGCCATATCGCTTTTTTGGACCCTCCCGCAGGGCGATAGAGAGAAGCCCACACTCTGCGTTACCTCTTTTGCTTTAGCTTGGGCTAGGGCTTCAAAGCGTCGCCTTGAAAAGTGAACTTCTCTCTATCGCTGAAGGTGGCTAGAGTGTTTAGAGGTGCCCATCAGTAGTTTAACAGTGAGTAACATGTAGATTCCCGATGCCCTTAGGTCGGATGGGGAATGACGGAAAGGTCTATTTGAAGTTTCCAAAAGAGAGCGGTGCTTTGAGGTCCAACGCTCTGACAAGTTTGATGACTTCCTGAAGATCATCGATTTTCTTGCCAGAGACTCTCACCTCATCCCCCTGGATCGAAGGGGTCACCTTGAGCTTCGCATCTTTGATCGCCTTGACGATCTTTTTGGCTTCCTCTTTGTCGATCGTATCAACGATACGGTAGATCACTTTCATATTTCCTCCACTGATCCCCTCACTCTTCACCTCTTCGAGAGACTTGCTAGCGATCTCTCTTTTGATCAGTTTGGAGATAAGGATATCCTTGAGTGCATCAATCTTGCCCTCTGATGATGCGCTAAGGGAGAGGGTCTTCGCTTTTTCATTGAGATCGATCTGTGCTTTTACACCCTTGAAGTCAAAACGTGTTGCCACTTCCTTCTGGGCCATCACGACAGCATTCTTCATCTCCATCATATCTAGCTTTGCGCTAATGTCAAAATAGTGATCTTTTGCCATTACTGTTCTATCCTTATCATCGCGATTTTACCATGAATGACATCAAGTGTTTCAAGTGCCATCATCGCTTCTTGTATCCTCTTTTCTTGGCACTCATGCGTGATAAAGAGTAGCTCCACACATGCATCATGATCGCTGTCAGGATTTTGTAGCATTGCCTCTATGGAGATATCAAAGGTACTAAGAAGCTGTGTCACTTCAGCAAGGACTCCCTTTTGGTCATCTACGCGCATTCGAAGATAGTAGTGCGAACGAATTGCTTCTTTTGGTAAGAGCTTTAGCCCGGACTCAAGCCCTTTTTTGTATCCTAGCATCGGCCCGTGGTTGCCGCGTACGATATCCACGATATCTGCGATCACCGCTGAAGCCGTCGCATCACCGCCTGCACCCGGTCCGTAGAACATCGTCTCACCGACTCTATCTCCTGTTACCATCACCGCATTCATCACACCGTCCACTTTAGCGATCATAGAGGTCTGTGGGATCATCGTGGCGTGGACACGCAGCTCCACTCCGCTATTGGATCTCTTGGCAATGCCTAGCAGTTTGATCTCATAACCAAACTCTTTAGCAAAAGCCACATCCGTCTGGGTAATATGCTCGATACCCTCGATCACGATATCTTCGGGTTTTGCATCGATGCCATAGGCAATAGAAGAGAGGATAAGCAGTTTATGCGCTGCATCAAACCCCCCTACATCAAAGGTGGGGTCAGCTTCGGCATATCCTAGCTCCTGCGCCTCCTTGAGGATCGCATCATACTGGGCACCCTCTTTGATCATCTTTGTGAGCATATAGTTGCAAGTACCGTTCATGATCCCCTGGATTGATTCGATATGATTGGCCGCAAGTCCGTTGCGCAATGCACCGATGATCGGGATACCTCCAGCGGTGCTTGCCTCATACATTAGCGGCAGGTCACCCGCAAGCTCCTGGAGTTCATATCTGTGGTAAGCGAGTAGTGCTTTGTTGGCAGTCACGACCGCTTTGCCGTTTTGAAGTGCTCTTTTGATCAAGGTATAAGGCTCTTCTATGCCGCCCATCAGCTCTACGACAATATCGATCTCAGGGTCGTCAACCACATCATATGGATTATCGGAGAGGGGGATAGCCACCTCTCTTTTTTTGGAAAGATCTTTTACCACACCGGTTTTAGCCACGATCTTCTTCCCTGCTCTCGCCTCAAGGATGTCCGCATTGGACTCTAAGAGTGTGACAACACTCTGGCCTACCGTTCCTACCCCAAGAATCCCGATCTTCACCATCTATTTACATCCCTCTAAAAAAACTTTCAACTTATCTGCAGCTTTCTGGATACGCTCCTCGTCCGCGATCAATGCAATCCTCACATACGCATCATCGCCAAATGCAATACCCGGGCTCACTGCGATATCCGCATGCTTGATAAGCTCTTGCGAGAACTTGAGCGACCCCATATGCATACACTGTTTTGGGATACGTGCCCAGACAAACATACTTGCTTTTGGCGTACCGATACTCCATCCTGCTTCATTGAAGGCCTTGACTAGATAGTCTCTTCTTCTCTGATAACGCGGCGCTGTCTCTTCATCAGCGATCGCATAGTATTTATTGAGTGTATCAGCCGCAGCGAGCTGTACTGGTGTAAACATGCCATAATCGATCCAGCTTTTTAGTTTTTGGAGTGCCCCTATGAGGGTTTTGTTGCCAACAAGAAAGCCAACTCTCCATCCTGCCATATTGTAGGATTTGGAGAGCGTGTAGGCTTCGACTGCCACATCTTTTGCTCCCTCCACCTGAAGGATAGAGGGAGTTTTATAGCCATCAAATGCGATATCCGCATAAGCAATATCAGAGATCACATAAAAACGTTTCTTCTTTGCAAGTGCCACCAGTTTTTTGTAAAAATCAAGCGTCACGGTAGCGGTACTTGGGTTGTGAGGGAAGTTGACAAGAACATACTTTACCGGTGCATGCTGAAGATCAATGGTCGATTCGATCGATTCAAGATAGCTTGCCTCATCTACTTCATAGTTCTCTTCACTAAAAGGTATTTTAACCCCGATCGGTTTGGCACCATTGATACTGAATGCATAGGTATGGATCGGGTAGGTAGGATCAGGTACCAGCGCGATATCCCCAGGATTGGTGACCGCCTGCACCATATGGAAAAAGCCATCTTTGCTGCCCATTGTCGCTACCGCTTCATGCTCCGGATCCAGATCGACATGATATTTTCTTTTATACCAGTTACATATCGCTTCTCTAAGCTCCAATATCCCTTTCCCGCTTCCTGCACTATATCCGTGTGTACCATTTCTGCGGACATACTCTATCAAAGACTCTACGATCTGAGGCGGGGTATCCTGATCAGGGTTCCCCATGGAAAAATCTACAATATCCCTCCCTTCTGCTTTTGCCTGTGCTTTCAGCTCATCGATGGCTGCAAAGACATACTTTGGCAGTTGGTTTATCTTTTCAAATTGAATTTCGTCAAACATCTCTACTCTTTACTCTTTACTATTTTTTACTGAAAACTGATTTCGTCTCTATCCTAAAGCCCTATGCTTATTCAGCAATCTGGATCACATGTATCTCTTGGGTTTTTTCTTCATCCATCTTTACTGGTTCCACGACCTCAACAACAGCCCGGAAAGCCGTTTCCTCTTCATTTGGTGTCCCCTCTTCTGCCGTGATTGCCTCTTTTGAGTCATGGCTGACGATATCATTCCACTTTTGTTTGATCGCGTGAATAATATCCAGATCTTTTGGGGATACACCCTCCATCTCACCTGCTTGATCCTCAACCGGCTGGAGTGTATTGGAGTGTGACGTGTTGTACTGTGTGACAAAATACCAGGATGCGTATGCCAGCAATAACACGACAATAAGAGGTAGCCATTTTGACTTTCTTCTTTTTCCTTCAACTTGTATACCTCTAACAACGATACTCTCCTCAGGAGGCAACTGCTGGGCATAGTACGCGTGTGCTTCATTTTTCAATGTGCTCAGATCAGCGTTGAACTCACGCGCTAGGATAGAGATAAACCCTAAGGCTTTCACCCTTTCAATCTTTTCAAATTTCTTCGCCAGAAGATACTCGATATTCTCTTCAGAGATATTGGTTTTTTTGCTGATATGTTTAAGGCTATGCTCTTCAAGGATATCACTTAACTGCATATATCATCCTATGTATTAATATCGCAGCCGCTGCACTCACATTGAGCGAATCAAACGCATGCTGCATCACAATAGAGACTCTCGTATCTATCTTCGAAAGAACCCTTTTTGAAAGTCCTTTATCTTCACTTCCCATTACCAAAACCCTTTTAGGCGCGAAACTGCACCCCTCTACGGCCTCACCGTCCATCGATGCGCCGTAAAATTGATATCCCACCTGTTTGAGCTCGTTGATGTGATCTAGGATCGTGTCGCTGATCATAAATGGCATATCAAGCAATGCACCCGCACTTGTGCGTGCAATCGCCGCAAAGTTGAGCTGTTTGACACCCGAGGCGATCATCGCACCTGCTCCCAAAGCATAGGCACTTCTTACAATNGCACCGATATTTCCGACATCCGTAAGGCCATCAAGTACTACAATAAAATCATTCTGTTTGATTTGTGCAAAACTTGCCTGAACAAAGGGATTCATCTCTACTAGGATCCCTTGATGATTGCCTCCCTTGGCCATCGCCTGCGCCCATTGTGGTTCCAAGAACCTGATCTTATCGTGGTACTTGTGAAATAGAGGCTGAGGGAGGATCCCACGCTTTGCNATATAGACGGTTTGAACCTCTTTTTGTTTATGCTCCAGCGCATAAAAACAAACCTGTTTTCCATAAATGACCATGTGCGTGATTTTACCTTTTTTTTGCTGTTTAAGTGTTTATCAGTTCTTGATACCACTCTTTTACACTCCTCTTGCTCAACAAAGAGAGGAGTTTTGCCTTGGGCTTAGGAGGAAGGTCCAGTGCCAATACCTCAGAAAAGGAGAGGTGCTTTTGAGTACTTTTTTTCGCACTGATCACCACAACCCACTCACCTCGGATCGTCTCATTTTTCAGCACTTCATTTAACTCTTTTGCGCTGCCGCGGTAATAACGCTGATACTTCTTGCTGAGCTCTTTTGCCAAAAAAAGCTCCCTGTTTGCATCGACTGCAATGATCTCTTCTAAAAGTTTTTCCAGCCTGTGCGGCGATTCATAGAGCACGGTATTGAAGCCATTGTTCATCACTTCTACTAGTGCTGTAGTCCGCTCTTTCCCCTTATGGGGCAAAAAGGCATAAAAGAGGAACTTCCCTTCTTGAAAACCTGATGCCGCATAGGCTGTAGTGACGGCACTCGCTCCAGGCAACACATCATACTCCACCCCACTTCTTTGACAATACTCCACGAGTATCTGACCAGGGTCGGAGATCACAGGCATTCCCGCATCACTCACATAGACCACATTTTTATCTGCTAGCATCTTCCCATACGCTTCAAGACGCTCCTGTCCGTTATGCTCATTAAAAGAGACAAAATCGGCCTGAGGAGAGTGTAGCGCAAAACGCTCTTCGAGGAGTCTAAGAAGCTTTTTTGTCTCTCTTGTGTCTTCGCATAAAAAAAGTTCTGCTTGTTCAAAAAGCTTCATCGCTCTGATGGTAATATCTTGGGGGTTTCCTATGGGGGTTGGTATGAAAGTTAACAACATTAGCCTTTAGAGTAAGGGCTAAATTACTGGCGCAAGACAAAGGCGAAAGTCGCCTAAACCTACTGCTGAAGTAAACTTAGCGTTCGCACAAGTTGCAGAAGCTACGCTCCTGCAACGGTCTACTTGATAGATTACTGAAGATTGAATTTCTTCTTGAACTTCTCAACTCTACCTGCAGCATCCACGATCTTCTCAGAACCTGTGAAGAATGGGTGGCACTCATTACAGATATCAACACTCATTGCTTCTTTGTCTGATCTAACCTCAAAGGTGTTACCGCACGCGCATGTGACTTTACATGTTTTATAATCTGGGTGAATTTCTTTTCTCATTGTGTTACCTTTTTAAACTGTTTTTTAAAATGTGACAGGCAACTAACCTGTTCTAGCACCAAGGCTCTTCCTCTATCTTCCGTCCGATAGGGGTCGCTGCAACACTCTAGAGGTGAGACAACTTTAGGGCGAAATTATAGCAAAATAGTTTTAAAAATTTATAAAATATTCTGTTAGTGTTTGCTAAAACGTCAGGAGAGCTCAGAAGCAACGCGTCATCCTCTCCATACGCTTCTGGCACTCTTTGGTAGACTTTATCCTTCTCTATCGAGCAGAAATTTCCATTCGGGTCGGGGAGTCTATCCTGCGGCGATTTGAAAAACAGTGGATTGTCAAGGAGGATAACAAGAGCGACTTTAGGATCATCAGCGCCTGCATCTTCTGATCTGGGCAAGATTATAGCAGCATCTTTGAGGCAACGGCGCAGACGGCACTCTCACTTTTGAGTACCAATGGAGTATCGAAGCCTACCACTCTCTGTGGTAAAAAGAGCGCGATCTCTTTTCCGGTCAATCCGCCTTCGCAACCGACCACGATCGTATCGATAGGCATTTCCGATGAGAGTCTATGCTCTGAGAAGTTCAGAAGGTAGCTTTGTGGATGTTGGGCGATGAATGCCTCAAGATCCTCTGCTATCTGTAGCTGCATCCTCACGCTTCGCCCCGACTGCTGAGAAGAGTTCAGCAGGATCTTTTCCCAGCGTTTAAAATCGGGCTTGAAACTTTTTTGCGAACGGGCACAGTAGATGAAGGTGATCTTCGATACCCCTATCTCATTGAGAGAGGGAAGTACCTTCTCNACACTCTTGGGATCGATCATGCACCACCCGATATGCAACCTTCGCTTGGCTTTCACTTCAAGCGCCCAACTCTCTTGGAGCATCAGTGTCGCACTGCGTTTGTCGCACTGCGTGATCAGGTAGCGATAGATCAGACCATCCTCTAGATTACGCAGATAAAGGCTGTCATCTACCTTGTGCCTACGTACTTTGAAAATATACCGGTGATCATCCCCCTCCAGCACCAGCGAAGGATCTCCTGCGAAAGTATTATAAAGATATAACACCCTTCGCCCTCAATACCATCCATACCACCATCGCAGCCACAAGAACGATCTGCACGATACCAATCTTCACAAACGCTCCCCTGATCAGCGTATAGGTTACAGGATGCTCAAGATTGGCGATCTTGACCAGTTTGTGTTTGCGTATCTCTATATACATCATCACCGCCCAGATGACGATCATCAAGATGATCGTCAAGCTCATAGGGTATTCCCCCACGACCATTGCCACCAGTCCCGCAAATGCGATCATCGTAATGATCCCCTGAAAGATTGCCGTATAGATCAGGCTGACTTTTTTGAGTGACTGAGGATTTTTGGCGGTCATCATCGGCATAAAGAGCCCTCCAACCAAGAATCCCAAGAAGAGCTTAGTCAACAGACTATGTGTGATTAAGATCGTTTCAATCATCAAATATCCTTCTGTAATAATCGGAATTATACTCTATTTTGTTATAATCTCCATAACTCACATAAGAAGGTTTATGATGCACGTAACCATCCCCCAGGCACTCGATCTCATCCACAAGAAGGTTACCTCGCTACACGGCGAGATCATCCCCATAGAAGACTCGGTCGGTCGTGTGGCGCTGGACACCTATTGTGCAGCGTTCAATCTTCCAAGGTTTGACAACTCCGCGATGGACGGCTATGCCGTCAAACTCTCCAATGCCAGCACTTCGGTACGCTCTACCCAGGTGATCTATGCAGGAGANAATCCTACCATGGAGCTTCATGCAGGCCAGGCGATCAGGATCATGACAGGCGCACCTGTCCCCAAAGGGTGTGAAGCGATCATACCGATCGAGGAGGTGACGATCGACCAGGAGAAAATCACCCTGCCCGGCACGATCAAAAAGGGAAACTGCATCCGTCTAGCCGGAGAAGATATCGCCAAGGGCACNCCCTACCTGCACCAAGGAGAGAGGATCAATGCCTACACGATCGCGTCGCTCGCCTCACAGGGGATCACTCATGTTACGGTAAGCCGCAGGATCAAGGTCGCGATCTTCGGGACAGGCGATGAGCTCCGTCCCCATTTTGAAAAGATCAAAGACCANCAGCTTTACAACTCAAACTCTCCCATGTTTCTTGCTAGATGCAAAGAGCTAGGATGCGAGGTACGCTTCATCCGCTCTAGTGCCGATACGCTTGAAGCACTCCAGGATTCCATCGCTTCCGTGCTGGATGCGGATGTCATTATCACGAGCGGCGGGGTCAGCGTAGGTGATAAGGATTTGACCAAAGAGGCGTTTTGCAACCTCGGGATGCAGATACACTTCCAGTCAGTCGATATCAAACCCGGACGTCCCACGGTTTTCGGCACGATAGGAAGCACCGCGGTGCTCAACCTTCCTGGCAATCCACTTGCCTCAATGGTCAACTACGAACTCTTTCTCCGGGCAATTATCCGTAAGATGAGCGGAAGAGTGGATGCGCGCCATGCGACGATCACCACACTACTAGGAGAAGAGCTCAGACTCAAAGGGGGCACAACCACTGCACTACTAGGTACATTTAACGGGGAGTCATTTACCCCNCTCCATAAGCAAAAACCGGGCATGGTCTCGCCGATGCAGAGAGCAGATGGGATGATTCTGCTCCATCCAAAGATCACCCAACTGCCGCAAAACACTCCAGTCAAAATGATCCCCATCAGATGGGAAGCCTGCACAGAAAAAAGCGTAGATTTAATCAACAGCTAAGCAATTGGTGATCTTTGTGGATCAAAGGATGATTAGGGAGTAGAAAAGAGATCCATAGATGGCTTATAGAGATCCGTATCTACATCAAAAAGTCCTAGCAGTGTATGAAAAAGATGATCGTGCGAATAGGGCTCATCTTTTTTCTTGAGGAACCGTTGAACCTTTTTCTTCTCTTTGAAATATTCATTCAACCACATCAGTGCGCCCACATGCGTTTGTGACGCTGGCGCCATGAAATATGGCATCCCATGTAGATACATGCCATGCTCTCCCAAACTTTCACCATGGTCACTCATATAGAGCATTGCTGTAGCGTGCGTCTTCTCGTATTTTTTAAGAAACTCGATCGTTTCATTTAAAAAATGATCGGTATAACAAAGTGCATTGTCATACGCATTGTTGATCTCTTCTTTTGTGCACTGCTCAACCTGGTTCGTTTGGCACACAGGNGTATACTTCTCAAAGTGTTTGGGATATCGTTTATAGTAGGCTGGTCCGTGGTTCCCCATCTGGTGCAGCACAATGAGGATATCTTTACGCTGGTTTTGTGCAATATAGTGCTCCAGCCCCTCTAGCATTCCCTCGTCACGGCATTCGCCTTCTTCGCAGATCGGATTGTTTTCTGGGATCTTATAATCCTCATAGGGCACCCTAAGGGCAACCCCTTTGCTATCGGAGTTATTGTCTCTCCAGAGTACAGCGATCTCATTGGTATGGTTCAGTACATCCAGAACATTCTCCGTAGAGATCCCTTTTTTGTAACTGTACTCGTCTCTTCCGAAAAGAGAAAACATACAGGGTACCGAGACCGCCGTAGAAGTGCCGCAGGAGGAGACGTTGGGGAGGTTGATGATATCTTGTTTAGACAAAAGCGGGTTGGTTTCTCTATAATAACCATTCAAGCTGAAATGGTCTGCTCTTGCGGCTTCTCCCACCACCATAATGACAATCTTCGGCCTATCGCTCTTCTCTCTTAGCACCGTTGCATCTTCGCCAATGCGCTTGATACTCACCGGCCCCTCCCCGTAAGTCTTGCCGATATACTCTCCAACAGAATAGATCCAATAGGTAGGATTTGTCATATACCTTAACGGCTTATGCTCCCTGAAAAATGAAGTATAGTGCTTGCTAAAAAGAAACACCGTCCCCAAAATAATCAAAAACGAAACCCCAATCACTCTCAGTTTGGCTATCAGTTCTCTCGCGAGTGGCCGATAGGTAACCTTTGAACGATATATCAACCATGAAGGAAACACCCCTAAAAAGAGAAAATAACCCAACTGCTTCAGTGTCAAAAGATCCAAAGATTCATTCAGATTGGTTTGAAGAGTATTGCGGATCATCTCGCTGTCGATCACTATGTGGTAGGTATGCATAAAATAGTTTGTCAGCGATGAGATCAAGACGACCACAATCAAGATCGTCTTAGTGGTGTATCTTGAGCTCAAAAGCGAGAAAATTAGCGTGATCAATGCCACCAGCACTACACCCAGGGAAAGCAAAAAAAGAAAATTTTGACCGAGGGGATAGACCTCAGCCACGTCACGAAAGAAGGTAGAGTTATCAAAGAGGACAAGAAAGACACTCGTCCATACAATAAGCTGAAATTGCGTCAAATGTTTAGTCACGATCCATCTTTTTTTACTGCAATTTTATCCAGAATAGATAAATGTAAAATTTTTATCGTAAGCTTGATGTATGACATACCATACACCGCATGTCAAAGCAGGCAAAGAAGAGGTGTGCTCTGAAAGATCGAGCCTGTTCTTCACGAACAGACCCGTTGTGCATCAAAACGTCGCAATATACTCTGAAACTGCCTTGATCTCCTCATCGCTCATCGTAGCAACTTGCGCACTCATTA
>Ga0052836_100111_pt1 | contig 10849 bp, 9 predicted proteins | sample BlaSprwater61714_FD_53173 | JGI IMG/M metagenome (GOLD analysis project Ga0052836, IMG submission 53173) | Freshwater microbial communities from Blank Spring, California, USA - Blank Spring water - 6/17/14 | ecosystem: Environmental > Aquatic > Thermal springs > Unclassified | place: USA... | reverse complement strand
GCTACATCCTGAAGCAGCGTTTTACGCCTCCTTGTTACCAGTTTGAGCTTTTTGGCTCCAACGTTGCAGGATGGACGTTACCGATCAAAGATCAAGCACGAGAGAAAATCCAAACACTCAACTTCTGAGTTTTTTTGCGAACTCCAGTGCCTGAGGAGTCGGATGCTCCCCTGCTATGATCCTCGCTATCTCTTGTATCCTCTCTTGCTCATTTAGAGCTCTCACCTCACTCTTCTGTGCTTCCTTGTGGACCAAGAAGTGCTGGTCGGCTTTGGCAGAAAGGTGAGGCTGATGGGAGATAGCAAAGATCTGGTAGACTTTAGAGAGCTGAGAGATCATCTCTGCGATCGCGATAGACTCATCCCCGCTCACATTGGCATCGATCTCATCAAGGATCAGCACTCCGCCCCTCTTTTCCGTACCGATCATAGAGGCCATCAGTGCCAAACGGACACGGTTGAACTCACCGCCACTGAGTGTATCGGCACGGGAACCTCCAAGCACTACATCGCACAGATCGCTTCCCGACTCATCAAAGGGTTTTGAAGTAAACACAAAACTGAGCCCAGGAAGCTTGAGTGCAGCAAGATAGACTTCTAGCTTCTCCTCTATCACCCTCGCCTCTTTTTGTCGGCAGAAGGAGAGCTGTTGTGCTAAGATTTGTAGTTCATTGGCTTCCATCATGATGAAATTTTCCAGCATGCTCTTGTCCTGCTCGATATGCTCATAACCTGCAAGCGCTTTTTTCTTCTCCTCTTTGTAGAGCAGTGCCTCTTCGATAGAACCATAACGGTTTTTAAGGGCTGTCAGATCCGAAAGCCGATCGAGTATCTGCTCCACATCCATCTCTTCAAGCTCTTCTGCCAATGTCTCAGTCTCTTCAAAATCCGCACGCACCTGATTCATCGCATCGGTAAACACAGAGGCATCTTTATCTAGCAGCCTATATACCTCTTGTACGCTTGCTTCCGCATCGAAGATCGCTGTTGCTTGCTGCATCACCTCTTTGATCTTGTCGATACGCGAGAGCTGTTGCTTGATGCGCATCAGCTCCTCATCCTCTCCAGGTTTAGGATCGACCTTCTCGATCTTCTCTACTTCAAATCGGGCAAACTCTATCAGTTCTGCACGCTTGCTCTCATCCTCTTTGATCTTATTGAGCTTTGAGAGTTGATCGCGGTAAATGGCATAACGTTTTGTATACTCTTTTGAGCGCTTTTTGTAGGTTTTATCCTTGGCAAGAAGTGCACACTCGATCATTTCTAGAAGTTTCTCGGACTCAAAGCCGCCTTTGTCCCGCACACTCAGATACTGCACATAGGGCAAGAAGAGTTCCTTGAGTGCTTTTTGGGAGATATTTTGCCCATCAAGATAGCGACGGATCTTCTCTTTTTTGAGTGTCTTGATCGTCACCTCTTCTTCCAAAGCATACACTTCAGACTCCAGACTTTCGGGTTTGGCAAGGTTCACTTCACACAAGGAGGCAGCCCCCAAAGCAGTATGCCCAAAACTTGAAAGTATCGCAGACATCAGCACGGACTTCCCCGCACCACTTGGACCTGTAAAGACCACAAGCCCCTTTTCAAACTCGACATCTACCTCTGAAAAAGTGACAAGTTCACGAAGATAGAGACGCTCGATCAATTTCTGTCTCCCCAAGAGAGCTTTTCACGTAGTACGGAGAAGTAGTTTCTCTCTTTTCTGTGCAAGAGTCTTGCCCCTCTTTTGGCCCCTTTTATGACTAGGACATCTCCTTGATGTATCTCATAGGCATCCTGTCCATCGATCATAGCCATCACTTTTTCATCCAAAGAACTGAGCTCTAGTGTAAAATCAGCGGGCACGACTAGAGGGCGCTGGGTCAACGAATGTGCCATGATGGGGGTCAGGATAAAGGCTTCGGTGAGCGGGTACATCACCGGACCGCCTGCTGCCAAGTTATAGGCAGTCGATCCAGTGGGCGTAGCGACGATCAGTCCGTCTCCCTTATANCTATTGAACATCTCTCCATCGATCGCCGCATTGATCTGTACCATTTTGGAGATCACAGGGCGGCTGATGACCACATCGTTAAATGCAAAAAATTGCTCTTTTTTACCGGAGGCTTTACGGATATACCCCTCGATCATCATCCTTTCATCAACGCGGTACTCCCCCTTAAGCAACTGATCAAGAAAGTTGTCCACCTCTTCGATCGTGATATCGGCTAGAAAGCCAAGGTTGCCTGCATTGATCCCCAATACCGGTTTGCGGTACGCATAGCTTCTTCTGGCCAAAGAGAGGAGTGTACCATCGCCCCCCAAAGAGACCAAAAAGTCCGAAATCGTGCACATCTCATCAAACAAAACCCCCTCAGAGCCGATCATCTCAGCGGAGTGTTGCGACAAAAGTACACAGATACCCTTTGTCTCAAACGCTCCTCTGATCTTCTCATACAGCGGTTTAATCTCGGGTGAATCAGGCTTAAGTATAAAACCTGCAGTTTTTATCTGTGCCAATCTTTCCAAAGTTGACGCTCCATCGTTTTGATATCTATTAGCGTAGCATAGTTTTGCTTTGTGGGTTTTAGCAGAGTGGATGCTGATCGTATATTTTATAGGCATTTGAGGCATGAGGGTTAAAATGTGTCATTTTGTCATATGTGTGATAAAAGTATCAACCAATGAGGCTTGATTTCTGTCGAAAAAAATGATAGGCTTCTTAAAGATTTCACGTGAGATTTTTGCTATACTTATAAGAATCAATTTTAAAAGGAAAAAAGTGCGATCGCCTAAAGGTTTTGGTAAACACTATTTTACACTGGCTGCTATCTTGGCGTACAGCGCAGAAAAAACACTGCAAAGCCAAACCGCACAGATCACTTCCCTTTTCACGCACACGCTTTTATCACAGGAGCAAGAGAGTCAAGCACACACCCCTCCTTCGGATTTTTTGACCTCTCTGCGTACATTGAACGCCAAGCCTTGCCACTGCAACTACTTTTACAGGCTAAGAACGAGGATCATCTTAAAGATCAACCATTTCATTCCAAGATGTCCCTACTACACAACATGGTTTGCATTTAGAAGAACCGGTGTACACCCTCCCCACATGACACGCTAATCTCACCAAAACATTGATCAACATCAAAATGAAAAACATAACAAAGGATAGTGTCATGTCAAAAAAAAGCTATATTGTAGGATTTCCAAGAATTGGAGAACAAAGAGAGTTAAAAAAATCACTGGAGGATTTTTGGGCACAGAAGTGCACATTTGATGATGTCAAGAAGGTAGCTAGCAAGCTCAAAAAGAGACACTGGAGCTATCAGAAAGAGGCTGGCATAGACTACATTAGTTCAAACGACTTCAGTCTCTATGACACCATGTTAGATACAGCGGTGATGCTCGGTGCCATTCCAAAAAGGTTTCAATCACTCAAAGATGAAGCGCTCTACTTTGCGATGGCTAGAGGGAACAAAGAGAGCGTCGCGATGGAGATGACCAAGTGGTTCAACACCAACTACCACTATATTGTTCCAGAACTCAGCCTTGAAGATCAGTACCGCCTCAACAGCAAAAAGATCATCGATGAATACAAAGAGGCAAAAGCACAGGGTATCAAAACCAAGATCAATCTTATAGGGCCTATCACCTTCCTGGGACTTTCAAAAAGAGTCGACAGAGGAGATACGTATGCACTCCACGCTAAAATTTTGCCAGTTTACGAAGCGCTGTTCAGAGAGATAGCGGCACTTGATGATACGATCACCCTACAGATCGACGAACCTGTGTTTGTCAAGGACAACGAGGCAAAAGTGCTGAGTCTTATCAAGCCGACCTATGACCGTTTGGCTGCGGTCTCAGACAACATCAACATGATTGTGACCACCTATTTTGAGCACTCCAATGAAGCGACAAAAGTACTAGTCAACACACCCATTTGGGGCATTGGGCTTGATTTTCTCTATGGTCCAAAAAACATCGAATCTCTGGAACTCATCGCAAAAAGCGGCAAAAAACTGATCGCCGGCGTTGTTGATGGTAGAAACATCTGGAAAAATGACATCGATGCGACGCTAGGACTCCTGGAGCGTATCGCACAGCGTGTATCCAAAGAGGATATCATCGTCTCTTCTTCTTGCTCGCTACTGCATACACCGTTTACACTGAAGTATGAAGAGAAGATGGATGCCAAGATCAAAGAGTGGCTAAGCTATGCGGTAGAGAAGCTCGATGAAGTCTCGCTCGTCACAAAGCTCTTCTTTGAAGGCGAAGAGAAGCTCAACGAAGAAGAGCAAAGAGCCTTAGCAGACAACAGAAAAGCCAATGAGGACAGAAGAACCTCTACGCGCATTCATGATGCAAAAGTGCAGAAGAGAGTGGACGATTTCAAAAAACTCACCAGAGACGGCGCCTATGAAGAGCGGATCACGATTCAAAAAGAGAGACTAGGTTACAAAGAGCTGGCGACCACGACCATCGGTTCATTCCCCCAGACACCAGAAGTCAGACAAGCCAGAAAAGAGTTTAAAAATGGGCTGATCTCCAAAGAGGAGTATGAGGCACAGATGAGAGCCTATATCGATGCGTGTGTAGCCTTCCAGGAGGAGTGCGGTCTTGAGATCCTCGTACACGGAGAACCAGAAAGAAACGACATGGTCGAGTATTTTGGTGAGCAGCTCAACGGATACGGTTTCAGCCAGAACGGCTGGGTACAGAGCTACGGCAGCCGATGTGTCAAACCGCCCTTTATCTACGGGGATATCAGCAGACCTAAACCGATGACAGTAGAGTGGATCACCTACGCACAAAGCAGGACAAAAAAGCCGATGAAGGGGATGCTCACAGGACCAGTCACCATACTCAACTGGTCATTTGTAAGGGATGACAAACCAAGAGATGAAGTCTCCAAACAGATCGCCGTAGCACTAAGCGATGAGATCGACGACCTGCAAAATGCGGGGATCAAGATCATTCAGGTGGATGAAGCAGCCTTCAAAGAGGGGTATCCGCTCAGAAAAGAGCATATCAGAACCTATGAGGAGTGGGCGGTCAGAGACTTCAAGATCGCGGTAAGTACTGCCAAAAAAGAGACACAGATCCACACACATATGTGCTACAGTGAATTCAATGATATCATCAAGACCATTGAAGCGATGGATGCAGATGTCATCTCGATAGAGACGGCAAGAAGCGGAAATGAACTGCTCAAGATCTTCAAAGAGGTCGGATACAAACAGGAGGTGGGTCCGGGAGTCTACGATATCCACTCACCAAGAGTACCAAGTGTCGAAGAGATCGTCACACAGATCACACTGCTACTTGAAGTCCTCCCTAAAGAGCAGCTCTGGATCAACCCTGATTGTGGGCTCAAAACAAGAAAATGGGAAGAGGTAAAACCGAGTCTTACCAACATGGTAGAAGCGGTCAAGATCGTCCGCAATACACTAGATAGTTAAGATCCGCTACGCCTCACCAAACACTTTTGGGGTTCCTACGCACTGCTTGGGAACCCCTTCTTACCTATAAGCACTTAAAGCATTCGCCTTTTTCTTGATCTGGAGAGATTCTGCGTGTGCTGTTCTGCCATCTTCAAACTCTTAAACAACAATTAGATATAATCGCGTCACTATTCAACATACAGGACAGGAAGCGACGTGAGAACACATTATTGTGCCCAAGTAAATGAAGCGAACATTGGTGAAGCGGTCACTGTAGCGGGTTGGGTTTCCAGCCGCAGAGACCACGGTGGACTGATCTTTATCGATCTCAGAGACAAGGATGAAGTCGTGCAGCTAGTGTGTGACCCTGCTGACAATGCAGAAGCCCACAAACTGGCTGAAGAGGTAAGAGATCAATTTGTGCTTATCGCTACAGGTAAAGTGCGAGCAAGAGGCGAAGGTCTTGAGAACCCAAAACTCAAAACAGGAAAGATCGAGATCGTCGTTGACACGCTCGTGATCGAAAACCGCTCTAAGCCAATGCCGTTTGACCTCGGTGATGATAAGGTCAACGAAGAGATCAGACTCAAACACAGATACCTCGAACTCCGTACGCAAAAGTATTATGATATCTTCAAACTGAGATCAAAAGCGACGATCGCTGCGAGAAACGCCCTTGATGAGCTTGGATTCCTCGAGGTGGAGACACCGATCATTACTAAGTCTACCCCAGAAGGCGCAAGAGACTATCTTGTACCAAGCCGTATACACCATGGTGAGTTCTATGCACTGCCGCAGTCGCCGCAGCTTTTCAAGCAGCTTTTGATGGTCGGCGGTTTTGACAGATACTTCCAGATCGCCAAATGCTTCAGAGACGAAGACCTCAGAGCTGACAGACAGCCGGAGTTCACTCAGATAGATGTCGAGATGAGCTTCTGCGACCAAGAGGATGTCATCAAAATCGCAGAAAAACTCCTTCATGATGTGTTTAGCGCTTGCGGATTTGAGATCCCTGCGACATTTAGGCGTATGTCATACTCTGAAGCGATGGAGACGTATGGTTCAGATAAACCCGATATGCGCTATGACCTTGCGATGGTAGACGTGATCGATATCTTCAAGCGATGTGACAACGCTATCTTCTCAACGATTGCACAATCACCAAAAAAGAACCGCATCAAAGCACTCCGTGTTCCAAAAGGCGATGAGATCTTCTCTAAACGACAGATGAAAGGATTTGAGGACTACGTTCGTAAGTTTGGCGCGCAGGGTCTGGGGTACTTCCAGATGAAAGAGGATGGTCTCAAGGGACCGCTCGCGAAGTTTTTCTGTGAAGAGGACCTTCAGGCGATCGTTGAGAGGTGTGACATGGAAGTTGGCGATGTGGTGTTCTTCGGTGCGGGCGAGAAGAAGCTTGTATGGGATTACATGGGAAGATTTCGCATCTTCCTTGCTGAGACGATGGAGATCATCCCCAAGGATAAGTTTGAGTTCCTATGGGTCGTTGACTTCCCGATGTTCGAGGTGGAAGAGGGTCATGTAAAGGCGCTTCACCACCCCTTCACACAGCCAAAGTCGCTTGACTATGACGATATCGAAGAGATCGAGTCAATCGCCTATGACATCGTACTCAACGGGGTGGAGCTTGGCGGAGGTTCTATCCGTATCCATAAAGAGGAGGTCCAATCAGAGATCTTCAAGCTTCTAGGGATCAGCAAAGAAGAGGCGCAGGAGAAATTTGGCTTCCTGCTGGATGCACTCAAGTACGGTGCACCACCGCACGGCGGATTTGCGATCGGCCTTGATCGACTGATCATGCTGATGACAGGGGCTAGCTCTATCCGTGACGTGATCGCATTCCCTAAGACGCAAAAGGCTCAGTGTCTTCTGACACAAGCACCAAGCGAAGTCGATCCTGAGCAGCTCAAAGAACTGCACCTCAGAGTCAGACAACAACCAGCCACATAACTGCACTGCTTGGTCACTGGGACTGTTTCAGTAGCCGGTGTCCTACAGGAAGTGTTCTTGGGGTGCTTAAGTGACTGGTCACTTTCATCGCACAAGTGCGATAAGCATACCGTTGAGGAAAACACAACATAAGCGTTGTCACTTGGACTTTGTCCAAATGGCGTACTACATCAGAGAAAGGAAAGGTATATTTTATGAAAAAACTCTTTTTGATCATCGGAGCACCGGGTTCAGGTAAAACAACAGATGCAAGCATCATCGCAGGCAAACATGAGGATATCGTACACTACTCCACAGGCGATATGCTTCGCGAAGAGGTAGCAAGCGGTTCTGAGCTCGGACAGACGATCGAGCGCTATATCTCAAAAGGTGCGCTTGTACCGCTGGATATCATCGTCAACACGATCGTATCAGCGATCCATCATGCGCCAGTCGATACGATCCTTATCGACGGTTACCCAAGAAGTACGGAGCAGATGAACGCATTTGATGCGATCGTCTCACAAGAAGAAAATATCGAGCTTGCTTCTGTCATCGAAGTCAGAGTAAGCGAAGCGGTTGCCAAAGAGCGTATCCTGGGGCGTGCAGCAGAAGCAGCACCTGGCGAACAGAGAAGTGATGACAGCGAAGAGGTATTTAACGACCGTATGAAGATCTATACTGACCCGCTTGCACAGATCCAGGCATTCTATACAGAGAAAAATCTCCTTCAAGTCATCGATGGGGAAAGAGCACTTGAAGCTATCGTTGCAGATATGGAAGCGTTTATTCTCTCCAAAAAATAGCACTGTTTAGCTACACCATTTTTGAGACATCTACCACAAGTCTAGATCTCTCTCTTGCAAAAACGTGCCCTCAAGGCCACTCTCTTTGCAAGAGATTGCTGAGACTAGCTCTACTTCAGCAGTTGGCTCCTCTAGCTCGCCACACTTTTCTAGAAAACATGATTCACTCTTCAAATGGGTCTCGATAAGGGGGTAGCAGCAAGTAGAGTCAAACAGACAACTAGTGTACTTTAATGTATGCGCAAGTATAATATATCACTTCAAAAAACATTAAGGTTTAAGATGACACTTCTTAGTACTGTTGGGGATGATATCAGCCGTATCATTCCTGTACTGTTTGCCTACAAAGATGTAGCAAAACACCACATCTTATTGTGCGATGATGAACCCTCAAACCACACACGCGCAAAAACCCTCCAAAAAGGGATGAATCGTTTCTCTTCGTTGCATAGGCTAGGTTGGAGTATACAAATTATAACTACCAACGAAGACTCCAAAAAACAGATACAAGAGGCAGTCAAAAATACTTTTGATGCACACGAAGACTTGTGGCTCAATGCCACCGATGGGTATCCTGCGATGAACATTATCCTTAGCGACATGGTGCGACAAAAGGGTGGTAAGATACTCAGTTATGACCATTTTGACAATGACTTACACATCATAGAGCCAAGCGGTGAGATGACAACAAAGACTTTGCCCACCAAGATAGACCTTGAGAGTTATCTGACTATGCTTAATTACCACATCGTAGACCAAGCAAGACAAAAAGATCTACAATCTCGCAAAGCAGATATCTTCTCTTTGTATGCCAATGAATCGTTGTTTGCAAAAGTGCGCAATGCGTTATTGTATGAACATTTTGGTCAAAAAAATAACTTTGATTTTCGAACAGCCAAAGAGATCATGAAAACTTTGTTTAGGCTTGGTGTAGTGGATAAAAATCATCACTTGATTGCCTCACAACAAAAAGTACTACAGGGAGGTATATTTGAAGAGTATCTATTTTGGCTTTGCGTATCTCTCAATCCTGATGATATTGCCATGGGTATCAAGATAGATTTTGATGACCGCAGCAAAGAGCCAGAAGCACACAAGCGGGTACACAATGAGTTTGACATCGTTATGATGCACAACAACCGTTTTTATACTGTTGAATGTAAGCTGTCCAATGCTTTGGAGGGCTTGGAGTTTGTCTATAAGTATGATGCTATTATAGATTATTTTGGTAATGCATCAAAAGCGATCATTGCCAATATCTCACCTGTAACAAAAGAAGAATACATAGGTACCAAAGCCTCCAAAAACTTTCAACACTCAACACTAAGAAGAGCGAGGTTCGCAGGTGTAGCCGTCTACCACGAATCTCAAGTCAATCCCATAAAATTTCAGAACTTAGTTCGGAATTTTTTTCATATACAGTAAATGTATAGGAACAGAAAATGAAAAAACAAATGATTTTACTCTTTTCACATCAGTTAAGCGACCCTCAAAAAGCAGATGCCACAAACACATGGGGCGTTGAAGAGTTTGTCTATTTACCTCAAAAGCTTCAACAAATATGGAGCAACATCTCACCAGATTTAGACTCTTTAAAAGAGGTGCTTGAGCCTATAAAAAGCTATGTAAAAGAGGTGGCAAATGAAAATGATTTGATTTTGATACAGGGGGATTTTGGAGCAAGTTATATGATGGTCAATTATGCAAAAAGTCTAAATCTAGCTCCAGTATATGCAACAACAAAACGTATGGTACAAGAGTTGGTAGAGGATGGCAAAACCATCAAAAAATCTATTTTTGAACATAGGAGGTTTAGGGAGTATGAATAAAATAAAACATTTCTTTGAGACATCGCGTATATTAGTTGTATTTATCGTGATTACAGTAATTGGTTTTGGATTTATTATGCATGATGAAGAATGTTTTGTGTCCGAAGTGTATGGCGCCTTAGATACTGCTTCTGCCGTGGCACTTGCTGCATTGGCATTTTATGCTTATTATCAATATTCAAGGGATAAACAAAATACAAAAAGATTTTTGGATCAATTAGAAAAAATTGATTCCTTAAACAACAAAGATGCGTTTGTCGGTATACAATTTGGCGGTGGCAATAAAGATGCTTATCTTGAAATGCAACAATTTGCCAAATCAAAAAATATTGATGATAATTTAATAATCATTGAAAAATTCGGTGATGAAGCAAATCAGGTATCAAAAAATGATATCGCTAAGCTTGAAAAATATCTAAAAAATGAAGTGATGCCAATGTTAAGTGGAGCAGACAAAATACATTTGACAGTGGCTGGTGTTGGAGTAGCTTTTTATGTTTGTGCAGATATTTTTTCAAATTGGAAACCAGTAATTATCTACAATAGAAATAAAGCAGGTAAATATGAGAAATGGTACACAGACAATAAGCATAGAGAAAAAATCGAATCAAATTTACATAAAGTTGCACAATGAGATACTCAAAACTAACATTCAATATCAAGGCGCCAAAGCCTTACGATTTTATAGGCTCGAAGATGCGTGGTATGTTGGGGTATGCACTTAAAAAAGAGGTGTGTATCAACCCAACGATGAACTGTGAAGGCTGCTTTGCACAAAAGGAGTGTGCTTTTTACGATATGTATGAAAAATCCAATGTCACGCACCAGTATAGAATGGATCTCAA
>Ga0052836_100107_pt1 | contig 11102 bp, 10 predicted proteins | sample BlaSprwater61714_FD_53173 | JGI IMG/M metagenome (GOLD analysis project Ga0052836, IMG submission 53173) | Freshwater microbial communities from Blank Spring, California, USA - Blank Spring water - 6/17/14 | ecosystem: Environmental > Aquatic > Thermal springs > Unclassified | place: USA... | reverse complement strand
GAGATCGGGATGGATGAAGGCCTCCAAAGAGGAAGTGAGCAAGAAGCAGTCAGATGATCGGTTTGTGCAGCAGTGATATTTCGACTTGATGATCCCAAAAACAATGCCAAAAATGTCCTGCATGCCTTTTTTTTGGCTTTGGGGGTAACGATCGCAGAACCCTCGACCATCCTTCCTCTGATGATACACCACTTCAGTGACAGTGCACTGATCGTAGGCATCTTCGCTTCACTGCTTCGCGGTGGNGCGGTAGTGGTGCAGCTCTATGCCGCGTTTCATGCGCAGGCCTATGTGCACGTTCTGCCCTATCTGAGAAAGGTCTTTTTCTTCCGCTTTTTAAGCTGGCTGATGATCGGGGTGAGTATCCTCTTCTTGGGTGATGAAAAGCCTAGATTGACGCTTTTCTTTATTGGACTTGGACTCTTTTTCTTCTCCTTCAGTGCAGGATTTGGTGCGATCTACTTCAAAGAGCTTCAGGCAAAACTCTTCAGCCGGAAGTACCGAGGCAAAACGATGGCAAACCGCCAGATCGCAGGGGCAATCGCATCGATCATCAGCGGTGGCGTGGCAGGGTATGTGCTCACCTGGTATGAAGCGCCCTACAATTATGCTGCACTTTTTATCNTCAGCAGTCTTTTTATGGCGATCGGTTTTGTCGCTTTCGGGACGATCAGCGAACCTCCCAAAGAGCATGTCTCTCTCAAAGAGAAGCATTTTAGATCATTTGTGGCCAATGCAGGGAAGATACTTAAAGGTGATAAGCGTCTAAGAGCGCAGATTTTNGTGATCCTTCTGGGGTACAGCTACTTTCTAGCGATGCCTTTTGTGATCCTAAATGCCAACGCTACACACACTTTGACGGGGTGGATGCTGGGTGGTTTTATCACACTGCAGATGGTAGGAAGTATCACAGGAAGCATGTTCCTATGGAGAAGGCTGCATCACTATGAGCTGATGCTTACATTCAGTCTCTCTTTGATGCTTCTGGCCTTTGTGATCGCACTCTTTGCAGGATCTNTGGCAAGTTATTTAGTAATCTTTTTTCTTTTTGGTGTGGCATTTGACGGATTTAAGATCAGTGAAATGAATCTGGTGATCGAGATCGCACCTGAAGAGAAAAGGCCTGTCTATGCAGCACTACAGGTCAACATCACCTCACTTGGGCTTTTCTTCCCCATAGTCGGAGGATTGCTGCTGAACTTACTGGAGAGCTANANGATGATCTACTTGATCACGGTTTTTCTACTGCTTGTGTCGATTTGGCTGAGCCTCGGGCTCAAAAGTAAAGAGCCATAGAGATGATCGCTTGGCATGTCGATGCGCATGATATCTAGCGAAGCATGAGGGCAGTCATGCAAGAAAGATCAAGTGAAGATAGGTTTTTGTACATTGAGGATAAAAAGATACCTGCAAGTGTTGGAACNGAAAGGATGTTAAACAATGCGTTTTTGACCTGTCTATTTATTTTTTTATCGTTTTTTAGATAAAATCCTAGAATTTTAGTACCCAAACAAAGGAATGTAATGAACATTACAGTAAAAAAAGTGGATGATGCCAATGCGATCATTTCAGGCAAAATCGACAATANACAGATCGAAAAAAATGTGGATAAGCTGGCAAAAGAGGCAGCAAAGCAGGTAAAGGTAGACGGATTTAGACCAGGTAAAGTGCCGGTATCCGTAGTCAAAAATATGCACGGCGAAAAACTTCAGCAGGATGCAGAAGGCGAAGCGCTTAGAGAGTTCATTGATGCAGGGCTTAAAGAGGCTAAGATCGCTGCAGCGGATATGATCGGTCAACCGGGTTTCAAAAAGTACGAAAAGGGTGAGAATGAGATCGAAGTAGAGATCGAAATCTCATTGAGACCTACATTTGAAGCAGAAGGCTACAAGGAGCTCATGCCGAAATTTGAAAAACCCAAAGCCGACGAAAAGGCGATCGATGAAAAGATCGAGGAGATCCTTACCCAGCAAGCACCTTGGGTAAAGATCAAGAGAAAAAGAATGGTCAAAGAGGGCGATATGACCCTGATAGACTTTGAAGGTTTCCTTGACGGTGAAGCATTCGCAGGCGGGAAAGCAGAGAAGTTTAACCTCAAGATTGGTTCAGGCCAGTTTATCCCTGGATTTGAGGATCAGATCGTTGGTATGAAGTATGAGGAGGAGAGAGTGATCAAGGTGACTTTCCCTGAAGACTACCATTCTGCTGACCTTGCAGGGAAAGAAGCAGAGTTCAAAGTCACACTCCATGAGATCCAGGAGCAGGTACCTGAAGAGTTGACTGATGAAGTGGCACAGAAACTTCTTGGCACAGAAGAGGGTGCGACAGTCGAAACACTCAAAGAGAGAATCAGAAATCAGCTTGAAAGAGAAGAGGTCTCCAAACTATACCACAGTGAGCTCAAGCCGAAAATCGTCGAGGCACTAGTAGAGAAGTTCGACTTTGCATTGCCGCGCAACGTCGTGGAGCAGGAGATTGATGCCAAGATCAACCAAAGAGCTCAGGAGATGAGCGAAGAGGAGCTTAACGAGTATAAAAAGAACCCTAAAAAGATAGAAGCACTCCGTGACGAGGTAAGAGCCGATGCTGAAGCAAGTGTTAGGGCCACATTCATCGTAGACGCACTTGCGAGNAAAGAGGGTGTCACTGTGGGAGACCAGGAGGTATCCCAGGCGCTTTACTATGAAGCGATGATGTCAGGGCAGGATCCGCAGGCGATCATCAAGTACTATGAAGAGCACAATCTTCTTCCGGCGATCAAGATGGGAATGATCGAAGATAAGCTCTTCGGAAAACTTCTCGGACTGGATGACTAATTTCAATAGTCAATAGCGAGGAGCAGATAGTAGATAAGACAGGGTTGCCAAAAGCAGCCTTTTGTCAAACAAAAGCATTTTGTCACTGCTTACTCGCTCTACTATCTGCTATTTTCTGCTCCCTATCTCTTTTTTCTAGTAATAAATCTAGTGCATATTTAACTAGTTTTTTAGTACTATATTTACTATATACTTACACAAAGGTGACCAAATGAGTTATATTCCATATGTTGTAGAACAGACCGGTAGAGGTGAAAGATCCTATGATATCTATTCGCGCTTGCTGAAGGACCGTATCATTATGCTCAGCGGGGAGGTAAACGATGCTGTAGCCTCTACGATCGTTGCACAGATGCTTTTCCTGGAAGCGCAGGACCCTGACANAGAGATCTATTTTTATATCAATTCACCAGGTGGTGTGATCACAGCGGGGATGTCGATCTTTGATACGATGAACTATATCAAGCCTGATGTAGTCACTATCTGCATGGGACAGGCTGCATCCATGGGTGCTTTTCTGCTCTCTTCAGGAACTCCGGGTAAACGCTATGCATTGCCTCATGCACGTATTATGATCCACCAGCCTCTGGGTGGGGCACGGGGGCAGTCGACAGATATTCAGATCCAGGCAAAAGAGATCCAGAGATTGAAGGATACGCTCAATGAGATTCTGGCAAAACAGACAGGAAAAACGCTCAAAAAGATCGAAAAAGATACAGATAGAGATTTCTTCATGTCTTCGCAAGAGGCGGTAGAGTATGGTCTTATCGATAAAGTCCTGGAAAAAAGTTTTTCATAAGAAGCAGATATGATAAGAGAGATAGTGATATATCCAGACAAGAGGTTGAAACTCGTCTCCAGAGAGGTGGAGGAGTTTAATGGTGCGTTGCATGATCTGTTGGATGACATGTATGATACAATGGTTCAAAGCAATGGTGTGGGACTTGCGGCGATACAAGTTGGTGTTGATCAGAGGGTACTGATCATCAATGAGCCAGACGAGAACGATGCCCAGCGTAAAGAGAATACCCTGGAGATGATCAACCCGGTGATCATCGAAAGAAACGGCACTACAAAATACCAGGAGGGGTGCCTTTCTGTTCCGGGATACTATGAGGAAGTAGAGCGTTACAAATATGTCAAAGTGGAATACTTNGACAGACACGGACAATCGCAAACGATAGAGGATGATGGTTTTCTGGCTATCGCAATGCAGCATGAGATGGATCACCTTGACGGAAAGGTGTTTGTCGAAAAGCTCTCCTTTACAAAACGAAAACGTTTTGAGAAAGAGTGGAAAAAACGCCAGAAAACCTCCTGATAGGCAGAAGAGAGTAGGGGCAAGTAGCAGGTAAGGGAGAGTTGCTAAATGCTTACCAAAANTACGCTCTACGACTTACTCTCGAATTTATACTCCCTGAGCGACCATGGCTTTTGCGACGCGTGTAAACCCGAGGATATTGGCTCCAGCAACCAGGTCCATATCGAGGTGATACGCATCACAGACTTTTTTGATATCTTTGTAGATCTTTGACATGATCTTTTGAAGCTTCAAGTCGATCTCTTTGGAACTCCAGTAGTTAAATGCACTGTTTTGGCTCATCTCAAGTACGGAGACCGCGACACCTCCTGCGTTGGCAGCTTTTGCTGGGGCAAAGAGAATATTGTGCTTTGCAAAGAGTTCGATGCCCCGCGTAGTGGTAGGCATATTGGCCCCCTCGGCGATGATCTTCACATCATTGNCTATGAGCTTCATTGCGCTCTCCTCTCCAAGTTCGTTTTGCGTTGCGCAAGGAAAAGCAGCAAAACAGGGGATATCCCAAACATAGCTCCCCCCTTGATATGCTTCTCTTTTGACATAGGTGGCTGTTTTTTTCTCTTNAGCATAACGCTCCAAAGAAGCACGCTGTTTGAGCTTGATCTGCTTGAGTAGAGCGAGGTCGATACCATTGGGGTCATGGATCGCTCCTTTCGAGTCAGAACAGGTCACGGGGATCGCACCGATATCATATAGCTTTTCGATCGCATGGATCGCTACATTGCCGCTGCCGCTGATCGTGCAGATCTTTCCTTTGAGTGTTTCGCCCANATCCTCAAGAAGCGTCTGTGTAAAGTAGACAAGGCCATACCCCGTAGCGGAGATCCTTCCCTCGCTGCCGCCCAGTGCTATAGGCTTTGAGGTGATAATGCTGTCGTAGCTGTTGGTAAGCATTTTATACTGACCAAAGAGGTAGCCCACTTCACGCTCCCCTACGCCGATGTCTCCCCCCAAGATATCGATATCCTCCCCGATACTGTTGTAGAAGGCTGTCATAAAGGCCTGGCAGAACTTCATGATCTCCTGGTCGCTTTTCCCTTTGGGATCAAAATCAGCACCGCCTTTTGCCCCACCGATATGTAGTCCGGTAATCGCATTTTTGAAGATCTGCTCAAAGGCAAGAAATTTTAGGATATCGGGATTGACCGATGGATGGAACCGTACACCACCTTTGTAGGGGCCAAGTGCGTTGTTAAACTGGATACGGTAGCCATTGTTGACATGGATATGGTTTTTATCATCAAGCCATTCGATCTTGAAGCGGATCTCTCTGTTGGGGTGGATGATCCGTTCGATGATATTGTGCTCAAGGTATGCTGGGTTTTTTTTGATGAAAGGCTCGATAGAGGTAAGCACCTCTTCAATCGCCTGAAAAAACGTCGTATCCCCCTGGCAGTTGCTTCTTCTCGCAATCTCCATGGCCTCTTGAATATAGTTCAAATCCTCTCCTTTATGATACAATCTAAAACGTATTATAGTACACATTTTCGATAGTATCATCAGAAAATGTGTGAATAAATATGACAATATGACATCTTTTTGAAGCCTTCGTTCAATATATGCCATACTTAGACTATGAATGCACAAGTAGATAGTGGTACTCCACCTAAAACTGAAGCAAAAAAAGAAGCGATAGTTAACCGACTGACCTGCGCGACATTAGAGGGGGTGAATGCACAGGTGATAGAAGTAGAGGCGACCTTTACCAAAGGGCTTCCTGGATTTTCGGTGGTTGGCTTGGCTTCAAGTGACATTCAGGAGGCAAAAGAGCGCTCAAAAGCAGCACTTATGACCAATGGCTTTACCTTTCCGCCGCTCAAAATTACGGTCAATCTCAGTCCTTCTGATATCTCCAAAAAAGGGACACATATCGATCTTGCGATCGCCTTACTCATTGCGCTGCATAAAAGAGATATCCAGGAAGAGGGACTCTTTGTCTTTGGCGAACTGGGGCTGGATGGGAGAGTCAAAACCAGTTCGATGCTTTTCCCATTGATCTTGTCGCTCAAGGAGCAGCGCCTGATCAAGCGGGCGATTGTACCCAAAGAGGCGATTATGCACCTTTCTCATATCTCCGGTGTAGAGTTCATCACTGTAGAGACGCTCGATGAGGCGATCACGCTTTTTCATGAGGGGGCTTTTGCGGCCAATACGCAGCGATTTGATTATCACAGCCAGAAACTTCCCCTAGGAGGAGTAGAGTATTACTATGAAAAAAAATATCTACATGATTTTGGCGATGTGAAAGGGCAGGGGATCGCCAAACGAGCATCAGTGATCGCTGCGGCTGGCATGCATAATTTTCTGATGGAGGGGAGTCCGGGATGTGGCAAGAGTATGATCGCAAAAAGGCTCAAGGACATACTTCCTCCATTGACGGAAGAGGAGATCCTCTCCATCGCCAAACATCAGTTTCTTGATGGCATCACGCCGAATTTCTCTGCGATCAGGCCGATCAGGGCCCCGCACCATACAGCCACTTCCGCCTCCGTGTTTGGCGGTGGTTCGACGCAGGCAAAGATAGGCGAAGTGGCGTTAGCAAACCATGGGATACTCTTTTTTGATGAGCTGCCGCACTTTAGTAAGCAGGTACTGGAGGCACTGAGAGAACCGCTACAGGACAGGAAAGTACATATCGCCCGGGTCAATGCCAAGATCGAATATGAAGCCGATATCATGTTCGTTGCGGCGCAAAATCCCTGCCCATGCGGCAACCTCCTCTCCAAAACCAAAGCATGCCGCTGTTCGGAGATCGAGATCAAAAGATACCAAAACAAGCTCTCTGATCCCTTTTTAGACCGGATAGATCTTTTTGTGGTGATGCAGGAGGTGAGCAGTGAAGATAGGAGTGATATCACTTCCTCGCAGATGCACGAGGCTGTCCTCAAAGCCTTCAGGATGCAAAAGGAGCGCGGGCAGGAACGTCTCAACGGAAAATTGAGCGAAGAGGAGATAGAGACGTACTGTAGACTGGATAATGCGGCTTCAGGTATACTTGAGGGTGCGATCCGGCGCTTTGCGCTCTCCCACCGTTCTATCGCTTCGATCAAAAAGGTGGCACGTACTATCGCCGACCTAAACGGACATGCAATGATAGAGAGAGGGGATATGCTTGAAGCATTGAGTTACAGGAGAAGAAGATAGTATTATCCGTTCGCGCTGAGCTAGTTGAAGCCTGCTGCACCGATGAAGTAGACAGCAAACCAAGGGATGAGCAGTTTGACTTTCTTGCCTGCATCTCCCTTTTTTGTAGTTTAGATAGATCCCTAGTGTTGCATCGCAAGAAAGCCTGAGATATAGGTCGCAGTAGCAGCAAAGAGCACGAAAAGGGGGATACCGCTTATCGTATCTTTTTTGTTTTGGCAGAAAAAACCATAAGTTACCTTGATAATTTTTTATTATCAATAAAGTTATATTGATATTTAGGTATACTTTAAAAATCAATAAAATTGAATGAAACTTTAAATAGTATCAATTATTAATATTATAAGGGAAATTAATGATGAAAATCACACTGCGACAGATGGAGATCTTTATCAACGTGGTGGCTTCGGGGCGTCTGACTCATGTGGCCAAAGCGATGGATCTTAGCCAATCGGCGATCTCTATGTCTATCAAAGAGCTGGAGCATATTTTGGGGCGGCCGGTTTTTGACCGCATCAATAAAAAGCTGGTGCTCAATGAAGTGGGAAGAGCTTTCTATAAAGAGATAGAACCTATCTACCGAAAGCTCTCGGATATAGAGTTTGAGTTCAAGAACTTTGAGAACAAAGGGATCGTTCGGGTAGGTGCAAGTACAACGATCGTGGATTATCTGATGCCTTCGATCATCTGCAGCTACATGCGTGCCTATCCCGATGTCAAGATCACACTCAAAGAGGGTAACACCCAAGAGATCGCCCGTATGATCGAGGAGGGGACGATCGATATAGCTTTTGTAGAGGGGTTTGTCCAGGGATCGGATATCGTTAAGGAGAAGATCGGCGTGGATGAACTTATCGTAGTGACAGCGGACAAGGCACTTTCTCAAAAACCTGTCTTTATCGATGAGATTGCCAATGAGCGCTGGATACTCAGAGAACCGGGTTCTGGGACACGTGAGGTTTTTCTTGATTATATCAAAGAGAAGGTGGATGCGCTCAATATCTTTTTGGAGCTTGGGCATACCGAATCGATCAAGAGTATGCTCAACAACCGCTCCTGTCTTACTTGCCTTTCCAAGATCTCTGTGGAGGAGGAGCTCAAAAGCGGTAAACTGTTCCAGGTACCTGTGAAAAACTTTGACTGCAAAAGAGACTTTCTGCTGATCCATCATAAAGACAAATACCACAGTTCGCTTTTTGAAAAGTTTGTGTTCTTCTCACGCAAACTGATGGTGAAGATGATCGAGGAGCAGCAATGTGCGATCGATCTGGCAAAAGAGTTAAAGGAGTCGTTCTAGAGCCTCTTGATAGTCATCGGGAAAGTTGAGGTTCAAAAACGGCTCATTGGTTGCAAATTTCACGTATTTTGTTTTTACTGCTTGAAGCAATGTTGTAAGCCGGTGATCGCCGTTTTTAAGCATCTGTGCGCTTCTAGGAAAATGGTGCGGCTGTAGATACCACAGAGTGGCTCCTTTCCATGGGGACTTTCTGCTACGATGACATCATACGCTTCGCTTCTCTCTTCCATCAGTCTCCCTATCACCTGTTCGTCGACAAAAGGTGCATCGACACTGAGGATAAAGAGCTCGGGAAGTTCCAGGTTTTCAAAGACTGATACCAGTGCCGCCAATGGTGAATGGACGGCATAGTTGTCTGAGACAAAACGGCACTCGAAACAAAATTTGTCGGACTTTGCCGAGAGATAGACCTTTTCAAAGAGTTGGCTGAGACGATGGTACTGGTACTCGCTGAGGGAGGGATACCCCAAAAAAGCAAGCTGGGACTTGTCTTCTCCCATACGAGAACTCTTCCCTCCTGCAAAGATAACAGCCGGTATCTTATACATCGGTTACACCCCTCTCCTTGCGCTTTTGGTGGATCAGCAGAGCTCCCACACCCAATAGCGTGATCATCGCCTCATACAAAAAGAGGTGCTCGCCGTAAAGCTTGCCAGAGAGAAGCGCCCCGACTGAACCGCCAAGTCCAAATGCAACCCCCAGAAAAAACTGCTGGGCAAGTTTCTTTTGGGTATAGAGAGCATAGACATAGGTGATCGCAGCAGTATGATAGAGCGCAAAGCTTACCGCATGCAACGACTGTGAAACAAATGTCAGGAGTAGTGAATCGGGATAGAGCCAGAGCATTGTCCATCTCAATGCAGTAACCAGCATGGCAAACTGTAAAATACGCAGCAGGTTACGCCGTAGCAGAGGCCCCTGAAAGTAGAGCATGACGATCTCGCAAAAGACTCCAAAGCTCCACATCCAGCTAATCATCTCAAGTGAGACGCCGTGTTCGCTCTCATAGATGGTAAAGAAGTTGTAAAACCCTCCAAACCCAACCTGCATCAGGAAAGCCGAGAGCCAGAAAGCCCAGTATCTGGAGAGTGAAAAACTTTTGTCAGATTCGATTGAGTTGTGTGATGGCTGGTCGTAGCGTACCAGTATCGCGCCAAAAAGCAGCGTGACAAAGCTTACCGAGCAGAGGTAGTAAAATGCCTGTTCGGGTGTCTCCAGTACACGGCCGAGCCAAAGTGCGATACTCGTAAAACCAAGAGATCCCCAAAGACGCACTTTCCCGTAATCACTTTGTTGCAAAGAGGAGAGGGCGATCGTCTCCACATAGGGCAGAGAGATGCCTACAGCTGCTCCGAAAAAAAGATTGGCAAGCAGGTAGAGCCAAAAGGAGTGCGCAGTGGTGATAAAAAGCAGTGAGGCAAGCAGCGTGAAAAAAAGCGAAAGGATATAGATCTTCGGTGTCAATACCAGTAAGTGACGAAAAGCAAAAGGAAGCAAAAAACGCATAAAGGGGGCAGCCATATAGATGATGCCCACTTCAAAGGCCGTATATCCAAGCTCGGTGAGGACTTTAGGTGTAAAGATGACATAGACGCCAACCCCTGCAAAATAGAAGAAATAGTAGCCACTCATCAGCAGCGCAAAGAGGCTTCCAAGAGGATAGGTAGGCGTCATGGTTTGGTGATGACCGCAGTATGACTTAGCAGATCATGCAGGGTTTTTCGGTCTTTTCTAAAAAACATCATTACCCATCCGATAATCGAGAAAAAGGAGAGTATGGCACAGAGGTTTCTAAAGAGTATGATGAAAAAAGAGGGTTTCTCTCCGCTGCTCTCATCGATCAGCATAAGATCATAGGCGCGATAACCCGGGGTCTGTGCGGTTTTTGCCAAAAAGAGTGTCTGTACGATCACCAACGGGACAAGGATGGCGATCCATCCTGCGATCCTCTGCTCCCCAAAGGCTTCTCTGCCCCCCATGAGCAGATAGAAGACACTATACATAATGGGCATCAGAAGCATAAAGCTGTCGGTAATAAATGCTTTTATCTTCTTCCCCAGGGAGGCGTAGGGGTGGACAAAGGATGGGCGTGCTTCATTTTTTACCTCTTGGTTATGTCTCTTTTTCTGCTTTATCGCTCTAAAGCGTTTCTTCTGTTGAGTGTGCATTAAAAATCCTTTACGATAGTAGTGAAAGGTTCGTTGAAGTCCTCATCTATGGACAGATCTTAGAGGGCTTATTGTCCTTGAGATAAAGCAGGTGTTACCCTCCTTTAATCCTCAGCCTCATCCTTTGCTGTAAATATCATAGCCGACATGCCCCTTGGGTGTATGGGTAGATACTCCCAAAGAGAGTGTTTTTGCGATACTATTGGCGTTCACTGGGCTATCAAGCAATAAGGATAAAAAAGCTGTTTTTAAAAGCGGTTGAGCCATCTGTTATGCTCCTCCAAGGCTCATACTGAAGATTGGCAGAAGCATCGCAGCCACGATGACCCCGACGATCAGCCCGATAAAGAGCATCATCG
>Ga0052836_100103_pt1 | contig 11342 bp, 14 predicted proteins | sample BlaSprwater61714_FD_53173 | JGI IMG/M metagenome (GOLD analysis project Ga0052836, IMG submission 53173) | Freshwater microbial communities from Blank Spring, California, USA - Blank Spring water - 6/17/14 | ecosystem: Environmental > Aquatic > Thermal springs > Unclassified | place: USA... | reverse complement strand
GAGATTGTGCTACTATTAGTTATGTGCGTTTTTATGCTACAACCCTATACCTACCAGAGTGCACTGATCGTCTATATAGGCTATCAGGCAACTTTTGTTTTTGGTAGTTACTTAGTGCGTGTTGAGACACTCCTACTAAAGGAAGATAGACTCTTGATGCGTCTGGATACGGCCAAACAGATAGGGTATCTATCGGGGATGGTTGGTTCGTATCTCTTTTATCGTCTGCTTGATCATCTGGGCATTGTTGAGAACCAACCGCAGGTCTACGCTCTTCATTTTGTGCTGATCGCTATCGAAGCGCTTGTGATCTTTTTGATCATCAAAAGCTTTCAAAGGTCTTGATGATGCACAAGCAGTTTATTATCCATTATGCCTGCGCGAACCTGCTTCCCGATCCAACCTCCTATGTCACAGCGATCGGTATCTGTGAGATATCCACTCAACAGTTGCTCACTTTTTCTATGGAAGATGCCCAAAAAGATCTTGGTCCTCAAAGCAGTTTTGTGGCGCTTGAAGCCACTCTTTTGAAAGCCTTTTTTGCGTTTGTCTCCGATCATCCCGATGCGCTCTGGATACACTGGCATATGCATAACGCAGCGTATGGCTTTGAGGTGCTCAGAGAGCGCTATGAAATGGTATGGCACACACCAGCACCCCAATTTACCTCCACCATCAATCTGCCCGATAAGATATTTGAGACCATGCAACGCCATTGCCGTATCTATCCAAACATGTACCGATGCTTCAAACGTAATGGAGTGAATGATCAGGCGATCCTTTCAGGTAAAGAGGAGGCAGAGCACTTTCAAAAGGCGACTTTTGCGTTGATCACATACTCTGTGAGGGCAAAGACAGAAGCACTCGCAGTGATCTACAAGAAACTTCAAGAGAAGAGACTAGAGACATCATGCAACAGATCGGATAAAAAAGTATGGGTAGCGGGGCTTTTGATCTGCATGGTAGCAGCGGCGTATCTTGCCATGAGGGGAGTATGAGTGTGAAAACCAAAATCACGTTGCGCACTTTGAGCGAAAGAGGCAATCAATGACCTATAGAGAATGGTTTGAAACCCATGCCAAAAAACATCGTGCGATCGTAGAAAAACTTCAAGATCTGAGCAACGAGGAGCTGATAGCCTATTTTAGGTTTGAAAACATGGTGAAGCAAGAGCCGGAGTTCTGCCCACTTTATACAACAGCAACCAAGTGCCATGAGATGGAAGCGCTCAACTGCTATCTTTGTGCCTGTCCCCACTTCAGGTTTGACGACAAAGGGATCTGCAGGGTCGCAGAGCAAACCCTTTTTTCCACCTGTTCGATCGAGGCCAAAGAGGGGAGGCAGTTTGTCTCTGATGATGCGATACACCAAGACTGTTCGGGATGTGCAATACCGCATAAAGAAGCCTATATCCAGAAACATTTCTCAAGAGATTGGTGTGAAATCATGAAGGACTCAGATCAAGCTTCGTCTAACTCAGGTTAACAAAGTATAATACACCAACGTATTTATTTTTGTATATTGAGGAGAGTGATATGGCTATCAATACCGTAGCAGATAGGAACGAATTTAAAGCGCTAGTAGCAGAGATAGAAGCGCAGGAAGGCTATAGAAAACCGCTTGGATTTGGTATTGCTAGAGTAGACAGAGGACAGAAGAATGCAGAGAAGATCCTTCAGGCAAACTTCGCCCTAGTCAACTGGAACGAAAATTTCGGTTCGGCAGCTGTATTGATCAAATCGCTTCAGGAGGCAAAGTGTGCAGTCGATTGCAATCGTAGCGAGTTTGTTGCAACGATCAACGAAACGTTTGTAAGCAATGCCATGGCAGCATTTGCTCCGTTTGTTGCCGAGGCGACAGGTGAAGCGCACAAAAATATCCAGGTGATCAAGACACTCAGCAAGATGGGCGATATCGGCAAGGATTTNAGAATCGTCTTCCTCTTTGAAGATGCCGCACCACAGTCGGTGGAAGCTGTCTATCTTAAACTCTATGCGCTTTCACTCAGTAAAGCACCACTAAGAGGGATCAATCTCGATGGCGCATTTGGTATACTTAGCAACGTTGCATGGNTCGGGAACACGCCGTATGAGCTTGACTACCTCAGAGACAATGAGATCGAGATGAAACTCAAAGGAACCTATCCTGCCGTGGAGAGCGTGGACAAGTTCCCAAGGTATCTTCAGCATATCATCCCTGCAGATAATACACGTATCCTTGATGCTTCCAAGGTACGTATGGGGGCACAGCTTGCAGCAGGTACGACAGTGATGCCGGGTGCATCCTATATCAACTTCAATGCCGGTACACTCGGGCCGGTGATGGTGGAAGGACGTATCTCTAGCTCAGCGGTCGTCGGTGCAGGTTCGGATGTAGGCGGTGGAGCAAGTATCCTTGGTGTGCTTTCGGGGACGGATGGAAATCCTATCAGTATCGGCAAGAACACGCTTCTGGGGGCAAACTCCACCTGTGGTATCCCTCTGGGCGATGCGTGTATCATCGATGGCGGTCTTGCGATCTTCGCAGGGACAAAAGTCAAGATCGCTCCTGCAGAGCTTGAGAAGATCAGAGCAGCAAACCCGGAAGCGAACCTTGAGTCCAAAACAACATTCAGGGCAGATGAGCTTCAGGGGCTCAACGGCCTTCACTTCAGACAGGATTCTACCACAGGTGAGATGATCGCAAGAAGAAGCACAAGAGAAGTAAAACTTAACGAAGCGCTGCACTAAGCCTTTCCTCACCTCAAGGTGAGGTAGGTATAGAGAAGAGTACAAATCATTGTTTTCTTCTATGTATTGTATGCGAGGATCAAACGATGGATGAAGATAAGATCGTAGAAAAAGTATGTCTTTTGGCACTGTTAAAAAAACGTCCAAATGAGACACTCAAGGATATCCAGGCAATGCTTGTGGATACGGGAATGTTTGATATGAAAGAGTGTAAGAGGGTCTTCAAGGAGCTAAAAGCTGAGCAATATATCTCGCAGACCAATGCCCTTACACTCAAAGGTATCATGGAGGCTAAAGATGCCGAGGAGATGTTTAAACAGCGATGAGAGTAGATAAATGGTTGAGCGCAGTCAATGTTGTCAAACGCCGTACGATCGCGACAGATATGCTAAAATCAGGGGTAGTCTATGTCAATGGGATACAGGCAAAAGCTTCGAAAAATGTCGCCGTAGGCGATAAGATCACGATCGAGTATCTCAAGGGGGCAAAATCCTATGAAGTACTACAGATACCTGCAACAAAGACGATCCCGAAATCACAAAAAGAAGAGTATGTAAGAGCGCTTTAATTCTCTTGAGTGAGGAATGAGGAAGCAGGAGTGAGGAAATGTGGTATGCTTTTTATTAAAGCTTTTTTCTTGAGTCATTCCCGACTCTGATCGGGAATCTAGTTAAAATGGGGAAAATATGAGTAGCAGAACACAATTTGAGAAACTGTTCAACAACGAACTGAGTGAGGCCAAAGCGCGTCAGCTGCTGATCGATCTGTATATCAAAGGTGAGAGTGCTGAGGAAATCGCCGAAGCAGCAACTGTGATGCGTGCACACGCACTCAAAGTTCCTATAAGCGATGCACTGAGGGAGAAAGCCATCGATATCGTAGGCACAGGTGGAGATGAGAGTGGAAGCTTCAATATCTCTACCACGACTTCCCTTATCTTGGCCTCCATGGGCCGTGTGATCGCCAAACACGGAAACCGCAGTGTCACTTCCAAGTCAGGTGCAACGGATGTGCTTGAGGCACTCGGATTGAAACTAGATATGACACCAGAAAACAAGATCAAGATGTTAGAAGAGACAGGGTTCTGCTTCTTCCCAGCAACCGATCATCACCCGGCAATGCGCTATATCATGCCTATTCGAAAGTCCATCCCGCATCGTACGATATTCAATCTCCTTGGCCCCCTTTGCAATCCTGCAGGTGCGAAGAAGTATCTTTTGGGTGTTTTTGATCCCACTTTTGTGCGCAGGATTGCCGAAGCGCTTCTGCAACTTGACGCAAAAAGCGCTTGTGTTGTAAGCAGTCAGGATGGTATGGATGAGATAGGACTTGCAACCAATACGAACTTTGCCTACCTGGAGAATGGACGTATCATTGAAGGGGAGATCAACCCAGAACTCTACGGTATGAAGAAAGTACCCAAAGAGGCGATACTCGGCGGAGACCCGATCCAAAATGCACAGATCACTAGAGATATACTAGCGGGAGCAGAGAGGGGTGCCAAAAGAGACATCGTGGTGCTCAATGCTGCCTTCGCGCTCTTTGTGGATGGCAGCGTACGTGATGTACGCGAGGCGATCGAACAGGTAGAGGCGATACTTGATGGCGGAACCGCCAAGGAGCATCTGGTGCGTATGGTAAAGATCAGCGAAGCGCTGAGTAAGTAGCAGAGTGTAAGGAACTAAGAGCAGTGAAAGAGATCGTCGCTTCACTTGAAGAGTTGGAAAATGTGGTTGAGTCTCTCAATGTGATATTGCCGTCTACTGCTGTGGTCTTTCTGCGGGGTGACCTTGCAGCAGGCAAGACAACGCTTACCCAGGCGATCGCAAAGCATAGAGGGATAACCACCGATGTGACCTCACCGACTTTTTCTTTGCAACACTGTTATGGGGAGGGTCTTTATCATTATGATCTCTACCGGCTAGATCATGAAGCGTTTATGCAGATGGGCCTTTATGAAGAGTTTGATAAATCAGGATGGCACATGGTAGAGTGGGGAAGCGAGGCACTCAAAACTTTTTTAGAGTCTGCGGGGTATCATGTGGTCATGATCGAGATAGAGCCTGCAGGAGATGCTAGAAAATATAGGATTATAGACTAATGCATACACTTGAAGCCAAAAACCTTGCCAAAACGATCAAAAAGACGAAGATCGTGCACAGCATTTCATTGATGGTAAAAAGCAAGGAGATCGTTGGACTACTGGGGCCCAATGGAGCCGGGAAGACCACCTCGTTTTATATGGTGTGCGGACTGACCGAAGCCACAGAGGGGGAGGTCTTCTTTGATGGGGAGAACATCACTAAGCTGCCTCTTAGTGCAAGGGCAAAACTCGGCATCGGCTATCTCCCTCAAGAGTCGAGTATCTTCAAAGACCTTACTGTCGAAGAGAATCTGCTCATTGCCGCTGAAGCATTGGGGATGGTGCAGGAGAAGATACAACCCCGTATCGAAAAATTGCTTGAGATCTTCAATATCGAACCGATAAGGAACCGCCAGGGAATCCGTCTGAGTGGGGGAGAGAGAAGACGCGTGGAGATCGCCAGGGCTTTGGTGAGTGAGCCGAAGTTTCTACTGCTCGATGAGCCGTTTGCGGGGGTAGATCCTATCGCGGTACTTGATATTCAAACTATTATCAAACAACTCGTAGCNCTGGATATGGGTATCTTGATTACAGATCACAATGTCCGCGAGACACTGGGGATCTGCGATAGGGCCTATGTGATGCGAAGTGGTGAGATGCTTGCTAGCGGTACAAGCGATGAGATCGCGCATGATGAGAATGTAAGAAAGTACTATCTGGGCGAACACTTTACACTGTAGGTAGCAAGGAGCAAGTAGCGACTTGCAGTCTCTCTTTTTCTCCTGACGTTTATCAAAAACCTGCAGACAACATGACTCCCTTGAGAGGATATACGGGATTCTTTGAGGAAGCCTACGGGGTGNAAGTTCGATAGTGATGACAAGGAGAAAGGTTGAAGCGCTCACATCAATAAACAGCTTGAGAGGAACCTATAAACGTCACCTGATGTATCTTAAGTGGATGGTGCAAAAAGAGAGACTGGATATGGGGTTGTGGTCGAAAATAGAGACAATGCTCTTCTGATCTTCTGATCTTCTGTCACTCAACAGTGCGTTCACTGAGCCTTCACGGGGAAAATTTAAGCTCAAAAAAGGTATAATCCACGCAATAATTACGTAAGAGGATGTTTTATGGAAGGTACTATTTTTACTTACCTGGGTGCCATATTTGGGCACGGGGAGATGCTATTTGTTTCTCATATGATTTTGGTTGCAGGGATTATCTTGTTTGTTGCAACAATGGCTACAAAGAGCCTCAAGGCTGTACCGGGTGGTGCACAGAATGTGATGGAGTCATATTTGGGTGGCGTCATCGCTATGGGTAGAGATGTATTGGGTGAAGAAAACGCCAGAAAGTACCTACCACTCATTGCTACATTGGGTCTGTTTATCTTTACTTCAAATATGATCGGTGTGATCCCGGGATTTGAATCCCCAACCTCTAACATCAATATCACGTTGACGCTTGCATTGATCGTTTTCTTCTACTACAACTATGAGGGTATCAGAAAAAATGGCGTGGTTCACTACTTTGCACACTTCGCAGGTCCGGTGAAATTGCTTGCTCCGTTGATGTTCCCTATCGAGATCATCTCACACCTTTCACGTATTGTCTCTCTTAGCTTCCGTCTGTTTGGTAGTATCAGAGGGGATGATATGTTCTTGTGGGTACTTTTGATGCTTACTCCATGGATCGTACCTCTGGCACCATTCTTCCTGCTGACAGTCATGGCTGTACTTCAGACATTTGTCTTTATGATCCTTACGTTTGTGTACCTTGCAGGTGCAGTAGCGATCGAAGAAGATCACTAAGTATCCTTTTACGATGAGAATTCAAGAAAAACCACTTGGTTTCATCATCAATTTCTTTTTGGGCATAGCATGGGCCTCGGTGCTCATCGGTGTCGTTGTCCCGTTTTTTTCTTTTTTCCATTTAGGTTTCTTTGATACGCTTATCTCTGTGGTGATTGGTGCATTGCCTGGATTGATCGCCATCTTGCTGCTTGAACATATCATTACGATCAAAGAGAAGCACTATGAACTCAAAAAGCAGACGCGGCTTTTAGAGCAGATCCTGGAGAAACTTGATCAGCAAACCCCCAAAGCGTAGCGATGCTCTCTTATGCGATTACGGATCCCTCCACACTCTCATCCGACCATCCGGACTTCTACTTGTCATATATCGACGGTATAGCCGATATGGTACTTTACCGTGACAAACAAAATGATCGCTATCGTGAAAATGCCAAAAGATTTATACGCGCTGCCAAGGTATATCCCTTTGATAAAATAGTATTGCATAATGATGCGCTCCTAGCAAAGGATCTGGAAGCAGACGGAGTACACTTGAGCAGTGACCGCATGGAGGTGATACCTTTTGCAAAACAGGAGGGATTGTTTGTGATTATTAGCACACACAGACTCGATGAAGCCCTGAGCGCTCAAAAGCTGGGGGCAGATATGGTGACGTTTAGCCCGATTTTTGATACACCAAACAAAGGTAAGCCCGTTGGCGTAGAAAAACTGCGTGAAGTGTGCAGTGCTGTTAGTATTCCTGTGATAGCATTAGGGGGCATTTTGACACCCAAACAGATCGGTGCGTGTCAGAAGGCCGGAGCAAAAGGATTTGCTTCGATACGCTATTTTAAACCTAAAGAGGATGATCGATGGAAGAAGTGAAAGATTATCAGATCAAAGCGCTAAAAAAACAGATCTTTATCTCAAATCTTAAGGCATGGATTATCGGTGTCATACTGATCGCCGAGATCGCATTTTTTGGAATGTATTTTTCAAAAACGGGTATGTTTAAAAAACCGGTCATAGGGGACAATAAAGTTGCCGTGATCTATTTTGATGAGATGATCACTGAGAAGTATACGACAAAAGTCATGGAGAAAATGGATGCGATACGTAAAGATAAAAACTTCAAAGAGGTGCTATTTGTCATGGGCTCTCCGGGAGGATCTCCTACAGCGAGTGAGGAGCTTAGCGAATATCTTAAAGCCTATCAAAAAGATAAAAATGTGACGATGTATATCGGAAGTATTGCTGCAAGCGGCGGCTACTATATCGCTTCAGCGATCAAGCCGCTACATGCAAACAAGAATGCGATCGTAGGCTCTATCGGGGTGATCATGCCGCACTTTAACTTGGGTCAACTAGCCCAGAAGATAGGAGTAGAGGAGGATACCCTAGCAGCAGGGAAGCATAAACAGCCTATCTCCTACTTTAGAAAAGCTGAAGATGAAGAGAAAAAGTATATCCAAGACCATCTACTCATACCAACCTATGAGAATTTTATCCATGCCGTGTTGGAAAACAGAGGGATCAGCAAAGAGCAGCTACTGCCATTTACCGAAGGTAAGATCTATATTGCCAATACACCTGAGATACAGGGGGTGTTGGTTGATCACATTACATCACTCTATCAGATCAAAAAAGAGATCCGCAAAAGACTTGGAGGAAAAATGGTAAAGTTTGAGACGATNGACATGAAAGACCAGCCCTCTTTCTTTCCTAAAGTTCAAGTCGATCTGGGAGTTGAAAAACTGCTCAATCAACTAAACTACAGACAATAAATCTTCTAGTAGAGCCATTTGGCTCTCTTGTAAACTCCCTCAAATAAGCAAATTGGTATAATCATTTCGATTAAATATGAACGATTGTTATAAGGAATTTCCTGATGTTTGAAACCGTGATCGGTCTTGAAGTGCATGTACAACTCAATACAAAAACAAAACTTTTCTGTTCTTGTGCAACCAGCTTTGCAGCACACCAAAACTCAAATACCTGCCCTACCTGTCTTGCGCTTCCGGGCGCACTGCCTGTGGCGAACAAAGAAGCGGCGATCAAAGCGATGCGTTTTGGCTACGCAGTCAATGCAGAGGTACAGCATAGCTCGAACTTTGACAGAAAATCCTACTTCTATCCCGATAGCCCCATGGCTTACCAGATCACGCAGCTGCACAATGCNATCGTGCAAAACGGAGAGCTTTTTATCGACCTTGAAGACGGTACGCAGAAAAGAGTAGGGATCACCCAGGCACACCTTGAGGCAGATGCTGGCAAAAACATGCATGAGGGTGATCACTCCAAGGTTGATCTCAATCGTGCAGGTACTCCGCTGCTAGAGATCGTATCGGCACCCGATATGAGAAGTGCAGATGAGGCTGTGGCTTATCTGAAAAAGCTTCATGCAACAGTGCGTTACCTAGATATCTCTGATGCTAACATGCAGGAAGGTTCATTTAGATGTGATGTGAATGTCTCCATCCGTCCAAAAGGCCAAGAGGAGTTTGGAACCAGAGTAGAGATCAAAAACATCAACTCCTTTAGGTTTGTGGCAGCAGCGATCGCGTATGAAGTACAGCGTCAGATCGAAGCCTATGAAGATGGTGTGTATGATCAGGAGGTGGTGCAGGAGACAAGACTCTACAACGTGGCTGAAGGTGTAACGAAATCTATGAGAGGGAAAGAGGAAGCAGCAGACTACCGCTACTTCCCAGACCCTGACCTTCGTCCGCTTGTCGTGACAGAAGCAATGGTTGAGGAGGCAAAGCAGATCCCTGAGATGCCGGATGAAAAGGCAGCGCGTTACGTTGAAAAGCTCAATATCAAGAAATATGATGCACTGGTGATCACGTCACAGAAAGAGATGGCATACTACTTTGAAGAGATGCTAGCATGCGGCGCCAATCCAAAGATGGCAGTGACATGGCTGACCTCCGAGCTTCTGGGGCGTTTAAACAAAGCTGGTCTCTCCATAGAGCACTCTCCGGTTGATGCTCAAACCCTGGGTACTCTGGTGAGAAAAATTTCTGATGACACGATCTCAGGTAAAGGTGCAAAAGATCTCCTAGACTACATGATGGAGCATGAAAGCCGTGATGTAGATGCGCTCATCGATGAATTGGGATTGGCTCAGGTGAGTGATGAGGGTGCCATTTTGGCAATCATTGATGAGATACTGACAGCAAACCAGGATAAAGTGGCGGAATACAGATCTGGTAAAGAGAAGCTCTTTGGATTCTTTGTTGGCCAGACCATGAAAGTAAGCAAGGGTTCAGCAAATCCAGCAAAAGTCAATGCACTGCTCAAAGAGAGGCTAAACTAGTAAATCTGGGTACCAGTTTTGGTACCCCCCAAAGGGATGCGTATGCATGAGTGGATAGTGAAACTTTCCCAAATAGTGGACCGATCAATCCGGTATCAAGCAACAAAATCCTTTTTTGGGTCATTGCTTCACGATATGAACTCCCCCTATAAAAAGTACTTTGACTGGTTTATGTTTAGTATGATACAGCGCTCGATCACGATCTTTCCAAAACCCCGTATTATCAGGCTTCTAAAACTCAACCACTCTCTTCATGGAACCTTAAGCCTTTTGAATACACCGGCAAGAAAACGTTTTGAGTTTATTGTTCTAGGCTATATGCTTTTGGGTGTTACCTTCTCTTTTGGTACCGTTTTGTATCTCCAAGAATATGGGATCAGCGTTTCTTGGAGCTTATCGTGATGCTATCTTGGGCGTTGGTGACACTCTTGAGTATGGGGTGTAGGAGTAATTGATGAGGGTAAGATATTTCACTGTTTGGTATGTCCATAGAGTATACGAATAAAGGAGTGTAAGTAGATGAAGCTAGCAATAATCGGAGCAGGAAAATGGGGACAGGCACTCTATCATGCATTTTCAGAAAAAAATGAGGTGGTGATCACCTCGCGCACTCCCAAAGAGATACCTCACTTTGTTCCTGTTCAGGAGGCTTTGGGATATGAGTATCTCGTGATCGCCATACCTGCACAGGCGGTGCGTAGATGGATGGAGGAGCATTTTGTGGACAAGGGACAGAAGATCCTTGTGGCGGCCAAAGGGATAGAGACGGAAACTGGATCCTTTCTTAATGAGGTGTACAGGGAGTTTGTCGATGCTGAGAGGCTTGCATTTATCTCTGGCCCCTCTTTTGCTGCGGAAGTGCAGCAATCACTGCCGACTGCGCTAGTGATCAGCTCAATCGATGTGCAGTTGGCTCAAACCTATGCCGATGCGTTGCCAGAGTACATCAAGGGGTANGTGAATGATGATGTGATAGGAGAAGAGGTGGCGGGAGCCTACAAAAACGTGATCGCCATAGCCGGCGGTGTGTGTGATGGTCTGAAGCTAGGTAACAATGCACGAGCCGCACTGATATCGCGTGGTCTTGTAGAGATGACACGTTTTGGAGAAGCATTCGGTGCAAAAGCAGAGACCTTTTTGTCACTTGGAGGTGCGGGTGATCTCTTCTTGACAGCTAGCTCCACGCTCTCCAGGAACTACCGTGTGGGGATCGGGCTAGCACAGGGGAAAAAGATCGAAGATATCCTAGATGAGCTCGGAGAGGTCGCCGAAGGAGTACCGACTGCCAAAGCACTCCATCTTTTGGCAAAGCAGAAAGGTATCTATCTTCCGATCGCCATGGAGGTGTATGCGATGGTACAAGAGGGTAAAAATCCACATCAAAGCGTGAAAGACCTGCTGGGATAGTCTCTTTTTTT
>Ga0052836_100094_pt1 | contig 11888 bp, 10 predicted proteins | sample BlaSprwater61714_FD_53173 | JGI IMG/M metagenome (GOLD analysis project Ga0052836, IMG submission 53173) | Freshwater microbial communities from Blank Spring, California, USA - Blank Spring water - 6/17/14 | ecosystem: Environmental > Aquatic > Thermal springs > Unclassified | place: USA... | reverse complement strand
GTCGATACCGGTGTGGCGCTGCAGATGAGAGACTCGTTAAACCTCATCATTGAAGATGTGAAGATGCTGATGGAGTCGATCAAAAAGAGAGCCGAGGAGCATAAGTTTACACTGATGGTCGGAAGAAGCCACGGGATTCATGGTGAACCGATCACTTTTGGTTTGACCTTGGCAGTCTGGTATGATGAGATGGCAAGACACCTTAAAAACCTTAAAGAGACTATGGAGGTGATCTCTGTGGGGCAGATCAGTGGTGCCATGGGTAACTTTGCGCACGCGCCGCTTGAGCTTGAAGCGTATGCGATGGCAGAACTAGGACTCAANCCTGAGCCTTGTTCCAACCAGGTCGTGCACAGGGATAGATATGCAAGACTTGCGAGCGCTTTGGCGCTCATGGCCTCTTCTGTTGAAAAGTTTGCCGTGCAGGTGAGACATCTACAGAGGACCGAGGTCTATGAGGCTGAGGAGTATTTTGCAAAAGGACAGAAAGGCTCTTCTGCGATGCCGCACAAAAGAAACCCGATCCTCACAGAGAACATCACCGGCCTTGCAAGAATGATCAGAGCATACGCTATCCCTGCGATGGAAAATGTCGCGCTCTGGCACGAAAGAGATATCTCCCACTCTTCCACAGAGAGATTCTGGTTGCCTGATGCATTTATTACTGCAGATTTTATGCTTCACCGCATGAACCATGTGATCGCCAATCTTACGGTCATGCCTGAAAATATGATGAAAAACTTGAACCTCACAGGTGGACTGGTATTCTCACAAAGGGTACTGCTTGAGCTACCAAAAGCGGGTGTCAGCAGGGAAGATGCCTACCGGATCGTACAGAGAAATGCGATGAAGGTCTGGGAAGAGATCCAGCACGGCAAACCGACAACCAATGAAAACGGAGAGTCTCTCTATCTTGGGCACCTTTTGGCGGACGAGGAGCTCAGAAGCAAACTCACCGAAGCGCAGATCAGAGAGTGTTTTAACTACGACTACTATACAAAAAACGTTGACGCGATCTTTCAAAGGGTCTTTGGCAAATAGTCCGTAACAGGGGATACGACCCCCTTGTTGCACACTAGAGATCTCTTTGGGAAAACCCTCAGGATGATGATCGTTTCTTCTCTTATGCTCCCCGTTTTCTTCCTCTCTTTTGTATAGGATTGCTTGCTTGCACGTGGCCGAAAAACTCTCATCAAATCTTATAGTAAAAATGCCTAAAATGATTCATGACTTTATAGGTTTGCAAGCACAAATTGAGTAAAATCGGATTCAAACTTACCACACAACATAGCACGCTTTTAAGAAAAATATGAGAAAGGGCAAGCGTTGTCAGTCACTCTGTATTACCTCAGTTACAGTAAAAAGTGAAATATTTCAGGAGTCAAAATGGTTAGAGTTGTAAAACGAAATGGAAGAGTAGAGACACTAGATGTATCGAAGATCCAGAAGTATACCTCTGCAGCGATCGAAGGGCTGGAGGGGGTAAGTCAAAGCGAGCTGGAAGTGGATGCGAAATTGCAGTTTCGTGATATGATCCATACTAAAGAGATCCAAAAGACACTGATCAAAACGGCCGTTGACAAGATCGATATCGACAGACCGAACTGGACCTTTGTGGCTGCCAGACTTTTTCTTTATGATATCTATCATGTCGTAACCGGTTTACAGGATACAACCACCTTCGTGAATATTTTGAACGAGGAGAGAGAGAAGGGCGTATCGTACTGGGATTGAAGGAGAAGTATGACCTTGATGACCTCAATGCCTATATCAAGCCCGAACGCGATCTACAGTTTACCTATCTAGGGATCAGAACGCTCTACGACAGATATCTGATCAAGGACAGAGAAGGCAATCCTATCGAGCTTCCGCAGCAGCTCTTCATGGCCGTTGCAATGTTCCTTGCCCAAAACGAGTTTGACTCACAGACCTGGGCAAAGAAGTTCTATGATGTCCTGAGTAAGTTTGAGGTCATGGTCGCAACGCCTACGCTCTCAAACGCACGTACACCAAGACACCAGCTCAGCTCGTGCTATATCGGATCGACTCCAGACAACATCGAGGGGATCTTTGACGGATTCAAAGAGATGGCACTCCTGTCAAAATTTGGTGGTGGAATTGGCTGGGACTGGTCGCTGGTACGCGGTATGGGATCCTATATCGACGGGCACAAACACGCAGCAGGAGGTATCGTGCCGTTTTTGAAGATCGCCAACGATGTTGCGATCGCAGTAGATCAGCTCGGTACACGAAAAGGTGCAATCGCTGTCTATATAGAGCCGTGGCATGTGGATGTGAAAGATTTCCTAGATCTCAAAAAGAACTCAGGGGAAGAGCGCCGCAGGGCACACGATCTCTTCCCCGCACTCTGGTTAAATGACCTCTTTATGAAGCGTGTACAAGAGGATGCACAGTGGACGCTTTTCGATCCTTTTGAGGTTCCAGAGTTGACAAAACTCTACGGAGATGCGTTTGAGGCACGCTACACCGAACTAGAAAACACTGAAGCGAAGATCACCAGAGAGGTGATTTCAGCAAAAGGGCTCTGGAAACAAATCCTTAGAAGCTACTTTGAAACGGGCAGCCCTTTCCTGACATTTAAAGATGCTGCCAATAGGGCCAACCCAAACAAGCATGCGGGCGTCATCAGAAGCTCCAATCTCTGTACGGAGATCTTTCAGAACACGGCACCCAACCATTATAAGATCAAGTTGACCTTTGAAGACGGTACTGTGGCGACCTATGAAGAAAATGAGATGATCACGGTTGACAGCGGGATGACAAAGCCTGCCAAGAAGGTGACGGCGATGGACAGCCTGAATGGAAAACAGGTATGGATCACGGACAAAGAGAAGAGTGACGGGGATACGGCCGTATGCAACCTTGCCTCCGTCAACCTCGGACGTGTCAACACCCCAGAAGATATCGCAAGAGTGGTCCCGACAGCCATACGTATGCTCGACAACGTCATCGACTTGAACTTCTATCCTTTGGCAAAAGTGAAAAAGACCAACCTGAAAACAAGAGCGATCGGCCTGGGTGTCATGGGTGAAGCACAGATGCTTGCCGAAGCGGGCGTACACTGGGGAAGTCATGCGCACTTTGAGAAGATCGACGAGGTGATGGAGGCGATCTCCTATCATGCGATCCATGCCTCCTCCGATCTTGCGCTGGAGAAAGGAAAATATCCGCTGTTTGAAGGTTCGGATTGGTCCAAGGGGATACTCACGATCGACAAAGCGAACGAAGCGGCATGCAAGCTGGTAGACAGAGGAGGACTCTTCGGGTATACCTTTGACTGGGCAGGGCTGAGAGAGAAGGTCAAAACAGACGGTATGCGAAACGGATATCTGATGGCCGTTGCACCGACCAGTTCGATCTCTATCCTGACAGGGACGACCCAGGCGATCGAACCGGTCTACAAACGCAAATGGTTCGAAGAGAACCTCTCCGGGCTGATCCCCGTGGTTGTGCCAAACCTCTCTCCTGAGACCTGGGCATACTATACCCCTGCTTATGACCTGGACCAGAGGGTTCTGATCCGTGCAGCGGCGATCCGCCAGAAGTGGATCGATCAGGGGCAGTCGCTCAATATCTTTATCACGCTTGACAAGGCGAGTGGCAAGTATCTCAATGATATCTATATGGATGCATGGAAGTTTGGCTTGAAGTCGACTTACTATCTGAGATCCCAGTCTCCGGAGTCCTCCAATGATGTGGAAGACAGATCGCTGGAGTGCGTGGGTTGCCAATAGGAGAGAGTCAGTAGTAGGGAGCANGGAGCAAAAAGTAAAGCCCTGACCCTACATGAATCACGAATTTCACATAAACCAATAAATCCATGTAAAGCTGTTTAGAAGCCAAAATAAGCCGTTTTNCTATCTTTTTTAACCTGCGGTATGGAAAATTTAAGAAAGACGCTTATTTTGACATTTTTTTGGTGCTACAATTTAATCTTTTTGTCGTCAGAAGTTTCTGCCGAGGGTGAGNGGCGGGCGAAGAAGAGAGTATCGCGAAAAATATTTTTTAGACCACTCAAAGAGTACATAAAAGTAGAGTATATTCCAACTCAGAAGGGTGGAGGTCTCCGTGTATTGATTCTCCCCTTGAGGGAGAACACGTTAACCTTTCTAACAGCTTTTCATGCCTGCATCGCATATTTCCCTTGTAAATCCTTCTTAAAAACGCACTCATGTGAAACGCTCTCCTATCTCTCTCCCCACCCATGCATTTTTTTGGAGATGATCAGATCGTAGTGTTCAAAGAGATCATCGATGGTATTGGTGGCAACATAGTAGTTCTCCTCTAGAAGTTTTTCCCACCGGTAATGCTCCGCATTGCGCCCATGGGGCACAAAAAGCAGGATATTGCCGGAGTTTCTTATGATTTCATGGGTTTTGCGCAGAAAATCATCTCTCTGCTCCTCATGGAACTCCATCGTGACAATAAGGAACTCATAGCTTTTCCCCTGTATCATATAGTTTGGCCTGTTCANAGAGAAGTCGATGATCCTGATCCCCTCTCTGCCTTCAAATCTTCTCTGCAGCGCTTCACAAAATCCTTTCTCTACCGCATTGACCTGGTAGTGGTAGGATTTTTCATGGCAGTAGCCATAGATGGCCTCCGAAAGCTCCAGACTGCCATCACTGAAATGGACAACGGAGGTAGAGGGGTAGGGGCCAATGATCTGCAGCAGTTTTTGTAGTGTGTCCTGTTCTATCTGTTTCATAGCAGCTAGTCTATGCTATATGAGATAAAAGCGCCTTGAAACGGAAAGGAAAAGAGAAAGTAACGATGAAAAGGCAGTTTTTTACACACTTCTNGGGATGAGAAAAATTGAGGTTAAAAGAGTATAATAGTTTTTTAATATCGTTATCAAAGGCAGTCAGAATGTTACGTAAGAAAATCTATAATCCCGACTCAAAAGAGAAGACGAGCGAACGTCGTATATTTGGGGGGAATCCGACAGGAATCTTNGANCTGAACGATCTTAAATACCAGTGGGCATACAACCTCTGGGAGATGATGCTAAACAACACATGGTTCCCCAAAGAGGTCGATATGACCAGGGATGTGAATGACTACAAGCACCTTACAGCCGATGAGAAGTCAGCGTATGACAAGGTACTCGCACAGCTGATCTTTATGGACTCGCTGCAGACGAACAACATCATCGACAACATGAACCCTTTCATCACTGCACCGGAGGTCAACCTGATCCTGGTCAGGCAGGCATTTGAAGAGGCATTGCACTCCCAGAGTTATGCGGTGATGGTAGACAGTATCTCTACAAACACCGATGAGATCTATGAGCTGTGGCGAAGAGATATGATGCTTAAGACCAAAAACGATGCGATCGCCAATGTCTATGAAGAGCTTGCACAAAATCCTACAGATCGCAATATCGTCAAAGCGATGTTTGCCAACCAGATCCTGGAGGGGATCTACTTCTACAGCGGTTTTACCTACCTCTATACACTGGCACGATCGGACAAGATGCTGGGAACCGCACAGATGATCCGTTTTATCCAGAGAGATGAGGTGACACACCTTTTGCTCTTTCAAAATATGATCAACTCTACCAGAAAAGAGCGTCCAGAGCTCTTNACGTCTGATCTTCTTGATGAAGTCTATGAGATGTTCCGTTCGGCGGTGAAGCTGGAGTCCCAGTGGGGTGCCTATATCACGCAGGGGCAGATCCTCGGATTGACCGATGCGATCATCGAGCAGTACATCCAGTATCTCGCTGACCAACGGCTGCATGCTGTGGGGCTTGAGAGGCTCTACAATGTCGAACATCCGATCAAGTGGGTGGACAACTTCTCCAAGTTCAACGACCAGAAAACCAATTTCTTTGAAGGCAATGTGACAAACTACTCCAAAGGAAGCCTAAACCTCGACGATTTCTAGGAAAAGAGCGGCATGAGCAAGGGGAAGAGGATGGAGGTAGTGACGCTGCAGCTTCCGACACATCAGCGCTATCAGGAGAACCTGGATGCATTGATCGCACTGGTGGAGTATCATAAGCTAAAGGAGCTGATCGTAGCCCCTGAAGTCTGCCTGACGGGATTTGACTATGAGCGAATGGATACGGTGGCGAAGTTCTCCATCCTGGCACTCAAGAGCCTCAAAAAGGTGGTCGATAAGCAGNTGCTCGTACTGACGCTGATCCTCAAAGAGAAAGAGGCGTTTGTCAACCAGGCGGTAGTGATCCATAGGCACAAGATCATCTATCGGCAGAACAAGGCCAAACTCTTTACGCTCGGAGAGGAGCAGAAGTATTTCAGGGCAGGNCCTATACGGGCGGTCAAACCCTTTGAGATAGAGGGGGTGAAGTATGCACTTCTAGTCTGTTTCGAGCTACGATTCAAGGAGCTATGGAAGAGAGTGGAGGGGGCGGATGTTGTCATCATCCCCGCACGCTGGGGACTCCTGCGCAAAGGGCATCTTGAGGCGCTATCTCGTGCCCTTGCGGTGATGAACCAGTGCTATGTCGTCGTGAGTGATAGTAGCGATGCGGATATGGCACAATCCTCGGCGATCATCTCTCCGAACGGAGAGGTCATCCAAGATGACACGGCAATCTCCATATCGGGCACGATCGATTTTGATGAGATCAAAAAGATGCGGCGCTATATCATGGTGCAGCAGGGCGCTACTCTAGCGAGGAGTGAGGGGTGAAGAGCAAGAAACTAGTGATAGGTGATACCCTTTGCGACTACTATGGGTTCTGGTTCTAGTCTGCAATGGTGAGAGTGTTGTAGAGCAGGTTTGTCTACGCACAGTGTGACCCAATACGTTCACCTCCCCGGGTTCTGCAAGGATAGCAAGCCCACCCTTGTGCGAAAGAGGTGATAGAGTCCTGCTTTTGCAGGCATGACAATAAAACACTTGACACATTCTCATGACTATGTCCTGCNCACTAAACGCTCAACGCAACGCTCACGGCTTTAATGCGATTTTGGATAAAATACCATCCAAACAATAATACAATCCCCGCGGGTATCGCCAATGACAAAAGAGAGAAATCTGCACAAGCTTGTAGATGAAATAGAAAAAAAATTTNCCCTGGAGCCTCATGTAAGAGAGGCACTGNTGTCTGTAGACAGAGAGGCTTTTGTGCCAAGCGGTTTCAAGCCGCTTGCCTATACGCTAGACGCGCTGCCGATGGCGGCTTCCCAGTGGATCTCTTCGCCCCTGACTGTGGCGAAGATGACACAGCATCTTGAGTTGAAGGGGGTTGATTCGGTGCTGGAGATCGGCTGCGGGTCGGGGTATCAAGCTGCGGTCTTGAGCAGGATCTGCCGCAGAGTCTTCACGATAGAGCGCATCGACGAACTGCTCAAGGAGGCGAAGAAGCGCTTTTTTGAGCTGGAGATGCACAACATCTTTACCCGCTTCGATGACGGGCAGAGAGGATGGAAGCAGTATGCACCTTTTGAGCGGATCCTCTTCTCCGCCACCGCCAAAGAGATCCCTGAAGTACTTTTCGAGCAGCTTGCCGAAGGGGGTATCCTACTCGCTCCTATAGAAGAGGCAGAGCACTACCACATCATCACCCGCTACTACAAAAAGAACGGCCACATCACCTCCGAGGCGATCGATCAGTCGCTCTTTGTGCCGATCCTAGACGGAACCCAGAAGTAGATCAGCTTTGTTGTGCGTAAGGAGTCGTGATGCACATACCCCCCCAATGCCATCTTTTGGGGATTTGTTTAGGTTAAGTTGTCCTTGCTCTGGCGCCACTGGTGGTGATTTTGGAAGGTGGGTGTGTCAACCCATCAGAATCTGAGGAGCGGCTACAGTTTTCATAAAACTTATGCTATGATTGACAAAACCGTAAAAGAGTAGCAAGGAGAGCAGATGGAAATGTTGATGAAACCTGCGGAGTATGCCAGGAAGCTTGGTATCTCCAGACAAGCCGTCTATGCAAAGATCAAAAAGGGGATATTGACAGTCAAGGAAGTGGAAGGGAAGCTTTACATCGTGGTTGACAATATGCTTGCCGCAGAGGCAGCTCCCCCGGCCTCTTCTTCACCGGTATCCCAGAGTAGGCCGTCATCTTCCTCCTCCTTAAAAAATAGAACACTCTCTGATGAGTATCAGAAGCTCCTGGCGGCCAAAGATGAGACTATCGCCGTACTGAGGGGAACCGTAGAGGATCTCAAAGAGAGCAACCAGCAGATCTCCACCACGCTCAAGGGAGAGATCGATCTGCTTAAGTCAGCGTTTTCGGAGATGCGTTCGCTTTATCTGCAGCGTATCGATCAGATGCAGCGCTCACAGCGTGCGTATATCAAGGAGAATACCCTGGAAGCCGATGTCAAGACTTCACAGCAAGCCGAGGTGATTGGGGAGTGGATCTCGGCCAAGCGTTTCCTTAAACAGCACCAGCGCATCAAGGAGAAAGAGAAGATCCTCAAAAGGCTTAAAAAAGCCCACAGAAGAGGGGATACGCGTATCTGCAAGATCGACGGCAAGCTGAAGATCGATGCAGCGAAAAACTATGAGGATATTCTAAACTGAAGCGGTTCAATGTTCTCTGCTGGGGTCGTACACTACCTTATACCAATAAAGGGCCAATGATGAAAATCAAACGATCAAGTTGTCCGTATTCGATACGTTCTTTCACTGCCATAGTACTCTTCTCTCTCTGTTTGGCATTTACAGCTGCTTCGGAGATCGCCTACCAGGAGTCCGTTTCTGAGGTGATGATAGAGCGTTTTGCGGTTTGGGAAGGCGAACTTTTCCTCAAGGAGCTCTATGTCCGGCTCTATTTTATTCCTGCCTGGACGAAGGAGGAGGCGTTCTACGGAAGTGGTGCCACCCTGGGAGAAAAGAACGATCTGGAGCTTGAGATCTCAAGGCTCTATGACCGCTATGTAGAGTATGTCCTCCACGGAAGCATCAACTGGAGCACTGATGGCATTTGAGCATGCGATCGTACTGACGGGGGGGATCGCTACGGGCAAAAGTACAGCAGCGAAGCTCTTTGCTGCGGAGGGGTTTGAGATCATTGATGCGGACAGGATTGCCCATGAGGTACTGGATGCACAGCATGAGAGGATCGCCGAGATCTTTGGAGGCGGCTTTGTCAAGGAGGGGAAGGTTGACAGAAAGGCGCTGGGCACGGCGGTCTTTGCGGACGAAGAGAAGCGTAGGGAGCTTGAGGCGCTGCTACATCCACTCATCTATGGAGAGATCGAAAAGGGAGCAGCAAAGCTTGACGCTCTTGGCAGACCCTATCTTGTGGATATCCCGCTCTTTTTCGAGACCAACCGCTATCCGATCAGGCGTTCTCTAGTAGTCTACACGACGAAAGCACAGCAGCTCAAGCGCCTCATGCAAAGAGATGGGTATACGACACAAACCGCACAGCAGCGGATCGATGCGCAGCTGCCGATCGACGAAAAACGCAAACGGGCGACCTACCTGATCGACAATACCGGGGACCTCGCACACCTTAAAGCGGAGTGCGAGCGGGTGATGCGTGAGCAGCTGGGGCTGCCAAGTAAAAACGAGTAGTTAAAAAGTAAAAATTGGTGTGTCCCAAGGATGAGAAGTGTTACGCAAACAATCTTGCACGTGCACTCTCTATGAGCGCTGTATGCTGTTTGTAGTTTTTGAGCCTGAAGTGTTGTGTAGAATGTATCACTCAAGACAGAGGAGCGAAACGAACCCCTCTGGCATTCGTGATGTTGTAGGGTGGGGTTGCTAACCCACGCTGCGGGCAGGCCGGTCTAATTGTACCAGTCCGTGGATCCCCGGTTTCCCGCAGGAAATACCCTTGGGGTACGAATCCAAGGAGGATGAGGTCTTCGTAGGTCGGGGTGTCCCCACCCCGACTTCCATGGTGATCTCTCGACAAGAGGCGAAATACGCTTAATCAAAAAAAGGAGACATAAAGATGAACGTAGCAAAATATTCGGGCAACGGCAATGACTTTGTCATTCTGATCGCACAGGAGAAGGCGGACAGAAGTGCACTGGCACGAAAGCTCTGTCACCGTCAGAACGGTGTGGGGGCGGACGGGCTGGTGGTGGTCCTGCCGCATCCGGAGTATGACTTCGAGTGGGAGTTTTACAACGCGGACGGGAGTGTGGCAGATATGTGCGGCAACGCATCGCGCTGTGTGGCGCATTTCGCCCATGAGAGGGGCATCAGCAAGGACGGCAAAGCGGAGTTCCTCACAGGGGCGGGGGTGATCCGCGCGACGATCAACGGTTTCTATGTGGTGAGCGATATGGTGGAGCCCAAGATCATCCATACCGATATCGAGGAGGACGGCGAGACCTGGTGGATGATCAACTCGGGTGTCCCGCACCTGGTGGCAATACGTGAGGATACCGAACATTTCGATATCGAACAGGCAAGACGCCTCCGTCACAACTACAATGCCAATGTCAACATCTGTAAGTACGAGAACAACACCCTCTTTGTGCGTACCTACGAGCGTGGGGTGGAGGATGAGACCCTGGCGTGCGGTACAGGGATGGTCGCCTGCTATATCCGCCACCACAAAGAGGGCAAACTCGATGGGCAGGTGAGGGTACAGCCTAGAAGTGGCGATGAGCTCTATGTTGGCTATGAGGATGGTGTCTACCGCTTCGGAGGCAAAGTCACCAAGACCTTCGAAGCAGAGGTTTTCGATATCTAGCCGCTACGGTCTGCCAATATTTGGATTGTGGATTCCCGATCGCAGTCGGGAATGACGTGAGTGGCACTCCGGGGTCCTTGTGCGAATATGATGTTATTTTAAGTTTTCCTTGCTATAATGCGACTCTCAAAACATTAGTGTTTTGATCTTATTTTTCCTTTGTTTCATGTGATCGCGTAGCTCAGTTGGTAGAGCACTACCTTGACATGGTAGTGGTCGTTGGTTCGAGTCCAATCGTGATCACCACTTAATATATACAAAGTAAAAATTTGATTCCGTTTATAGTAGTTTATTTATTCCGTTCATAGTACGCTTGTCGAAGTGCGATCATCGTGAGCCTGTCAAACCATGCCCATGACGCCGTCATCCTCAGGCTAGTACTGCGGATCCACCATTGATGTCGAGGTGGGGACCCACCAAAACCTACCCAATTACTAATCTCATTTTTGTAAAATGCGCTTCATGTCCTCATCGCTTAACTGGATAAAGCAGGGCCCTCCTAAGGCCTAGCTCGAGGTTCGAGTCCTCGTGGGGACACCACTTGTCTTCAAAAGTAAAACTCTGCCCAGATTACCGATCACCATTCACATCATTCCAAATTGAGCGATAATAAGTAAAAAGCGTATCACAAAAGATATTGAGAAGCATACATTAAAATGAAACATAAATGACAACCCCCTTATAAGTTCGCCACTTCAAAACACCTTTTATACGACTACATCTTGCAGCAACGCTTCAGACCTCATCCTTACTAGTTCGAGCGTTTATACCCAAATAGTGCTTCTCTCGCCCCCCATTCCTCAGTATATTCAATCAGGTAGGATGTGAGCCATCGCAAAGTGGATACTCTACGAGGAAAGATACTCACCCCTTTGCCTCTTTATCCACTCTCTTTGTCACGCTTCTTTAGCACATAAGCCAAGGAGAGACGCCCATGGTCGATCCAATCAAAGCCAAAGTACTCTAAGCGATCCTCTAGCCCCTCTTTAAGAGATTTATGGCTCTGGGGTATTTGTCGTGATACTCAGTGTGGATTGTCTTTGTATTTTTATAGGGTTTTTGCAGCTATATCTGCGTGAGCCCATCAAAGAAGAGAGTGTTGCTTTTTAAGAAGAGAGAGACGAAGAGATGACGCATCACGTGCATTGGCCTGCTTCTTTCTTTTGACCTTGCTTGGCACTCTCTATCATAAGTGTAGATATGGTTACAGAGCAATGAAATACTGTATCAA
>Ga0052836_100089_pt1 | contig 12452 bp, 12 predicted proteins | sample BlaSprwater61714_FD_53173 | JGI IMG/M metagenome (GOLD analysis project Ga0052836, IMG submission 53173) | Freshwater microbial communities from Blank Spring, California, USA - Blank Spring water - 6/17/14 | ecosystem: Environmental > Aquatic > Thermal springs > Unclassified | place: USA... | reverse complement strand
CAGACTGCCAAGGTCAAACCAAAAGTGATCGGTTCACCATGAATCCCGTGGCTTCTTCCGACCATGAGTGTATACTTGTGCTCCTCGGCTCTCTTTTTGATNGACTCCATCAGCATCTTCACATCTTCAATNATGAGGTTTAACGAGTCTCTCATCTGCAGCGCCACACCGGTATCGACCGCATCCGAACTGGTCATACCGTAGTGGAACCATCTCGACTCTTCGCCCAATGATTCGGATACACTGGTATTAAATGCGATCAGATCGTGTTTGGTAACCGCCTCNATCTCTTCAATCCTCTCGACTGAAAACGCAGCATTTTTTACGATCTTTTCACAATCATCATCAGGAATCAGCCCAAGCTTGTTCCAGGCTTTTACTGCTGCTTTTTCTACTTCAAGCCACGCTGCATAGCGTGCCTGCTGCGTCCACTTCTCTGCCATCTGCGGTCTTGCGTATCTTTCTACCATTACAAATATCCTGCTCTGAAAATTTTGGTATTATTCTATCAAAAGTGCAGTTACATTCGTCTAAATTCATTCAGTGGAGCCGTCAGCCTGAACTCGTTTCAGGATCTCACTAGACACCTTCGGCATAGCTTTGCCTAACAAGAGGAGATTTTGGATCAAGTCCAGAATGACGCGCAGTATCCTATGCCATTTGTCAAAAAAACATTCACGATCGATAAACCGACCAAAGCCTTTGTCTATGTGATGTGTGCCCTAGGCTATACCCAGGGCGAAGCACAAAGACACATCTCCAAAGGACGTATCCTGATCAACGGCGAGTCGATGTGTCGCCCTGGAAACATCATTCAAGGAGAGATAGAGATGGTCTTTTTCTCTCCTGATCCAAAGGGAAAAAAACCNCTCTTTTGGAACAAGGATTTTATGGTATTTGAAAAACCTTCAGGCGTTCTCGTCCACCCCAATACCATGTCCACCCCCTACTCCATGCTAGATGAGATCAGAGGGTATGCAGGGGATGAGGCCAATGCCGTACACCGTATCGACATGGAGACTTCGGGTCTGCTGCTGGCTAGCAAACACAAAGAAGCAGAGACTTTTCTGAAACGCTCTTTTGAGCACAAAACGATCAAAAAATCCTATCTTGCCTGGGTTGATGGCAAACTTACCGAACCCTTCAGTGTCACAGAGCCGATCCTNGTCAATGGAAACTATGATGTCACCAAGCATAAAGTCTTTGTCGACCAAATACACGGTAAGCCATCCCACACTGATTTTGTCCCACTCAAATATGATGAAAAACTGGATGCCACACTGATCGCCTGCTATCCTCATACCGGAAGGACCCACCAGATAAGGATCCATTTGTTTCACGTGAAACATCCCATTCTGGGTGATCCGATCTACGGAGCAACCTATGAGGCTACCAGCAACTATCTTGACTTCATACAGACCCCAGAAGAGCGTCTGGTNGAGCATGGTGCCTCCCGCCTTCTACTGCATGCACAAAGCCTGACATTCGAGTATGGTACACAGTTTTATATCGAAAGCAAAGTGGATTTTGAAGCGATGAAAAGATGTATCCATCCAAAAGAACAGAGGCAATTTAACAGAAGCGGTGAACGCAGATTGGGCTGTCGATAATAAAAGAGCAATTGCCNATAGGGATGGCCCATTGTGGCTGTGGATTCTAGATCTGGTCAAAATGATGAGCTGGTTTAGGGTTGCCTAACAAGTCTACTCCGCGATTGACTAGCAGTCTCTTGCACTCATGGTGAGCCTATCGAGCCATGTGCTTTCCCCTCAACAGTTTCTCTTTCCCCAAGCTACACGAAACACGAAACACGAAACATAAATTTACAATTTCTCCCTGCTCCCTATTCTTCTATTTCCTCGATTCATAGATAAACCAGCCTACGCCGATCGCAGCTACCACAACAATGATCCCCAATAGTGCCAGATCCAACATACCCATCTCTACGCTCCTTGACTGTTATTTTCTAATTCCTGTGCTCTGAGCTGTCCACAGGCCGCAGAGATATCCAGTCCTTTGGACTCCCTGATCGTGCAGAGCAGTCCACGTTGTGCCAGATACTCCTGAAAGGCAACCATATCTTTCTCTTCGGGTCTCTGAAACTTGGTACCACCGTATGGATTGAAGTAGATCAGATTCACTTTTGCCTTGATCCCCTCCAGTAGAGCAATCAATTTCTTGGCAGATCCGATGTCATCATTGACATCTTTGATCACAAGATACTCAAACATCACGCGCTTTCTGGCATTGACAGGGAAGTGCTTCACCGCATCGATGATCGACTTGATATTGTAGGCCTTGTTGATCGGCATCAGCTGTTGACGCAGGGCATCATCCACCGCATGCAGAGAGATCGCCAGGTTGATGCCCAGATCCATTTTCCCCAGCTTTTCGATCTTGGAGCTGAGGCCAGAAGTGGAGATCGTCTGTCTATTTGGAGAGATCGCCATCCCATCAGGATCTGCAAATATCTTAACAGCTTTTGCGACAGCCTGAAGGTTGTCAAGTGGCTCCCCCATTCCCATGTAAACAAGATTGACACGGCGGTTGGCACTGATACCATTATCTTTCTTGATCAGTCTCACCTGTTCGACGATCTCCCCCGATGTCAGATTGCGCATAAATCCGCTCTTTGCAGTCAAGCAGAAAGCGCATCCCACCTTGCACCCTACCTGTGACGAGATACAGACCGTATAGCGCTCGTGGTGTTTCAAACTCCCATCCTCATGATACGCTTTTTCTCTCATCAAAAGAAGTACCGCTTCGACCGTATGCCCATCATGCAGTTCAAAGAGGTATTTGCGGCTGCCATCTTGAGAATTTTGTACCATCACCGTCTTCAATGGGGTCAGTGTATATTCTGCATCGAGCGCTTCTCTCATCTCTTTGGGAAGGTTCTTCATCTCCTCAAAACTCTCTACATATTTATGGTAGATCCAGGTATAGATCTGCTTGACACGGAATGCCGGCTTGATACACTCGGCGAGCTCCTCTTTGGTGTAGTCCTGGATGATCTTCTTGTTTTGCATCATTCTATTCTCAACTCTTTATGTTTTGATCCACATAGGCAGCAAGTCTTCGCAACGCCTCTTTATGGTTCTTTTTGAATGTTTCGTGGGCATTTTCATCACAATAATTGGTCACAACAAAGACCCCTCCCGCAGGAATACCGAACTCCTTTGCCACTTTCAGGACGGCATAAAACTCCATATTTTCCAGATGGATGTTTTTTTCCAGATATGCTTTTGCATAGCGACTGTTTGCGGTGATATAGTTGGAGCAGTTCACGAGAGTTTCCCTGCCTTCACGGGTCGCTTCGCTCCACCGTTCCGGTTTCAACACTACAGACGACCTTGTGCTTGCCACTCTCTGTGAGAAACTGTTGTCGTCTGCTTGACGTGTTTCCCTGCCTTCACGGGTCGCTTCGCTCCACCGTTTGGGTTTCAACACTACAGACGACAAACTATTGTCGTCTGCTTGACGTGTTTCCCTGCCTTCACGGGTCGCTTCGCTCCACCGTTCCGGTTTCAACACTACAGACGACAAACTATTGTCGTCTGCTTGACGTGTTTCACGTGAAACATCTTTGGCAGTAGACACGACATTATCGATCGGAGTATAGGAGTGGCCGTCTAGAAAACTGTTCTCTATATTGCAGGCACTCCTGGACTCAATGATCTCAAAGATCTTTTTTTCGCCGTAGCTTCCTGCACTTCCGATGAACAGAAGAGACTCTGGCCTCTTTTCGATGCAGAGCCTTGTAAGGTTGATGGAGACATCGGTCATGCCTATTCCTACCGGGGTGGCAAAGTGAAACATCTCGATCTTTCCTGCACAAATGATCACTGGAGTCTCACCGGGATATGATGTGATTTAAGGTAGCGCTTGAGGTCCATGATATCGATCTGTCTGAAGTGGAAGATAGAAGCCGCCAGTGCCGCATCGGCATGTCCGATCGTGAAGGCCTCTTCGATATGCTTCATCGTCCCTGCCCCGCCTGAGGCGATGACGGGGATATTGACCGCATCGGAGATCCTGGTATTGAGGCGATTGTCAAATCCGGCCCTGGTACCATCCGCGTCCATCGAGGTGACAAGTAGCTCGCCCGCCCCCCTGCTATAGGCTTCTTTGGCCCACTCCACCGCATCAATACCGGTATCGTTACGTCCGCCGTGTGTGAAGACATGCCAATGATCTTCATCGACCTGTTTTGCATCGATCGCGACCACGATACACTGGGAACCGAAACGCTTGGCCCCCTCTTCGATAAAGAGGGGACGCCTGATCGCCGCGGAGTTCACACTCACCTTGTCACATCCTACATTCAAAAGGTTATAGATATCCTGAAGCTCCCGGATCCCTCCCCCCACAGTAAGCGGGATGAAAACCTCGCGGGCAACTTTTTTCACCACATCTACGATCGTATCTCTGCCCTCATGACTTGCACCGATATCCAGAAATGTGATCTCATCCGCACCCTCCTGGTTGTAACGCCTTGCGACTTCGACAGGGTCACCTGCATCCCGCAGGCCCACAAAATTCACCCCCTTCACCACACGGCCGCCATCCACATCCAGGCAGGGAATAATACGCTTAGCAAAATAATCCACTAAATATCCTTTAAAATTACATGCGACCACTACTGAAGTGGACACAATGTCAGCGTAGTCTGATGGACTTTGTTCATCAGACGTTCTGTAGTGATAGAAATGCGTTTTGCAAAATACTCCATCATAGTATCGTTTATTATGGTAAAATTATACATAAATTATCTCAAAGTGGGAATTCCTCTCTCACCTTATTATCAAAAAGAAAGAAAGTTCCCCAAGAGTAATAGGGAAAAATAAAGGTTGATTATAGTATGATTCATGAAGACTTAGCTGATTTTGCCGAGAAAAAGTTTGGACAGAACTTTCTAAAGAACANCATCTATATTCACAAAATCATCCAATCGATGCCCGATGACGACTTAAAAGTTGCGGAGATCGGGCCTGGATTAGGTGATTTAACCAAAGAACTTGTAAAAGTTCGTCATGTCACAGCATTTGAGGTNGATAAAAGATTATGCGAGCATCTCAACATCGAATTNAAAGCGTCGATCCACGACGGTCGCTTTGAACTTCGTTGCGGAGATGTGCTTGAGCGTTGGGAGTCGGGGAAGCTTCTGGATGAACCCTATCATCTTGTAGCGAACCTGCCTTACTATATTGCCACCAATATCATATTAAAGGCACTCAAAGATGAACACTGCCGATCCATTTTGGTCATGGTTCAAAAAGAGGTTGCNGANAAGTTTGCGGCAAAGGCCGGCGAGAAAGCATTTTCTGCCCTCTCCGTCCTGGCCGACAGCGTGGGGGATGCACATGTATGTTTCGAGGTTGGGCCTGAAGCATTTGTTCCGCCGCCAAAAGTAACCTCAGCAGTACTTTTAATAGAGAAAAATGAAACCAGAGATGATGAGGGTTTTGAAGCATTTTTACGGGTTGCCTTCGCACAGCCCCGCAAAAAGCTCTCAAAAAACCTCACAGCTCGTTTTTCCAAAGCATTGGTAGCAGAAACTTTTATCCAACAGGAACTAGACTCCAATCTACGGCCTCATGAAGTTGAGACATCTATTTATCATCACTTATACAATGCATTGAAGGATAATCTAGATGAACGAGAACCAAAACAACGACACTCAAAAGCAAGGTCAGCCAACACAGAGAAACAGAAGGCCTAATCCCCATAGACAGGGTAACCAGCAGAAGCCTCAACCTAACAGAAATGAGGCCCCCAGAGAGGTAAATGGCAACAGCGCCATAAGCCTGAAGAGAAAACCCAAAATAGAAGATCACAGCAGAGAAACACCCCTGGCAGAAAAGCGGGCACACACCACAAACCAGGATCCAATAAACCAGCCCGCCCAGAGAGTGAACCGCAACAAGCGGGGCAGAACAAAAACCACCCGGCAAAAAACCGCCAACCAAGCACGAAGAGCAGAAACAATAAAAGAAAGAACCCTACAACGGTCAATGCGCAGATGCGTGCATCTATCGATGAAAACATGAAACTGCAGCACCAGAGAATGCAGCCGTGGAAAAAGATCGATCTAGGCAACAAGAACAAGGTGAGGTTTACGCCGCTTGGAGGACTGGGTGAGATCGGCGGGAACATGGCCGTACTCGAGACAGAGACATCGGCGATCATCATCGACGTGGGGATGAGCTTCCCAGATGAGAGCATGCACGGCGTAGATATCCTCGTACCGGATTTCAGCTACCTGCATAGCATCAAAGAGAAGATCAAAGGGATCGTCATCACCCATGGCCACGAAGACCACATCGGTGCAGTACCCTATCTTTTTAAGGAGCTGAAGTTCCCTATCTACGCCACACCACTTGCGCTAGCGATGATCGAAAACAAGTTCAACGAACATGGGCTGAAGGCAGATACCAGCTACTTCCGCTACATCACCAAAAGACAACAGTATGAGATCGGAGATATCAAGGTCGAATGGATGCACGTCACACACTCCATTATCGATGCCTGCTCACTGGCTATCGAGACACCAGCGGGGATCCTGATACATACTGCGGACTTCAAGATCGACCATACACCTGTAGACGGATTTACCACAGACCTGCAACGTTTTGCACACTATGGAGAGAAAGGGGTACTCTGTCTTTTCTCAGACTCCACCAATTCGCACAATCCCGGATTTACCAAAAGTGAAACCGTCGTAGGGAAAACTTTTGACACCCTCTTTGACCTGGCAAAAGGAAGGGTGATCATGTCCACCTTCTCCTCCAATGTCCACCGTATCTTCCAGGCGATGGAGCGTGGGGTGAAGCATGGAAGAAAGATCTGCGTGATCGGAAGATCCATGGAGCGCAACGTGGAGACGAACCGTGCACTTGGATATGTAGATATCGACGAGAGACACTTTATCGAAGTGCATGAGATACCAAAGTACCCAGATCATGAGATTTTGATCATCACGACAGGCTCCCAGGGAGAGACCATGGCGGCACTCAACCGTATGGCTACAGATGAGCACCGCCATGTCAAACTTAAACCCAATGATACGGTCATCATCTCCGCTTCGGCGATACCGGGTAACGAAGCCTCGGTATCAAGCCTGATGAACAAACTGATGAAAGCAGGGTGTACGGTACGATATAAGGAGTTTNGCNACATTCATGCCTCAGGTCACGCCTCCCAGGAGGAACAAAAACTGATACTCAGACTGGTTCAGCCAAAGTTCTTCCTGCCTGTACACGGAGAGTACAACCATATCGCCAAACATGCCAAAACAGCTGTAGAGTGCGGTGTGGATGAGAGAAATATCCTTCTGATGAGCGACGGGGACCAGATAGAGATCACACCAAAATACCTCAAGAAGGTAAAAACCGTCAAAAGCGGTAAGACCTATATCGACAACCAGAANAATGTGCAGATCGAAGATGATGTCGTACTGGATAGACAAAAACTGGCTGAAGACGGTATCATCAATGTCGCAGCTCAAATCTCTCAGGAGAATCAGAAGGTCGTCGGAAAACCGGTCATTACCACACACGGCCTGGTATCTGAAAGAGAGAGCAAAAAGTTCCAAAAAGAGATCGAAGAGCTGATCGAAACCGTNCTGCTCAATCTCAAACCCGAATCACTCAAGAACCACAAAGACGTGGAGAATAACATTAGAAATGTGATTAGAAAACATGTGATCCGTACGAAAAAACGGTATCCTCTCATCATCCCTACGATCTTCATCCTATAAACCTGGACCTCTTCGTGAGGTCTTAATATGGTATAATCCCATAAAATCTTCAAAAGTAGTGAGAGTATGAATCTTATCAAAATTGCACAAGAGACTTTTCAGATCGAAGCAGATGCACTCCTNAAGGCTTCCGAGCGTCTTGATCAACACTTTTTGGATGCTATCGAGCTCATCTACAGCACCACGGGAAAACTCATTATCACTGGTGTGGGCAAATCCGGACTGGTTGGTGCAAAGATGGCGGCCACATTTGCAAGTACTGGAACCTCAAGTTTCTTTCTTCANCCTACAGAGGCACTTCACGGTGATCTGGGGATGATCAGTTACGGAGATGCCGTGCTGGCGATCAGCAATAGCGGTGAGAGTGAAGAGCTTACCAAGATACTCCCGCATATCAAACGCTTTGATATCCCGTTGATCGGCCTGACGGGCAATCCTCACTCTTCTTTGGGGCNCTACTGCGATGTCTTTTTGGATATCTCGGTAGAAAAAGAGGCCTGCCCATTGGGCGCAGCTCCGACTACCTCCACTACACTCACCATGGCCATCGGTGACGCTTTGGCTGTGGCACTCATGAGGAAAAGAGGATTTAAGCATGAGGATTTTGCCTCCTTCCACCCCGGAGGAAGCCTTGGCAAAAAACTTTTTGTGAAGGTCAGGGACCTGATGCACACAGAGAACCTACCGATCATTAGCGAAGAGACAACACTGAAAGAGGCGATCGTCGTGATGAGCGAGGGGAAAATGGGGACCGTGCTTATCGTCGATCATAAAGGCGTGCTAAAAGCCCTCTTGAGTGATGGTGACCTAAGGCGCGCACTGATGAAAAGAGATTTTGACCTGAACACCCCTGCGATCACCTATGCCACACTACACCCCACAAGCTACCATGATGCAGATTTGCTTGCAAGCGATGCACTCGAGATCATCGAGACAAAACGTATCCAACTGCTTCCNATTACTGATCACGCAAACCAAATCGTCGGGGCACTTCATATCCATGATCTTCTCAATGCAGGCATTAAAAGTAACTAAAAACGGCTGCTTCTCAAAGGCTCATGCCAAAGAGGAGAGGGCCCAAGCATACTCTACAAAGCTTGTTTTGTAGAGATCATAAGGAAAACGCCATGAGACTCAACAAATACATTTCACACCATACCAGATACTCAAGAAGGGAAGCCGACAAACTGATCGAAGAAGGCGAAGTTGCTTTGGATAAAAAAATCATCAAAGACTTTGCCTACGAGGTCANAGAGGAAGACGAGATCTACATCAAAGGCAAACGGATCAAAAAACGCCAGAGCGGGGAAGTCACCATGGTTGTCTACAACAAACCTAAAGGTGTACTGGTGACCAAAAGAGATGACAGAGGCAGAACGACGATCTACCACAAGCTTCCAGGCAAATACAGACACTTTATCCCTGTAGGAAGGCTCGACTATGCTTCAGAAGGTGTTTTGCTGCTTACAGACTCTCCAGAGGTCGCACAGGCACTGATGGAGAGTCCACTCGATCGTACCTACAACATCAAGATCGACAAGCCGATCACCGAAGAGATGCTGCAGGCGATGCGGGAGGGCCTCGTGCTTGAGGATGCCCGTGCAGGTGCTCACGAAAAAAGCAAGATCACCTCCATGGAGTTTGCCCCTTTTGCCTACTATGAGATACGCCACCAAGGAAAGCACTTTACCAAACTGCGCGTGACCATCAAAGAGGGGAAAAACCGTGAGCTGAGACGTTTCTTCGGATACTTCGCAGCGACGATACTTGACCTCAAGCGTGTCTCCTATGGTGGGGTGGAGCTCAACAATCTTCCCGAGAACAAAACACGCTACTTCTCGCGCAAGGAGTATGATGACCTCCACGAGTTTATGAAGCGTAAAAAGAAAAATGCGATCATCGCGGAAAAAAACGAGTTAAATACGCACAAACAGGGCAAAAAAGGCAAAAAAGAGAAAGAGTCATCTTCTTTGCTTTCCGAGTTTAAAAAAGAGGTCAAAGAGGCATTTAAGCGCTTTAAATAATGTTGAAACTTGCCCTAAACTACCGCCCCAAAACCTTAGATGAGATCATTGGACAGGAGCGTCTGCTTGGCAAGCATGCCATACTGCGCAAAATGATCGAAAACGATGCACTCTCGCATAGCTTTCTTTATGGACCCCCGGGGTGTGGCAAGACCACTTTGGCCAGAGTCATTGCCTCTGTACTCAAAAGACCCTTTTATGAGCGCAATGCCACCACAATGAAGATCGAAGAGCTTCGGACGATATTGAAGACCTATGCACACGCTTTGCAAAAACCCCTCATTTTTATCGATGAGGTCCACAGACTGAGCAAGAACCAGCAGGAAGTGCTTCTTCCCTTTATGGAGGCCCAAGCAGCGCTGATCATCGGTGCATCGACGGAAAACCCCTACTACTCGCTCACCGCAGCGATGCGTTCACGTTCGCACCTTTTTGAACTAAGCTCTATCGATCCTGCCTCGATGAAAGCCTATCTGCTTCAAGTGATCCAAAAAGAGGATATCGCCATCGATGAGGAGGCATTGGAGTATGCGGTATTCTCTTCTGGCGGAGACCTGAGGGCTGCACTCAACCTTATTGAAAGCGCTCATATCGCCGGAGGGATCACCCTTGAAGTACTCAAGCAGATCCGTCCGCATGCGATGCAGAGGGGAAGCAGTGAGAGCGAAAGCCACTATGAGCTGACATCGGCGATGATCAAGAGCATCAGGGGTTCACATATCGATGCAGCGCTCTACTATCTAGCACGGCTCATTGAAGAGGGAGAGCCCGCAGAGTTTATCGCCAGGCGACTGGCGATACTTGCTTCTGAAGATATCGGCAATGCCAATCCCCCTGCACTCAACCTCGCAAGCTCCACCCTCAACATTGTCAAGCAAATCGGGTATCCGGAGGCGCGCATCTCGCTGAGCCAACTGGTGATCTACCTCGCCTCTTCGCCCAAGTCAAACAGTGCCTATGAAGCGATCAACCGTGCACAGAAGGCAGTCAAAGAAGGGGATATCGATCCCATTCCTGAGCACATCAAAACCCATGCAAAAGGCTACCTCTATCCGCACCACTACGGAGGATGGGTTCCTCAGGAGTATCTTATCCGTCCAAAATCCTTCTACCGTACCCAACAGATAGGTTTTGAAAAGACCCTTTATGAGTGGCATGAAAAAATTGTCACCCCTCCCTCTACATAACACAATTGCACCACATTCTTATGCTATAATTGTCTTAGAATATATCATTGGAGTGAATCTAGCATGAAGAAACAGATGATGAAAACTGCTGCCCTCTCTATGGTAGTGGCAGTCATAGTAAGCGGATGTACTGGCACAGAAGCTGTACCACGCAATGCAACACAGACAGGTGTAGCCACAGGTGCAGTCACAGGTGCGATCATAGGCTACAATGCATCAGGCCGCAACAAAGGCACAAATGCAGCTTTGGGTGCCGCTGTAGGTGCATTGGCAGGTGGTGCCATAGGCAATGCCGTAGATAACCAAAATCCAGAGCCTATAGAAGACGGTGGCTGGCAATAAAAACCAAAGGAGAAAATCATGAAATGTACTAAACCCCTACTCGCTTCTACTCTAGCAGCATTTTTGCTTACTGGGTGCTACAATCAACCAGGACTGGTACAAGACAACAGCTATGACCGTACAAAAACCGGAGCACTTGCGGGTGCAACGACAGGAGCCTTGATCGGATACAACACCAAAGGACACAATAAAGGGCAGAGAGCAGCCATCGGTGCAGCTTTGGGAGCCCTTGCAGGAGGTGCGATAGGATATAGTCTGGATCAGCAGGCAAATGAAGTCGCAAGAGCACTGGGCACAGGTGTATCCAATGACCCATTGGCACAGCTGGATCCGAAGAGAGATATCATCGTATCCAAAACCCCGACCTATGTACATATTATGTTTAGAGACAAGATGATGTTTGCAACAGACTCGGCCGTTCTTCAGCCAAGTGCACGGCATAAAGTACAGAAGATCGCACAGCTTTTAGAGAGATATCCTCAAACTGTTGTTGGTGTAGCAGGTTTTACGGATAACCGTGGTAGTTACGAGTATAACCAGCGCCTCTCAGAAAGACGCGCAAGAAGTGTCGCTGACATCCTCGCAGTCAACGGTTATCCGAAGATCAAAGGATGCTCATACGACAAAGCGCTTGTAGACAATAATAGCGCAGCAAACAGAGCGCTCAACAGACGCGTAGAAGTCTACCTCTATGCAGACCGCAACCATATGAGCAACCCTTGTTATTAAGTAGGTTTTCCTACTTAATGGCACCTCTAACAATAGATAATGTCCACAAATGGGCTTTGTAAACGATAGATGCTACAAGAGACTTTAGGTCCTACCTAGACTAAAGCTGTAAGTGTAGTGAGTATCGCCTGTTATGAGAATCCCCTAAAGGGTCTCCAGCTCTTTTTTCGCTTGCACAACGTCTATCTCCCCCGAAAAAAATCTTTTTTCCACACTGTCGATATGCTGATAGAGTGTGCTAGGGAGTATTTCGCCTCTTACTCTCTCTTTTGCAAAGCGTTTCATCGCATCAAAGTCAGGGAAGTACTCTATGAGTTCATGTTTGAGTTTTGACTGGTTCCATGCCAAGATCTGCACCTCTGGACTCTCACCTGCTACATCCAAAATGCTCTGACCTATACTGTCTGTTTT
>Ga0052836_100088_pt1 | contig 12515 bp, 9 predicted proteins | sample BlaSprwater61714_FD_53173 | JGI IMG/M metagenome (GOLD analysis project Ga0052836, IMG submission 53173) | Freshwater microbial communities from Blank Spring, California, USA - Blank Spring water - 6/17/14 | ecosystem: Environmental > Aquatic > Thermal springs > Unclassified | place: USA... | reverse complement strand
CTCTCTACCGTCGTTAGAGTAGCCATAGGGCAGATCATCAAATGCAACGGCTTTGTACCCTTTCTGTGTCGGTAGCATCGGCGTCCAGTCGATCGTAAGCTCAGGTGCCCCAACCAATACCTTCATCAGATCATTGAGCACATATCCGTTGTATGGAACTGCAGCATTGGTCGGCACCACTCTTTTTGACATCGTCGTAAACGTGCCTTCTTGCTGGTTCATTGCCGGCATATCAAGGTCGCCGTTGCCCAGTGCAGAGAGTCTAAAGTCGCCGTTTTCGTTGTAGCCTACGACATATCCTGTCGCTTCATCGTCAAGATCACAGATCAGCGCTACACCCAGTGCATTGGATTTGGGTGGAGCCATCACCACATCGATGCTTGTGGTTGCCTCGATCAATGCGATCAGTTTGGCGATATTCTCCGCTTTCTCATGGAAGTAAAGGTCTTCACCCACCATCATCGAAAAAGACTCTTTTTTCTTCATCATCTTCTCAAATGCATCAGTAAACTTCTCTGAATCTCCACCGAGAAGGTCGACAAGCCCGTTCTTTTCGACAGTGATCTCTTTTTCCACTGTCTCTTTGACTTTTTTACTGACCTCTTCCTCTTCGCCTGTCTCTTCGTTTTTGACCCTCTCTTTGATCGTCTTCTCGACTCTCTCTTTGACCGTCTTGGTCTGTGAGCTTTTGAAGGAGTCAATGTAGGCTTTTACCTCTTTAGGAAGTTTCTGTGCATCAGCAAAAAGATCTAGTATAAGATAGAGTACTGCCTCTTCTAAGCCTGGTTTATGGTTAAAACACTCCACACTCTTACCCAGTGAAGAGATCAGTGTGTCGCTTATCGGATGAAAATAGAGTCCTGCTCCTTTGTTGAGTTTTTGAACATTATTGAAGGCAAACTTCATGCCCGGACTATCATTTCTTAGTGCACAACCCACAGAGATCACAAAATCGGCACGCTTCCTGATCGCATCGGTGTCTGTTGACCAGAGTGATCGACCGCTCGCTGCTTGATAGTAGCGTAGGAACTTCTGAAACGCTCTGACTTCAGGGTTGTAGAGTTTTACACCCCTCTTCTCTTTGAGAGTCTGAAGCATCAGTGCCTCTTCGTTGGTGATCACTGAGTTAAATCGGATCGTCTCAGCTTTTCTGAGTGCTTCGATTGCCGCATTGAATGCCGCTTCATCTTTGGTGACATCCTCATTTTCGAAGTCGTAGGCAAACCGTGCTGCACCGTCGAGTGATACATAGTTCCATTCGTTTGTCACACGGAAGATCTTCTCTCTTCTGTCTTCGATCGATCTTGGCTTCGTCTCGTAGTAGATCGCAAACCCGTCACTGGAGTGTGCCGAGACAGCAGGGATACGCTTAAGCTCCCATGCGTTTGACTGATAGATGAAATCTCTGCTCGCTAATGCACCTACTGGACATACTGCGATGCACTCACCACAGTCTGAACAGTTTGTCTGGTCTGTACCATTGCTCGGTGCGATCAGAGACTTCTGGAGCTTGTTCCACATGGCATAGGCATCTTTTGGCATACGCTCTTTCAATGCTTTGTCGATCTCTGCCCCGCCCCTTTTGGTCGTAGTGATCGCGGCATCGCCGATCATATCCTTACAGACTGTCGTGCAACGCTCACACACGATACAGAGGCCCGGATCGTAGTGAAGTACCGAACTCCAGTTCTGCGTCTGTCTTTTGGTATCAGGGATCGCATAGCTCTGAGCATCGACATTGAGCTCAAGGGTATAGTTCTGTAGTTCACACTCACCGCTTTTGTCGCACACACCGCACTGGAGTGGATGGTTGACATCATAGACTTCCATGATCGCTCGGCGCTCTTGAAGGATATTGGGGGTATGTACCGTGATCTCCATCCCCTCTTTTACTTTCGCATTACACGCATAGACCTGTTTACCGTCTGCCTCAACCAGGCAGAGACGACATGCCAAAGTAGGCGAACATCTTGTCAAATAACAAATAGCCGGAATAAAGACTTCGTTGGCACGAGCGGCATTGAGGATATACTCGCCCTCAACAGCCTGATACTCAACACCATCAATCGTGATATTCACCATATTTTCTACTGTTTTTACTTCACTCATCTTAGCTTCCTACCTCTTCATTTTTGATGGATGAAAAATCGACGTTTTTAAATCTATAAGAGGATAGCAAAGCAGCACTTAATCCCATATCATAGTTTGGATTAAGTGCGATATTCCCGCGCATAGATGTATCGATCTTAAACACACGCTTGAACGTGACACCATCGATCCTAAATGATACCCTCTCTCCATCCTTAAGTCCTCTCTCTTCTGCGAATGCAGCTGAGCCTAGTAGCTGTGCTTCACTTGTGATCGCCTCACATTTTGCCGTAAACGGCGAAAACTGTTCAACTCGATTGTACAGATACACCACAGAACCCAAATTTTTTGGGGATTCTACAGCTTGGATCGTTTGATCTTCTAGCACCTTTACCTCATCAAGCAGGTAGCCTCTGTGTTCTTCTCCTGTGATACTAAAGTGATCTGGCAGGTCGTCAAATGCCACCTGCCTAAATCCCTGTGCTTGGGGAAGCGTAGCCGTATATTCGATCGTATACTCCGCTTCCAGCCCCAGTGCATTGGCAATATCATTGAGCACATACCCACCGTATGACTTCGCCGCATGCATCGGTACGACGCGTTTGTCATTGCTGGTTAGGGTTCCTTCTTGTTGGTTCATCGCCGGCATATCAAGATCTCCCTCTCCCAGTGCTGAGAGCGTAAAGTCGCCTTTTACGTTGTATCCGACGCTCATCCCCTCGATCTCATCATCAAGATCGCAGATCAGTGATACACCCATGGCATTTCCTGCAGGCGGGACACACACGACATTGAACCCTGNATACCGCTCAAGCAGTGCAAGTAGTTTTGCGATATTTTCCGCCCTAGGATGGGCATAAAGATCATTTCCGACCACAAGGGAAAAACCGTCTTTCTTGATCAAGGATTTTTGTAGCAATCCGATCTCTTCACTGCTGATCTTGCTCTGTGCTGCAAGTGNCTCTGGGTCCATGGCTTCCAGAACAGAGGCAATACCTTGAGGCATATCATCACGCTGTCCAACCAATGCCAAAACGAGCTGCGCTGCTACTGCCTCTTCGCTTCCGGGCACATAGTGCATAAACTGGGTCACGATNTTTGCCATCTCCTCGTCACGCATCGGATGCAAGTAAGCGACTCTGGCTCTATGCCACTTGCTTGCCATATTGATGTGATATTTCACATTTGGTGCATCACTGTTGATAGGTGTACCAAAGACGATGATGGCTTTGGATTGGGATATCTCCTTGAGTGTTCCGCCATAGAGATGTTTGCCAGTGATAGCACCATAGGCACGCATGAACTTCTGATACGCTCTTGCCTCGTGACAGATTAGCTTGGTCCCCTGCTTCTCTTTGATCTTTTGAAGGATCAGCGCCTCTTCATTGCTGATCTGCGGTGCAAAGAGGATACTCTGTGNATTGGCTACAGCTTTCACNGCATTGTCAAATGCCCTCTTATCTCTTTTCACCCCTTCATTGGCATAGTCAAACCCGTAGCGACCTGCCCCACAGAGTGTCGAGAATTCAGCCTGGTTGCTTACGCGGTAGATTGTATCTCTTTTGACCTCATAGCTCATCTGGCATCCACCACCACAATGCGAACAAGACGACGGGATCTTTGCAAGCTCCCATGCATTGGTGCGATACTTGAAGTGTGTATCGACAAGCGCACCGACAGGGCAAACCGCTGCTGCCTCACCGAGGCTTGCATAGTTCTTTTCCTTNTTGACATTGACGATACTTGATGAGTAGCCGCCGAACTTCAGCTCAAGCGCCTCATCGCCCGTGATCTCCGTAGAGACCCTGACGCACTTCTCACACATGATACAGAGTGCCGGATCATAGGAGACATGCCCCCAGTCCTCTACGGGTCTGTGCTGATCGCGTGCCGTGAAAGGCTGCTCGGCGATATCAAACTCCAGCGTCTTGTTCTGAAGCTCACACTCTCCGCTTTGATCACATACGCCGCACTCTAGTGGGTGGTTGACATTATAAAGCTTCATAATGTTCTGGCGTTCACGGTATAGCTCGGGGGACTGTGTCGTTACCACTGCGCCATCGGTCGCTTTCTCCTGACAGGAGAGGATCGCACCGTCAACCCCTTCGACGTGCACAAGACACATACGGCACGATCCGATCGGAAGGGTTTTGGTCAAATAACACATGGTCGGAATATAGATGCCGTTTTCCCGTGCGATCTCAAGGATCGTCTTCCCAAAAGTGCTCTTGCACGCTTTTCCGTTGATGGTCACAGTGATCTCTTTGCCAAGTCCCAACGAATTATGCACACTCATATTACACCGCCACCATTGAAATATAATAACAACGCATACATCGTTCAGCCTCTGCGATCGCCTCTTCGCCTGTCAATCCCAGGTTGACCTCTCTGTTGTTATCGATGCGCTCATCTACGCCCAGTTTTTCACTCACCGCTCGTGGAAGCCCTGGCATCCATCCGGTGATCTTTTCGTTCTTATCGTAGACTTTAAGCTTATTGAGATGATCTTCCATGATCTCCTCATCACTCAGCGTACATCTGCCCTCATAGATATAACGGCTGATCACTGATGCAGCACGTCTTGCCTGGCCTACTGCATTGACGATCGTCATCGGACCATATTCACAGTCGCCTGCTGCAAAAAGTCCGGGACGGGATGTCATATAGTCCTTTCCGTTTGTTAAGAGTGTATTCCACGAGGTCATCTCGATATTCCACTCATCAGGGATCAACTGCAAATCTGCTGCTTGTGACACTGCGGGGATCAGGTAGTCACACTCGAGCTCAAAGTCACCCTCTTTCATCTTAACAAGCTGTGCACGTCCGCCATTTGGATCGGGGACCAATTCATATCTGTTGCACTTGAGCTTTGTGATCTTCTCACCATCATCGATGATCTTCTCGATCGCTGAGTAGAAGATGAACTCCACGCCCTCTTCTACTGCTTCGTGGTACTCTTCATAGGTCGTATTGCGGATGATCGTCTCCTCATCTCGGCGGTAAAGCATGGTCACCTTCTTCGCACCTTCACGCACAGCACATCGCACGACATCCATAGAGGTAAAGCCTCCGCCGACACAGACTACTCTTTTGTCTTTGAGCTCATTGCTCGCTGGACTTCCGATACCGTACTTGCTCCAAAGGTTTACCTTATCAAGCATCGCGATCGCCCCCCAGTATCCGCCCATTTTAGGGTTTTCGTTCTCTGCATTGATTTTTTTGGAGAGCCTTGTACCAAAGGCAAGGAGTGTCGCATCATACTCCGCGTCGATCTCCTTGAGGCGATCTGCATCAACCCTGTAGTTATTGGTAATGCTTACAGTCGGCATCTGAAGAACAAGCTCAATATCCTTGTTGTACTTATCGATCGGCATACGGTACTCTGGTACACCTACAGCAACTTCACCGCCATTGACCGGAAGCTCTTCAAAGATATGCACGTCAATCCCCTCTAATGCCAGGTAGTAAGCCGCCGTCAGACCCGCAGGTCCTGCGCCAATGATCGCTACCTTTTTGCCGTCATTTCTTGGGGGCTTTGGTTCTTTTGGGTGGAGCCAAGGTACCTGATGGTCCGTCTCATAGTCTGCGCCAATACGCTTAAGCTCCATGATCGAGATCGGCTCATCCAGGTTTGTCCTTCTGCATGCATCTTCACACGGATGTGGACAGACACGCCCGCACGTATGCGCCAAAGGCATCGTCTGCCTGGTTGCCTGAAGCGACTCGGTAAAGATCATATCACGTACACCTTCGATATATGCTGGGATATCCACATGCGCTGGACACATATCTGTACACGGTGCTGTCACTTTGGCAATATAAGTGGTATCACCGCTGTGGTGCTTAGATGGCACCTGTGCATCGATACATCTGTCAAATTGCGCTTTATAGTGTTCCATCAGGTCAAGTATAGGTTTGGGTACGGTCTTACCGATCTCGCACTTTGAGGTAGCCATCATTGTCTGGGAAACCTCTTTGAGATGGGCTACATCCTCATGCGTACCTTCACCACGTGCGATTTTATCGAGTAGATCATACAAGATCCTTCCGCCCCAACGTCCCGGAGCACAGCGTCCACACGCTTCTGAGTATTGCTGGTACTGTGCAGCATACTGGCTTGCTAGTTCAACTGCATCGATATCTTCTGTAAAGATGGCTACCCCATCCCATCCGATAAATGCTTTTGAGCTTNTGTCTCCATGGTAGGTTTCAGGCAGCTTGAATCCTGTGTCACTCCACTCATCAAGGGGTTTACCGCGGTTGTCGATAAACTCATCCCTCCAAGTTGAGAATACAATCTTTGACATAACTACTCAGCCTTCTCTTCTGTTGCAACAGCTTCTGCTTCTGCCCTTGCTACTTCTGCTGCCATCGCACGTGCTTTTCTTGTCTCTTCGCTGACCTTTTTCACTACAATGGTCCAATCTACTTCATTGAACTTCAGTGAGTTCATCAGGTCATGCCCCTGCGCTCTTACCAGATCTGCAGACTTCTGGATCGAACTGAAATCACCCACCTCAAAGAGGAAGATACCCACTTCATCGTCATGAAGTCCCGTATCCATCAATTCAGCCATTCTGTCATAAAAGTCATCTTTCAAGTGTCTTAAATCATATCTTCTCATCTCACATATCCTTTTTTGAACAAGCCCCAAAGAAGGCTCTTTGGCAGAGTGCCCCGCAACCAGTTGCTCTTTTGTTCTCTCTGTATGGCATTACCTTCTCCTTCCTGCGCGGCTGTGCTTTGTTATGGCCGCTGCGGTTTCGAAGCTAAAAATTGAAACAGTTCAATCGTTTCAACGCTTCTTATCTATCCACTTCACCAAATACGATGTTGGTCGTACCGATGATCGTCACGACGTCTGCGATGTATGTTCCCACGAGGATCTCCTGCAACAGTCCAGTATGGAAGAAGCTCGGTGCTCTACATTTTAGTCTATAGGCATACGGCTCACCTTCTGATTTGATATAGAATCCAAGCTCACCTTTTGGAGACTCAGTTGGCACATAGACTTCACCTTTTGGTGGTCTCATCCCCTGAGTCACCAGTACAAAGTGCTGCATCAGTGCATAGTTTTGCGTCATGATCTCTTCTTTTGGCGCAGAGAGGTACTGGGGTGCATGCGCCATCAGTCTAGGCTCTGTCTTTTTGTACATCGGGATAAGCTGTCTCAGGATACGTGTAGACTGCTTCATCTCCTCCATATAGAGACGGTAGCGTCCGTAAGAGTCGCAGGTTTGGGCTACAGGGATATCGAAGTCAAGCTCACTGTAAAGCTCGTATGGCTCCTCTTTTCTGATATCATACTTCACTCCTGAACCTCTCAGCATCGGACCGGTACATCCCCATGAGAGAGCCTCTTCTGCTGAAATCACACCGACATTTTCAAGACGCATCTTCCAGATACGGTTCTGGGTAAGGAGNGCTTCGTACGTATGTTCGACTTCATAGTCTACTTTGTCACAGAACGCCGCAAGATTTTCCAGCCATCCCGCAGGAAGATCCAACGGCACGCCGCCGATACGTACAGAGGAGTGAGTCAATCTCGCACCACAGTAATCTTCCATAAGGTCCATCGCATACTCACGCTCTCTGAAAGCATAGAGAAATACCGACATTGCACCGACATCGAGTGCATGTGTTGCAAGGAAGAAGAGGTGGGAGATCACACGGTTAAGCTCAAGCAGCATCGTTCTGATCACCTGTGCACGTCTTGGTGCTTCGATACCGAGAAGTTTCTCTACCGCCAATGCATAGGCATAGTTGTTTGCCGTTGATGCGATATAGTCAAGTCTATCTGTTGTGGGGAGAAACTCGTTGTAGGTCATGTTCTCTGCCATCTTTTCGATCCCTCTGTGAAGGTAACCGATATCAGGATAGGCCTTAACTACCTGCTCACCGTCAAGTTCAAGTATCAGTCTCAACTGTCCGTGTGCAGAGGGGTGCTGAGGGCCGAAGTTGATCACCATGGTGTTGTCATCGCGCTCAAAATTGAGGTTTTCAAAAAATGGGGTTAATTTGTTGGGTTGTTGGCTCATTTTCCCTCCTACTTTCTTTTATCAAGCTGTTTTGTGCCAGCATTGTAGTTCACAAGGGTCGTTTTGCTGTACTCGATTGCGTGTGCTTTTTCACCCTCGCTGATATCCGCGCCAAAAGGTACTTCATATCCTACGCGTGAGAAGCGTTTTGTATCGTATCTCTCTATTTTTGCCGGATCTCTGTTTTCTGGTCCGATGATCTCCCTGTACTCTTTACCGAAGATCTTGTCTACCTCATACCATGATGCAAACTCATCACCCTGCAGTGGATAGGTCTTGAGTAGTGGATGCCCTTCCCAGTCATCAGGCATAATGATACGCTTGAGGAACGGATGGTTGTTCACTTGGATACCGAACATATCGTATATCTCACGTTCTGCAAAGTTCGCCGACTTAAAAAGAGGCACGATACTCTCGATCGCCTCGCCCTTTTTGATACGACAGACGACTCTTACTCTTTTGGCTTCAGTAAGGTTGAGTAGCTGATAAAAAAGCTCAAACTCGCCATCTTGAGCCAGATAATCCACAGCAGACTGCTCAGAACACTGTTTATAGCCACACTCGTCTCTTAGGGTCTTGATCACCGCAAGGTTCTTTGATGCATCGATATGGACGACCAACTGTCCCACTTCGATATAGGACTCTTTCACTTGGCTGCCAAGCGCATTCACCACTGCTTCAAAGTGCGAACCCGCTTCTACCTCTTCTCTTGGTACACGCGGTGCCACCCAAAATCTGTCCGTATAGTACGCTTTTTTCTGTACATTGTCTTTTGGCGTATACTTTCTCATTACACTAACCTCAAGTTCTGTTTTGTATTCTTATTCATATTGGCTGATTCTCTTCTGATCTTTTTTTGAAGCATCATAAGTGCATACTGCAGTGTCTCAGGACGTGGCGCACAGCCTGGAAGATAGATATCCACCGGCACGATACGATCTACACCTTGTACTGTTGCATAGGTATTGAACATCCCCCCTGTGTTTGCACAGGACCCCATGGAGATGACCCATTTTGGTTCAGTCATCTGATCATAAAGCCTTCTGGCAAACTCAGCATGTTTTTTAGAAAGGGTCCCTGCAAGGATCATCACGTCAGATTGTCTCGGTGANGCNCTAAAGATCGTTCCAAAACGGTCAAAGTCATATCTAGCACCACCCGCGGCCATCATCTCGATCGCACAACAGGCCAAACCATAGGTCAGCGGCCAAAGCGAGTTTGAACGNCCCCAGTTTACNAAATGATCTACCGTAGTCAACGCTATCGGCAAGCCCGCTGTTGAGGCATAATTTACTTGATGCTGTGCCATTCAAGTGCTCCTTTCTTCCATGCATAAATAAATCCGATTGCAAGCAAAAGGATAAATAGAATCATCTCAGCAAATCCAAACCACCCCAGCAGCTTAAAGTCAATCGCCCATGGGAACATAAAGACAATCTCTACATCAAACAGAATAAACAGCAGGGCTATCAGATAGAACTGTGCCGAGATCGTGTTTGGCTGCTTGGTTACCTCCGGTCCACATTCGTAGATCGTCAGTTTAAGCTTTTGGGTGTCGAGCCTTGCAAGTTTTCTACTTACAAAACGCGCTGCAAAAAGAGTCGCCGGAAAAGCAACCGCAGTCAGTGCAAACAGAAGAAAAACACCAAAATACGGGTGCTCTGTAATTACGTGAGTCATGATTCATTCCTTACTTTAATTATCTCTCCCTCATTGCAGGGTAGAGAATTCTCAGAATATGGGGTAATATAGCGAAAAGTTAATTAAAGTCATTGGGTAGTGTTGTATAGAAAATGCATGAATGTTGTGCTGTAACCAAGTGAAACAAAAATATTGCACAAATAAAACCTATCACGAAAGCTTTTGTTGCGTAATATAGAGAATGGGTGAGAAGATAACAAAAAATGCTCAACCCAATGAAAAAGCATAAAAAGCTTACCGATATGCTCTATTGGGCCGCACTGGCCGGTCTCATCTTCTGGTTCGCCTACTCCAAAGGGTGGATACTTGCCAACCTTATCTCTGTCGATGCCCAAACAGCCGTTGCAACGAGAGAGTGATGACCATGTCACACTCCTGGATGCAAGAACCCTTTCTGAGTACAAAGTGGGGCATCATAAGGCGCAACACTGATCCCGATACAGTAGCCTGAGAGCTAGATCGATACGCTAGCAGAGAGAAAACATGCAAAGATCCTTGTCTACTGCCAAAGCAGCAACCGGAGCGTCGCCGCTGTACGTACCCAGCAGAAGTAGCGATCTGCCCTGGTCCTTGTCAAAGAGGGATTTAGGTACTGCAAAGTGCCGGAGCGCAGATCATCTAGTAGTTTTACTGCTTAGATTTTGAATCCCATGCTCTTGCTGCCATCAAAGCTGCTACCGAGCTCTTTTTCGATCTCTTCGAGGAAGTCTTGGCTGCTGAAGATACTCTCCTCCCTGACGGCGACTTTGTAGGCAGTGTTTTTGATGATCAGGTTGATCTGTCCGCCTGTCAATTCATAATTTGCCAGATTTTGCACATCGAAATCCTCTGTATAGTCCGCATTCTCGGGGAGCATGAACTGCCAGAGCCTCAGACGCTGTCTTTTACCCGGTTTTTTAAACTCGATCTTATAGTTGAAGCGCCGGGAGAAGGCTTTGTCGATAGAGCCTAGCAGGTTTGTCGTGGCGATCAGTATCCCCTCGAAACGCTCGATCTGCTCTAGAAAGATATTCTGCATCTGGTTGTGCATCTTCTCTGCGCTGCTGCGCGAACCCTCTGTCCTGCTGCTTAAAAACTGGTCGGCTTCATTGAGCAGAAGGATCGGCTCCACTTTCGCTTTGTGGCTCAACTCCTTGAACTCGTCAAAGATACGCCGTACATTTTTTTCGCTCTCTCCCACATACATCGAGAGGATCTTCGAACAGTCAAAAGAGAGNATCGGGCGNTTGAGTGTCTTTGCTAGGCTCATTGCCGTCATCGTTTTGCCCGTTCCTGCACTACCATAAAAGATGATGCGTGCATCGATCCCCTTGCGCTTGTCCTTGATCCCCCACTCTTTGAGTTTTCTGAATACCTCTTTATCCACCTGTTTGATNAGAGTCTCTAGTGTCTCCCTGGTTTTAGGGTGCAGTACCACATCATCCAGCGTCGTGGTCGGCTTAAGATACTCAAAAAGCTCCTGCTCCTGCACCAGTGCATCAAGCTTGAGTTTTGTCACTTTCTTCTTCTTGCTTGGATGGATGATACNCTGCATCACCTCCTCTTGCAGATAGAATGAACGGCTGACACCGCCGAACATATTGAGAATCTCTTCATAGTCGATGATCTCTTCAGTGATGAGTTTTGCACCGTCCTCAAGTAAAGAACGGTTTTTGATCTTCTCGTACTCATCGAAGCTGATCAGCTCAATGAGCGTATTCATATCCCTAAACTGCCCTTCACCGCCGCTGTACTCCTCCTTGAGCAGAGCAAGGAAGATACGCTGCTCTTTTTCATCCAGATCCTTCTCTTTGAAAAACTCCTCCACGACAATCGGTGTCTCTGTGAGTTTCACCCGCTCCTGGATACGGGTCGTAAGCAGGTTCAGTTTGTTTTTGAGCCGTCCGATACTGAGCGAGTTATCCGCAAACCCCTGTTTGTAGGTAGCGATCTTATGCAGCAGGGTGATCATATCGAACTGGTCTTGCAGATACTCCAGGTGGTCTGTATAGGGCTTGATATCGGGCAGATAGATCTCCAGTGAACCCTCCTCGAGGAGTTTCAGTAGCGAGATACTCGGCGTGACCGAGGTGTTCAACAGCTCCAGCGTTGATGCGTCGTGCGCTTTGACCTGGCCGAAACTCGCCTGTATGATCCATCCTAGATCAAGCAGATTTTTTACCAGTTTGAGTTCCCTAAGATAGGCATACTCCTCTCCAGAGAAGTTCTCTTGTAGCATCTCGATAACTGGAACCTCCTCAAGACCCTTCACATATCTCTGACAGATATACTGGATCAGCTTCGCCTCTTTTGCGGTACATTTTAGATGTTCAAATACTGAGGATGCCGCCACATCCTCAGCTTCTATAAACTCTCTTAGATATTTCAATAAAATTCCTCATGTTAGACGATGGTTATAGCATAAGAGTATAGCAGATATTTTCATTTTTTCGTTAAGGATACGCTTAAGAGAAAACAAAGGCACTCCCCTTATAAGTTCCCCATTTTAATACACCTTTACTCTATGAGGCTGCGCGCTTCATACTTCATCCTTACTCGTTCAACCCAAATTATGCAATAGAGATTTCTAAAAATCGTTTATGCTTGCGCCTAAGGGATGTTTAGTAAAAATTTAAAGCCACCTTGTTGGTGGGTTAAATTTTTAATGAATGTGCCTTGGGTGCAATGATGAATGAGTTTTTTAATTTT
>Ga0052836_100084_pt1 | contig 12792 bp, 13 predicted proteins | sample BlaSprwater61714_FD_53173 | JGI IMG/M metagenome (GOLD analysis project Ga0052836, IMG submission 53173) | Freshwater microbial communities from Blank Spring, California, USA - Blank Spring water - 6/17/14 | ecosystem: Environmental > Aquatic > Thermal springs > Unclassified | place: USA... | reverse complement strand
GGGTGTTTGGAAGTTATGCCAAGGTGAAAAAAGAGAGAGCAAAGGGGAAATTTATCTTCCGTTCTTGATGCTATATATTCTGTAATAGCCCAACGCTTGAACACCATGCCGATATAGGTATCGATCACACGCTCCACTATCAAAAAAAAGGGGGGGGTGAGATCGGTTCTGTTCGGGAGTATAACCGATACCATGTTATACTTGAAAAATTCAATAGGTAAAAACATTAGGAGTTGAGAGATGAAACAGTACCTACTCTTTGCCATCTTGTCCGGATATCTTCTGACAGGATGCAGCATCGCGACAAAAGATCCAGCGCCGCAACAGCCACTCTATAAAGTCGCTGAGTCCCAAAAAACCCAAATTTACCAAACGACCATGGGCAAACTAGCACTTAGTACCAAAGAGGATCCAAGATACCAAAGAATCGCACTGGAAACAGCAGAAAATAAAACATGGTTCAAAGCATGGACCTACAGGCTTTGGAACAGGGAGATCACCAAAGGGGAGTTCATCGCAGAAGGACTCAAGCAATATCCCGAACGTCAATATGAATTTGAATTTATCGCTGAGGGTCTAAATCTTCAGCAGTAGCCTCATCGGCATAGGCAATAGGGTCTTTNATCCCCGCCTGCGCAAATCCCCGCAACCTTAACCTACAGCTATCACATACCCCGCATGCTACCTCTTCGTTTTGGTAGCAGCTCCATGTAAATTCTAATGGTACATTGCGTTTAAGCGCCTCTGCGACGATCTGGGCCTTGCGCATTGCCACCAGCGGCATCCTGATCTGAAGAGTGGTTTCATCTTTTGTGCCCAAATTGATCGCACGTTCCATCTGTGTGATATAGCTTTCACGACAATCAGGATACCCTGAGCTATCTGCTTCGACCACACCAATAAAGAGTGCCTCGGCAGCATGTTTTTCCGCAACCGCTGCAGCAATGGAGAGAAAAATACCGTTCCTGAACGGGACATAGGTCACAGGTACTCCCTCTTCCAGCCCTCCTGTGGGTACCTCTATACGCTTATCAGTAAGCGCCGAAGCACCGATGCGTTCAAAAAAATCCAGATCAAGCTCGTAAGACTCCACTGCCTCCAGAATCTCTGCGATCTTTCGGAAAGACTCCAGTTCCTTTTTCTGGGTACGTTGTCCGTAGTTAAAGTGCAATGCGATGATCTCATACCCTTCGTCTTTGGCGATCTTTGCACTCAGTGCACTGTCCATGCCGCCGGAGATAATACATACTGCTATAGGGGTTGTCCTCATCTCTTTCCTTCTGGCCAAACATACGAGTATTTTACCAATATTTGGGTAAACTTCGGGCATGATAGACCTAGATAATCAAACTCAACTCGATGTCGATATAGAGGCGCTGGAGAAGATCGCTACACTGCTTACCGATGCCCCCATCGAACTCATCATTACAGACAATGAAATGATCCAGGAACTCAATGCTCGCTACAGAGAAAAAGACAGNCCAACAGATGTCCTAAGTTTTCCTCTTAAGCAGGCGATACCAGGTATGCCATTGGGGTCGATCGTGATCTCTGAAGCTTTTGTCAAAGAGAAGGCAGAGGAGTTTGGTCATACACTAGATGATGAGCTTACACTGCTCTTTATCCACGGTTTACTTCATCTCTTGGGCTATGACCATGAGGTCGATAATGGTCAGATGCGCGTAAAAGAAGAGGAGCTCATCGAGCAGTTTCATCTGCCCAAAAGTTTGATCGTAAGAACGACACAATAAAGGAGAGGTAGCGTGGAATTTTTGATATTTATTATCGCTATGGGTGCACTGATATGGGGTGCTGACAAGATCGTGCAAGAGAGCGAAAAGATCGCGATCCGCCTCAATATCTCTGAATTTATGATCGGGGCAACACTGGTTGCCTTAGGTACAAGCCTTCCTGAGATGGCAGCCAGTATGGCAGCCAGTGCCAACCACCATCCCGAAATTGCCATCTCCAATGTCATCGGTAGCAATATCATCAATATCACCCTTGTTTTAGGGATCATCTTCTTGATCGTCAAGGAGCTCAACCCCGACCGTGACTTCTTTGCCAAAGACAGTATCTGGGCCCTGCTGCCTATCATGATCTTCCTGCTTATGTCCATGGACGGTGTCATCTCACGTTTTGATGCAGCTCTGCTTCTACTTCTCATGGTCTCTTATGTGATGTTTCTCCTCAAAGACGCCAAAGGCATCGGAAGTGAAGAGGTAGGTGAACTAGTAAAAGAAAAGTTCAGATGGCGCTCTACAACTGCATGGCTGATAGCGGGTTTTGTACTTGTTGTCATAGGCGCGCACTTTGCCATAGACAGCGCTTCAAGTATCGCAGAAGGGTTTGGTGTGAGCGAATGGGTGATTGGGATCGTGATGATTGCGTTTGGTACGTCTCTTCCTGAACTTGTTGTTTCTGTCTCTGCAGCAATGAAAAACAAAGTGGAGATGGCGATCGGTAACATTATCGGATCCAATCTTGCCAATACCAGCATAGTACTCGGTGCAGCAGCAATGGTTCGACCTATGGATTTTGCGATGGGCAACTATCTCTTTGATATCTCGACGATGGTGGTAGCCACACTGATGCTAGTCTTTATCGCAGCCAACAGGCTCTACAGTAAACCTGCGGGTATCAGCCTCGTGATCGTTCTGGGACTCTTTCTCAACAATACTCTCCAAAGCATCACCTGATACTTCTGCTTGTTTAGCCTTTAAAAAGCCAAAATAGCTCACTATTCTCTTTGTTAATGGTTGGTTAAATATTATCTGGTATCATTTTCATAGAGTTTGAGCTTAAGGTTATTTCCTCCCCATTTTTCCCCTTTTTATAGCCTTGGCTCAGACTCAAACATCTTACAACTTTTATTCTGCCAAGCAAAACTTTTACACCAGATCACACACTATCACACCAATTGATTGCGTTTATCTCTTCAGTATACTGACGACATTGTGATATTCATCATTAAAGCGACATCTGCCGTAGAGAAAAGTAGATCTCCTTTCCCCCGAGTCAAGGGGGTTTTGGGAGACTTATACCTACTCTCATTTGACTTAACTGTTTATCAAAGAAGGTAGGATAAGCTCATTGACACGGCTGCTAGCAAGTTCATTTTCGATCACAATCTTGTCGATGCCAAGCTGCCTGATCGCCTCTTTTTCTGCACTCGAATGGATTTTGACAATGATCTTATGTGTATCTACATACCGTTTCAGTATCTCGCAGACACGGTAAAGCTTTTTGGGATTATCGATAGCGACGATGATATTTTTGGCATGGGCAATGTTGATGCTTTTGAGTATCGCTTTGCTTGTGGCATTTCCAAATACGATCGGTTCCTTATCTGTTATGGCATGCTGATAGGTCTCGATATTGTTATCTACCGCAACATAGATCTGACCGTTATCCCGCAAGGACTTAGCGATATTCCGTCCAAACTCCCCAAAACCCAAAATCACAGTATGGTCTTTGACGCTCACAGACTCCACAGAAAACTCTCCCTCCTGATCTTTTTGCAAGATAAAATCGGTCATCCAAGAGAGATTTTTCAAAATGATCGGCGTAAGAATCATCGACAACACGATCGTCACTATCATCACCTGTCCGTAGGGCGGTTCTATCAGTCCATTGGAGCGGGCTAGTTCCAGCAGGGCCAGAGAGAACTCCCCTACCTGTACTAGGCTCAATGCTGTTTTGATGCTCACCCTTTTGCTTTCACTCAAAGCGGTCACCGCAAAGACGATAAGAAACTTCAATACCATAATGGCTGCCAAGAGCATCAGTACGATATGAATGTATTGGAAAATGATATCAAACTGTATTTGCATTCCCACAGTGACAAAAAAGACCCCAAGCAGCAAATCTCTAAAGGGGATCAGGTCAGCTTCAGCCTGATGCTTGTATTTGGTCTCGGCGATCAGTGTCCCAGCGATAAATGCACCAAGTGAATAGGAAAATCCTAAAGCATGCGCAAAATAGGAGGCGCCTATCGCAAGAAAAAGTATCGTTCCCACAAAAAGCTCATCGGAGTTTGTCTTAATGATCTGATCAAAAAAGGGTTCAAGAAGATATTTCCCAATCAGCCACAACAACGCAAGCAAGACACAGCACTAAAGAGCATACGGATTATAAGAGAGCTGATATCGCTGTCGTTGTTGCTCAAAAAGCCTATCACAAGAAGGATAGGGATCACCGCAATATCCTGCATGATCAATATCCCCAGACTTCTCTGTCCATACCGCTTGTTGATCTCTCCTGTTTCATTGAAGGTTTTCAACACAATGGCGGTAGAGGAGAGTGCAATGGCAAGAGAGATAATGAAAGCGACCTGCTGATCGACCCCAAACAGATAATACCCCAGCAGATAGACAGTCAGTGCGGTCAGGACTATCTGCAGACTTCCGGCGAGAAATACCTCATTTTTCATCTTTTTGAGATGACTGATAGAAAACTCCAATCCTATCGTAAACATCAAAAAAACCACTCCAAACTCTGCAACCTCTTGCAGGTCATGATTGTTTACCGCACTATGAATACCAAATGCATAGGCAAGCACTGTACCGGTGATAATATAGCCTATGATCGTGGGTAGATGAAACCTCTTTAAAATGATATTGAACACCAGGGAGGTAAATAGCGCAAAGACGATAAACGTAAGCATACCTGCACTTCCTTTTCTTAGATAAAATCACACTATTAAAAGACTTGAAAGCGGCAAAGCCTTGTTTCTTCTGATAGTGTAGGCGTATTATACTCAGATTGGTTTGACTTTCTCTGTCCCATTGAGGACAAGTATCCCCTCCGCTGTAAGGTGACGGTACATCTCTCCCAAAGAGGCATTTTGCTTCAACAAGCTCCACATCATCCCTCCCCAGTTTATTGAACCACTTGATAACTCTAGACATCATCTATCCTTTCAGCTTTTAACTATTGTACTAAGAAAAAAATAAAAACAACTCTTCTTTGACATCCACGCTTAAATTGGGCTAAAATAGGCAAAGAAGAAAAAGGAGTTCTCATGGCACAGGTACGATCTTTTGGAGCAGCAGAAACAGTCACGGGATCTTGCCACCTTCTGGAGTTGCAAAACGGTATCACGCTTCTGGTCGATTGCGGTATGTTCCAGGGACTAGTGGAGGATCACAACCAGAAGCCTTTCGGTTTTGATCCGGGTGATGTGGATTTCCTCCTGATCACCCATGGCCATCTTGACCATGTCGGGCGCCTTCCTAAGCTTGTCAAAGAGGGCTTTCACGGCACGATCGTCACGCACAATGCTACAATGGATCTGGCTGAAGTGGTACTGATGGATAGTGCAAAGATCCAGGAAGAAAGCTATAAAACCGCTTATAAAAAAGCCCAACGTATCGGAGAAGAACAAAGCGTCCCTAAGCCGCTTTACGAAAAAGATGATGTGCGCCTGATCTATCAACTACCTGTTATGGAGGCGGAATATGATGAAACGCTCTCTTTGGGTCATGAAATAAAAGTGACCTTCAAAAATGCTGGGCACATCCTCGGCTCCGCGATCATACAGATCACATTCGAGGAGGAAGGGGAACAGAAGTGCATTGTCTTCAGCGGTGACCTGGGAAATGACAACGACCTAGTGATGCCCGCACCCGATACCCTAGAAGAGGCCGATGCACTCTTTATCGAATCGACTTATGGCGACAGGAACCACAAAGGCGCAAAAGAGAGTGATGCGGAGCTTGAAGCGGTCATCAAAGAGACGATCAACAATGAAGGAAATGTTCTTATCCCCTCTTTTGCGATCGAACGCACGCAGGAGATCCTCTGTATACTCAAACGGATGTATGACCGGGGCGATCTTCCCGTATGCCAGATCTACCTCGACTCACCGATGGCGATACGCACTACGGAGATATACAAAAACTACCATGAAGCGCTCACCGAGTATTGCAATAAGTTCCTGGAGCGTGACGGCACGATCTTCGGTTTTCCTTATCTGAACTATACCCTACATGTACAGGAATCTATGAAGATCAATGAGGAGGAGTCGCGATGTATCATCATCGCCGGTGCAGGCATGTGCAACGGCGGACGCATCCTTCAGCACTTCAAGCACCGCCTCTGGAATCCAAAGAATGCCCTGGTCTTTGTAGGGTACCAAGTCAAGGGTACGCTAGGACGCCAGATCGTGGATGGAAAGAAGAAGATCAAGGTCTACAATGAAGATATCATCGTCAAAGCAAAAGTCCACACGATCAACGGGTTTTCCGCCCATGCCGACCAGAATGACCTGATCAGATGGATGCAGAGCTTCAAACGTCTGGGGCAGATATTTTTGGTACACGGAGAAAGAGACAAACAAGAGATTTTCCAAAAAGCGATCAAGGAGCGTATGAATAAACCGTCCCATATCGTAAGAAATGCCGAAACGATAGAACTGTAAGAAAAGATATGCGGTACCATACACTCACTTCCATTTCGATGGAGATGTCCAAACGTACTCTCATTGTGTGCCTAGGCTGTTACTTGTGGTGGAGATGGATAAAGGGGTACAATGACATAAAGGTCGTATACAAAGGGGTAGAGATGAACATCACACGGTGCAAAGTGACAAAGCCCCCTACGCTCTATCATGCTTCCAAACACTATCGCTTCGGATGTCTGCAACGATATTACCCTGGCAAGAAAAGCGCACATCTTTTTTACCCTCACAGGGGATACTATACCCAGGAGGCACTACAAAGGATACTTGAAACCTCGCTGAAAAACATGCGGCCGTTCCTTGCAGGAAAAATACCGCAGAACGACCTCAAACTCACATGCAAAAAGGAGTGCTGATGCGACGCTCAAAAGCCCATCAATCCAGTGAAAGATTTTTATACCACAATGAAGCCAGAGGGATCAGGTTGCAGCTTGACTACCTCAAGGCAGAAGTAAAGATGCGTGAGCATCGTATCAAGCATACCATTGTTGTCTTCGGCAGTGCACGTACCCTGGAGCCAGAGCAGGCGATCTTGGCACATGCAGAGGCCAAAAAGAACCTGGAACACAACCCTGATTCGCCCCAACTTCAAGCAGCATTAAAAAAAGCCAAAAAGATGCTTAACAAAAGCATCTACTACGAGGAGGCACGGGCATTTGGAAGATTGGTAGGATCAAGCGGTAAAGGGCCGCATGACCCCCGTGTCACACTCATGACCGGTGCTGGCCCGGGCATCATGGAAGCAGCCAACCGTGGAGCACAAGAGGTAGGAGCGATCTCCATAGGACTCAATATNGAACTTCCCTATGAACAGAACCCCAATCCTTATAGTACGCCTGATCTCAATTTCGTCTTTCACTACTTTGCGATTCGTAAATTACATTTTATGCTACGAACCAAAGCGCTGGTGGTCTTTCCTGGGGGTTTTGGAACACTCGATGAACTCTTTGAGGTCTTAACGTTGATCCAGACAGGAAAAAGCGAACCGATGCCTGTCATTCTCGTCAACAGAGAGTACTGGGATAGCCTTATCAATTTTGAGACCCTAAGAGAGGAGGAGATGATCTTGGAAGATGATCTTAGACTCATCCTCTATGCAGAAACCGCGCAGGAGGCGTGGGACAGCATCATCCAGTGGTACAGCCAGAGAGGCAGCCCACTCTTCTAGCCTGCTGCGCTAGTACCCAAATATCTACCTGAAAGTGCATTTGCTCGTCCCATACGCTTCAAGATCGTGCATCAAGATATCATTTGAAACAATATCCAAACGACTATGCTATAATTTCATCAATTTTAATGAAGGGTTAACTTCGTGGACGTATCAGCACACTCAACGCAGAAATTCATTCTCAAACTCTTTCCTGAGATCATGGTCAAAGGCGATGCTACAAAAAAACAGATGGTCAACCAGCTCTACAACAACCTCCAGGGACTGCTCAGGCCTCTTAGCGAAACGATGCATATCAAGAAGTTCAACGACAAGATCGAAGTGGTCACCCCTGTCGTACGGGCAGAACAGGTCAGACAGATACTTCTAGATACCCCGGGTATCGACCAGATACTCGAGGCGATGCAGTTTGATGCGATGCTTAGCCTAGAGCAGATCAAGGCCAAAGTCTGCGAAGTGGTTGCCGATGCGCTCAAGGGAAAAAGCTTTGTGGTACGCGCGAAACGTACGGGGACACATGTGTTCAATTCATTCGAGATGGAACGTGCGATCGGAGGTTATATCCTAGCACACTCGCGNGCCAGTCGTGTCGATCTTCACCACCCAGAGGTCACCGTTCGTGTCGAACTGATCAACAACCAGCTCAATGTCATCACCGACAAGCATCAGGGACTCGGCGGCTTTCCTATCGGTACACANAGAAGTATCCTCTCTTTAGTGTCTGGAGGATTTGACTCTACGGTTGCCAGCTATCTGACGATGAAACGCGGGATCAAAACCCACTTTATCTTCTTTAACCTCGGGGGTGCTGCCCATGAGATCGGGGTAAAACAGGTTGCTTTCTATCTCTGGAACAAGTTTGGTGCCTCGCACCGCGTAAAATTCGTCTCCGTCCCTTTTGATGCAGTGGTANAGGAGATCTTCCGTTCTACAGCTGAAACCTATATGGGAGTCACGCTCAAGCGCCTGATGCTGATGGCCGCAGAGAAGATCGCCGATGCGATGGAGATCGATGCACTGCTCACAGGCGAAAGTGTCGCACAAGTGAGTAGCCAAACCCTGCGCAACCTTGCACTCATAGACCAGGTCACGAACAAACTCGTACTCCGTCCGCTTGCCACGATGAACAAACAAGAGATCATCGATATCGCNACCAAGATAGGCACACGCTACTTTGCCGAGCATATGCCCGAGTACTGCGGGGTCATTTCCAAACATCCGATCACCCACGGTTCCTACAAGCGTATGGAAAAAGAGGCAAAACGTTTTGATTATACTGTACTTGAGAGGGCCATAGAGGAGGCAAAAACGATATGGGTGGACGAGATCATCGATGATGTGACACAGAGTGCTCCCGTAGAGATCGTTACCAAACCAGATCCCAAAAAAAATGTCATCATCGATATCCGTGCAGATAAAGAGTGTATCTCTGCACCGTGCAAGACAATCAAAATACCCTTTCACAAGCTCAAAACCGAATTCAAAAAACTGCCAAAAGACAAAGCGTACCTGCTCTACTGCGAAAAAGGCGTCATGAGCCAGCTTCATGCTCAGTACCTTAGNGACATAGACAAAGAGGAGAATGTGAAGGTCTACCGCCCTAGCTGAGTTTTGACCTTATCTTAGGCTGACATCGGTTTTTAGACGTAGTAGCCTTAGGGATAGGTACAGCGGTGTCTCCTCAACACTCCAACTCCTCCCAGATCTCCATGACTTCTGCGATCGTATCGATATCCAAAGAGTATGCCAGTGCCAGCATCGCCTCCACTATCGCCACACCCATCTTCTCCTGCGGGATATTCTGGTTTTCCATCCTCTTTCACCTTGTTTGATATGTCGAGGGGATTGCGTGACTGGCCTAAGGCGTTTCAGATCAAGACCTCTTACTTGCCTGTTCGTAAAAACGCTCGCTGATCTAGGGGAGATTTTTTACACGCAGGAGTTCTAGTGTTGTTTCGTTGATATGTTTCTAGTTCGGGATATCCTGATAGGTTGTATAGAATACTACGATACCTACATCATTGATAGCATCGCAATCTAACAACGTATCATCATTTATTTTTGGGCACCTCCAAAAACTCTCGTTACCTTCAGAGGGAGTCAAAAAAGAGGAGATGGTGTAAAACCTTTTTTGAGGCGTAGCCGTAGCTACGATGATAAAACGTTTGATGCCATATCGCTTTTTTGAACCCTCCCGCAGGGCGATAGAGTTTTTAGAGGTGCCCTTTTACATATTCAAACAGACACTCCCTATCTTTTTCTGAAAAAACATGCTATAATTTCGAACTTTTATGCAAGAGTGTACTGAACTCTACTGACGAGATAACATCCTATCTCCTTATCCTCGCTACTTACGCGACACAGTTTGGTATCAACTGCAAAAAACAGGTTTTTACACCTCTTGATACTATTACAGATATATACCAAGATACAGCAATCACCGACAATTTAATACAAAGTGACACAATGACATTTACAGATTTTAACCTCAAAGAGAGTATCCAACACGCTGTGGCAGAAGCTGGTTTTACAGAGCCAAGTCCCATTCAAAAAGAAGCGATCCCTTTAGTCCTTGAAGGACATGACATGATCGCTCAGGCACAGACAGGTACAGGGAAAACCGCTGCCTTCGGTCTGCCGATCATGAGTATGATGGAAGCCAATGGAAGCATCGAAGGATTGGTGATCGTTCCTACCCGTGAACTTGCCATGCAGGTAAGTGATGAACTGTACCGTTTTGGACAAAAAGCAGGACTCAAGACAGCGACTGTTTACGGCGGTACAGCGTATGGCAAACAGATAGACCGTATCAACCAGGCCTCTATCGTGGTGGCAACCCCAGGACGTCTACAGGACCTTCTGCAGAGCGGAAAGATCAAGATCAACCCGCAGTTTGTTGTACTTGATGAGGCCGATGAGATGCTTGATATGGGATTTTTGGATGAGATCAAGAACATCTTCAAATTCTTGCCAAAAGAGCGTCAGACACTGATGTTCTCCGCAACTATGCCAAAGGCGATCCGTAAACTGGCCGAAGAGATTCTCAACCATCCAAAAACTGTCTCTATCACCAAGTCAGAGACGACCAATACCAAGATCAATCAGCAGTACTATGTGGTACTAGAACACGAGAGAGATGATGCCCTGGTAAGATTGATAGACTTCAAAAACCCTACGAAATGTATCATCTTCTGCCGTATGAAAAAAGAGGTCGACAGACTTGTAGCGCACTTGACGGCACAAGGCTTCAAGGTAAGCGGCCTTCATGGTGACATGGAGCAAAAGCAGAGGGAAGTAACGATCAGGGCGTTCAAACAAGGCGGGATCGATATCTTCGTAGCAACGGATGTTGCTGCACGTGGTCTAGATGTTCAAGATGTAACCCATGTCTTCAACTACCATATCCCGTTTGACTCCGAGTCTTACGTACACCGTATTGGACGTACAGGACGCGGTGGCAAATCCGGCGAAGCGATCACACTGGTAAGCCCGAACGAACTGCGCACCATCAAACGTATCGAAAAAGATGTCGGTACGCAGATGAGTACCGAGATCATCCCTACTCGTATCGAAGTACAAGATGCCAAAGCGAACGAACTGATCGCGAAGATCGCGGACACTAGAGTGACTGAGAGTGCGATCAACCTGGTCAAGACGCTGCAGCACGACCTTGATATCGTAACGATCGCACACCTTCTTGCATCGATGATTCAGAAGGAAAATGAAGTAAAAGGTAAAGACAAGATCGGTCTAGATCATACAGAGATCGCCAAAGCGCTTGAGCAATCAAAAGAAGAAAGAGGCAGCAAAAACAGAGGCAGAGGTCGTTCGCCAAGAAGACATAACGACCGTAACCGCAATGACAGAGGCGGTGACAGACGCTCAAAAACCCGTCAGCACAGTAGAGGCGGACGTGACAGCCGCAACGCTGGACGCGGAAGCAACAGAGGGTAAACACCCTCCCTCCCCTCCTTTTTAATCATCCTCGGGCTACGACCTGGGGATCTATTGGCAATGCGGTATCCCCACATCCCAATTCCCAAAAACTGAAATACCAATGACGTTTACCCTGAGCCTGTCGAAGGGCTGCATAAGTTCAAAAACATCGGGCACGTTATGAAGAAATAAGGTATGCGCATAGATGATCTATTTCCCTCGTACCAAGCTCCAGCACCGTTTTACGCTACCTAAAACTCCTGATTATCCTTTTCCATAGCATTGCCATTTCATTGACCCATTAAGTCATTGGGAGTATAATACCTCCATGAAAAACCTCAAAAATGCCCTACTGCTCAAACACCTTTATCAGTTGAAAGATCTGGGTTGCCGCTATACCGACCTGACTGTTTTCAAGGAAGACCCCTATGACCTTGTGTTGCCAAACACCATGGAAGCACTTAAAAAGCAGGCACTCAACTGCCACCTCTGCGAACTGAGCAAAAGCAGAACAAAAGTCGTATTTGGTGCAGGCAATGAGAGTGCGGATATTCTCTTTGTTGGGGAAGGACCAGGGGCGAGTGAGGATATACAGGGCACACCGTTCGTTGGCAAATCCGGCGAACTTCTCACCAAGATGATCGAAAATGTGCTGAACATCCCCAGATCAGAGGTTTATATCGCCAATATCGTCAAGTGCCGTCCACCTGCAAATCGTGCCCCCACTGCTACAGAGGCACATACCTGCAGGCCTTACCTCTTCAAGCAGATCGAACTGATCAAGCCCAAACTGATTGTAACACTGGGTTCTACAGCCTATCATTATCTGACCGATGACACCACGCCTATCAGCCAGATCAGAGGCGTGATCAAGCAGCAACCAGACTACATCATCATCCCTACATTCCACCCTAGCTACCTGCTGAGAAACCCCAGTGCGAAAAAAGCGGTATTTGAAGACCTGAAGAAGGTCAAAAGCCTGATGTAAAGGGCGCAAAGCAGTATGATTTGACACGCTAGTTGTTGAAGTGACCTGATCAAAATACCTCACTCTTATCACTCTAAGGACACTTTAATGCCATTTTATACTAAAGAAAAAGAGAGGATCTCTGTTCTTTCATCACCTGTGCACTCTACCTGATAGGCGGCATCACGCTGATCATACGTTCATTGACCGTGTTCATCTACCTAACACAAAGGAGGTCCTACTGATCACGCAGGACAAACA
>Ga0052836_100076_pt1 | contig 14510 bp, 10 predicted proteins | sample BlaSprwater61714_FD_53173 | JGI IMG/M metagenome (GOLD analysis project Ga0052836, IMG submission 53173) | Freshwater microbial communities from Blank Spring, California, USA - Blank Spring water - 6/17/14 | ecosystem: Environmental > Aquatic > Thermal springs > Unclassified | place: USA... | reverse complement strand
TCCATCACTCTCCTTGGCAAAGATGGTATCTGCGAATATGGCTATTTGATTTGGGTGCATGCCTATTGAGTCCTTTGTAACTTTTGATCTTATTTGGGTGCACATTTTACTCTTTACTTCTTTCTTTTGAGAGGGTACCATCAATAAAAATTGCGAAACTATTGTACACTATCGAAACTTGTTATTTGTTATTTGTCAAAATAGCCATAAAAACCTTGAATATTCGCCTCTCACACTCTAAAGCACAGAGTAAAAAATGATTTTGAAATGAACTTTGAGATAAAAAGTAAAAATGGTGTTCCAACTAGAATACCATATTTTTTTAAAGCCAATAATAGCTATAATTATCGGATTTGCTACTCGTTTGGATTTGAATTAACCAGTGGCTCACTAAAAAGGATTTTTACAATGAAATCACATTTTCTACTATTTGTTCTAACATTTTTTCTTGCAAGCTGTAGTGCTATAGTAAAAGTCGATGGACACTTTCCCCACATAGAACAAAAAAACACACAAAAAGAAGCTTACAAGATAGTGCTTTTGCCGCTAGTGAATTATACTGATACACCTCATGCAGGAAGTCGTGCTTCCAATCTTATAGCTGGTGTTTTAAGAGCGTATGGGTATAGTGTTACACTCAAAGAGTCGAGTGAATTTTCACAAAAAGCTTTAAAAAAAGCACGCCAGGAGGGTGCGACATATCTTTTACACGGTGGGGTAAGCGAGTGGCGTTATAAAACTGGCATTGATGGGGAGGCAGCGGTTAGCTTGATGTTAACACTTGTCGATACTCAAAGTGGTAGCGTGGTTTGGAGTGCTACAGCATCTGATACAAGCTGGAATAATAGCTCATTGGGAACAGTTGCACAAAAATTGATTGAAAAGATGATAGTAGATTAACGCCTACTATGAAAAATATTTTTCAAAGAAAAAGCGAGCTGAGTAAAGTAGAGATTTTTATAGAAAAACTTCGTCAATTTGCTTATTTTGAAACTATCCTTATCACTTGCTCCTACCTTTTTCTTGGCTATATGATTGATCCTGATGATATATGCATCACTCAAGGTAGTTTCTCTTATATGCTTGTGCTTTTGGCGGTGATAACCCTCTTTCACGGTTTTGAAAAAGGGATGGTTGCTATAGCCATTTTAGCTTTTGGGATGTATTGGGGCTATGAAGAGTTCTTGTATGTTGACTTTCTCATCACATTGATGATGACCCTTATCTTTAGTGAATTTCATTACTACTGGAATAGACAGATTCAAGAAGCGAAAACAAAATCACACTATTACGAACTAAAGCTAGGCGAACTCTCTAAAGCATTTTATACGCTTAAAATATCTCACGATCAACTTGAAAAGAATTATGTAATCAAACCAATGAGCTTACGCAACTCTTTGCGTTTAATTCGAGAATCTAAGAGCCAAAATAAATATGAAGATTTTTTAACGCTTTTGGCGACTTCATTTCATGTCTCTGTAGCACAAATAGCATACAAAGAGGGAGAAGGAGAGGAGTTTGAGGTAGTTAAGCAAAATAAGAAGGAGTGCTCTGTAAACTTTGATGATCTTTTGATTAAAGAGGTGTTGAAAAAATCCAAGCCTATCTATATTAGTGATTATGCAAACACGAAAAGTGATTATATTGCAGTTATACCTGCATTTTATATGAATGAGATTACGGCTTTGCTTTTGATTGAGAAAATTCCTTTTATGTCTTTTAATCAAGAGAACTTAACATCTGTTGCCATTCTTTTTCAATACTTTATCAATGAGATGCGCAAAGAGATACTTCTGCATGACGAAAAAACACTTCTAATGATAGAAGATGAAGATTTTCGCTATGAGTATTGCCGCTTGTTTCACATCTATAAGCTCTACAAGATCGATTCAGTCAGTTTTGTTATAAAGACAGAAGATCTCCTTTTGTCTGAGCGACTCTATGTGACAGCACAAAATCTTTTGCGCTCTTTAGATATGGTGGTGCGTATCGAACATGAAAAATGTCATTTTTTACTTTTTCTTTTTCCGTTTGCACAGAGATCTTCCGCAGAGGGATTCTTAAAGCGTCTCTTGCGAACACTCAAAAATGTAAAACATAGCGATATAGAATCAATGGCTTTCTCTTTTGAAAAAAAAGACCTTTTAGAACAATATGTTAGCTATTGTGGTGAAAGTGACGATGGAAAATAAGCTTACCAATGTAGAGTTTTTTTTACTTGTGCATATCGTTTGTAGTATGGCGATAGGTTCTTTTGCTTCTTTCTACCTTAAAGAACGATTTCCTCAAAATAAAAATGGAATATTTCTCTTTATGAGTCTATTTCATTTTTCTCTTTTCTTTTTGGCATACCTCATCTCTCCATGGATACTTTACTACCTAAAACATGTTCGCTATAAAAAAACTGTAAGGGATATTAATTTGCTTAATCTGGATGAGTTTGAAACAAATTTTATTCAAGTGGAGCGCATCTTTGGAGAGGGATCGATGTATGAACTTTTACAAAATGATTATGTTTCAACATCTTGGAAGATTAAGGCACTTGTTTCGATGTCTGATAACTTATCGCAGAAAAATATTGCTATTATTAAGCAGGCACTCTCAAGTAGTAATGATGAAGTGCGACTTTTTAGCTTTGCTATTATAGATAGAATCGAAAAAGAGATCAATAACAAAATTCATCTCAATCTTGAGCGTTTTAAAGCTGAAGAAAATCCAAAAAAAAAGGCTACTTTTGCGAAAGAGTTAGCACTACTTTATTGGGAAATACTCTATTATGAACTATCTGAAGACTCTTTAAAAGATTTTCTTCTGCAGCAAGTGAAGAGATATATTCAAATAGCCCAAGAATATTATCGCTATGACATTAAATTAAATGCTATGTTAGGGCGTGTTTATATGTTGTCTCAAGAGTATAAAAATGCGGCAAAAGAATTTTATTATATTTACAAGATGGGTACAGAAGAGAGCGCTTTTGTTGCTCCATACTTAGCAGAGATTAATTTTAATATGGGGAACTTTCAAGCAACAAAATCTATTATGAATCATATCGATGGATTGCGCTTTAGCAATACGATGTATCCTCTCATTGAGCAGTGGAGAAAATATGAGTAAATATATAAGACAAAGCAAAAGTGTTGATGTTATGCTTTTGGCGGAGGGAACGTACCCTTACATCCGAGGAGGAGTCTCTTCGTGGATAGCACAATTGATGAAGGGTCTGCCTCATGTACGATTTGGGATATGTTTTATCGGCTCGCAAGAGAGCGAATATGGTAAGATGCACTATGAACTCCCACAAAATTTGGTTCATCTTGAAGTGCACTATATGTTTGATAACGATACACCTCCCGTAAAGAGAATCAAGGGAGAGCATAAAAGTTTTGAAGCTATTCGTGCACTGCATCACTCTTTTTTAGAGAATCAAGGGGAGTTTCCTGAGGCGATGAAAAAGATAGATTTTTATATGAAAGATGTCACTTTTGCACATTTTTTATACTCAGAGAGCTCTTGGAAATTTTTAAATGAAGTCTATTTTAAAAACTGCCCTGATATCCCTTTTATTGATTATTTTTGGACTTTGCGTAATATTCATAGACCTATTTGGGTACTTGCGAGCATTGTAGATAATTTTCCTGAGGTCAAACTCTTTCACTCCCCTTCAACAGGATATGCAGGTTTTTTAGGTGCACTAAGTTCTTATGCTAAAGGGGTACCCTATATTTTAACAGAGCATGGTATCTACACGCGTGAGAGAAAGATCGACATGCTCATTGCAGACTGGGTAAGCTTTAAAAAATCTCCACTCTTAAAACAACCAGAAGAGTTTAACTATATTAAAAATATGTGGGTGCGTTTTTTTGAAAAGATTGGGCAATTTTCTTATCAAAAAGCACAACACATTCTCTCTTTGTACCCTGGAGCGCAAAAGATTCAGATTGACTTCGGTGCCAAAAAAGAGAAAACAAGGGTGATACCAAATGGAGTAGATGTAGATGGCTTGCGTGCGACCATGATTCACAGGCAAGACCCTCCAAAGCCCATCATTACACTTATTGGACGTGTTGTCTCCATTAAAGATATCAAAACATTTATTCGTGCCATTCGTATCACTGTGAATGAGATTCCTGATGTACAAGGGTGGATTGTTGGCCCTACTGATGAGGATGAAGAGTATTTTGCTGAATGCCAGAGGATGGTTGAATCCCTTGGCTTACAAGAGAATATGAAGTTTTTAGGTTTTTGCAATATTAAGGAGATACTCCCCCAATCAGCACTCCTGACACTTACCTCTATCAGCGAAGGGATGCCTCTTGTTATACTAGAAGGGTTTGCAGCAGGTGTTCCTTGCGTTGCTACAGATGTAGGAAGTTGCCGTGATTTAATCTATGGCGGCCTTAATGAGGAAGATATTGCTTTAGGTGCGGCAGGCTCAGTGACTCATATTGCAAATCCAGCAGAACTTGCAAAAGAGTATATACGCTATTTAAGTGATTTTTCTACTTGGAAAAAAGCGCAAGAGGTTGCATTAGAGAGGGTAGAGAGATATTACCGTCAAGAGATGTTTTTACAAGAGTATAGCGATATTTACACTCAGATGATAGGAGAGCAGTAGTGGCAGGAATAGGCTTTGAGCTGCGTCAAATGTTAAAAAAAGAGAGACTTCTCTCTTTGGCAAAAGTATATGGATACTCTGCCATTTTAAGCTCTGGTCCTTGGGTTATCTCGATAGTAGCGATTCTTATTGTTGGTTTTATTAACCTCTCTGATTTAGGGAACAATTCGCAGGCTGCAAAGTTTCAGGTCGTGGTTACCTATGCTATTGCTTTAGCTTCAAGTTTAATCGTCACAGGAGTCTTACAACTCCCTTTTACGCGTTATGTTGCAGACCTTATTTTTGCAAAACGCGAAGATGAGGTTCTTCCTTCTTATTTTGGGGCTATATTTATCTCTTGGATTTTAGGACTTCCTTTTATTATCCCTTTGGTTTTCTTTGTTTTTGAGGAGCAAAATCTTTTTTTTATTTTAGAGGTGATCTCAACTTTTCTTATCTTATGCGGGGTGTGGATATCAAGCATACTCGCAGCAAGTCTTCAATACTACAAGGGAGTTGTTTGGGCGTATTTTTTCTCTTATGCACTCATTGTTCTTTTCTCCTTTTTAATTGGGAGAGATGTTGAAACACTGCTCTTTGTTTTCTTGAGCGGAAATGCTATTTTGCTTGCTATTTTAATGACGCTCATCATTAAGACCTACAACTCTTCGATCTTTATAAAACTTGATTTTTTCTTAGCGCCCAATTTTTACTGGACATTAGCTATCGCAGGATTAGCATATAATCTTGGGGCTTGGGTCGATAAATTTATCTTTTGGTACCACCCACTTACGGGCATCGAAGTGATAGGCAAGCTCCATGCCTCGATTGTGTATGATATACCCATCTTTTTGGCCTATCTCTCTATCTTGCCTTCTATGGCAATCTTTTTTTACAGGCTAGAAACAGATTTTGCCCAGAAGTATGAACTCTATTATGACGCTGTTCGCTCAGGTGGAACACTTCATCTCATACACCGTTATCGTAACGAGATGGTTGGTGTGATTCGTCATGCGATTCGTGAGATTCTCGTTGTTCAGGGGGTGCTTAATATTTTACTTTTTTTAAGTGCGCCGACTCTGTTTAAGATGCTACATATTCCACAGCTCTATTTGGGTCTTTTTCATATCTTAACGATAGGGGCAATGTTGCAAGTAAGTTTTATGTCTGTATTGGCGATTTTATACTATATAGATAGAAAAAAGGTTGCCATGTGGCTTTGCATCTCCTTTTTTGTGCTCAATGGAGTTTTATCATATCTGTCTATAAGTATGGGACCTGCGATGTTTGGTTATGGCTATGCACTATCACTTCTTATTGTCTTTTGTGCAAGTTTGATTGTGATACAAAAGGAGATGAGTAGGTTGGATTATGAAACATTTATGCTTCAGTAAAATACTATTTTTACTTATTTTTGTTGCAGCACCCTTAAGTGCCTCTTTTGCACATAAGAGTGCGCTTGTTTATTATGGCGATACGCTCTCCTACCCAATGGCTGGAGTACATGATTATATCATCGTCGAACCTGCACATACCAATGTCTATACGCATGGCTTTTCTGTTTATAAAGAGAAAATCTATGCCTATTTAAGCGTCGTGGAGCAGGAAAAAAGAAGAGAAGATTTAGACCCTCAATGGATTGTAGGAGAAAATAAAGAGTGGAATAGTGCTCTTTGTGATATTGCAAATGAATCTTACCAAGAGTATCTCTTAGAGCGTCTGAGCAATCTTAAAAAAAGTGGTTTTGAAAACTTCTTTTTTGATACTATGGATTCTTATATGCTTTATGCAAAAGATACAACACAAAAAGAGAAGTATCAACAAGCACTCATTGCATTTTTGCAAAAGGTGAATAGGAGGTTCCCTGAGGCAAAGATTGTACTCAATAGAGGTTTTGAACTCTTAGAGAGTGTACACACCATCATTGAAGCTGTTTTATTTGAATCGTATCACTATAGGCTTGCTAACAATAAAGAGGAGTATGAAAAAGTCAGCCAGGAGGAGAAGGCTTGGCTTGATGGGCATATAGAGAAGATTAAATCTTATGGCATAGATATTATTGCACTTGATTATCTACCTATGGAGGAGAAGGAGAAGATTGAAGAGACAAAAGAGATTATTTTAGCTCGCGGGATGATCCCCTATATCTCTGTAAAAGAGCTTGATATTTATGGCGTCTCTTCAAAAGATGCCCATCCACGTGAAGTATTGATGCTCATTGATGAGAAAAACAAAGACAGACTCCTGCAAGGCGCGCATCAATATGGATCCCTTCCACTTGAATACTATGGCTACATCCCACGACTCCATGACATAAACCAAGGTCTGCCCAAGCCTAGCAAGATGGCTCAATATGCAGGTGTTGTTATTTGGCTAGAAACTCTCACAAAAGATACGCAAACCTTGATAGAGTGGCTAAAGGGGGTAAAACAAAGAGGAATAAAAATCGTTTTTGTTAATAATTTTGGATTTGTGCCAAAAAAAGGGGATCTAGATTTTTTAGATATAAAGATTCATAACAGAGTAAACGGACCCCATAAAACAAGCCATATACTCTCTAAAGACAAAATGATGGGCTTTGAGATAAAGCCTTCGGATGTAAGTTTTAAGACGACATATCTGCAACCCTATGATGCAAAAGAGCTTCTGGTCTATATGGATGATGCAAAAGAAAAAAATGTTCAAGCCGCAATTACCTCTTGGGGTGGATATATTATGGATGGTAGCTCCTTTGTTGAAATCCAGAATGAGACACTGTGGATTGTTGACCCTTTTGCTTTTTTTAAAGAGGCATTAGATCTTAAACAAATTCCTGTTGCGGATGTGACAACACAGAATGGGCGTCGTGTTTTTTTCTCTCATGTTGATGGAGATGGGATTATGAATCAAGCCGAATTTAATCCTAAGCTTCTCTCAGGCGATGTTATCTTGGAAGAGATACTCAAAAAATACAAGCTTCCCCACTCTGTTTCAGTGATAGGAGCCGAGATTAATCCCGAGGGAGTTTACCCACAACTCTCTGAGCGTCTTATCGATATAGTTAAACAGATGTATGCTCTTGAAAATGTTGAAGCAGCAACACATACCTATACGCACCCTTTTTATTGGGATGAAATTATCAATGAGAATTTAAGTGAGGCGTATAGACTCGAAGTAAAAGGGTATACATTCTCTTTTGAACGAGAGTTTCTTGGCTCGCTAGAACAGATCAACAATGAACTTTTACCAAAGTCAAAAGAGCCTTCTCGTACAGTTTTTTGGAGCGGTTCTTGCAATCCAAAAGAGGATGTCTTGGAGTTTATCTCAAAACATCAACTTCTTAACATCAATGGAGGAGATACCATCATCACCAACAGCTCTCCATGGATCTCTTTGGTTGCACCACTAGGATTGCAACGAGGGGAGTATTATCAGATCTATACTGGCGCACAAAATGAAAATGTCTACACCAATGATTGGACTGGACCTTTTTGGGGCTTTAAAAAGGTTGTGCAAACCTTTATGCTCACAGAAAAACCAAGGCGTCTAAAACCAATTAACATCTATTATCACCCTTATGCAGGTTCAAAAATCGCTTCACTCAATGCCTTAAAATATGTCTTTGACTGGGCAATGAAACAGGATATATTTCCTATCTATACCTCACGCTACATCCCAATAGTCATGGATTTTATGAGCATATCTTTGGCAAAAGAAGAAGATGTATGGCTTATTGCAGGGGCGAAATATTTAAAAACACTTCGTTACGATAAAGAGATGGGTGCCGTCTCTTTTAAAGACTCTTTGGGTATTTTAGGATACAAGCAAGAGGAGGGTAAAACCTACATACATCTTGATGAGGGCACAATACACAAGCTAAAAGTTGTAGATAAAAAGCAAGCAGAGCATATCTACCTTCGTGATGCTAATGGATGGGTAAAAAAAGAGGGAAATAGATATATTCTTCATGGGCATCTCCCTCTTAAGACGAGTTGGTATGTTCCAGATGGGTGTGCTTTGCAAGCAAAAAATGCAAAAATATCAAAAAATGGAGAAACAGTTGAGATAGATTTTAGGGATACGAAGGGAATTTTAGATGCAACATGTCAATAACGAGAGGCTCTATGTCGTCTCCTACCGTGAGATTGCTGTACTCTTTCTAACCTTTTTGCTTGTTCTATTCTTTTTATACCCTAAAGATCTTTTAGAACAGCATGTTCTTACAGAAGAGAGTAATTATGATCTGAGTATTTTATATTTGCAAAATATGTTACAACACGATAAAGAAAATGAAGCATTGATACTCTCTTTGGCCAAGCTTGCCATCAAGGGCGCTAAAATAGATCTCGCCACACAACTTGTAGAGCTTCTTATGCAAAGTAGTGACGTAGATACTCTTCAAGAGGCGCATCGCTTTAGTTATCTCTTGCACAAGCAAAGATATGAGAACACAAAAGAGAGTGTAGAGTCGCAAGCGAACTACCAAAAACTTTTAAGCCTCTTTGATTTTATTATGAAGAAAGAGCTTTATACAAAAGAGCAGATTCAAGATTGGTACCATGAAGCACTTTATCTTAATCGCTATCAAGAAGCACAGAGACTTTTAGTACACTACTCTCTACACTATGGAGAGAAAGTTGAAATTTTAGAGAAGCGCTACTATCTTGCTATGAAGATGGGCGAAGATCCTTTGGCGCTCTTACACAAGTTACAACAAAAAGACAAACATAATGCCAAAAAATGGTTGATGGCTGAGTTTTACTATTTGCAGGAGAGTGGACATCCACGGCAACTCGAAAAGTTTTTGATAGAGCGTGCTTTTTTCAATAGTTTTTTTCAAGAGCAGTTAAGCGAATTTTATATTCGCGAAAAAAAATATGATAAAGCAGTAGAGATTTATGAAAAACTTTATCAGCAAACGCATCAAATCGACTATTTGAAAAAGGCAATTGCAGTATATCAAGGGAATAATATGGTTGGTAAAGCAGCAGACTTTGCTAATGGTTATGAGAATAGTTTTCTTGCAACACAAGAGATGCGAGAGTACCTTTTAAGACTCTATCTTGCTGCATCACAAACTCAGCGTGCTTCAAGTTTTGCTAAAAAAATATTGGAGCTTAAATGATGAAGTCTCTTTTGATTCTATTTTTTATTTTTAGCATAGAAGTTTTGCATGCAAAAGAGGTTGTACAGACACAAAAAGAGCTTCAACTTCTTTTGGATGTATTTGTTTACAATAATGATCTTGAGGAAGCATATGCCGTTGCGCTAAAGGGTTGCAAGCGCTATCCTAACTCTTTGTATTGGCAAAAAAAAGCCTTAGAGATTGCTAAGTGGAGCGGAAGAGCCCAAGAGGCGATGGGTCACCTTGAGTTTATTTACGAAAAAGAGAGAAGTGAGAAGATTGAAGAAGAGTTGATTCATTATGCCTTGGAACTCTATCAATATGAGCGGGCTCTCCCCTTAGTTAAGACACAATTTTTACGTCAGCAAAATAGTGAAAACAAAGAGTTGCTGCTGTATGTTTATGAAGCAAATGGTATTTTAGAAGAGGCAGCAAAACTTTTAGTGCAAGAGTATGAAAAAGATACAACAAAAGAGAAATATCTCTCAGAAGCACTTGCTCTTTACATAGAAACAGGGGAGCTTCAAAAAGCACATGAACTTATTAAAAAGATTAAAAAGAAAAAGCTCTATACAGAAGAAAACCTATTTTTGCTGATTCACTACTATTACACTCAAAAGAATTTTCAAAAGATTGAGCATCTTTTAGAAGGTCATGCGGATGCTCTATTGCAAAGTCAAAAGAGCAGGCATCTTATATTTTTGAGCGATATTGCTTGGCATGTGGCACATTTTTCTTTGGGAGCCAAAGCCTCATTGAAACTTATTCAAGAAGGGGAAGGTCGCATTGATGATTATGAAAGAGCAATTTTCTATTATCAAAACAGGGAAGATGCTATGAGTTATCATTATGCGAAAGAGGGTTCTGAAAAATACCATCAATTTAATCTTTTTTATACCTATGCGCATGCTGCTTTGAAGCATAAAAAATATGATGAGCTTGCAGCCTTTATGTCAAAACTAGAAGCCAAAGAGAATTTCCCTTGGGATCAAGAGGCGCTTTATTGGTTACTTAAGGCTGAGCTTGAACTATTTACGCATCATCAAGAGAGGGCGAGAGAGGCCCTAGACAAAGCAAAAAGCGTTGCCCATGAAAATATAGATGTGCTCTTGGCACTTTTTTGGTTCTATAATGATTTCCATTTTGATAAAGAACTTCGTGAACTCTTAGGAGAGTTTGAAGACAATCCCTCTTTGGCAAAAGTGTTTTATTTTCCAATTGCAAATGCTTATTATGCATTGGGTGAGATTGACAAGAGTGCAAAATGGCTAGAGAAGATTCGTTTTTTAGAGATGTCAGAGCTTAGGAGTATGGAGTTTTTGTTTCTTGAAGCATCTATTTTGCAGGCACGCCAAAATCAAGAGGGGTTTTTACAAAAGATAGATGAAATACTTCAATATCTGACACGGCAAAAAGAGCTTGATAGCACACTACTTAAAGAGAGTAAATTTGCGAACAACTATCTGCAAGCTTTTTTATATCGTAGTTCCAAAGAACAGTTTAAGAAGAGTTTGCAAAAAATGCAAACAGTACTCAATAAAGCAGATTACAACTCTCTTCGCTATTCTCTTGCTTTATTGACTGGCGCAAAGGAGAAGAGTCATCTCATCTACCTTGAAATGGAGAAAAAAGAGTACTGGCAGCAACTTAGTCATGCGATCCTTTTTGGAAAAAATGAGGTGCGTCAAAATCTTTTAACATATCATCTTAAGCATCTCTCTTTGCTGGATGCTTCTTTGATTGCCCAAGAAGATGGACAATACTCTTTGGCATACTCTCTTGCGTGGGATGCAACACACAAGAATTATAGCTCTGTTGAGGCATATAGACGCCATCTTGAATTAGTTTTACAAAATGCGAATCGCTTTATACTTGAAATGTATCAATCGCAGAGAAATGAATTGGAGCAAAACCGCATGAAGCTTTCAAGCAGGTTTGATCTTTATGGTGGCTATAAGATGACTCTATCTTTTGAGCACAATAAAAATCGTGCTTTAGATAAAACGCTTTTTCAAAATATGCCTGATCAAAATAGGGATGTAGAACTCCAAATACAAAGAGCGTACACAAAAGGGAAACTTGGCGTTGCGCTGGGTTACCATGATGCGATGTATAGTTATAGCTCGTATGGTGCGTATATTGACCATCAGTTCAACAATTATACTAGTATGCGTTTAGAGTATCAAGATAAACAAAAAGCATACGAGAGTGTCGGTTTACTTTTAGGAGGCTATAAACAGAGCTATGAAACGACTCTGGTTTATAGACCTTTTCACTCGACAAGTGCCACTCTTTTGATGCAAAAAAATCGCTATAGTTCCCAAGAAGGAAAAAAATTAGCTACTGGAAATTATTTGCGTGTTGGGGTTAATAGAATGCTTCGCATAGAGAATGCAGATATAGGTGTAGGCTTTTTTTATGACCAAGGAGATTATACAAGGTATCAAACAGCCCAAGAGGGAATCAAAAATATCTATAGGAGTGCTGTTGATGTGATTCCACAAAACTTTCATAATCTAGGACTGTCCCTCTCTTACGGTATGAATAGAGCAGATTCATATGTAAGAGGCATACGCCCTTATTTCTCTTTTAATCCTTACTACAATTGTAAGGAGCAAGTGGTAAATCTTGGTTTTGAAGCGGGAATAAGCGGCAGGGTGTATCATCAAGATCAGTTCAACCTTGGTGTACGTTATTCCAACTCAGTCTATGGAGTTTCTAGTCGAAGTAAAGAGTTTTATCTTCGCTACCGACGCTACTTTTGACCCGTTGCTTGATAGCGCAAATAGAGTTTGAATTATCGATTTGGAATTTACAAAAATTTTGACAGTGTCGTAAAGGAGGTCTGTATATCTCCTCTGACCATGCAGTAGAGTATGGCGGGAGAAAAAAATAAAGTTTTTGGCTTCTGCTGTGAGAAAAGGGGCTACAGCAGGTGTCCCATCTGCTCTTTTTTCGTCTTGAGATACCCTTCGTTGTGAGGATTTGAANCGACCTGGATAGGGATACGCTCGATGATCTCGATATGNTTAAGGCTTTCGATCTTCTTGGGATTGTTTGTAAGGAGCCTGAGCTTTTTGATCCCAAAATGGTTCAAAATAAACTCGACGATATCATAGGTCCGCTCATCTGCTTGGAAGCCTAGCTGATGGTTTGCCGCCACGGTATCAAATCCCTGGTCCTGCAGCGCATAGGCATTGACCTTGTTCAAAAGCCCGATATTGCGTCCCTCCTGACGGTGATAGATGATCATCCCGCCCTCTTTTGCGATCAACCTCATCGCAAAATGGAGCTGATCTCCGCAGTCACACTTGAGCGAACCCAGTGCNTCTCCNGTNAGGCACTCTGAGTGCACACGTACGATCGGCGCTTCTGGAAGATCATCGGTAAAGATCGCCAAATGCTCTTTTCCTAGGTGATCTTTAAAAGCTTGGATATGAAATGAACCGTATTTCGTTGGCAATTTGGCCGTTTCTGATTGTTCTACTGCTTTCATACGAGAAATTATACTGAAAAATGGGAGATTAGAAATTAGAAATTAGATTTTTTGTAGATTTTTATCGGCTTTATAGTAGAATATTTGTGTGATATAAAATGATCAAAGGCTACCTTAATATGTTTGCACGTTTTCGCAGAAAAAGAATCAACCCCATCCTAAGAGACCTCCTTCAAGAGACACACCTGAGTGTCCATGACTTCATCTATCCCTTGTTTTCCAAAAGCGGCGAAGGGATCAAAGAGGAGGTCGCCTCCATGCCGGGGGTCTACCAGATGAGCATCGATGAGATCATCAAAGAGTGTGACGCGCTGAAAAAACTCGGGATCTATGCGATCATCCTTTTTGGTATCCCAAAGGTCAAGGACTCAGTAGGAAGCGATGCACTCTGCGAACACGGCATCATCGCCGAGACCGTCAGGGCGGTGAAGGCTGCACATCCGGATATGTTCGTCGCAACTGACCTCTGTTTTTGTGAATACACCGACCACGGGCACTGCGGTGTGCTCGACCCCGTTCTAGAAACCGTGGACAACGATATCACACTTAAAAACCTCGCAAAACAGGCCGTTATCCATGCAAAAGCGGGTGCGGATATGATCGCACCCAGCGGGATGATGGACGGGATGATCACTGCGATCCGCGAAGGGTTGGATGGTGCAGGGTTTGAGAACCTTCCGGTGATGAGCTACTCATCGAAGTTTGCTTCAGCGTACTACGGCCCGTTTCGTGATGTAGCAGAGAGCAGCCCGAGTTTTGGTGACAGAAGAAGCTACCAGATGAACCCGGCAAACCGCAACGAAGCGATCCTAGAGAGCATAGAGGATGAAAAAGAGGGTGCGGATATCCTGATGGTCAAACCAGCCCTTGCCTACCTTGATATCGTCAGAGACATCAAGAACAATACCTCGCTTCCGCTAGCAGTCTACAACGTATCTGGAGAGTACTCGATGCTCAAGATGGCAGCCAAAGCAGGCGTGATCGACTATGAGAAAGTGATGATGGAGACCCTGCTTGGATTTAAGCGTGCAGGTGCAGACATCATCATCACCTACCATGCCAAAGAGGCGGCGCTTCTGCTTCAAAAGTAGTGCGCTCTTCAGGCCTTTTGCCCAAATACTCTATGCTTCATCTACTTTCAACCCATTTATGGTAGAATATTTCCTTTTAAAATTTCAGCTATTCATTGAATGTATCTAGCAAGGAAGTCCAATGAGACACTTTTTAACACTAGCAGACTTTAGTAAAGCAGAGCTGCAAGAGATGATCGCACTGGCGCAAAAGATCAAAGCCCAGACCAAACAGCGTAAGTTTGT
>Ga0052836_100069_pt1 | contig 15265 bp, 18 predicted proteins | sample BlaSprwater61714_FD_53173 | JGI IMG/M metagenome (GOLD analysis project Ga0052836, IMG submission 53173) | Freshwater microbial communities from Blank Spring, California, USA - Blank Spring water - 6/17/14 | ecosystem: Environmental > Aquatic > Thermal springs > Unclassified | place: USA... | reverse complement strand
CCAATATCTTTGGCTTTGAGTACATCATTGAGATCATCTAGTACCGAATTTAAATATTTTTTTGGTATAACTTTTATTAGTTACACTTAAAGTGTACACTGCAAAGCTATCAAGAGGATCCGTTAAAACTCTCTAACGCAGCTCTGTTAATCCCTTTATGACCATTACTGATCACTAAGTCTATTTGTTCTATTCCTCGCTCTTTTAGTGTATCAAAGAGTCCTCTGTAACTTGCATACGACTCCTCATAGGCAATATTAATATCAAGTATCTCTCTCTATCCATCTTGATCTGCACCAATTGCTATGATGACGCTTGGGATACAAACCTTGAACCGTTAAACACTTTAAGATACACTGCATCAAGATAGAGATAGGAATAATACTCTCTAAGTGGAGATGTTCTAAATTCTGTTATGAGTTCATCAAGCCCATGACTAAGATTACCTACTGTGGCATGTGAAAGATCAATATCAAGCTCTGATATCACCGATTACACTTTATGGGTAGAGATCCCTTTAAGATAACTCTCTACAATGATTGAAGCCAGTGCTTTATCTATACGAGCGTAGTTCTCAAACAGCTTGGTCTTAAACTTACCGCTTCTAGCATAAGGAGGAAGCAGGTTCAGCTCACCAAGCGTTGTCTTGAGCCGTCTCTCTTTATGACCGTTACGATAATCAACTCTTTCAACACCTCTTTTATGTTTACCAGCACCTATGAATGCTTCAAACTCTTTTTCCATTGCGGCATTTAAAAAACGCTCACCTATTAAACGAAAGCCCTCCTGTTTATTACTTAACAGTAAAGGTACAAACTCCTCTCAATCAAACTCTATCTTTTTCCATTTTTTAATTCCATCTCTATGATCCTTTTTCTTATTACCATAGTCAATTTNGAATTTACAGAAACTATTTTACACTATCGCTAAAACCAACGTGATGAAAACAGCTTGTGAGGTAGGTTAGGCTATCATTTCTTAATATTGACTAAAAAGAGTATCATGAAACTGTTNTATCCACTGAATATTCAGAATGCGTTTGTATTTAACTCATCGCCCAGAGACTTTACTGTTGAAGAGATACCGCTCTATGAGTTTACGGGCGAGGGGGAGCATCTTGTCCTCAAAGTACGCAAAAAAGAGCTGACTACTTGGGAGATGATCGATATCTTTTCGGGTTTTTTGGGCATTAAACGCAAGGAGATCGGATATGCAGGACTCAAAGACAAACATGCGATGACGATACAGTCGATCTCCCTGCCTGCTAAGTTCGAAGAGAAGATCACCGCGTTTGATCATCCCCAGATCAAGATCCTTAAGATGATCAGGCACAACAACAAGATCAGGGTGGGGCACCTCAAAGGAAACCGTTTTCAGATACGTCTCAAAAAGGTCCTGGGGCTGCAAAAAGACAAACTGGACTCCGGGCTGAAGTGGATCAGAACCAACGGAGTGCCAAATTACTTCGGAAACCAGCGTTTTGGTACAGACGGAAGCAACTGGATTGATGGCAAAAAGATCTTGGAGGGAAAACTGAAGATCCGTGACAGGAAAACCCGTGAGTTTCTAGTCGGCTCCTACCAATCCTATCTTTTTAACCGGTGGCTCTCCAAACGTATGGAGCTGAACCTTCTGCTGGAAAAATTCAGCGAAGAGGAGACAGAAATGTTGATGCAGCTTCCCGGGGGATCACTGAAGGGGACCAGGCAGCAACCCCAGTTCTACAAACTGCTGCAAGGGGATGTGATGATGCACTACCCCTACGGGCGCCTGTTCGAAGCAGAGGATCTGCAAGAAGAGGCCGAGCGTTTTGTGCGCAAAGATACCGCTCCGACAGGTCTGGTGCCCGGAAGCAAAACAAAAAGGGCTTCTGGCGTAGCCAATATCATCGAGTCACAGTTTGATGAAGAGATACATGTTAACGGTACAAGAAGGTATGCATGGATACAGGTCACTGACATCAAGACAAAATATATCGAAGAGAAAGCGCACTATGAGTTGAGCTTTATGCTCCCTAAGGGATCTTATGCGACAAATGTGCTTGATGTCCTGCGAGGCGGTCCTTTGGAAGACTAAACTGTGTCAGCATGGAGAGTGGATCAAAGTGATTCAAACTCATTTTCACAGATCGCCATGATCCTTCTCTTCATCTAGTTGATCTCCTTAACTAGCTTTTTGAGACCTCTTTTATGTTTTTGAAATATTTTTTGNCCATCGCTTTCGCATCCTCAGAGCATTGAGTTTCTGAGCATTAGAGTAGAACCATTTTCCAAACTGACACTGGGTAGAGTTTGTAGGGATGGAACTCTTGTTGATCTGAAAGCCAAAGATCAGTCACTTTGCACGGCGTGAACTATTTTTCCGTCTTTTTTCTTTGGATCTCTGCACCNAGAGCGGANAGTTTACCTTCGAGGTTATCATATCCCCTATCAAGGTGATAGATACGGTGTATGTTTGTCGTGCCATCTGCCACTAGGGCTGCGAGTACAAGCGCAGAACTTGCCCTGAGGTCTGTAGCCATCACATCCGCCCCATTGAGGCGTTCTACCCCTTTGACTGCCGCAATATTACCTTTCAGCCAGATATCTGCACCCAGACGGTTCAATTCGCTTACATGCATGAAGCGGTTCTCAAAAAGTCGTTCTTCGATAATGCTTTCACCCTTAGCAAATACAGAAAGTGCCATGAACTGTGCTTGCATATCCGTAGGGAAACCAGGATACTCCAACGTTGTCAGTTTTACAGGTTTNAACTCTTTGGNAGGATAGATCGTGATACGGTCTTCATGGATATCAAAGCGGCATCCCATAGACTCCAGTTTATTAATGGAAGATGTCAGATGCTCCGGATTGACCTTGTTAAGCGTGATAGAGGAGCGGGTGATAGCCGCGGCACAGAGGTAGGTTCCTGCCTCAATACGGTCAGGGATCACCTCGGTCTCTTCAAACTCCAAAAGTTTCCCTCCTGTCCCCTCGATCGTTAGTTCATCGCTCCCGATCCCTTCTATCTTCACACCGGCTTTCGCGATCATTTCGCAGAGCTGTTCAATCTCAGGTTCTCTTGCAGCATTGATGATCGTCGTTGTACCGTGTGCCAAAGCGGCGGCCATGACGATGTTTTCCGTCCCTCCGACCGTGATCTTGTCAAAGATGATCTTTGTCCCCTTTAACCCATTGGGGGCTTCAGCATGGACATATCCACCCCTGATCTCTATCTTCGCACCCATTGCTTCAAGGGCCTTCAGGTGCAGATCTATTGGACGCTGCCCGATCGCACATCCTCCAGGCAGTGATACTTCGCACTCGCCAAAGCGGGCAAGAAGCGGGCCGAGTACCAAAATGGAAGCTCTCATTTTTGAGACGATCTCATAGACCGCTTTGGTCGAGGAGATGGTACGGTTGTTGATCTTGGCGATAGTGTTGTGGTATTCGACAGTACCCCCGAGCATTGTCAGGAGTTTAAGCAGGGTCCTGATGTCCACCACGTTGGGCACATTGCTCAGAGTCACCTCTTTTTCACTGAGAATGGTAGCTGCAATAATCGGCAGTGCGGCATTTTTGGCCCCACTGATCGTCACTTCCCCCGAGAGCCTTTTCCCCCCTTTGATTTCCAAATAATCCATACGTTTTCTTCCATGTAAATTTATAGAAGTATAGCCAAATTTTAGTTAAATACCTCATCGATATAGAGAGGAGATATATTAAATAATATTTCATCTGTTTTGACACATTGAGAAAAAATGATGTGTATCACTATATTTTAATCTCTTTATTAAGTAATATTAGTAAAATATTAGTTAATATACAGTTAGATGATGCAAGCAAAACCAAAGTCAAAACGATTTATCCCACAGGAGGAAATCTCTATGTCAAATAGTTTGGAGAGACTCAAAGCGCTAAGAAGCAAACTCGAAGAGAAAACGAGAGAAAAGAACGCCGCTAAAGCAGCAAAGAGGGACATCACTTTGGACCATCAACCCTCACTAGAAAAGCAAAGTGCTCCTGTGCCTGGAGAGACAAACGGTACAGAGAGTGTGCGCAGTGAAAATATCAAGCGTCTCCAAGAGCTCTATACTATACTGGGTATCTTTGAAAAGTCTCCAGATTTTGACAAGATCTTTATCTATAAAGCAATGAACCTGAGTGGAATCGGACTCAAAGAGGAGGACTTTGGAGTGGTGCGCGAAGGGAAATATATCCAGATCATTGCCATTACCTACGAGCCGGATAAAAACGGCAAGAAAAAAGCAAAAAATATCTCCCTGGGATACTTCGGCAAAGCAGAGGCCCTGCAGCATGAGCGCAAGAACACTATCATAGAGTTTGTCCTGAGATGGCGCTATGAAAAGGCCTTTCAAAACGTTGAACATTATAAAGCGCTGATCGCCAAGCTTAAGTCCTCCGATAGACGCTTCTAGCACTGCATAGGGTGATGTTGTAATGTAAATTTTGTTACAATGCGTTTTTTAACATTGAAAGGAATCATAGGAACATGCATTTAGATTTGACGCCTGAAGCATTGCTGGGACAACTGGGTTACTCTCAAAATGAACATACTGTGGAACAGATCAAAAGGATTATTGCCAATACGGGTAATTTTGATCATATCTCTAAACATTTGATCACCTTTAATGATGCATTAGCTGTGGAGAAGGGATATATTGCACTCTCCAACTCCAAAGACTATTTCAAGATCAAGTGCGACGAAGATCCGGGTGCAGACAACCTCTCTGCATTTACGGAGATGGTAGAACACTGGGCGCAGAAACATAGCATTGCACTGGAAAAAGTAGAAGGTAAACCGACATACTATATCCTCGGACACAAGTAACACTCTATGCCGCTTAGTACACTCAATGATGAGCAGCTCAGTGCTGCAACGGCACCGCTTGGACACAATCTCATCATTGCTTCTGCAGGGACAGGTAAAACTTCTACAATCGTAGGGCGTATCGGACACCTTCTTCGCTCTGGTGTCGATCCTTCCAAAATACTTCTACTTACCTTCACCAACAAAGCAGCCGGCGAGATGCTCTCCCGTCTAGGTCGGTACTTTCCGACCAATGTGGTCTCAAAAGTCGAATCGGGTACCTTTCATGCGGTAAGTTACCGCTGGCTTAAACAGATCTATCCCAATCTTACCCTTAAGCAGCCGGGTGAGTTGAAGACACTTTTTAGAAGTATCTATGAGAAGCGGAACTTCGCACGGATGCCGATCTCGACTCAGCCCTTTTCTGCAACCTATCTCTATGAGATGTACAGTCTCTACCAAAACGCCTCATTGGAAAGTTTTGATACATGGTTTCTTGAAAAGTATCCTGAGCATGAAACACTCATGGATGCCTATGTAGATATCACCGAAGAGTTTGAAAGGGAAAAGGTGGAGTACGGTTTCGCCTCTTTTAACGACCTTCTTTTGCGTATGAGAATGCATCTGCAGACGCATGACCTTGGTTTTGAAGAAGTGCTTGTCGATGAGTATCAGGATACCAATACACTTCAAAGTGCACTCATTGATGCGCTTAAGCCTAAGTCTCTCTTTTGTGTGGGTGATTATGATCAGAGTATCTATGCCTTTAACGGGGCAAATATTGAACATATCGCTACGTTCTCCAGCCGTTATAGCAAGTCACAGGTCTATACGCTCAAGACCAACTATCGCTCTACCGCACCGATCCTCTCCCTGGCAAACCGAGTGATAGAGCGCAATGAGAGGATTTATCCCAAGAAGCTAGAAGTAGGGCGCCAGGGGAAAACCCACCCGCCAAGACTTCTGATCTACAACGATCTTTTTGAGCAGTACCAGTCTATCGCACACTCCATCAAGACGACACACGTCCCCAATGACCAGATCGCAGTAATCTTTCGCAACAACTCCAGCGCAGACGGGATAGAGGCGAGCCTTCGCGAATATGGTATCAGCTGCAAACGTAAGGGAGGTACCAGTTTCTTTGAGACCAAAGAGGTAAAGTTCCTGCTGGATCTCCTTGCCCTCCAGCTCAATCCCAAGGACATGATGGCATTTATCCACATCTTTGAGTATGCTTCGGGTGTCGGTTCTGCTCTCTCCAAAGAGATATTCCAGTGTTTCATCCACTTTGGGCAGGGGAGCCTCATGCAAGGGGTTCTGCATCCGCGTATCTTTGATCTGCCAAACTTCAAGCCCAACAAAAATATTCAGTTAGGGCTTTTTGACGATGATATGGAGATTGGCAGTGCATCAAGGTTCGCCCATATGGGACTAGAGAGGGAGATCATGGCGCACCCTCTACTGAAGCATCCTAAGCTCACCCAGGAGGGAGCGAAGTTCTTTCAGGAGTTTTACCATTATATTCTGGAGGTTGAAGCGATACAAAACCCAGCACGGATACTCACATATGCGATGCGATCTGGACTCTACGACAAGGTTGTGGATATCCTTTCTACTCAAAGGGCAAGGCTCAAGTCCGGCGAGATCGATCCGGAGAAAAAGACGCAGGCAAAGGAGCGTATCGAGCGCAAGGCAAGGCTACTTTGGGAGCTGGCCAGACAATACAAAGAGCTTGGCAGGTTTGTCAACGCGATGGTGCTGGGAGGCAATGAACTGAGTGAAGGAGAGGGTGTAAACCTTCTTACGGTGCATGCTAGCAAGGGGCTTGAATTTCCTGAAGTCTATGTCGTTGACCTGGTTGACGGACGTTTCCCAAACAGAAGAATGATGAGTTCTATAGAAGAGGAGCGAAGACTGTTCTATGTGGCAGTAACACGTGCTAAGGACAAACTTTATCTCTCACTAGCACGATATGACAAGATGAAAAAAACCGACTATAAACCTTCTCAGTTTCTGCATGAAGCAGGATTGATAAAAGGGGAATTTATGGAGGAAGAAAAAAAGAGTCAGCCGGCTTAACCGGCTGGTAACAGATTAAAGAGGCGTGACGTTCTCTGCTTGTGGACCTTTTTGTCCTTGACCGATCTCGAAAGTAACGGCTTGACCTTCCTGAAGCGATACGCGTCCGCCGCCTGCGTTGTTGACTTGGCGGAAGTGTACGAATACATCCTGACCACCATTGTCTTGTGCTATGAATCCGTAACCTTTTTCGTCGTTAAACCATTTTACTGTACCATGGACTAGTTCTGCCATTNTTATACCTTTGTTATATTATTGTTGAATCAAAATAGGGGGAGTCTTTCGGGGTCCAGCATAGTCTAACGTAACACATAAAACACGAATGATGATCTCTAACCTCATCTTTCATCTTGCTCATTCTACCCTAATTTTCTTTGCACTCACATTATTTTGATAAAATAACATCAAATTTTAATTTTTGGGAGCATGTATGATCATTGATACGCACTGTCACCTGGATGATGAACGATTTGATGAAGATCTAGGTAGCGTGATTGCCAATGCCAGGGCAAAAGGTGTAGAGAAGTTTATTATCCCTGGGGCGGACCCCAAAAGCCTGCCCAGAGCGGTGGAGATTGCGGAACAATATGGGGATGTCTATTTTGCTGTGGGCGTACACCCCTATGATGCCGCAGTGTATGAGAGGGCTACACTGGAGCCGTATGTCAGCCATCCCAAATGTGTTGCGATCGGTGAGTGCGGGCTAGACTACTATCGTCTGCCTGAGTCCGAAGAGGAGGTCAAAGTGGAAAAAGTGCTCCAAAAAGAGGTCTTTATCGATCAGATCAGATGGGCAAAGGAGCTGGATAAGCCGTTGATCGTACATATCCGCGATTGCGGTGCTGATGCGCTGGAGCTTCTACAGAAGTATGCCGGAAAGAAGGGCGGTGTGCTGCACTGCTACAATGCCGATGAGCAGCTACTTAAACTTGCAGACAACAATTTCTACTTTGGTATCGGTGGAGTGCTGACCTTCAAAAATGCACGCAAGCTCATTCACGTCTATCCTAAGATCCCGGCCGACAAACTCGTTATCGAAACGGATGCACCCTATCTTACGCCGCATCCCCACCGTGGAGAGAGGAACGAACCCGCATATACCACACTCGTTGCCGAGAAGATGGCAGAGCTTTCGGGTATCAACAGGGAGAAGATAGAGAAACTGACTACAGACAACAGCCTAAGGCTTTTTGCTTTATAAAATGAAACAGCACACCTTTTTCTGATCTGGTTCCTGNTGGCTACACACTCTTTGCAAGGCATGACGATTACACAAAAATACCTCTCTTGTGCCTATGATCGGGGTTTTGAAAATTTTGTCGAAGATCACGACAGTCAGTTCAAACGGATCTATCAGTAAAACAAACCATCTATTATCAAGCAAAAAGCTAGGATAAAGTCAAATAAAGAGATAATAAAAGCTACTATTTAGCAGCGGGGCTACTATGCNAAAAATCCTCTCTTCTTTTTCTATGGTTTTTTTAGTATCACTGATCTTCTTCACTACAGGATGCTCTCAAAGAAGCGGTACCTATAAGGCGACACACTATACTAGTGAAGCACGTCATAAAGCGACGATGCGTCCCTATACAGTATTGGGAAAACGTTATCATCCTACCTTTGTGAAGGTGGGTGACAAGATGAAAGGGATCTCTAGCTGGTATGGTCCAAACTTCCATGGCAAACAGACAAGCAATGGAGAACGCTACGATATGCACGGGTATACTGCCGCACATAAAACCTGGCCGATGGATACCATGGTAAAGGTGACAAACCTTGACAACGCTAAAAGCACTATCGTGCGTATCAATGACAGGGGACCGTTTGTAAAAGGGCGTATCATCGACTGCAGCTATCAAGCAGGGAAGAAGCTTGGGCTCGATCGCACAGGTGTCGCCCGGGTGGAGATCCAGGTGGTGGGATTTGCCGGAAAGGTGACACCCCAGCATAGGATCACCAAGCAACAAAGGACACAGACCCAGGAGCGTGTCATGATCACTGATTTTGGTATCCAGGTGGGTGCATTCAGGCGCTATCAGGGTGCACAGATCTTTAAGGAACGATACGGATCGCTAGATAGTCATTACCGTGCGATTGTGAAACGATTTGAAAATGTGGACGGTGCACCGCTCTATAGAGTCTGGCTCATGGGGTTTAGGTCCGATGAAGAAGCGAGGGATTTTATCGCATCGTACCATCTTGAAGGTGCATTTATCATCAGGCAATAGACCTGCAGTTTGAGGAGAAAACATGGTTGAAGTACACAGAGAGACAAAAGAGACACAGATCAGTGTGAAGCTACACCTTTATGGCAAAGGTGCAGCAAAGATAGATACAGGAGTCGGTTTTTTTGATCATATGCTTGAAGCATTTGCAAAACACTCCCATATAGACCTTGAGGTAAAATGTACAGGAGATACACATATTGATGACCATCACTCCGTGGAAGATGTGGGGATCGCCATCGGCCAGGCGCTGCATAAGGCGATCTATCCGGTACAGAGTATTGAGCGCTACGGCAATGCAACCGTAGTCATGGATGAGGCAAGTATCACCTGTGATCTAGACATCTCCAACAGGGGATTTCTGGTTTTTGAACTCCCCATAGGCGGCAAGGTCGGCAACTTTGATGTGGAGCTGGTAGAGGAGTTTTTCAGGGCTTTTGCGTTTAATCTGCCTTTGACACTGCACCTGATCTACAACCGCGGCAAAAACAAACACCATATCATTGAAGGTGCCTTCAAAGCATTGGCTGTAGCGCTGCGCAGGGCTGTGACGATCAATGAAAATGCGGGTATTCCAAGTACCAAGGGGGTGCTATGAGTATTGAGCTGATCATATTGGATGTTGACGGCACGATGACCGACAGCCGTATCACCTACAGTGAAGAGGGGGATGAGATCAAGTCTTTCAATGTCAAGGATGGACTTGCCATTTCCTCATGGCGTAAACTAGGCAAACAGGTAGCAATCATCACGGGAAGAAGCTCCAAGATCGTGGAGAGACGCGCCAAAGAGCTGCATATTGAACATTTCTACCAAGGGGTAAAAGACAAAAGGGCGGTACTGGAGTCACTGCTTGAAAAACTGGAGCTGAAGATGGAAAATGTCGCGGCGATCGGTGACGATCTCAATGACCTCAGAATGCTCAAAGCGGTTCAGCGCTCTTTTGTGCCTAGTGATGCCTCGCGGTATGTAGATAAAGAAGCAGATGTGGTACTCAACCAAAAGGGTGGAGATGGAGCTGTTCGGGAAATGATCGAGCAGCTGATCATAGAAGAGGGGCTTGAAGAGAAGTATCTACAGCTATGGGCATAAGATTAGAACATATCATTACTCTTGCCATAGTATTGGTAGTGATGGGTTTTTTCCTGATCGATAGAGAACCAAAATCCCAGGAAAAAAGTACCCATACCAAGGAGTTGGTTTTTGCAAATACGAGACTGATCGAGGTTGATACCCAAAGAATGCTGGGATTGGCACACACCCAATATGGCGAGGTTGAAAAGAAAACATTGCGGCTCTATGAGATCGTCTATCATACGGACAGGGTCAATCTACTGCGCGCAAAAATAGGTACTTATAGGGGAGATTATCTCCAGCTTGAAGGCAATGTGACGCTCAATCAGAAAGCGGGATTTGACTACAGGGCAGAGCGGGCAACCTACAATAAGAAGAGTCAAATCTTAACGATAAGTTCTCCTTTTGAGGCACACTTGAACAAAAATATGATTATCGGAACGAACCTGGTGGTTGAGATGAAAGAGAAGAGCGCTACAGCCCAAAAGATCAAAGCGGTACTCTACACCGCGGAAAAATAATGTATAATAACAAAATTTTAAAGGCAGCCCATGTTTAAGGCAAGATATATACTTTTTTTTCTTTTGTCGATCTTGCTTTTTGCTGAGAAGGTTGAGATCACTTCGGATAGTATGAAAGCCGAAGAGATGAAAAAAGAGGTACATTTTATCGGCAATGTGAGGATCGCGCAGGATAAAAGCTGGATCGTTGCAGAGCGTGTAGTCGTCTATTTTGATGACAATAATCAGACCAAAAGATATGAAGCCAGAGGCAGCGTGCGTTTTGAGTTCAAAAAAGAGAAGCGTTTTTACAAAGGCAGTGCCGATAGCGTCATCTATCTGCCGCTGGAGTCAAAGTATATACTCAGAGGCAATGCCACGGTAGAGGATCAAATCAACAGGCGCCATATCAACGCCGAGCAGATAGAGCTTGATCTTACGTCTGGTCTGGCAAATGTAGCAGGAAGCAAAAAAGAACCAGTGAAGTTCATTTTTGAAACAGAAGAGATAAAATAATAAAAAGGATCGTTAGAGAGTGGAAACACCCAGAATCATCAAAGCAGAATTTATCAAATCAGCACAAAGTATCCATGACGCTCTTCCCGAAGATAGAAGTGAAGTCGTTTTCCTGGGACGCTCCAATGTAGGTAAAAGCGCTACGCTCAATCTTCTCACCGGCCGAAAGAATCTGGCGAAAAGTTCTGCTACACCCGGCAAAACACAGCTGATCAATTTCTTTGAGACCCTCTATAAGTATGGAGAAGAGCGCTATCCGGTTCGTTTTGTAGACCTTCCTGGGTTTGGCTATGCCAAGGTTTCCAAATCGCTCAAAGAGGTATGGCAGAAAAACCTTGTGGAGTTTGTCAAGGAGAGGGTGTCGATACGTCTTTTTATCCATTTACGAGATGCTAGGCACCCGCATGCGAAGATCGATGATGATGTCGAGAAGTATATCTGCGAGTTTCTTCGTCCAGACCAGCGTTATCTTACTGTATTTACGAAGATAGACAAGCTCAACCAGAAAGAGAGAAGTAAGCTTAAAAAAGAGTTTCCTCAAGCCATTATCATCTCCAATCTCAAAAAGAGCGGACAAGAGAGGGTCCACAAAGAGATACTGACAACGATCTTTGATATCAAAGAACTGGGAAAAGAGTCATGATCGAACTGGTCAAAGCAAAACTCAGCGACATCCCCCAAATGCAGGCGCTGGTGATCAAAGAGGTGAAAGAGGGTACGATCCTCTATCGAAGTGAGGACGAAGTTGCTACCAATATCCGCTCCTATGTACTCGCAAAAGAGGGCGATAAAGTCGTAGGGTATACGGCGCTGCATATTCACTCCAGAAGACTGGCCGAGGTAAGAAGCCTTATCGTGGATGAGGCGTACCGGGGCCATCATATCGGGCAGAGGATGGTTGAATTCACACTCAATGAGGCCAAGATGCTCGGAGTGGAGGAGGATGTGCTGGTCTTGACCTATCTCCCCGCATTTTTTGAAAACCTCGGCTTCAAAGAGATAAGCAAAGAGGTGATACCCGAACATAAAATATGGACGGACTGCATCAAGTGTATCCACTTCCCTGTATGCAACGAGGTGGCATTGATCTATAAGCTTAAAGCATGGGAGCATGATGCGTAAGCATACCCGTTCGTTAAAATTCCCCTATCTCCTATGGATACTTGCGCTCATCTTTGTTATTTTCTATCCGATGCTGATNTCTATCTATGTCTTTTTGCCTCTACTAGTCGGAGTGATGGGATACCTTCTGATACTGGGGATAGAAAATGAAAAAACCTCCTATATCTTCGTGGCATTAATCTACTTTATCAATCTGGAAATCAACCTCTCCCTACCTTTTTTCCTGACAATCATATCGTCATTGACTATCTATGTGCTCTTTTTCCAGTCGCTGTTGCATTTGAGAAAATGTAAGGTATGTATCTCTGTCATTACGGTGATACTGCTGGATTTTTTCTATCTGGGGTCACTTTTGGCCTATGATTTTATCTTTCAGGAGACCACGATCATGCTGGANNATATACTGCTTTATTCGCTGGTGATTGATCTTCTGATAGTGNTGTTACTATGAAGTATAAGTTTATTCTTTTGCTGTTTGTCGCGGTATGGGCAATCATGATCGCCAGACTCTATCATCTTAGTATCAAATCGAACTACTACTATGAGAAGTTGGCTCAGGAAAACATCGAACGCAAACAATTCATCAAACCAGTAAGGGGAGAGATCACCGACAGTCATGGCAATCTTCTGGCGATGAATCANATGGGATTTTCGGTCTCTATCCTCCCGCACCTCAAAAAAACCCCTCAAAAACTCGAAGAGGTTATCGACAGGATCGTAGAGACCTTTCCTGATCTCAATAAAACGGTCATGATGAAAGTCTATGACAAATATGACTCCCCTTATAACCATGAGTATATCAAAGTGGTGGATTTTATCCATTATCCTGATATGATAGGAGCCTACCCCTCCTTGAGCCTCTATCCCGAGATCAAGATCGAAGCAGAGACAAAGCGCTACTATCCCTACGGCGCCTACACTGCTCATATCGTCGGTTATACGGGCAAATCAAACCAGAAAGAGAATGATCAAGATCGCGTAGTCAAAGAGATAGGAAAGGTAGGCAAAAGCGGCCTGGAGAAACAGTACAACGATATATTGCAAGGAGAGCTAGGACATCTTATCAGCAAGGTAACCGCAACCAACAAAGCCATCGAAGTGATCGACAAGGTCCCCCCAAAAGACAACAGAAACATTCAGCTCCATATCGATATCAATCTCCAGAAGATGATACATGACCGTTTCAAAGAGGACTCAGGCGTGGCGATCGTGATGCGTACAAACGGAGAGATCCTTGCTGCAGTCAGTTACCCCTCTTTTGATCCCAACCTTTTTGTAGGGGGGATCAGTCACAAAGACTGGCAGGCACTGCAGGAGAATGTAGATAAACCATTTACTAACAAAGTGATACATGGTGCCTATCCTCCCGGTTCTACGATCAAGATGGGAATGGCACTGGCTTTTTCCAAAGCCAAAGAGGGTATCCTCGATAGCGAAGAGTACTGTTCTGGCCATATCACCCTAGGAAAGAGTAATCACAAGTTCAGATGCTGGTCGCGCTGGGGGCACGGAAGGGTGGATCTTAAAAAAGCGATTAGGGAGAGTTGTGACGTCTATTTTTACAACAAGAGTCTCAAAGTAGGGATCAATGCGATGGCAAAATACCTTAGAGAGTTTGGGCTAGGGGTAAAGACGGGTGTCGACCTCCCTAAAGAATATGAAGGCGTGATGCCAGATAAAGAGTGGAAGCAAAAGCGCTATAAGCAGCCGTGGTATATGGGGGAGACCGTCATCGCTTCCATTGGACAGGGATATGATCTCGTGACGCCTTTGCAGATCGCACGTCANACCGCTCTNCTTGCGACNGGAGAACTTCCAACGCCCAAACTGGCAAAACTGATTGACGGTAAAGCTGTAGAAAATGAGAGTAAACCCATTGCTCTGCACCAGCGCTACCTGCAAACGATCAGGGAGGGGATGTATGAAGTGGCCAATACNCGCAAAGGTACGGCATACCGGACCNTGAGCGATCTACCTATCGTTGTGGCTGGGAAGACGGGTACTTCGCAGGTCACCTCCATCCCCCAATCCACGATCAAACGTCTCAAAGAAGAGGAGATGGAGTATTACCATAGATCCCATGCATGGATCACCACCTATGCACCCTACAAGGATCCCCAGTATGTCGTCACGGTCCTTGTAGAACATGGCGGACATGGCGGAAGCTCCGCTGGCCCTATCGCGGCAGATATCTACAGGTGGCTCTATACCAACGGCTATTTTGAAAAATCCGTGGTAGATGCGTTTTAAGAGTCTTGCTTAAACTTTTATTGCCAGTATCTTTTGTCATAGTGCTTCACGGGCTAAATCTTGGCTATTGAAGCAGTAAGAACATAAAGGCCGATCGCATTACCTCTTTGACTCTTTGCTTGTTTCCTTTGAAAGGGCATCATCAATGAAAATGGCGAACTTATAAGGGCACTATCGTCTAGCTAAATACCAGAAAAATTTTTGACGGTATCAATAGCGAAGATACAACAGTGCCGCTACTGTACCGGCAAATAAAAAGGGGACAAATGGCAACACTGCATCGGTTTTTTTGATATAACGCAAATATAAAGCAATTGGCAAAGCTAAACAAGCAGCGATAAAAATCGCAATAAATGCAAATTTTACCCCCAAAATCGCTCCCATCGCACCACCGATAATAATATCACCCTCTCCCATCGCTTCTTTTTTAAGAAGATAGGAGACATAAAAACGCAATGCACTCATCGTACCCATAAATAGCAATGCTCCTTGCAGGGATGTTGCTATATCACCATAAAATATTGATATGCTCAACACACTCAAACTCAAGCTATCGGGAATGGCATGATGAAAATAATCGATTACACTCAGTGCGAAAAAAAGAGTGAAAGCAGTGACTAAAACCGATGCTTGGATCGTTATACCTTCCAAAAAATATACGGATAAAAATATCACCGCACTAAAGCCCTC
>Ga0052836_100063_pt1 | contig 16295 bp, 16 predicted proteins | sample BlaSprwater61714_FD_53173 | JGI IMG/M metagenome (GOLD analysis project Ga0052836, IMG submission 53173) | Freshwater microbial communities from Blank Spring, California, USA - Blank Spring water - 6/17/14 | ecosystem: Environmental > Aquatic > Thermal springs > Unclassified | place: USA... | reverse complement strand
AACTTCGGTTCAACTGTCGCATTTATTTTGGCAATGAATGGGGCATGCCACAACATAGTATTGAGAGGGCGTGATATCGACAAGGCAAGAGGAAAAGCTCTTGATATGTCACAGGCTGCGAACGCAGCGCGTCAACATACGGTTGTAAAGGCAGCATATGGGCCTGAAGATATGGCTGGTTCGGATATCGTAGTGATCACAGCAGGTGTTCCAAGAACCCCTGGAATGAGCAGAGATGATCTGCTTAGCAAAAATGCAGCGATTGTAAAAAAATATGCCAAAGAGATCAAGGAGCATGCGCCAGAATCCATTGTCATTGTGGTCACCAATCCGCTTGATGCGATGACGTATGTGGCGCACAAAGCGACAGGATTTCCAAGAGAAAGAGTTCTTGGAATGGGTGGTATCCTTGATGCTGCGCGTATGGCACACTTTATTTATGAAAAACTTGAGTATGGCGCAGGGCAGATCCGTGCTACGGTCATGGGAGGTCATGGTGATACCATGGTTCCTCTGCCTAAGTTTACAACCGTTGCAGGTGTGCCGATCGAAGATCTGCTGGATGCAGAGCAGATCGGCGAGATCGTTCAGAAGACAAGAAACGGCGGTGCCGAGATCGTAAACCTTTTAGGAGACGGTTCAGCATATTATGCACCGGCAAAATCTACNGCGATCATGGTAGAGTCTATGTTGCGTGATACGAAGCAGATACACTCTTGTGCGATTATGCTTGACAATGATTATGGTTATTCAGGCGTTGTTTCTGGTGTTCCGGTGATGATTGGTGCCGGAGGCGGGGAAGAGGTGATCCATATGTCACTCAAGCCGCTTCAGCAGGAGCGTTTTGCCAAGTCTGTGGCTGCGGTTCAGGAGATGATAGATAAGCTCTATGAACTGAACATTTTCGATGAAGAGGCGTAGTGTGCCAAGACGTAGAGTAGGGATCGTAGGTGCTGGTGCTGTGGGTGCTACGGCAGCATATTCACTGGTGATGACGGGTAGCTGTGAAGAGATCGTTCTTTTTGATATCGTCGAAGGTGTGGCGCTAGGTAAGGCGATTGACATAGGCCAGGCAGCTCACTATTCGCCAAAAGGCACCAAGGTGACTGCTGTAAAAAGTGCAGCAGAGATGAAAGAGTGTGATGTTGTCGTGATCACTGCGGGTGTACCGAGAAAAGGTGATATGACCAGGGCTGATCTTTTGATGATCAATGCCAAGATCATGAAAAATGTCCTCAGTGATGTGGCGAAGCACTCTCCAGATGCCATTATCATCTGTGTTTCCAATCCTCTAGATGTGATGACCTATGTCATCCATCAGATGACAGGTTGGGAACGTAACCGTATTGTAGGAATGGCCGGCGCTTTGGATGGTGCGAGAATGGCGTATCAGATCTACAAGACTCTTGGGTATGGAATGACGCAAACAGGTGATCTTGTCATCGGTGATCATGGTCAAAACATGATTCCTCTGCCACACAAGGTACAGGTTGGATCGGTGAATGCAGGTGAACTTCTGAGTCAAGAACAGATGCAACAGATCATTGACCGTACGAAAAATGGAGGCGCTGAGATAGTGAAGCATCTGGGTACTTCAGGCTACTATGGTCCTGGACGTGCTGTAGCGTATATGGTGGAAGCGATACTGGATAATTCCCGTATTGTTGTCTCCTCTTCGGCACTGCTTCAGGGAGAATACGGATACAGTGATGTCTGTGTGGGCGTACCGGTTGTACTTGGCCGTAACGGGATTGAAGAGATTATCCAGATTGATCTTGATGAAGAGACAGAAGCGAAGTTTAAAGTTTCAGTAGAGTCTATTCGGGACAATATCAATATGTTGTTTGAGCATAAATTTTTTGAATAGGATGGTAAATGAGAGAAATCGAGTATAATGAGGTGGTAAAAGCCGTTAAAGACATGATCATGTATAGCGGCACTGATCTTCCCCAGGATGCATATGATGCATTAAAGCAGGCAATGGAAGAGGAGAAGTCACCTGTAAGCAAAGAGGTGATTCGCCAGATCCTTGAAAATGCGGATATCGCTAAAGATGAGAAAAGACCATTGTGTCAGGATACTGGTCTTGCCGTTTTCTTTGTGAAAGTCGGCGATGAGGTAAAGATCAAGGGCGGGCTACTCAAAGATGCGATCAACGAAGGAACGGAGCAGGGGTATACACAAGGATACCTCCGTGCTTCGACCTGTGAACCCTTTAGTAGAGCAAATCTCAAAGATACGGTGGGATACAACCTCCCTGCGATTATTCATTTTGACCTTGTATCAGGAGACAAGATCGATATAGAGTATGCGGCAAAAGGCGGCGGATCGGAAAATGTAAGCAGGGCGAGAGTATTTCCTCCTGCGGCAGGGAAAGAGGGTATCATCGAGTATGTCAAAGAGGTGATCAGTGATGCCGGCGGGAACCCCTGTCCTCCCATCACGGTAGGTGTAGGTATCGGCGGTACGTTCGAAAAAGCGGTGATAAGCTCTAAACATGCACTCTTTAGAAACATCGGCAGCGTGAACCCCGATCCGGAGATGGCGGAGCTTGAAGAGACGATCCTCAATGAAGTGAACAAACTCGGAATCGGTGCGATGGGAATGGGCGGAACAAAAACCGCACTTGCAGTACATATCGAATCAAATCCGTGCCATATCGCTTCATTACCTGTTTCTGTGAATGTGCAGTGTCACTCTTCTAGACATACACACATCACACTATAAGGAGAAAGAGGATGGCAACATACAATTTGACAACACCATTAAGCAGTGAAGAGACAAAAATGCTTAAAGCTGGGGATACAGTATTTTTAAGCGGTACGATCTACACAGCAAGGGATGCTGCGCACAAGAGACTAGTGGAACTGATCGAAAAGGGTGAGGAGCTTCCGTTTGACCTTGAGGGATCAGTGATCTATTTTGTCGGTCCTACGCCTCCCAAACCAGGTGATCCTATCGGAAGTGCAGGCCCCACCACATCCTACCGCATGGACAGCTACTCTCCCACGTTGCTGAAGCACGGCTCAAAAGGGATGATCGGAAAGGGGAAGAGAAATCAGGCAGTCAAAGATGCCTGTATAGATTATGACGGTATCTATTTTGGTGCAACAGGCGGTGCGGGTGCACTTCTTGGAAAACAGATCAAACGTGCAGAGGTGATCGCCTATCCTGAACTTGGTCCCGAGGCGGTACGTAAACTGGAAGTGGAGAAGTTTCCTGTCACGGTGATCAACGATACTTATGGTAACGATCTCTATCAAATAGGCAGGGAGCAGTACGAAGTCAAGGAGTGACTACTTAGCTACCTCTTCTTTACATATCCTTTTATGGATATGCTTCTCTTTTTTCTCCATCCTTTTTGGTGCACAGTCTCACACAAATATCAATGCAGTGATAGCACGCAATGCCACAGTGATACTTGGAGGTGCCCTCAAGTCAATGGTTCAATAAAGAAGTACTACGGTTTTGTCTCCTAGCTCAATCAATTTCATGCTTTGAGCGGACATGATGCTTAAGTGGCACTTTCTGGAACACTCAAGGCACTGGCTGCAAATCTGATGAAGTTCATCTATGATATCAGGCCACAGGCAACGATGCGGCCAAAATCGCAAAAAACACAAGCGAACCATACAGCACTCAAAGAGGAAGCGGCAAATCTTGGAGTGATGCGCGATGAAGAGTTCGATGCAGGAGCGAAACCCAAAGAGATGATCGTGCCTAAAGGGTAACAGTTTGTTTTGGGTGAAAACCCCCATTTTGAGCAATTTACACCCTTTCCCCTCAAAAACTGTGTAGATATAGTACACTTTTAGAAATTCAAATGCACCAATAAAAGAATTAATCCTAAATTGTTTGATGAAATCCTATAATATAGGAATTAATTTGTAATTTAAAAGGAGATAACGTGAATATTCATGAGTATCAGGCAAAACAAATTTTTGCTAAGTATGGTGTTCCTACACCAAAAGGTATCGTTGCAAATACTCCAGACCAAGCGGCTAAAAATGCTGCTGAACTCGGTGGGGATATCTGGGTAGTTAAAGCACAAATTCATGCAGGTGGTAGAGGACTTGGTGGTGGAGTAAAGCTTGCAAAGTCTATCGATGAAGTCAGAGAGCTAGCAAGCCAGATCCTTGGTATGACACTTGTAACACATCAGACGGGACCTGAAGGGAAGCTGGTGCAGAAAGTTTATATCGAAGAGGGTGCGGATATCAAAGATGAGCTTTATCTTGGTGTCGTACTTGATAGAGCAAAAGAGATGCCTGTAATCATGGCTTCGACCGAGGGTGGTATGGAGATCGAAAAGGTCGCTGAAGAGACTCCAGAGAAGATCATTAAAGTCGCTGTTGACCCTGCGATCGGCTTCCAAGGATTCCATGGTAGAGCACTTGTCTTCGGACTGGGGATTACAGATCCAAACGAACAGAAGAAATTTATCGATTTTGCGTCGAAACTCTACAGGGTATACATGGAAAACGATGCAGAACTCATCGAGATCAACCCGTTGATCAAGACAGGATCGGGTGATTTTCTTGCGCTTGATGGCAAAATGGGATTCGATGACTCTGCTCTGGGGCGTCATCCTGAGATCGAAGATATGAGAGATCTTTCAGAAGAGGATCCAGATGAGAGGGAAGCGAGCCAGCATGGACTGAGCTATGTGGCACTTGATGGTGAGATCGGTTGTATGGTTAACGGTGCAGGTCTTGCAATGGGTACCATGGATACGATCAACTATATGGGCGGAACACCGGCAAACTTCCTTGATGTGGGCGGTAAAGCGAATGCACAGACAGTGGCAAAAGGGTTTGAGATCATTCTTAAAAACCCTAATGTCAAAGCGATCTTTGTCAACATCTTTGGTGGCATCGTAAGGTGTGACCGTATCGCTAATGGTATCCTTGAAGCGACAAAGATGGTAGATGTCCATGTGCCGGTAATCGTAAGACTTGATGGTACCAATGCGCTTGAGGCAGCAGAAATTCTTAACAATGCACATATCGCAAATATTATTCCTGCAACTGATTTGGCTGATGGTGCGGCAAAAGCAGTAGCAGCAGCAAAAGGAGAGTAAAAGATGAGTATTTTGGTAAATAAAGAGACAAAAGTAATCGTACAGGGTTTTACAGGAAGCGAGGGGACATTCCATGCTGAGCAGTGTATCGCATACGGTACAAATATTGTCGGCGGTGTCACACCGAACAAAGGCGGACAGGAGCACCTTGGTAAGCCGGTGTTCAATACCGTCAAAGAGGCGGTTGAAGCAACAGGTGCTACCGTTTCTATGGTATTTGTTCCGCCTGCGTTTGTCGCAGATGCGGTCATGGAAGCGGCTGATGCAGGTATCGAGCTTGCCGTGATCATCACCGAAGGCGCTCCAGTACGTGACATGCAAGCGGCAAAAGCTTATGCGACTAAACACGGCATGAAGACAATCGGACCAAACTGTCCTGGTATCATCACGGCTGAAGAGTGTAAGATCGGTATCATGCCTGGTATGATCTTTAAAAAAGGGAACATCGGTCTTATCTCCAAGTCGGGTACTTTGACCTATGAGGGAGCAAACCAGGTAGTCAGAGAGGGATTTGGTATCTCTACAGCCGTTGGTATCGGTGGCGACCCGATCATTGGTCTTTCTTACAAGCAGTTGTTGCCAATGTTTGAAGCGGACCCTGAAACAGAAGCGATCGTCATGATCGGTGAGATCGGTGGAGATCTTGAGATCCAGGCTGCTGCTTTCATCAAGGAAAACATCACGAAACCAGTTGTGGCTTTTATCGCAGGACAAACGGCACCAAAAGGCAAAAGAATGGGGCATGCAGGTGCCATCGTATCCGGTTTGGCAGGTACTGCAGCAGAGAAGATGGCAGCACTTGAAGCCGCAGGTGTCAAAGTAGTTGTTTCACCAGCGGATATCGGTAAAGCCGTCAAAGAAGTACTCTCTAGATAAGCGTGTTGCTTATGATACGTTGTTGTTGTCTGTAGATGTTAAATCTTTGCAGTTTATCTTTTAAGATAAGTTGCAAAGTGCTCTTTCATTTACGGATTTTTCTGAGAACCCCTCTCCCTCTCTATTGCCCCTATGCTTTGTATATCTTTGATAGGCTTTTTCACCATAATGCATCATACTATATTGGCAAAAGGTATCATTTCCTGCGTAATGGGGAAAACGAATCAATAAAGAGTTAAAAGCCTCTCTTCTTCTTGCTTCAAAATGTAACAAAATCACTTATGGTTACAATAATGCCTTGTGATTTATAGCTCCCTTAGAGAAACTAGTGTATCCTCAATCACAGTGAATTGTTTATCTCACTTAACTATATTTTTAAAGGGGCACAAATGGCAGTAATGACAGCACCAGAGAATACTCCGGTATGGGTAAATACGGCTAGATGTAAAGCTTGTGATATCTGTGTGGATTCATGTCCGGCGGGTGTACTTTCTATGCAGGCAGATGCGAGTTCAACATTGGGTGCAATGATCTCGATCGTAGCGCCTGAATCATGTATCGGATGTAACGAGTGTGAGCTTTCCTGTCCGGACTTTGCAATCTATGTTGCAGAAAAAAGCGAATTTAAGTTTGCTAAACTTTCCGACGCTGCAAAAGCAAGACAAGAAGTGATTTCAAATAACGGGTATAGACTACCCGCGGACTACATGGAGGTTAACTAATGGCGGAATTAAGAGAAGTGATATCAACAGGTAACGACCTTGCTGCGATCGCGGCAGTAGATGCTGGCTGTAGATTTTTTGGTGGATACCCTATAACTCCATCAAGTGAGATCATGCATACGATCTCTGACCTGCTCCCTGAAGTAGGTGGTGCGGCAATCCAGATGGAAGATGAGATCGCCGGTGTTGCAGCAGCTATTGGTGCTGGGATGAGTGGTGTACGTACATTGACTGCCACTTCTGGACCTGGTATTTCATTGAAAGCTGAAAACCTTGGTCTTGCTCAGATGGCAGAAGTCCCTTTAGTAGTGATCAATGTAATGAGAGGTGGTCCGTCCACAGGTCTTCCTACACGTGTGTCTCAAGGTGACGTTGCACAAGCCAAGAACCCAAGNCANGGTGANTACAANTCAATTACTGTATGTGCGGGTAACCTTGCAGAGTGCTATACAGAGACAGTGAGAGCATTCAATCTCGCAGACAGATTTATGCAGCCGGTCTTCGTACTGCTTGATGAGACACTTGGGCATATGCACGGTAAGGCGATGATCCCTACGGCTGAAGAGGTACAAGCAGGTATCCAGCCAAGAAAAAGGTTTGATGGTGCACCTGAAGAGTATAGACCCTATGGTGTAGCGCAGGATGAGCCTGCGGTACTTAACCCGATGTTCCAGGGGTATAGATATCACTATACCGGCCTGCACCATGATGCTATGGGATTCCCAACTGAAGAGATCGAAACATGTAGAAAACTGATCGATAGACTCTTTAGAAAAGTGGAAGAGCATACAGATGAGATCGAATCAAACGAAGAGTATATGCTTGAAGATGCTGAGATCCTTCTAATCGGTTATGGTTCGGCATCACTTGCGATCAAAGAGGCGGTCTCTGTACTGAGAGCTGAAGGTATAAAAGTAGGTATGTTTAGACCGATCACGCTTTGGCCGAGTCCGGAGCAGACACTGTACGAGCTTGGACAGAAGTTTGACAAAGTACTTTCAGTAGAGCTTAACCAAGGTCAATACCTTGAAGAGATCCAAAGAGCAATGGGAAGAAAAGACATCGAAAAGTTGACAAAAACCAACGGTCGTCCATTCTCCCCTGCAGATATTATCGAGAAGGTGAAGGAGGTATTCTAATATGGCTTTTAATTACGATAGTTACTTAAGACTTGAAAAAATGCCAACACTATGGTGTTGGGGATGTGGGGACGGTGTCATTCTCAAATCATTTATCCGTGCGATTGACAAACTTGGACTCTCCAAAGATGAAGTGTGTGTGGTTTCTGGTATTGGATGTTCTGGAAGATTCTCTTCTTATGTTGATTTCAACACGGTACACACCACACATGGTAGAACTGTGGCATTTGCTACGGGGATCAAGCTTGCCAACCCAGATAAAACAGTTGTCTGTGTTGCGGGCGACGGTGATGCACTGGCGATCGGCGGTAACCATACAATCCACGGTTGCAGACGAAATATCGATATGACTTTGATCGTGATCCAGAACTTCATCTATGGATTGACAAACTCTCAGACTTCACCGACAACACCGCAGGGAATGTGGACGGTTTCACAGAAAGCCGGTAACATTGACCCTACATTGGACGGTTGTGCATTGGCAGAAGCTGCTGGTGCATCATTTGTTGCAAGAGAGAGTGTTAATTCACCAAAAAAACTTGAAAAAGTATTGGTAGAAGCGATCAAACACAAAGGATTCTCTTTGTCGAAGCGCTCTCTAACTGCCACATCAACCTTGGTAGAAAAAACAAAATGCAGTCAGCGATGGAAAACCTTGACTGGATCGACAGTATTACAACTCCTAAGAAAAAGTATGATGCACTTAGTCCTGAGGAGCAGCTCAACCTTTTCCTACAGGTATCTTAAAGCAGGATACTGAAGCTAGAGAGTACTGTGAGATGTATGAAGAGATCAAGGCAGTACACCAAGGTAAACGTGGAACGATCACGCAAGACGACTTTAAGAAAAAAATCTAAGGAGAGAAGAACCATGAGTAGAATTGTAATGAGATTTACCGGTGTGGGTGGCCAGGGTGTTCTTCTAGCAGGTGAGATCTTCGCAGCAGCGAAGATCAAAACAGGCGGATATGGTATCAAAACTGCGACGTATACCTCTCAGGTACGTGGCGGTCCGACTGTGGTTGACATCCAGTTAGATGACAAAGAGATCTTCTATCCGTACGCCATTGATGGTCAGATCGATTTCATGCTCTCTGTTGCCGATGTAAGTTTCCAGCTCTTCAAAAAGGGTGTACGTGAAGGCGGTACGATCGTCATCGAGCCAAACCTTGTTTTCCCAAGTGAAGAGGATAGAAAAAAATGGAATATCGTTGAGATCCCTATCATTACTATCGCGAAAGAAGAAGTAGGTAATGTGATCACCCAATCCGTTATTGCATTGGCGATTGCCAATACTTACATGGAAGCGATTGATGAGCAGATACTTATCGATACCATGCTTTCAAAAGTACCGAAAAAAGTACATGAGCTCAACCTTAAAGCTTTTGAGCTTGGAAAAAAATATGCACAAGAAGCGATGGCTAACGCTTAATTAGCTTTGGTTTTGATGTAAACGGGAATTTTCCCGTTTGCTGCTGTTGCATCAACCTCTATATTGACTAGTTTCAACTATTTGGCTGAAACTTTTTTACCTCCTTTTCATAGGCTGCACTTATGAGTTGTAGTGCTTCACTATTTTTGTGTCTTTTTGCATAGTCGATCGCCAAGTCATAGGCTTCATCAAAAAGGTAGAGGCTGCATCCTAGATTCATGAGATATTTGACAAAGAGATTTTTATGGTGTGCAATCGCGTACATCAGCAAAGTCTGCTCTTTGTCATTGCGCATATTGACCGATAATCCTTTTGAGAGAAGATAGGCAAAGAGTCTAAAATCATGGCACGCTATTGCCCAGAATAGTGCATGTTTTTCAGATGTAACCATCAATGGAATTCCCTCGTCGATCAGTGTGATACTGTAGAGGAAATTATCGTTTTTGATTGTGTAATAGAGTAGATTTCTTCCATAATGGTCACGCGCATGAAGTGTCATCTGATCGCTTGGACCAAACGGCAACATTGATTGCTCTTCAAGTGATTTTTTTCCTATCTCTATTCTGTTTTTCATGGGTGCTGTCATTGTCAATCCTTTTATGAAGCTCTAGCATATTTGGCTAAATTTTTTAACTGAAAATACCAGTCGTTGTCCTCTTGAATGTTGTGAAGTGCTTCTGTTTTCAAGCAAATTTCTAGCATTTCACCATTTAAGCAGGTATACTCAATATAATGCAATGGTATATCTAGAGAATTTTCACAATACTCAAGCTGATAAAATTCATACCTTAACTCTTCGATGGAGAAGATATCCAAGCGATCGAGTGGTATCAAAAAATAATCTTCCAGTATAAAGCTTTTAAAATCTCTTTTCATCGCATTGACCTCTTTGTGTACAGTGCATGCAAATTTTTTTCTCCAATTCACTGTTGGACTGAATCAGCTTGATGATCTCACATTTGACCGAATCGATATTGCGTGTACTATATGCGATGCATACGCCTCGATTTTTTGCTTCTTCTCTATAGTGCAACATAGCGTTATGGTTAAGAAAATTGGTCAGCATCAAAACAAGATCTGTTTTTGAGGGGATCTGTTTTGCTTTTTTTCTACCATTTTTTAACTTTCTTCCTGTCCAGTGAGTCACATTGGTGACCCCCAGCTCATAAAGTATATTTAATATAGGGTCTATTTTATCTCCGCCTAAAACCAGCACTGACATGTTTTCTCCTTTTTGTTGATAACTATTCTCAAATCATACAGCGCAAACACTTAAAAGTATATTAAACTAATAATCATTATCAAAATAATTATCTCTTGCACACGATCTTGCTAAATATTTTATGCTATAATTCGCCTAAAGGTACGACAGGTAGTTGCTGGCAACATCTTTGTTGCAAGAGGAAAGTCCGGGCTACATGCAAGACAGGGCTCCATCTAACGGATGGCCGGAGTAATCCGAGGGCAAGTGCAACAGAAAGTAGACTTCCACGCAAGTGGTAAAGGTGAAACGGTGGGGTAAGAGCCCACCAGTGCCTGTGGTAACATGGGCAGCTAGGTAAACCCTTCCCGTAGCAAGAAGTACATGGTAATAAGTCTTGCTAAGCCGCCTCGAGCGGCAAAAGTACTTCGCTTGAGCGGTATGGCAACATATCGCCTAGATAAATAACTACCCACGACAGAACCCGGCTTACGGCGTGCCTTTTTACCACTCGCTTTACTGATCAAGTCAACCCATTGAAGTAGTTGAAAAAATCAATATTTGCTCTGTATGACGAGCACATCAATCTGCCTGTACCACTGATAGGGATACTGCAGCCCAGTGACTTGAGCAAAGATATGTTTTATGGGAAGATTTAGCAAAGGATTGTAGCGTTGATAAGGAGTTGATAGAAAAGTTATTGAGGTATCCTCTTTATACTCTTGCCAAACTTCCAGACAGCTTACTTCAACGCAAATTCGCTATAATCATCTCAAAAAAGAGAAGCCTGATGAAATTGTTTTTTTTACTGCTTTTAACCCCCTTGTGCGTATGGGCCAAAGTACACTACGCCAAACTCGAACCGTATGAAACTGTCACATTGAAGTCTGCGGTGAGTGCATTGGTACTCGATGTAGATCTCGAAGCTGAAGGGAGTATGGTGGACCAAAAACGCGTAATCTATCTAGATGATCGTTTGGATAAAATCAATTTGGAAACATCAAAGGAAAACCTTCAAATCCTTCAGGAAACTTTAAAGCGGCAAACAGCATATTTTCAACGTATAGATAAGTTGAGTACAGCATCTATGACCCAAAAAGACAATGCTTTTTTTAGTTTTGCTTCTGCTAAAACACAGTATTTAGAGATGCAGTACAAGATCGCCCAGCTTGAAGAGAGCATTGAAAAAAAGTCGATTGTGCTACAGCGTAAGTATCTGTATGAGATCATGGTACGCAAAGGTGATTATGTTACGCCAGGTTCACCATTGGCAAAGGTAGTGGATGCAAGCAGGGCAAAACTTGTACTCTATCTGGACTCTGAAGAACTGGAGGGTATCGAGCAGAAGAGTGTGTATCTCGATGGGAAAAAAAGTGACTATAAAGTCGACAAAATCTGGAGGATCACTGATGAGAAGTTTATCTCATCGTACCGTGCAGAGATCTACCTGGATGCCCCCAAGGGCTCTTTCTCTAAGCTTCTCAAGGTGGAGCTCANGTAATGGCTGAGAAAACGGCATACGGGATGGACTGCTATGATGCCTGCNGTATCCTCCTTGAAGAGNGTNAGATNAANGGTGATGCAGAACATCCCGCAGGCAACGAGGCACTCTGTGCCGTGGTGCACAGATCTATGGATGAGATGGANCGCATTACTGCCCCCAGATTAGAGGGAAAAGAGGTGAGCATGGAGGAGGCATTGGCTGCAGTNGCCGAGGCTTTTAGGGAAGAGAAAAGTCTGCTCTGGAGAGGTTCGGGCAATGCAGGCGTGATGCAGGAGGTGACCGACCTCTTCATGGAACAGATCGGCGGATACCTGACCAAAGGAAGCCTATGTGGTAGTGCTGGAGTTGCAGGGATAGAAGCGGGAAGAGGGATCAATAAAGCCTTGCCGCTTGAGCAGATCAAGAAGTCCGAGGTAGTGGTGGTCTGGGGTAGAAACCTCACGGTGACTAACGCCCATCTCATGCCCTATCTTGAGGGGAAAAAGCTGATCGTGATCGATCCGGTTCGTACAGAGATTGCCAAGAAAGCAGATCTCTTTTTGCAGGTCGCCCCACGCACGGACTACTATGTCGCGATCATGCTGGCCCGTTTTATCTTCATGGAAGACAGTGAAGATAAGGAGTGGATGGAGGAGTTCGCTCCTGATTTTGAGGAGTTCTATGACTATACCAGAGAGCACCGCATCAAGGCGATCCTGAAGTATATCGATCTTGACCTTGGGGATTTCGGACGCCTGCTAAACTATCTGAGAGCTAGAAAGGTGGTCTTTCTGGTCGGAGCGGGGGTACAGAAGTACTCTACGGGTTCTTATACCCTACATGCGATCGATTCACTTGCTGCGGTACTGGGCTTGTTTGGCCGAGAGGGGTGCGGGGTCGGTTACCTGGGGGAGAGCAAACGGGGGTTTGTCAACCCCTTTGAGACGACATGCAAGCGTGTGAGTAAAGTGGATACCGAGTTTGGCGACTTTGATACGGTTCTGGTACAAGGCGGTAACCCTGCTGCCTCTATGCCCGATACGAACAGGGTCACAGAATCGCTAGAAGGTGTGAAAAACCTTATCTATTTCGGCCTGCATGAGAATGAGACATCAAGAATGGCAAAGATCGTGATCCCTGCCAAGACCTTCTACGAGAAAGAGGATATCAGGCTCAGTTACGGCCATCAGTATGTTTCCTTGATGAAGAAGATCAAGACGTCAGCTATCGGTATCAGCGAGTATGACTTTACCCGCTACCTCTTTGATGTATTTAGTTTCAGCGGGTTGGAGAGCGAGGAGTACTATCTGAATGCTTGGCTCTCCCAATGTAGGGAGCTTGGCGGCGAGTTGGTAAGTCCGGCGTATGAAGCACTACCCTACAGCGATGGGTTCGGAGAAGAGGGTGATGATGAGTTTGTGTTTATCGAGGAGTTCAACGATGATTTTGTCAACACCAAACGTTTTACCAGATACAGAAAAGAGAGCCAGAATAAACCAAAGGACGAAACGCTCTGGCTGCTCACACCGAAGTCGAAGAGGTCCATCAATACACAGTTTGTAAGAGACAACAGAGTACAGCTCAACCCCGTACTTGGGTTTAAAGATGGCGAGAAGGTGAAAGTAAGCTCAGAGCATGGGGAGTATCTCTTTGAAGTGCACTGCTCTGAATACCTCAGAGACGACACGGCACTGATCACGAACAATACGATCGGCGTGAACTACCTCACCCCCTCTATCGTCAGTGACGAAGGTGAGGGTGCCTGCTATCAGGAGGTGAGGGTAAAGGTAGAGCGGATATAACCAAGATACCTATACCTCTTTATCCTTCATCTGGCTTTTTTTCAAGCAGCAAAGTATCAGAAGTCTGAACTTCTCTCTATCGCTGAAGGTGGCTAGAGTGTTTAGNGGTGNCCTTATGAGCCGTTGAGTCTCCTTGTGATCCATGGGCGTGATGTTTGAGAGCTGGTCATAGTACGCCAGGGTATTTTTTGCCCTTATAAAGCTTTGTTGCAANCGGTATGGAGCAGGGCATAAAGGTCAGAAGAAAAAAGATCACAGGCGTTTTGTGTATCAGCCTTTTGGTATAAACTTGTCTTTCACCATAGCCTAGATTTGGAGTGATTTTTATAGATGAATGTCAATAGGGGTGTTTTTTTGAGACAGGAAAGCATGATCGAGAAACATCAAGGAGGAAGCAAACTTTGCTATAATATGACACATTAAAATCACACACGGAAAACCGGAAATGACGTTAGAAGAATTAGATAAAAAATATGTGTTGCATACCTATGCACGTGACTATACGAACTTTGTCAGAGGTGTGGGAGCGACACTGTATGACGAGAAAGGAAGAGACTATATCGATTTTGGTGCGGGTATCGCGGTGAACTCTGTAGGGCACAACCATCCCAAGCTGGTTGAGGCGATCTGCAACCAGGCAAAAAACATCATCCATATCTCAAACCTCCAGGTGATCGAACCGCAGGTAAAACTTGCACAGAAGATGGTAGAGCTCAGCGGATATGATATGGGTGTATTTTTTGCCAACTCGGGTGCGGAAGCGAACGAAGGGGCGATCAAGATCGCCCGCAAGTACGGGGAGACTCAGTTTGAGAACAAGCGTTATAAAGTGATCACGCTTGAGCACTCGTTTCATGGACGTACGATCACGACAGTAAAGGCGACGGGGCAGGAGAGTTTTCATACACCGAATTTCTCACCTTATCCAGAGGGTTTTAGCTATGAAAAGAGCATCGAAGCACTCTACAGAGCGATCGATGAAGAGACTGTAGCGGTGATGATCGAGCTGGTGCAGGGAGAGGGTGGTGTTCGGCCTTTCGAGAAAGAGGAGATCCAAAAACTTGCCGCACACCTCAAGAAGAAAGGCATTTTGCTGATCGTGGATGAGGTGCAAACAGGCATCTACCGTACTGGCGAGTTCCTTGCATCTAACCTTTATGAGATCGAACCGGATATCATCACGCTGGCTAAAGGACTGGGTGGCGGAGTGCCAATCGGTGCAGTGATGACCAAGCACAAGGACCTTCTGGTCCCGGGTGACCACGGCAGCACCTTTGGAGGAAACTATCTGAGCACGGCTGCAGGGCTGGCGGTACTGGAAATCCTTTCGGCGTACCATGAGAGCGGTGCTGTAGCCGAAGCGTTGCTCTACTTCGAGGAGAAGCTTCAAGATATCGCCAAGCGTTATGAAAACCTCTTTGAAAAAGAGGTAGGTATCGGGCTGATGAGAGGATTGCGTGCAAGATCTGCGGAGATTCAGGCTGCAACGATCAAAAGTGCGATGAAGGAGGGAGTGGTGATCCTAAAAGCGGGACGCAACACGGTACGTTTCCTGCCCAGCATCACGATCACCAAGTCAGAGATGGATGAGGGGTTTAAGCGTCTGGAGTCTGCGCTAGAGAAGGTAGAAGTATGATGAAAACAAGCATCATGAGAACAGTGTTACTGGCAGTTGGAGTATCGATGCTCTCTTGCGCGGATGAGTTGGGAGAAATCCTCTCTACTAAAAAATCGATGATCTTTGATTATCAGATGCAGACCAATGAGCTGGAGAGCGATAAGCTCTATAAAGGCTGGATCAATCCTGTGATGCTGAGATATAGTAAAAATTTTAATGAGCAATTCAAGACGGGTACGATGATTACTGAAAATTTCACTGTGAGTATCGATCAGCCGATCTTCCGCTCCGGCGGTATCTACTATGCGATGAAGTACTCTGAGGCACTGCGCGAGGCCAACAGCGCAGAGATCAAACTGCAAAGACGGATGATGATTGTTGATGCGGTGACCACACTCTTCAATATCCATAAAAACAGGCTTCAGCAAAAGAAGATGCACTATCAGATCAACAATGACAAGATCGATATCCTTCAGAAGCGCGACAGTTATAATGCAGGGTTGCTTGATGGCAGTTTTTTGGATCAGGCGATGCTCAAAAAAAACCAGGATGAGACCACGCTACTAGAGCTAGAGCTTGGGTTGAGGGCATACCAGCAACAGTTTGCACTTCTCAGCGACAAGGATCCTGACACCCTGAAGCTTCCCACTCTGAAGCGTGTCAACAAACAAATCTACAAAGAGGCGAACCTTGAGCTGCGAAGAGACAGAAAAAAAGCACTACAGAAGAGCCATAACCAGAAGATGACATGGGCGAAGTATCTCCCGACAGTCAGTGTGAATGGACAGTATACGAATGGAGATATTAACCCATTTTTCCCAAATCCTAATTTGAAAGAGCAATATTATAGTTATGGACTTTCTGTCAGTATGCCGTTGGATATCAACGCCTTTGACGATATCGAGGCGAGCAGGGTAGCAAAACTTCAGGCCAAGGTGCAGGT
>Ga0052836_100062_pt1 | contig 16399 bp, 17 predicted proteins | sample BlaSprwater61714_FD_53173 | JGI IMG/M metagenome (GOLD analysis project Ga0052836, IMG submission 53173) | Freshwater microbial communities from Blank Spring, California, USA - Blank Spring water - 6/17/14 | ecosystem: Environmental > Aquatic > Thermal springs > Unclassified | place: USA... | reverse complement strand
TTTTTTTGGGGCGAAGCCTCTTTCTAAGGAATGGATTTTGCAAGGAAAAGTTTGGAAATTTGGTGATAACATCGATACAGATCTGATCATCGCAGCAAGATATCTTAATACGTCTGAAGCATCAGCGTTGGCAAAACATGTGATGGAAGATGCAGATCCGTCATTTGTCAATAATATGCGCGAAGGAGATATCATTGTAGCAGGTGAAAATTTCGGCTGCGGTTCAAGCAGAGAACATGCACCTATTGCACTCAAAGCAGCAGGTGTTGCGGCAGTTGTCGCACCCACATTTGCACGAATTTTCTACAGAAATGCATTTAATATGGGACTGCCTATCTTTGAACTTCCCGAGGCTGAAGAGATCAAGGAAGGAGATACGATACGTATCGATATGGATGCCGGCGAGATCATCAATGTGACACAGGCTAAAACCTATCAATTCACGCCAATCCCTGAGTTTATGCAGGAGCTCGTTGATGCAGGCGGATTGATCCATTATGCAAAAAAAGAAATGGCACAACAACACGCTTAATAAAGGTTACAAAGTATGAATAATAGTTATAAAATTGGGGTCATCAAAGGTGACGGGATCGGTCCTGAGATTATCGATGAGGCGATCAAAGTACTCGATGCTGTATCGGTCAAAGAGGGATTTGCTCTAAGATATGAGGAGATGCTTTTAGGTGGAGCGGCGATCGATGAAACCGGTGTGCCCCTCCCTGATGAGACGATCCAGGGTGTAAAGAAGTGCGACGCGGTTCTTTTTGGTGCGATCGGCGGACCAAAATGGGACCACTTAGAGAGGCACCTTCGTCCTGAAACAGGGCTTCTGGGTCTGCGTAGAGAGATGGGGACATTTGCCAACCTCCGTCCGGCAATGGTCTATGATGAGCTCGTCAATGCATCTACCCTTAAGCCTGAGGTGATCAGGGGGGTTGATATTATGGTCGTGCGTGAACTCACAGGGGGTATCTACTTTGGCCAGCCAAGAGCGATCGAAGGGGATAGGGCGTACAACACCATGGCCTATACCCGTGAAGAGGTAGAGCGTATTGCTGTCGTGGCGTTTGATATCGCTATGAAGCGCAACAAGCGTGTCTGCTCCATTGACAAGGCGAATGTNCTTGAAGTAAGCCAGTTCTGGAGAGAGATCGTTGAAGAGATAGCAAAAGATTACCCTGAAGTCGAGTTGACACATATGTATGTGGACAATGCCGCGATGCAGCTGATCCGTGCGCCCAAACAGTTTGACGTGATTTTGACCGGAAATATCTTCGGCGATATCCTCTCGGATGCAGCAAGCATGCTCAGTGGTTCGATCGGGCTTCTTCCGAGTGCAAGTACAGGAAAAGGCGTAGGTCTTTATGAACCGATCCACGGTTCGGCACCGGACATTGCAGGACAGGGTATCGCCAACCCGCTTGCTACGATCTCAAGTGCGAGCATGATGTTGCGTTATGCGCTTGGTGAAGAGAAAGCTGCGGACAGGATCGATGAAGCCATCAAAAAGGCGCTTGCAGACGGATATCGTACGGGCGACCTGGGCGATTATAACGCAAAAGAGATCTGTTCATGCAGTGAAATCGGTGATATCATTGCTGATTATGCATCCAAATAGCAAGTAAGATCGCTATGTTGCGTGCAGCGGTTTGCTGCATGTACGATAATAGTTGGGCACCTCTAAACACTCTAGCCACCTTCAGCGATAGAAAGAAGTTCACTTTTCAAGGCGACGCTTTGAAGCCCTAGCCTAAGCTAAAGCAAAAGAGGTAACACAGAGTGTGGGCTTCTCTCCATCGCCCTGTGGGAGGGTTCAAAAAAGCGATATGGCATCAAACGTTTTATCATCGTAGCTACGGCTACGCTTTAAAAAAGGTTTTATGCCATCTCCTCTTTTTTGACTCCCTCTGAAGGTAACGAGAGGTTTTAGAGGTGCCCAGTTGTTTTTTCTCTATATTTTTTAGAATAATCGATAAGATAAATAATGGTGTTAAGGGTCACATAAATGGAAACAAGAGCAAGGGTTCTGATCGATTGTAATGATGCGAAGGGTTTAGTCTATAAGATCTCGAAACTCTTTTTTGAAAAAGATCTAAACATTGACTCCAACCGCGAGTTTGTAGACAAAGAGAGCGGGAGATTTTTTATGCGTTCGGTCGTGACAGGGAAGTTTGAAACCCAGGAGCTTTTGGCAGAATTAAAGGCTACCGTCCCCAAAGAGGCAGATATCAAAGTGATCGTGCCAAAACCAAAGAAGATCATACTGATGGCCACCAAAGAGTCTCATGCCCTTGGCGATATCCTTATCCGTCATGCGGATGGCGAACTCGATGCGCAGATCGAGTGTGTGATCGCAAACCATGATACCCTTGAAACACTGGTTCGCCGTTTTGATGTTCCATTCTTCTGTATTTCTGCTGATGGGATGAACAGGGAGGAGCATGAAGAAAGAGTGATGGAGCTGATCGATAGGTTCGAGTTTGATTTCATTGTACTTGCGAAATATATGCGTATCCTAACACCGAAGTTTGTCAAAGCCTACCCTCANAAGATCATCAATATCCACCACTCCTTCCTCCCAGCATTTATCGGGGCGAACCCCTACAAACAAGCGTACGACAGAGGGGTGAAGATCATTGGCGCTACCGCACACTATGTGACCGATGATCTGGACGAGGGACCGATCATNGCGCAGGACGTGATCCCTGTCAATCACCGTATGGAGTGGAGGGATATGCAAAGGGCAGGGCGTGATGTGGAGAAGGTGGTGCTCTCCCGTGCACTCTCCTATGTGCTTAATGACCGTGTTTTTGTACACGGTAACAAAACGGTCGTGTTCTAATGATGTTTAATNTTGTAGTAGTTAAGTCGATGAGGCCATCGCTGGAACGACAAAAAGAGCAAAGTGGCTTTGTGTCTACGCTCACACTATGTTCACTTCAGCAGTGGATTCAAGCAGCTGGTTGCTTTGGGAGATCATAGTGATGTTTAATATTGTACTGGTTGAACCGATGATCCCTCAAAATACAGGGACGATCGGCCGTTTGTGTGTCAATCTCGGCGCTACGCTTCACCTGATCAAGCCGATCGGATTTGATATCGATGACAAGGCGGTCAAACGTGCCGGCTTGGACTACTGGAAGCATCTTGATTTGGTCGTCTGGGAAAATTTCAAGGAGTTCCTTGCGGTACACCCGATCGATAAGCATACCCACATAGCAACAACCAAAACAGAGAAGATCTACTTTGAGGCAAGCTTCAAAAAGGGTGACTATATCCTTTTTGGTTCTGAAAGCAAAGGGATTGATGAGAGGGTATTGCTGGAACATCCTCAAAACTGTATCACGATTCCGATGGGAGGGGCTGGGCGCAGCCTTAACCTCGGGGTAAGTGTAGGTATTGTCGCCTATGAAGCGCTGCGCCAGAACTATGAGGGTTTTGAAAAAATCACGATACCCAATACACTAAAGGAGGCATAATGGGCCTTGGAGATATCTTGTATATTATTGCTTTGATACTCTTTGCGTTGATGACCTTTGCGATTATCCGAAACTATTTTAGAAGCAAGTTTGATGATGAGGGAAGACGTAAAGATATGATCGACACAGAAGATGAGAATCAACCCTCACAGTGATTGACTCCAGTGACCAAAGAGAGTGTATCAAATGTCAGAAATTAAGAAGGAACGATGATCTCTGCTAAGTATCTTCATGACGTATAGGCTTTTTTGCTTTCGGGTATTGTGAGTTTTATCATGTCCGGAGCTATTTCGTTTATCAACCTTGGCATCGTAGAGCAATGTATAGCTACCTGGATCCATGCATGGTTTGTGGTCTGGGCGGTTGCATTTCCCTCGATTTTGTTCGTCTTTCCTTTTGCGCGAAAGTTGGCTCTGGAGATCGCTTCAAAGTAGGGCAGATCCTTTTCTTTGGTGATCATTGTTTCCCCTTCATCGGNGCATGCTGCGTGTGANAACGATACCGATACTACTAACCCCCTATTTACTTACTTTTGGATAAAATCACATATTATTATTGATAGTATAGGAATCTAAAAGATGACACAACCACTCCTTATCGAAGTCGGTGTAGAAGAGCTACCCGCAATACCATTGTTGAAGATCGTAAACCATATTGAAAACTCCTGGCAGAATCTACTAGATGAGTATAAACTCAGTTGTGAGTTTGAGTTTCTCTATACCCCCAGAAGACTAGTACTCAAACACAGTGCAATGCCTCAAAAACAAGAAGATCAGACGATCGAACTGATGGGGCCTCCTGTGGCGGCTGCATTCAAAGAGGGTGAACCGACCAAGGCAGCAGAAGGGTTTGCCCGCAAGTGTGGTGTGGGTGTCGGAGAGCTGGGACGTGCTGAACACAACGGTCGCGAGGTGCTTTTCTACAAAAAAGAGGAGAGGGGTGCCAAGACAACCATGCTGCTGCAGGAGATGCTCGAGAAGTGGATCGCAACAATGGCATTTGGAAAGATGATGAGATGGGGAGCAAGAAGTGATGAGTTTATCCGCCCTATCAGATGGCTACAGGTAAGAATGGGCGATGTGTCTGTGCCAGCAGAACTCTTTGGAGTAAAGAGTGATACAAAAAGCTATCTGCACCGTATGGTCAGCTATGATGCGGTTGAAGTGCCGAGCATCGATGCTTATGAAAAGATATTGGCCGATGGTGCGGTAACACTCTACCCTAAAGAGAGAGAAGCGCTTATCTTGGAGCAGTTTGATGCGCTTGAAGCGCGTGAGGGGATCTTCATCGAAAGAGATGCAAATTTGCTTGCAGAGGTGGTTGCGATCACAGAGAACCCTAAGGCACTGGTTGGAAAGTTCGACGAGCTATTCCTTGAATTGCCGCCAGAAGTGATCATCACCTCCATGAAAGAGCATCAGCGATATTTTCCGGTATTTGAAGGTGGCAAGATCACCAACAAGTTCGTGGTCGTGAGCAACGCCTATACCGATGACTACAGTAAAGTGATCGCGGGGAATGAAAGGGTGCTCAAGCCAAGGCTTGCTGATGCTCTTTTCTTCTATCGGAACGATCTGGGGGCGGGGCTGAGCAGTGAGGGACTAGAGAAAGTACAATTCCTTGATGGGCTAGGTACACTCAAAGATAAGATCAGAAGAGAAAAACATATTGCGATGCGTCTGCTTGGCCTCTATATGGAGCGTGTAGAAGCTCAGAGTGGCAAAGAGAATGTCATGCTTGAAAAAGCAATGGATAGAGCGGTAGAGCTTGCCAAAGCAGACCTGATGAGTGAGATGGTCTATGAGTTTACCGAGCTTCAGGGGCTGATGGGCTACTACTATGCTAAAGCGCTTGGGGAAGATGAGATCGTCTACACCGCAATCAAAGAGCAGTATATGCCGGTGGGTGAGGGTGCGAAACTTCCAAGCACGCTCTTTTCAAGTATTGTGGCGATGGCGATCAAGCTTGATACGCTTATTGGGCTCTTTAGTGTCGGCATGATACCGACAGGTTCCAAAGACCCGTTCGCACTCCGCCGTGCGGTCAACGGAGTTGTGCGTATCGTTACAGCCAATGATTTGAGCTTCCATATCGAAGAGGTCATTGCGCTATTTAAAGAGGAGTATGCCGCGTTTAAACTAGAGCTTCTTAGCGATTTCATCATCGAGCGCATCTACAAATCATTTGATGCCAACCCTTCGGTGATCACCGCAGTGCTTGCTTCAGGGGAGAGGGATATCAACGAGATCTACAAGAAGGTCAGAGCGCTCAACGAGATCGTAAGCAGCGATGTCTTCAAGGAGCAGTTCTCTACCTTCAAGCGTGTGGCAAATATCTCCAAAGAGGTAGATCTGGATGCACCGATGAAGATCGACACAACCCTCTTTGCGGAAGATGCAGAGGTGACACTCTATAACGCCTATGAAAAAGTGATCAACGCGACCTATAAAGACTACAAAGAGAAGCTTGATGCACTCTTTGGCCTGAAGCGTGAACTGGATGTCTATTTCGATCAGGTGTTGGTCAACACCGAGGATGCAGCACTGAAAGCCAATAGGCTCAACACCATCGGATCTATCTACAAGACATTTAGGGATATTGCAGATATCAAAGAGATCTCACTTTAAATGGCTTCTATCTACGATACCATCATCATTGGCGCAGGGATCGCAGGGGCTAGCAGTGCCTATTTTCTTAAACAAAAAGGGAAAAAGGTTCTAGTCCTAGACAAACAGGGTATCGCAAGTGGGGGGTCGGGAGCGGCAGGGGCGTTTGTCTCTCCCAAGATCGGCAAGGGCGGACCGCTTCAGAGTCTGACCAATGAAGCGTTTGTATTTGCCAAAGATTTCTACCTGGAGCATTTTCCCCACTGCTATCACCGAAGCGGTGTGGTACGCATCCCCAAAGATGAAGCGGACGCGAAGAAGTTTGCCTTGTATGCACCCCACAATGAAAACAGCTACAGCAAATGGGAGGTAGAGAAGCTCAGGGCTCACCAGATCAAGGCCCCTTTTGAGAGCTTCTTTTTTGATGAGGCGGGGGCTTGTGATGCGCCAGAGATATGCAAGGAGCTTTTGGAAGATATAGATGTTCGGATAGATACTGTCGAAAAGATTTCCTATCGTGATGGGTTGTGGGTATGTATGGCTGCTAAGCAGAGTGGCAAGGAGAGGTCATCTCACTATCAAGCAAAATCCATAGTCCTTGCCACAGGGTATGAAAATAGGCTTTTTGATATGCGGTACATGGGGGTGAAGGGTACATGGGGAACGCGCGGAGATTTCCGTTCCCAGTTGCCTATGAAGGTCAGTATGCACCAGTCGATGTCGGTCTCTGCCAATATCAACGGCATCATCCGCCTTGGAGCGACACACGAAAAGGGTGTCAAAGAACCAACACCGTGCGAGGAGCAGCAGGCACTTTCTCTAAAGTACCATGCTTCTGCATTGGTGGATACTTCAGAGATGGAACTTGTAAAAATCTTCTGCGGAATGAGAGCAGGGAGCAAGGACTACTTCCCCCTGGTAGGAAAGGTGATCGATGTAGCGACGATGCTAAAGAGGTATCCTGCGATCGTGCGCGGAGCAAAGCCTGATCTAAAATACCTTGATAACCTCTATATCTGCAACGGTCTTGGGGGCAGAGGGTTTGTCTTCGGCCCGTTGATGGGAAAGATGCTGGCCGATCTTGTTGTCGATCAAAAAGAACCGGATCTGCGGGTGAACTCGGATCGGCTCTTTTTGAAGTGGTGTAGAAAATCTCCGGAATTGGATGATATGAGATAGATAGTAAGCAGTTAGGAGAAAGTAGTAAGTATAAGGTAGGCTTTTATTGAAAAGCTTTTATTTTAAAGGATGACGTAAATCAATCCATGAAACATTCTCTTATCTCCTATCTAGGTATGCATTCCCATTGCTCCCATTGGGGGATTTNGCTGATAGGGGGGAAGCCGTCCAGGATCTCCTGGGGCTGGAACTTGGGTTTGTAGGCAAAGGCCTTACACCCCTCTACCCAGTAGCCAAGATAGATCCATGGCAACTCAAGTATCTTGGCAAGCTGGATCTGATAGAGCAACGAGTAGGTTCCCAAAGAGAGCCTCGAATAGTCAGGATCATAGTAGAAGTAGATCGAGCTGATCCCATCATCAAGTATATCGATCAGATCGACTCCGATCAATTNNTCTCCATCCATGTAGAGTATCTCTTTGCCAAAGTCATGTGCGCCGTCAACAAAGTGTTCAAAATACTCTCTTTGGGAGATATTTCGGTGGCTCCACCCATCTTTTTGGTGTTTAAAAGCATGGTATTTGTTGTAGAGCTCAAGATGTGCTTGCGTTATCATGGGTTTCTGGATTAGGATTTTGGTCTCTTTGTTGCGGTTGATCGCTTTGCGCTGAGACTTGCTGGGTTGGAAATCTGCCACATTGATACGGATACTTTTGCATGCGTTGCACCCGTTACAGATCGGATGAAAAAAATATTTTCCAAAACGCCTCCATCCCCGGTCGATCACGGCAGTGGTGAAGGTCTTGGAGGCATTGTTGATATATTTGTAGTGCATACGTACTTTTCTGNCAGGCAGGTAGGCGCACTCATANTCCAACATGGAGAAGTCTATTGATGGCGGATTGAGTAGATTATGCGCTTCATTCATTACCGCGATTATACAGAAAATAGTGTAAAATTCGATTGATGAACGCTTAGTTTTTGATATGGCAATTGTCTCTTGTATCACAGATGCTTCTCTTCTTTTGAAGAGGCACGACTGTCACGTTTATTATGAGCACTAAGGTAGGGCATGTTTCTTTATCAACCAACCTCCGGATACTGTTACAACAGCGACTCGATCTTTCTTTATGATTTTATCTCCAGCTTCCAGCCTAAGGGNTCACTCCTTGATGTCGGATGCGGCGTAGGGATCATTTCGCTTCTTTTGAGTCGTGATTTTTACGTGAAGACGACGATCATTGACAAGCAGCAGAAGATGCTGGAGTATGCGGTGCATAATTTTCATCTCAACCAACTTGAGGTGCAAAGCTATTTGGGAGACTTCATGGAGTTTATGAGCCAAGAGAGATGGGATTTTATTGTCTCCAATCCTCCTTTCTATGACCCGAGAGTCACACAGAGTGAGGATACGCACCTCAATATCGCACGCTATGCNCANCATCTACCCATCGAGCAGTTTATCAGAAGGGTCAAGACCTTTTTGAAACCCAAGGGATGGTTTATTTTTTGTTACGATGCAAAACAGATCGATCTGCTCTTGCATCATCTTAAAATAAATGGTATAAATCCCGAAAAGATCCAGTTNGTCCATTCCAAGATCGACAGGGAGTCTAAGCTGGTGATGATCGCAGCGCGCAACAACTCCAGGTCGATGACACAGGTCCTGCCGCCGTTTGTGGTATTTGATGAGCAGAGTGCTTACAGGCCCAATGCACAAAAAGCGTTTGATAAAGCAGGAACGTACAGCATCAAAGGGGACTTCGCTAACAAGGAAGCAGGAGGCAGCAAGTAGCAGAGAGTGAGTTTGACAGGCATTTCAGTGCACTGTTTTATTGGATCAGGTGTGGTGTTGGCAATGCCAAACACTACAGCACATACCGATACTGGAAATATACAAAAGGAACATCGTGGAACTTCTCAGCGAAACAGGATATGGCTATCAGTTTGACCCCTCTGCATGCGAGGCATGCGGAGGGCAGTGTTGCACGGGAGAGAGCGGATACATCTGGGCAAACTATGAAGAGATAGAAAAAATGGCAAACTTTGTTAATCTTAGCCTGGAAGATTTTGCTACAATGTATTTAAGAAAGGTGAAACACCGCTATTCACTGGTAGAAAAAAAGTTAAGTGAAGAGAACTATGCGTGTATCTTTTTTGATGAGACGCTAAAGCGTTGTAGCATTTATCCTGTCCGTCCAAGACAGTGTCGTACGTTTCCCTTTTGGGAACAGTTTAAGAACAATGAAGATGAGGTAAGAAAAGAGTGCCCTGGTATCGTATAATCTTAGCTATTGCTGTGAGTGCTGTTTTGCTACAGGCCACTGCGTATGCTGCTGAAGAGAAATTCTCAGAAGATAGACTGATCATCAAAGCACTTTGGTTCGATGATCAGAGAGCATATGTATACAGCAGACCTATTTATGGAGAGCTTTTTGATAGGACGAGAGAGAAGGAGTTTCTTTTTCGTGAGATGAGGTCTGCACTGCTTAGTCAAACCTTTATCGAGCACAGCATTGAACGTTTAGAGCAGTGGAATGAAAACCATCTGGATGCTCTGGAGGCTAAACGTCTTTTGATCCCGCTCTACCTTAGCGCAGATAGACCCAAACGCGCAGAGGAGGAGTCGATGGAACTGCTTGAATTATCCCAGCAGCCTATCGACGTGGAGCTGGCTTCCAATGCACTGCTCTATACTGCGCAGTTTGAGAGAGCACTCCAGCTTTTAAGAAGAGTCTATGACGAGACACTGCATGAGGGGATCCTCCTAAGAGTTGCGACCATTATGGACGAGTATACCAGGCAACGCCAAGAAGCGATCGCGCTATTAGAAACCCACCGGCGTATGCATAGCTCATCGCAGCGTGTCTACCTCAAGTTACTCAAGCTCTATATGAAGGAGAATGCTATTGACGGGCTGATCAGTACCTATGAAGCACTCTATGAGCTGGAGGGCAACGAGGATTATCTAAGAAGGATCATCGATGCCTATGTCTATAAAAGAGACCTTGAGGGTGCTACGGCATTCTTGGAGAAACACCGTGAAGGACATGAGGATATCCTCTATGATCTCTACAAGGCGACGCGATCTTTTGAAAAAGCCTTACTGCTTGTGGATCATTTCTATAGTCAGGACAAGGACGGAAAATGGCTTGCCGAAAAAGGGATACTCATCTTTGAGCAAGCAGAGGACAAAGATGATCCAAAGATGCTGACCGAGGTGATCTCTTATTTTGAAAAAGCCATTGCATCAGGGGTAGTGGAGAGTATCTATCTCAACTATTATGGGTATACACTGATAGACAAAGAGTTTGATGTGAAAAAGGGGATCAGCATCGTTCAGGAGGCACTCAGGCAGCAGCCTGACAATACCTTCTATCTGGACTCGCTTGCATGGGGCTATTACAAACAAGGGAAATGCAAAGAAGCCCATGAGGTGATAAAAAAGGTGATTGAGAAGGAAGGCTTTGAGCAGGAAGAGATCAGGGGTCACTGGGAGGCTATTGAGAAGTGTCAATAAGAGAACGTTCAGCGTTTAGCCTTTGGCGTTTGGATATAATACGCGAAAACTTAGCCAAGGCTGTATAGATGGCACAGATTTTAGATGAAATTATCAAGAGAACCAAAGCAGATCTTGAAAAGAGAAAAATGGAGTTTCCCGAGGAGTGGCTGGGGCGCTCACTTGCATATAACCCCTTTATGCCCAAAGACGTGAAGTCTGCACTCCGCTCCACAGAAGAGAACCCTTACCGCATTATTGCAGAGATCAAGAAAGCTAGCCCTAGCAAAGGGGTGATCCGGGAGGATTTTGATCCAGTAGTGATCGCTCAGCAGTATGAGAAAGGCGGTGCTGATTCACTCTCGGTTTTGACTGAACCCCACTATTTCAAAGGAGACAAAGAGTATCTCGGGATGGTGAGACGCTATGTGAACCTGCCGTTGCTGCGTAAAGACTTTATCATAGATAAGTATCAGATCCTAGAGGCATTGGTGTTTGGTGCTGATTATATCCTGCTCATCGCTGCGGCATTGAGCCGTAAAGAGCTCAAAGCGCTTTATGAGTATGCGCTACACCTGGGACTGGATGTACTTGTTGAGATCCACAATAAAACAGACCTTATCAAGGCGACTTTTGCCGGTGCGCAGATCATTGGTATCAACCATCGCAACCTTGAAACTTTTGAGATGGATATGAGCTTGAGTGCGAAACTGATCCCGCTTATCCCTAAAGGGAAGATCATCGTTGCCGAATCGGGTATCCATGACCATGAGACCGTCGTGGAGCTTTCCAAGATCGGTGCAGATGCCTTTTTGGTAGGAGAACACTTTATGCGGCAGGATGATATCACAGCGGCACTCAGAACACTGAAGTATGGAGAAACCCACTAAATCCAAAGCCTCTTTTCTGTCTTTCCTTTCCGTCCGTTTCTGTTACGATTCAAACGCTTTGAGCGATTGATTTCGTAAAAGATAGATAATCGCCCCCCCCTTTATTTAGAGGTGCCCTTAAATATCTTTGATGATTTTCTTTGGATTTAAGTTAGATTACTCTATCATTTGGCAACACAAAATGGAGATATTATGACACTATTTCAACTCTTTCTTTTGATCCTTGCAGGAGTGATTTTTTACCTTTTTTTCAAGCAGCTTTTTTCAGGGGAACACCCTAAAAGAGGCGTGGATTTTGAAGCAAAACTTCCCGATGAGCAGATCGGCGGGATCAGCCGCCCTGACAAGACCTTCTCTAAACCCAAGATAGACCTACACGGCTTGAGCAGTTGATTCAGATGGCCGATGATGCCGTAGCCAAGGGCGATATGCTTGAAGCAAGCAAAGCGCTACAGAGTGCTTTGGTGCTGGAAGCAGATTCTGTCGATGTACTCCAGCGACATGGGTATGTGATGATACAGATAGGTAATCTAGAGGATGCCAAAGAGAGTTATGAGAAGATCATTGCACTAGATCCCAATGATGATTTGGCACACGCTTCACTGGCAAATGTACTTTATAAACTCGGCGAAGAGGAGGGTGCCATCAGCCACCACCTACAATCCATTGCACTAGATCCGGAGTATGCGCCGCACCATTACAACTATGCCAATACACTCTATGATCTTGACCGTAAAGAAGAAGCGTTGATAGAGTATACAAAAGCGTACGAGCTGGATGCCTCTTTAGAGGAAGCAAAAAAGATGATCGACGAATTAAGGGGGTAAGATGAGCAAAAGTGCATGTTTTGTTACCCAAGAAGCAACCGAAGGGATACTCTCTCGTGTCACCAATGTCTGTGCAGAGTGTTATACTGAGTTACAGCTGGGGGATATCATACACTATGATATGCAGAACTATCGCTACCTGTGTGAACGCTGCCAGGAGGAGCTGTGTGAAAAGATGAATGATGAGTGCGAGATCATTACTAAAGAGTCAGATGGACTTTTTGGATAGTTCTCTTCCTTATCCATCCTCTTGGGCTTTTCATTTCGGTTATAAGCAAACCCTTTTTTCTAATCTGCGCACCACAAGAATCTCTATACTCCATCTCTTTCTCTAATGTACCTGATCGCATTGATATAGCTCAGGGCATTAAGTTTCACACCGTGGTAGGCGATATCAAAGGCTGTTCCGTGATCGACGGAAGTTCTCAGGATTGGAAGATTGAGCGAGACATTGATCCCTTCATCAAAATAGAGTGCTTTCAGTGGTGCAAGTCCCTGATCATGGTACATTGCGATATAGTGGGTATAGTGGGCACGCACATGGGGGGTAAAGGCGACATCGGGAACGAGCGGAGCGGTGAAAACCTGCTTGTCGAGTTGTTGATGCGCAGTGTTGATCGCTTTACGGATGATCATCTCTTCATTTCCCAGTACTCCCTCATCTCCGGCATGGGGATTGAGCCCTAGCACGGCAACAGGTGTGTGTGGTTTGGCGGTATGGTAATAATCGATCAAAAAGCGNGTCANATCTGCTTCGGTGATACGTGCTGCGACTTCTTTGAGGGGGATATGTTCGGTAAAGAGTGCGACATACATCTTTGGACATCCTAGCATCATGATCGCTTCTGTGTCGAAAAAGTCACGCAGAGCATCGGTATGACCCTTGTACTTCACCCCTGCTAGCTCCCAGGCTTTTTTGTGTATAGGAAGTGTGCAGACCGCATCTGCTGTACCTGCCTTTGCAAGTTCGATCGCTTTACAAAAAGAGGCATAGGCGTAGGCACCGCTTTCTTTGCTGATCTTTCCAGGTTCTATCTCAAAACCAGGTGCGATATTTTCGATAGTCTGAAANGNTTTGGGGATCACAAGATCGAGTTTGGCGGCAGCCTGTTCGAGCATGGTCCTGTCAATACAGTAGATCGGTTTGACCAGTTCGCAGACCTTGTGGTGGTTTTCAAGTGCCAACTGTACCCCGATGCCGTTGAGGTCACCGATGCTGATCGCTACGTGTTTTTGGTTTATCATTGACGCTTTCCTACCCGCTTACCGTTTGAGCATAGCTTTCATGTCAATGATCGCCTGCTTTAGCCCTGTATAGATAGAACGTGCGATAATACTCTGACCGATATTTAGCTCTTCGATATCCGCGATCTTTACGATAGCAGGGACATTTTGCATATTCAGCCCGTGGCCTGCAGCTGTTCTTAGTCCGATCTCCCTTGCTTTCTTACTCAGCACCCGTAGCCTGTGAAGCTCTTCATCAAGCATTTTNCTGAGTGTATTGCGCGGNAGTTCCAGTTCGGGGATCGAATGGTGGGTTTTTGCCAGGTTTGAGTAGAGCATGGCAAAGATGTTGGCATATTTGCCAGTATGAAACTCTACCCACTCTACACCCAATCTCTTGGAAGCCTTGAGTGCTTCAGAGGTAGGATCAATGAAGAGGGAGACCTCGATCTCCTGTTCATGCAGCTTTTTGATCGCTTCGGCAAGTCTTGGTTGATCTCCCGTGACAGCCAGACCCCCTTCAGTCGTCACCTCTTCGCGTTTTTCTGGNACGAGTGTCACACGGTGGGGTCTCAGCCTGTAGGCGATATCGATCATCTCTGGGGCAATGGCGCACTCCAGGTTCACAGGCAGTGCCGAGAGCTTGATGATATGCTCCNCGTCCACATCCTGTATATGTCGCCTATCCTCGCGCAGATGGATCGTGATCTGGTCTGCACCAGCACGCCTGCATATCCCCAGCGCATCCAGCGGATCAGGATCTCCAACTCTTCTTGCTTCTCTGAGTACAGCAATATGGTCGATATTGACACCCAGTAACATGGTTCACCCCCGAAATAGTTATGATAGAGATTATATCCAAAAATATTTTTCCCCTTAGTAAGATCACCGGTTTTTCAAGCAAAAACATCACTGTAACCGATAGAACACCTCAGACAATGGCATGTTGGGGCGAGTAGAGTGGATCAATCCACCATCATGGTGAATACTTTCCACTTCGACTCTCCACACAATCGCAGGCTTTGGCAACTTCTATGACTTTTTACTTCGCTATCACTCCTTCTTGATGGGAGTCTGTAAAGCTGGTTGAAGTTGTTTTGAAAAAGCTTAGATTATGCTTGAATCTCAGTCTCACTGTCTGTGACAGTGAGGGTGTTTCTTAGCGACTTTGAAAAACTCTTCACCAGGTGTAGATCGTTGATAGCCATGGCGGTGATCTCCGGTTTGATCTGTGAATTCTTTGCCATATCTTCGATCAGTTTCATACTGTTTTTATAGGAGTGTGCAATCTTTTTGTAGGTTGATTCAAGCTCTTCTGCTGCTTCATGTTGCCCTCTTTGGCATCATGAAAGGCCAGAACAGTTTTGAGTATCTGATAACGCAGGTTTTTGTAGAAAGTCTGCTCTTCGCTGCTGCTCGCTTCATAAAAGCTGCTGATATCTGCTACTATATCTTTGATCGATTTGGCTGCGGTTGTCAGATAGATACTTTGACGAGAAAGTTGTTGTAGCTGTAACTGGTGTGCCGCATGATCGTCTTTGGCGGAAAGTATGGAGTTGTAACGATGGATCTTGCCTGCAATCAGACGGATCTTCTCGTAAAGTTTTTCATAGGAGATATCATAGTTCTGATCATGGATTTTAAGCAGTTTGTCGATACCATACTNTTTTTCCAATGCTTTGGGAGGCGAAATATTGATCGACAGGAGGGCAAACTCCTCTATCTTGTCTGAAAGGTGTAGGATCTCTTTTTCCAGCGCTTCGAGTGCCAGATCTGGTACGCCCAAAGGNACATTGTGGATAAAATGGGTGACATGTTTAACCTCTTTTTTGAAAAACCCCTTGACCCAATCAGCCAGCATTTCAATGAAAGGATACCAGAGGATCACCCCGATGACATTGAAAAAGGTATGAAAAAGAGCGATCTTGATCACGTCATCTACGCTAGAAAGGGAGGTTTCAAAAGGAATGATCAGCCACTGTAGCGCACACAGCACTATGAGTGCAGTAGAGAGGTTGAATACCAAATGGGCAACGGCAATACGTTTTTTGTCAGGTATGCCCCCTATTGCCCCAAGTACCGCTGTAATGGTTGTACCGATATTGGTTCCTACTACAAAGGCTACTGCAGCCTCAAAAGAGACCATCTGTGTAAAGAGTGCACTTTGGATAATAGCGATCGCCGCAGAACTGGATTGTATGATCGCCGTGATAACCAGACCGATGATGACAAACCAGTAGGGGGAAACNGTAAGATANTGGGATAGGTCAAAGTGTTTGGAGAAGACCTCAAAACTCTCTTTCATCCCCTCAAGCCCTAAAAAGATCAACCCAAATCCGACCATCATATTGAAGTAGTTTTTCCATCTTCCCGATTCGCTGACAAGTACACTGCCAAGCCCTCCCACTCCGATCATGGCATAGGAGAGTAGATTGATATCCATTTTAAACCCTACTAGCCCCACGATCCATGCAGTGATGGTTGTTCCTATATTCGAGCCAAATATGATGCCAAGTGCACTTTTGAGTCCCATGATCTGGGCACCGACCAGTGAGAGTGTCATGAGTGTGACGACCGAAGAGCTCTGAAAAAGTGTAGTAGCACCAAGACCGGTTAAAAGACTTTTGAACGTTGTAGCTGTGGCATTGTGTACGATACGCTTGAAGGCGCGCCCGGCCGATATTTTGATCTGGGCTTCAAGATAGAGCATCCCAAATAAAAAAAGTCCGAGTCCTGAAAATGCTTCTATCCATAC
>Ga0052836_100058_pt1 | contig 17060 bp, 15 predicted proteins | sample BlaSprwater61714_FD_53173 | JGI IMG/M metagenome (GOLD analysis project Ga0052836, IMG submission 53173) | Freshwater microbial communities from Blank Spring, California, USA - Blank Spring water - 6/17/14 | ecosystem: Environmental > Aquatic > Thermal springs > Unclassified | place: USA... | reverse complement strand
AGGAGGAAAAAATGGAAGATTTTGAGATAGAGATCACAGAAGCAAAATCAAGTACCAATGGTGCTAAAATTAAAGCGATCGGTGTCGGTGGTGGTGGCGGAAACATGATCAACCACATGATCAATGAAGGGATACACAGTATTGATCTCATCGTAGCCAATACCGATCAGCAGGCATTGGAAAGTTCGGTTGCTCCTTATAAAATGCAACTTGGAATCAGTGCGACCAGAGGATTGGGTGCGGGAATGGTACCGGAAAAAGGAAGAGAAGCAGCACTCGAGAGTTTCGAAGATATCAAATCGATGCTTTCGGGAGCTGATATCGTCTTTATCTCGGCTGGTCTTGGCGGAGGNACAGGTACCGGTGCGGCACCTATCATTGCGCAGGCAGCAAAAGAGGTAGGTGCATTGACCGTCTCTGTGGTCACTAGCCCTTTCAAGTTTGAAGGACGCAAAAGGGCACTGCTTGCAAAAAATGGACTTGAAGAGCTCAAAAGAGAAAGTGACTCTATCATTGTTGTTCCAAACGAAAAGCTCCTTTCCATTGTAGAGAAGAACCTAGGGATCAAAGAGAGCTTTAGAATGGTTGACGATATTCTTGCACAGGCAGTGGGCGGTATTTCCAAAGTAATCCTCTCTCATGGTGAGAATGATATCAACCTAGACTTTGCCGATGTCAAAACAGTCATGAGCCACAGAGGTCTTGCGCTGATGGGTGCAGGATATGCGTCAGGCAAAAATGCCGCGTATGATGCAGCAAAAGCAGCGATCGAGTCTCCTCTTCTTGATAATATCTCNATTGACGGTGCNATGGGTGTACTTGTCCACTTCGATATCCATCCGAGCTATCCGATTATGGAGATCGGGGAAGCGATGAGTATCATAGAAGAGAGTGCAGATAGTGAGGCTTCAGTAATCTTTGGAACAACAACCAATACAAATATGGCACCTGATGAAGTAAGAATCACTATTGTTGCTACAGGCTTTGAGGATCATAGTGATGTAGCNGAGCCTTCGGTAAAAAAGCAGGGAACACTGCTTGGCGGTACAACAACAAGCCATATTAACAATATAAGATCAAAAATGGTCGTAGGCGGATATAATGACAACGAAGATATCCTTGATGTACCTACCTTCCTCAGAAAGCAGATGGATTGATCCTCCATTTTTCTCCTTTTATTTGAGATAAAGAGGGGGGGTTCTTCTCTCTCTTTAACCCTTTTCTTTATCCTACTTGTTTATACTTTTTTGTTATAATTGCTTCACACTAAATCAGAGGAATAGAAACCATGAAATACCTTAAACAATTCTCCACTGTCGCCTCTGCCACGGGACTAGGATTGTTACTCTCTACAGGCCTTACTGGATGTGTCGGCGGGGGGGATCAGCAGACACAGGAACAAACGCAGGCTAAAGGTGCCTTTGTCATCATAGAAGAGACCGAACCAGGAAAATATAAAATCAAAGATGAATTCCCGGCCGAGGAGACACGTATCGTACTCAAGCAGCTTGANGGTACAGAAAGAGTGATGACAAAAGAGGAGATGAATGCACTCCTCATAGATGAAGAGGCAAAGATCGATAACGGCACATCCAACCTTACCCAGCCGCAGATGTCTGCACAGGGGGGTATGGGACTGGGCGAAGCGATCCTGGCAAGTGCTGCTGGAGCCATCATCGGGTCATGGATCGGAAGCAAGCTTTTTGGCAACCAGAACTACCAAAACAACCGTAAAGCAGGCTACAAAAGCCCTTCGACCTTTTCTAGAAGCCAAAGCAGCTTCAACAAACCCGCTTCAACCACATCAAGCTCGAAGAANAGCGGCTTTTTTGGAAACTCCAAAAGCAGCTCAAGCAGCAGCAGCTTTGGAGGATAATGATGAAGCTACAAAAAACCGCTCCACTTGATACTGACTACCTTGAATCTCTCGGCTTTGTATGGCATACAGACAACGACGAGAGCAGCTACATCTCAGATGAGCTGGTTGTGATCAGCGAAGCGGAAGCAGAGGCGTACTACGAAGCAGGAAATACGCTTTATGAGATGTTCGTCGAAGCAGCCCAACACGTCATCGANCACAACCTCTTCCATGAGATCGGGATACCTTTTAACCTGGTTGAGATCATCAAAGCATCTTGGGAGAACGACGTACATTGGCACCTCTACGGACGCTTTGATCTTGCTGGTGGGATTGATGGGAAACCGATCAAACTNCTTGAGTTCAATGCAGATACCCCTACCGCACTTTTTGAGACTGCGATTATCCAGTGGGCAATCCTCAAAAAAAATGGGCTAAAAGAGAACACCCAATTCAATGGCCTCTATGAGGCACTCATAGAGAACTTTCAGAGGCTGGTCACACTTGAAGAGAGCGTAGAGGCCTTTGAAGAGCACTATGATGGATGGAAATTTCTCTTCACCTCTATCAGAGGTAATGCAGAGGAGGAGAATACCGTCAAACTTCTTCAACATATTGCTTCGGAGGCAGGATATGTGACTGAGTTTGCCTATATCGATGAGATAGAGTTCGGTGGAGAAGAAGGGATCTTTTTTGAGGGAGAGAACTACGAACTGTGGTTCAAACTGATCCCNTGGGAAGATATCGCACTAGAAGAGTCTGACCTAGCAATGCTCCTTACCGATATCATCAAAAACCAAAAAGCGATCATCTTCAACCCCGCCTATACCCTGCTCTTCCAAAGCAAAGGTATCTTAAAGATCCTTTGGGACCTCTACCCCAATCACCCTCTACTTCTTGAGAGCAGTTTTGAACCACTAGAGGGGNAAAAACAGGTGAGTAAACCTGTTTTTGGGAGAGAAGGCGGCAGTGTTGCCATCATCAACGAGAAGGGGATGGAGGTGGAGAAGATCTCCAGCGAATATGAAAACCACAAAATGCTCTACCAAGCCTATACGGAACTTCCTGTAGATNCACAGGGTCTCAGTTATCAAGCAGGGGTCTTCTATGCCTACGAAGCCTGCGGACTGGGGTTCAGAAAAGGCGGAAAGATACTTGACAATATGGCGAAATTTGTCGGTCATATCGTCCGCTGATCGTTCGAAAACGGTCAGTTCCCCTACTCACTTTTATTGGATATTTTTCTCTTCATCCATGATCAGTGTTGCGATGATAGGTGACAACCCTATGTTTTCAGGTGCAGGGAGTGACGAACCCTACCGCTATGAAAAATTAAAAATACATTAAAAAAATAGAGATACCATAGTGATGCCCCCGCTCATAGCCGGACAGGTCATGCTTAAGCTCACGGGAAAAATGTAGCAGAGTGCGGGCGCACACTAAAAGATGAGATCTTGAGGCGCTTTTTTGAAACACGGGACTGAGACGATTTGAGGTGCATGGCTATCGAGCTTTGCTGCTGTGAGTCGGCCATTCCATACGCATCCCGTATCGAGGGCAAGGAGATGCTCATCTTGATAGTAGCCTAGCGCTGACCAGTGACCAAAGACGATCTTTAGATCTATGGATTTCCTATTGATTGCATGAAACCATGGCTTCATCCCCTTCTTTTCAAGTTTTTTGTCTGTCGGCGGGCCTTTTTGGTCGAAGTCGAGCCTATGATCCTTATAGCAAAAACGCATCTGTGTAAAGGTGCTCAGGATATACCGCTCGATATCATCGATACTCGCTTTTTGGTCAAAACGGTCATAGGTATGGTGAAACATCTTCTCTAGCCATATCCTCACTTCCGGCACATCAGCGTGCAACCGCTCTTCGATCTGCTTGGCATATCGTATCGCCATCCCCAGATCAAACTCCGGAGATATCCCTGCATGCGCCATACAGTAACCCAACTGATAGTCAATATGCAAAAAGCGCTGATGGCGCAACCAGTGGATATAGGTTTCAACGTGCGGAGATTCTAGAATAGGATCGATAAAGCGGTTGCTCTTTCTTACTCCATAGTAGGCTGCGATCAGTGAAATATCATGATTGCCCAGTACTACTTCAACGCTATCTCGGATACGATAGATATATTCAAGCGTCGCCAGAGAATCTTCGCCCCTATTGACCAGATCACCTACCAGCCATAGCGTGTCAACGGCAGGATCAAACCCGATAGCATCAAGCAATTGTCTAAAAGCACTATAACACCCCTGCAGATCACCTATCGCCCATACCGCCACCTAGACTCCCTTCTCACAACCCAATGTGTCACGATAGGCTACTATTTTTTCCTCGAAGTTCATCGCTGCATGCGCCGGTGAAGGCGAAGGGAGGTAACAGGTCTCTACGGATAAATGAGAAAAATATTGCTTGAAAAGTGCCTCAGCCTTTTTCCCCGTAAAACAGACCTTTTTGATCTTTGGGTACTTTTTGAGCAGTGCTTCTATATCATTGGGCTTTTCCTCTTTCAGAGAGCTGTCCAATGAGTTATCCCTTTGGCAGGAAGCGATCATATCCCAAAGGCCGACTTTCGCCTCCTTTAGCAACCATATCTTCTGGTCACGGTTATGAGTGGGATAGCCGGTCAATACTTCCATGATCTTCCAAAACTGGTTGCGTGGATGGCCATAATAGAAGTGTTGCTCAAAGGATTGGATACTAGGGAAAGACCCCAGTATCAAAATCTCCGTATCCCTAAAGACGATCGGCTTGAATGGATGCTCTAATTTTTCACTGCTCACTGCTACCTGCTTCCTGCTGCTACTCACTACGCTCTATTTACATGCTTTTTGCATATTGCGGATCATCAAGACCAGTAAAGCCAAAGAGAATACTTTGAAGTTGATCTCGCTGCCTTTGTGCATATTGACAAAAGTCTGGCTCTGGGTTACAGCCTCTCCTGCGTGCTGCATAGCAACGATATCCGGTAGATAGTAATGCGCGAACATCAAACCCGTAGCGATCACAAAGAAGGTTGCTGCCTGTGTGATCCAGTCTCTCTCGAATTTTTTGTATTTGTACCCTTCATAGAGAACGACTGCAACCACTACGAAGTTGACGAGATAAGACAGACGCACAAAGTTCTCCGTCATGATCTGTCCCTCCTGGTAGTGGCTAAGCACCTCCGTACCCAGCCAGGAAGCGGTATGGAACGTCACCGGTGCAACCACGACACCCGCAAAAAGCCCTGCTCCAAGCATTACGCCAAGCAGTATCAAATAGGCCATCGTTGCCGTTCTAAAATATGTGTTCATTTTTATCCTTTAAACTTGATCACAAATCCTCTGTCAAAGCCGGCAAGGTCTTGATAAAATTCGATATATTCTATCTTGAAATCTTTAACAAAGGCTTCTATCGGTACTTTCTGGTCATACCCCATCTCACACACAAGATACCGTATAGTACGTTTGGAGACATCTGTGATGATCTGTTTGATCAGTTCATCGCCCGTCTTCCCCCCAAAGAGTGCTTCTTTGGGTTCATAGTCTACGACATTGGACTCTAGGATAAATCCCTCGGCAATGTAAGGCGGATTGGAGACCACAAGCTCCAATGCCTCAGGTACCTCATCGATCAGATTGGATTTTCTCAGCTCTATGTGATCCTCCAACCCAAACTTCTGGATATTTCTTCTAGCTACTTGAAGCGGTGCATCACAGATATCCGTAGCTATGATCTTAAGCTGCGGGAATTGTCTAGCCAGCACGATTGAAATCGCACCGCTTCCCACCCCTATCTCGGCAATATGGGTGATCTCCTCCTTTTTGATGATCTGTGCGGCTTTATCTATGAGTATCTCCGTCTCAGGACGGGGGATCAGAACACCGGGTGCTATTTGTAGTTTGATATCATAGAAACTCGCACTCCCGACGATATACTCATAGGGCTCGTGCTTGGCCCGCCGCTCTACCAGCCTTTTGTAGCCTTTTGCATCTTCTATCTCCTCATCACTATGGATATGGAGATAGAGCCGCTCCTGGTCTAAATGATAGGCCAACAGGAGTTCCGCTTCAAAAAGAGGCCTATCACATGCCTCCATTAGCTCTCCTTGGGCCCATCGTAATGCCTGGGATATCGTCACACAGCTTCCTTTCTTTTCTGTAAATTTTGGATAATGATCCTGTTATTTACAGCTATCATCGCCGATAAACGTAAAGATACCCTCTTTGGAAAGCTTACGCTCTTCATCTACGACAATGCCAGTGGCATCATATCCAAGCGCTTTGAGCCTCTCCAATACCGGTGGGTGGGTATAGTAAAAGAAGATCACCAAGGGATGAGACTTGGGGAAAGCCTTGTTCTCCGTCATCAGTTTGAGCAGTGCAGATACCAGGTTTTCCCTACCTCCCATCTGAGAGCCGAACTCATCTGCAGCATATTCGTTATGGCGGCTAACATAACTCATAAAGGGTGTAAAGAGAAAGCTTACCAAAGGCAACAGCACCAGTAACATCGCGATCTGTGCACCCGCATGCTGCATCACTCCCATCTCCAAAAAAAGGGATTTGGGCAGNTGGCCAAAAAGATAAAATGCGATAAAAAGCAACACTCCCATCAATCCGATATTTTTCCAGATATCCCCATGTGAATAGTGCCCAAGTTCATGGCCAAGCACAGCAAGAAGCTCTTTGGTATTGAGCTTTCCAAGAAGTGTATCAAAAAGCACCACCCGCTTGCTCTTGCCTATTCCGCCAAAGTATGCGTTGAGACGGCTGTCACGCTTGCTGGCATCCATACTAAATATCCCGTCGCTCTTCAGTCCGACCTGCCCCATTAGTTTAGTGATCTCCACTTTGAGCTCGCCCTCTTCGATCGGCTCAAATGTGTTGAAAATCGGCGCGATCAGTGTGGGATAAAGGAGATTGATCAGGAGCGCAACGGCGAAGATCACGACAAACCCCCATAGCCACCACATCATAAAGTGCGTGATGATCCATGCAAGCAAAGCAAACAATGCTCCCCCAAATAGAAAGAACATCAAGGCTGACTTGATCGTATCGCTTAGAAAGATACCGGGGGTCATCTTATTGAACCCGTACACTTCATCGATCTTGAATGTCCCATAGAGCTGAAACGGCAAACCGACGATGAAGTTGATCCCAACAAACCCATACAGAAAAAGCACCGCATTCAACAGAGTACCCTCTACCTGCACCACGCCAGAGAGCCAGGCAAACCCTGCCATCACCCACCAGAGGAACATGAGGTAATCTACAAGCATTTCAACAAGCGAAAGTTTCTCTTTCGCCACGGCATAGCTTCCTGCTGTGAAATACTTCTTGGCACTCATCAAGACTGGGGCTTTACACTTTTCTTGGTTGATGTAGCCTATCTGCATCACCGAGATATAGACTCTCAGCAGAAAATAGAGCGAATAGAGTCCGATCACTACTCCTAACATGTGTATCCTTTTTAATCAATGTCTGGAATATACCCTATCAAGGCTTAAAAACTACTCTATCTGTTATAATGGCACAACTCATATTTTTAGGATTTTACCATGGCGCTGATCGACCTTTTTCATATCAAAAAACAGTATGATGTCAAACTTCTACTTGATGACATTGACTTTCATCTCAATGAAGGAGAGAGAGTGACGATCATCGGACAGAACGGATGCGGGAAATCGACCTTGATGAAGATCATCACCAGAAGCGAAGAGCCCACCGAGGGGAAAATCATCATCGACAAGTCTGTTCAGATCGAGATGCTGCAGCAACATCCAAAATTTGAACCAGGATTCACTGTCCGCCAGGCCATAGAGAGTGAGCTGACAGAACTCAAAGAAGCGAAAAAAAACTATGAGGAGATCAGTGCCAAGCTTGCTACAGACTTTGACAATGCCGAGCTGCTTAAAGCACATGAGAAACTCAGTCACTATATCGACCACCACAATGCTTGGAATCTTGACGACAAGATCGAACGTGTGCTTCTGGAGTTCAAGCTCAAAGAGTATGAAGATCGTCCGGCGATCACACTCTCAGGAGGAGAACAGCGCCGCGTTGCACTTGCTGGGCTGATCCTTAAAAAACCTGATGTGCTGCTGCTGGATGAACCGACCAACCACCTAGATGTCTACATGGTGGAGTTTCTCGAAGAGATGCTACTCAAAGAGAAGTTCACCCTGCTTTTTATCTCACACGACAGACACTTCATCGACACGATCGCTACACGTATCGTAGAGGTAGAAAACCAAAAACTTGTCTCTTATAACGGCGGCTATATGCGTTACCTAGAACAGAAAGAGGCGCGCATGAAATCGATGCAAAAAAGCCATGACAACCTACTTCGCCTACTCAAACAGGAAGAGGCATGGCTGTCTAAAGGGGTAAGAGCAAGGGAAAAACGCAACCAGGGACGCAAAAGACGGGTCTTTGAACTGCGCAAAGAGGCAAAAACAAACCCGACACTGATCCGTAAAATGATGATCGAACTGGAACGGGAGAAAAAACACTTCAACCGTGAAGAGAGTGTGTCTCGTAAAAAGATGCTCTTTGAAATCGACCATCTTTGCTACAGTGTACCAGGGAAAAGACTGATCGAGGATTTCACCACACGTATCCTNCAAAAAGACAAGATCGCTATTGTCGGTGTCAACGGTGCAGGCAAATCCACCCTGCTGAAGCTGATGCTGGGTCGCATCAAACCAGACAGCGGTACCATCAAACAGGGAGATTTTTCCATCGGCTACTTTGACCAGCACCGTGAAATGCTCAATGACGAGCAATCACTCATCGAGACCTTCTGTCCAGACGGCGGTGATAGAGTGGAGGTCCAGGGGAAGAATATGCATGTCTTCGGCTATCTCAAAAGCTTCCTCTTTCCCAAAGANTTTCTGGACAAAAAGATCGGTGTACTCAGTGGCGGGGAGAAAAACCGTGTCGCGCTTGCTCTGCTTCTGACCAAAAAAGTGGACTGTCTCATTCTGGACGAACCTACCAATGACCTGGATATCCAGACGATCAATATCCTCGAAGAGAAACTGATCAACTTCCCGGGGGCGATCCTTTTTGTCTCNCATGANCGATACTTCATCGACAAGATCGCTTCAAAACTCTTTATCTTCAAGGGGAACGGGGCGATAGAAGAGTCCTATCAGAGCTATACAGAGTATCTTGGTATCGAAAAGGAGATGAAGGAGCTTGGCGAGTTAGAAAAAGAGCGTGCCAACGATACAGCGGAGATAAAAAAAGAAAAACCAAAAGCCAAAAAACAGACCAAGCTCAGCTATAAACAGCAGCAGGATTTTGACAACCTCCCCGTTCAGATCGAAGCACTCGAATCCAAAATAGATGCACTTAACCACTGTCTGCAAAACCCTGAATGCTACCAGCAAAAAGGACTTACTGCCATCTCTGAAGAGCTTTCCAAAGTAGAAAAAGAATACCAAGAGTTAAGCGACAGGTATCTGGAAGTACTTGAGATTTATGAAGCGCTGCAAGAACGGTAGTCGCAGGGTCTAGGAGACTTTTTGATCTCGTTCCCGATCTCTCAAGAGCGCGAAAGAACACCCTCTTCACACGCTCAATCTATCCTAACATAAAGCGTTAACACGTACAAAACATACCTAGTGTTTCGATCTTTATCAATCCCAGAAGATCTGCACGCTTCTTCTTCCCCAACGCAACGCTTTTTGGCGGTCCATTCCCATATAGATGTCAATACGTTTTTTAAAACGTTTATTCATCTTATCTCTCACATGATAAATACCTGGGAGTCCTGAGATACGTACTTTTGTTCCATTTTTCATGCCATAGACTGAAAGCAGGTCCCTTGAGACTGCGATCACTTTCATTCCTGGAACCAACCGGTTGTTCCAGGCAGCAAGAAAAGGCGTATCATCTGTCTCTTCTGGATGCGATGTGTATGCCGTTGCAATCACCCGGAGACTTTTTGTGCCGTAGCTGCTGTACTTTCCTTCTGATGCAAGTTCTTTGAGTCTATGAGGCAAAGGAAGATCGAGGACTGTTCCGATCTTGAGTATTGATTGGTTAGTGAATTGATTGAAACTTATGAGATCTTCAGGCTGCAGATCAAATTTTTTAGCGATAGAGATTAGCGTGTCACCCTTTTTTACTCTATAGCGGGCGGAGGAGATCGCATCAACCATCTCTTGCGTATAAGGCAGAATCAGTGTTTGCCCTATACGCAGTACAGCATCTTTTTTCAAGTTATTAAGTTCGACAAGATCAGCTGTTTTCATGTTAAATTTTTTGGCGATACGACTCAATACATCACCTTCTACAACCACGTAGATCCCTCTCTTTTTTTCTTCCTTTACATGAAGCTCTTTGGCATGTCTGTCCAATTCACTCATGTATGTTTCAAGCACTTCCTGAGACATCAAAGCTCTTCTTTGAGATGGTAGCTTTTCTCTCTCTACTTGTACTTCATCGATGATATCCAGGGGCTGTTCAAAGATGCTGCTCTTGCTTCCCTTAAAACGTAAAGGCTCTTTAGAGAGCGTAGAGGGTATTAGGTTTTCTTCTGCGGAAATTACTTTAAGTAAATTTTTTTTCTCCTGGATAGGAAGGGATTTAACACTGATGAGTTTCTTTCGATCTATATCATACTCTATCTCTTTTGCATAGAGATATTTGGTGCTGTAAGGAGTACACGTGTCATATCCTTTGGTAAGTACCCTACACTCTATTACGCCATTGGCTGGAGCTATGGTACTGATCATTATTAGAGTGCATAAAAACCTTCTCATCTAGCTCTACTGCGCTTATAGGAAGCTTAGTATCTCTCCTTTGATCTTTTCCTTGTCGACGACAACCGTATGCCTGAGAGGTTTATCAAAAAGAGATGTGATCATCTGAGGTACTTTGACATGGGCTGATTGGCTTACCCATTTGAGTGCCGCGATATCCCCTTTCACCTCTTTTCCAAGTGCTTTGGAGACAGCAGGGGAAAATTTTGTCCACTCTGCAGTCGAGTAGACTACAGTCTTCAACGGCTTCTTTCTGAGTGTTCTATATGCTCTGATACAGGTGGCAGTGTGAGGATCCATAATGTATCCTTTTTGTGCATACTCTCCGATCACACGTTCACACTCTGTATCATCAGAGAATGAAGCAGCAAAATCCTCCCGGATCATTTCGATCTCATCCTCTGTCAGCTGATATTTACCTTCATTAGCCAATGATTCCATCAGCACTTTGGTCCGTTCAGGGCCGAACTTGTCATACATGATACGCTCCACATTGGAGCTTTTCAAGATATCCATTGCAGGAGATTCGGTCTGTATGAGCGTTCTTGAAGCAAGATCATACTCGCCCTTGTTAATCCAGTCTGTTAGGATGTTATTGATATTGGATGAGATCAGGATCTTCTCAATCGGCAGCCCTGCTTTTTTCGCATAGTATGCCCCCAATGCGTTGCCGAAGTTGCCGCTTGGGACTACCAGATAGATCTTCTCCCCCATGGTGATCGCATGGTTGCGCACCAGCTCAAGATAGGAGTGGATATGGTAGATGATCTGAAAGATAATGCGCCCGAAGTTCACCGAATTTGCCGCAGAAAGCTTAATTTGATGCGCTTTGAGTTCTGCATGGAACGCTTCAGATGCGAGCAGCTCCTTGAGGGTATTCTGCGTATCATCAAAGTTCCCTTTAACACCGATCACTTTGAGATTTTCACCCTCCTCTGTGACCATCTGCAGTCTCTGAACATCTGAGGTGCCACCATCGGGATAGAGACAGGCAACTTTGATATTTTTTTGGTTCTTAAAGGTCTCTAGAGTCGCTGGTCCTGTATCACCGCTTGTAGCCGCCATGATCAGATAGTTTTCATTTTTTTGTTGCGCCAGCTTAGAGAGCACATATCCAAAAGGCTGCAGCGCCATATCTTTAAATGCACGGGTAGGGCCATGATAAAGTTCAGAGACAAAGCAGTCCTCTTCGATCTGCCTCAAGGGTACGGGATTGGAAGGGTCATCAAATGCATCATATCGTTTCAGTGCCTCTTCTAGCACCTCTCTGTCTATATCAATACCAAATTTCTCCAAAAAATCGATCGCCAATGTTTTGTAGTGACTCTTTAGGTGAGACTCAAGATATACCCGATCAAGGTTTGGAAGCGATGTGGGCACATATAGGCCTCCAAAACTTGCACTCGGACTTAAGATCGCCTCAGAAAAAGAGACTGAGAGAGGTTTCTGTCCATCATTACCACGTGTTTCGATAAACTGCATCAAATGTTTCCTGTATTTTGAGTTGCAGTATTATAGCTAATCTTTACTAAGGAAGGTTACCACAGATGCGACTGTCCCTTTTTTTCGGCACTTTTAACGTACAAAGNCAACATCCACTCTATAGAGCCTATGCAACGATTTATACCCACTGGCTCTAGATTACTTATACCATTTTCTCTTAACTCTATTGCTTGATCTCTCAGAGAGTGCAAGGTCTTTTGATCCACTTTTCTTGCGTCGTTTTTGTGTACATTTTTCACAATGAAAGCATAGCAAAATAGACCATACTATTAGTTTGGTTTATCGGTGGAATGATGAGATAGGTTCTGTGGCTTCTGAGAAGAAACTCATTGTCACTACCAATAGGATCACTCTAGACAATTCTTCTCCCCCCCTTCTAGAAAGCATTACTTACCTTTTTAGTATATTATAATTCAATACAGGTACCGATACCTGAACTTGTCAGTATCTCCAGTAACAAGGAGTGCTGGACACGGCCGTCTATGATATGGGCTTTTCTCACCCCGCCGCGCAATGCCTCGATGCAAGCATCTACTTTCGGCACCATACCACCCTGTATCGTCCCGTCACGCTTGAGCGCTTCTGTTTTGTCGATGTCAAGATTGGGGATGAGTTCCATATGCTTATCCAAGACCCCTGGGGTATCTGTCAGGAAGAGTACTTTTCGCGCCTTAAGTGCGACAGCGATCCTGCTGGCTGCCAGATCTGCATTGATATTGAACCCAGGATGGCCAATCGTATCGCTCCCCGCGATAGGGGCGATGACAGGTACCGCGCCGTCCTCGATGATATTGTTCACAATCTCGGGATTGATATGTTCGATCTTCCCTGTATAGCCGAAGTGCTCAAAATCTCTGGGGATCCCCTTGAGAAATCCGCCATCTTTCCCCGAGATACCGATCGCCTTGGTACCGTGATTGTCAAGCAGGGATACGATCTCCTTGTTGATCTCTCCGCTGAGTACCATCTCGACGATACGCATCACCTCTTTGGTGGTCACACGCTGACCGTCCACAAACTTTGTCTCAACCCCAAGATCGGTAAGCAGATTCGTGATGCTTTTTCCTCCCCCATGTACGATGACTGGCTTCATCCCCACGAGGTGCAGCAGCACGATATCGCGCACAAACTGCTCTTTGAGTTCGCTGCTCGTCTGCGCGGCACCACCATACTTGATCACGATCTTTTCATTGGCAAAACGCCTGATATAGGGCAATGCTTCATGCAGTGTTTTTACTATCTCCAGATTGTCTCTCATTGTATAAAATCCTTTGGGACAAGTCCTCTAAAAAACGTTTTCTCGGTATCTTCCCATGCATGGAAATTCTCTACCGAACACCCCGCTTCTTCCTCTCAAAACCGGCTTTATAGACTTGATTGAATATACGATTGAATTTTCTCTATTATATCATCTTCTATGTTTAGTTTAAGCTTCAACTCGGAGATCGGCAGGTCAAAATCTTGCATTTTGACCCTATCTTTGGAGGTGCACAAGACCGAATCAGCGCCATGCTCCTCCATCAGCGTTCTAATCTCTCCTTCATCAAAATAGGCATGGTCACGAAGATAGACCTTTCCTGCGACCGCTTCGGGAAGATAGCGCTCAAGCCTTTGTGGATTTGCGATCGCAGTCACCAGCAGCATTTTAGAACGAGGTTGATCTATCTCCACCACTCTAACAAAGTCCCTTCCCTCCTTAGCGACGATATCCGCATACTTTTGAGTGAACCTAAACTCCCGAAAAGGCCCCGCAGGAAAAGGGAGAGGGTTTGTGATCGTTTCAGGCTCTAAAATAATCTCGAACTTTTTGATCCCCACACGGTTAAATCCATCATCAAGCAAGATAAGCTTTGCCCCCTGCTTCTTGGCTAGAGTGATCGCCTCTATCCGATCCTCGCTCACGATCACTGAGGCATGAGGAAGCGACATCGCCATAAGCATCGGCTCATCNCCACTCTGCTCCACCGTTGCCACTATCTTGCCTTTGCGGCTTACCTCGACCAGCCCTTTGCTCTTTCTACCATACCCTCTGGAGATGATCGCAACATCCTCCATACCTGAGGCTAAAGCAATGGCAAAGGGGGTTTTGCCGCTCCCCCCAACGATCAGGTTCCCCACACTGATCATAGGGATACCAAAATCCTGCGGGGAAGCGAGTACTCTTCTCATCCACATCAAAGCACCGTAGAGAAGCGAAAGAGGAAGCATCAGCACGATCAATGGCAGATGGTACCATCTCGGCGAAAAGAGGAGCTGTTCATAGATCTGCGCTATTTGCACGTTTTTGCACCCAGTTTTTTGATCTCACGACAGGTAAACCCTGCCTCCTTTCTAGCATCCACATTGATATGTGAACGGTGCTTGCCCATAAGTTTGTAGCGCTTTAGTATCTCAAAATAGATCGATTCGTCCAGTCCCTGCTCTGCACAAAGGTACTTGAACCACTTGTCCCCCTTGTGGACGTGCCCTATCTCCTCCTCATAGATGACATTCAAGGCATCGATCAGTTTTGCAATAAGTGGGTTTTTGCGTCTGTTTTCAAGCTTTTTGATGATCTGAGGATTGACATCCAGACCGCTTGCCTCATAGTAGCGTGGCACAACCGCCATACGGTCAAGCAAAGCATGCGCCGTATGCGCCGCCGCATCAAAAAGTCCGCAATGTACCGGAAAGTCACCATACGCATAACCCAGATCACCCAGCAGTTCAAGCAGCATCTTGTAGTGGCGTATCTCATCTTCGGCCACCGCCAGCCAGTCTGTTTTGTAAGAGAGTGGCATCTGGGGGAAACGGTAGACTGCATCAAGTGCTAGGTCGATTGCCGAGTACTCGATATGCACGATAGCGTGTATCAGTGTCGCAAGCCCTTTGGGCGTATCAAAATCCTTGCGAGCAGGGAGATCTCTGGGGCTTACAATCCTACATCTAGATGCATACGAAGGGGCTTCAAACACAGCAGGTACAAAATCCTGCGGTAGGCTAACGAAATTTTGGTTACAATACTCCAAACATTGCGCAACACGCTGCTCTTTGAGCGCGACATCATCACTACAAATTGCAGTGTGCAACACGTCATAAAAGTGATTCTTTTGCGTATTCATGAGGAGAATTATACCATGCAAATCAAAATGCAANCCATGGGCCCCTACCAGACCAACTGCTATATCGCTACAGTGGAGGGAAAAGATTTCATCATCGATCCGGGTGTTGGTGCAACAAGCTGGATACTTAACACCATCACCCATCCCGTGGCGATCCTCAACACGCACGGTCATTTCGACCATGTCTGGAGCAATGCTGAGCTACAAAAGAGACTCAACCTTCCGATCTACTGCCCACAAGGTGATGCGTTTATGCTTGCGAATGATCCCTTCTCTCAAGGAACACCTCCAAGCCATCCGGATATGCTCACCAACGAAGATGAAGAGTTCGAGCTTGAAGGAGTCAAGATAAGATTCCGCCACTTTCCTGGCCACACCCCGGGCTGTTCGGTGATCGAGATAGGCGACGTATGGTTCAGCGGGGACTTTCTTTTTAAGCAGTCGATTGGGCGGTGGGACTTTCCTTACTCCAGCGGCAAAGAGATGATCGAAAGTCTAAAGAAAGCATTGAAGGTCAAAGGTGACTTCACGATCTACCCTGGCCACGGAGCACGCACAACACTCAAAGCCGAACAAAGAAACATCCCCTTCTGGATAGACCATGTAAAAAGAACGCTTGAGTCCAAAATCTTTTGAGTATAGGCTCACACTAATTTCAACGCTTTTCGTCACTACGGACTTGATCCCAAACCCCATAGATACGGTATTTACATTGAGATCCTAAATGCCTACAAAACATACCTTTGTGGGCGCAGGAGTCTCAAGAGATTCGATCTACTTAAGCCTCATCAAACACATACCACTCAAGCACAGTGAGCCAAAAAGAAAAGACTTATTGGAATTTAACCGTGGGGTGAGGAGACCCTGACCTACATCTTAAGATCGAGATAAGGATGATGTAAGCTGCAGATTTCCAGATAGTCAGAAGGGAACTTACTCCAAAGCAAGCAACCCAATAAACTCCTGAAAAAAGCAGTGCAATAAGCACTAATAGGCGAACTTATACCCTCTGCGTCTTACCGTATGGATCACCTGGAACCCAAGGATCTGCTTGAGTCTTTTTCTGATCTGGTTGATCGCTACTTCAACCGTGTTGTCGCTGACATACTCTGGCTCTTCCCAGAGTGCATTGATGATCTCATCTTTAGAGAAGACTCTTTTCTCTCGGAGGGCAAGGTATGCCAAGATATCAAAGGTCTTGCCGTTGAGTGAGACGTTTTTGTCATCATACTGTATTCTCTTGTTGGCAATATCGATCACAAGTTTATCGACTTCAACCTGAGTACCAAAGAGGTGTCGCATATTCGCAAGTACTCTTGCGGCGATCAGGTCGGGATAATCACAATGTTCATAGACCACATCATCGACCCCTAGCCTAAAAAATTCTTTTTGGCGCTTTGGCTTGTCTGTGAGTATAATGATCTTTGTCTCGCTCTTTTTCTTCTTCACCTCATTGACATAACGCTCTAGTGAAAACTGTACCCCCTCATCTACGATGATCACTAGTTCATAATGCCTAAAATCAGTAAAGTTTGTTGCATCGTACATATCTTTAGCATTATCTACGATACAGATAAAGTATTGATCTAACTCTTTTTCTAATTCATTGACGAAATCATCATCAAACCCTACACTTAAGATTCTCATATTTNCTGCTTTTATTGGTCTACAAAGAGTAAACCGAAACTTAAACTTTGTTCGATTTCCCTATCTAGTGGTAAATTTATAGCGAAAACAAGCTTATTTAAAAATAAAACTAAGGTTATTCTAATGTTTTGTCAATCTTATAAGGGCACCTCTAAAAACTCTAGTTACCTTCAGAGGGAGTCAAAAAAGA
>Ga0052836_100053_pt1 | contig 17501 bp, 20 predicted proteins | sample BlaSprwater61714_FD_53173 | JGI IMG/M metagenome (GOLD analysis project Ga0052836, IMG submission 53173) | Freshwater microbial communities from Blank Spring, California, USA - Blank Spring water - 6/17/14 | ecosystem: Environmental > Aquatic > Thermal springs > Unclassified | place: USA... | reverse complement strand
AAAAAAATTCTCCTCTTTTGGGGGCAAAATAGACTGCATACTACGATACAAGGATACTTCTAGAAACCCTTAAGCAAAAATTATGGTCACTTACTCTATAATCGCACGAACTATTCGCCTTTGACTCACATAGGTTGAATTTATCTATCATTTTATAAAGGAATTATCATGGCAAGAAGATGTTCAGTGTCTGGAAAAGGTCCACTTGTTGGGCATAACGTTTCACACGCACACAACAAGACAAAAAGAAGACAACTCCCAAACCTCAGATCTGTAAAGATCACACTTGAAGACGGTACAACAAAGAGAATCAAAGTGGCTGCTTCTACGCTTAGGACAATGAGAAAGATAGCTGCACACGCTGCGGCTAACTAGTATCCCACACTTTGGGATACACGCCTTTGGGTCCTCTCCAAAGATTTAAAAAGTTTCTCGGCTGGAGAAGCGCACCAAAACCGCATATTACTTTAAATGACGAATTTTATAGTCATTTAGCGCCTTTTAGACTCCCTCTTATTCTTACTGTATTGATGATGCTGATCGGTACGATGGGCTACATGATCATTGATGACCTTCCTCTGATGGAAGCGATTTTTCAAACGGGGATTACCTTTACTACGGTAGGATTCGGTGAGATCGCACCCCTTTCTGATGCAGGACGTATCTTTACGATCACATTGATCATCTTTGGCTTTATCCTCTTTTCTATCTCTATCGGTATCATCGTAGAAGTGGTCAAAAAAGGTGAGTTTAAAAAAACCGCCAAGGAGCGTAAAATGCTTTATGAGATTGCAAGACTAAAGCAGCATTTTGTTGTCTGTTACCATAATGAGTATACCATTCAGGTAACCAAACACCTCAGAGCCAACCATATCCCTTTTGTGGTAGTGGACCCAAGCGAAGACCTTGAAGCAATTGCCAAAACATATCATTATCCCTATTTTGTGACGGCTGAGCCTCATACTCAAGAAGGGATACTCAAATCGCACCTCTCCTCAGCCAAGGGGATCATCACACTTGCAGACAACGTCGCTGACAATATTGCTACAGTCGCTTCGGCACGCCTCTACGAGAAAGAGATCCACAGAGGACAGCCCTACCTGATTATCGCCAATGCCAAAAGTAATGAAGATGACCAGAAACTGTTGAAACTGGGTGCCAATAAAGTCGTAACGGCGACAAAACTGCTAGCACAGCGTATCAATGCGATGGCCGCGCGCCCCGATATGGAAAACCTACTTCAGGAGTTTCTTTATAAGCAGGATACCCCCCTGGACATGGAGGAGGCTAAAGTATCAAAAACCTCTTGGCTGGCACTCAAAAAAATAAAAACGGCAAGACTTCGCGATGTAGCCAACGTGACGATCATCGGTATCCGCCAAAGCGATGACAAATTTATCCCGATGCCCAATGGAGAGACGATCATCATGCCCAAATCAAAACTTCTGCTCATCGGCACCAGCGAAGGGATCGCAAAAGCAAAAAGCCTCATTAGGCGCAAAGCAAAACCCGAAGAGCTCAAGTACGTCTGATACGCATCGGCTCTTGCTGGATCATACATAGCTATTAATCAAATGGAGAATCAACCATGTATACCATCACACCTTTAGAAAAAGGACTGGAAAATGTTCAAGGATTTTACTGCGGAGCAACCAACGTCGGGATGCGGACCCATTCAGAAGATGGCGATGTCGCCTTTATCCGTTCGGAGGTTCCCTGTGATGTAAGTGCGGTCTTTACACAAAACAAGTTCCAAGCAGCACCGATCAGGCATTTTAAAAGATATCCTCAAGACTTTCAAACCGATTTTGTGCTCATCAATGCCAAAAATGCCAATGCAATGACCGGAGAGAAAGGCATCGAGGATATCGATACGCTGTTCTCAAAACTCTCGGCAAAGATCGATCTTCTCAATCCCATCATGGCCTCAACTGGTGTGATCGGCTACCGTCTGCCTCTAGGGAAGATCGCTTCTGCTTTCGATAGGCTTGACTTCAACAGCAAGGACTCCCATAAAGCTGCCCGAGCGATCATGACCACAGACAGCTTCAAGAAAGAACTAGCCTACAGAGTCGAACTAGAAAACAAAGAGATTTTCCATATCGCTGCGATCTGTAAGGGTGCGGGGATGATCAATCCTGCAATGGCTACCATGCTCTGCTTTATCGCAACAGATGCAGCCGTTCCGCAAGAGGATAGGGATACTTTGCTAAGAGAGAGCACTGAACGATCCTTCAATCGTATCTCAGTGGATGGAGACACCTCCACAAACGACACCGTCTTGCTGCTTGCGAACCAAACTTCAGGAAACTACCACAAAGAGGCCTTCAAAGAGGCGCTAGAGAAGATCATGTTCGAGCTTGCTATGATGATCCTCAAAGATGGTGAAGGGGCCAACAAACTGGTCACCTTTGAGGTCATAGGGGCAAGCACAAAGGAAGAGGCACGCACTGCAAGTGTCGCCCTTTCAAACTCGCTGCTTGTCAAGACCGCCCTTTTTGGCGAGGATCCAAACTGGGGACGCATCGCCTCAACGATCGGTGCCTCAGGTATCGCGTGCGATGATGAAAAACTGGTTATTTACTATGATGACCTTCTTATCTATGATGCTGCGCACAGAGAACTCGATAAAGAGCGCGAGAAGCGCGCCTATGAGATCATGAAACAGGCCAGCTTCAAAGTGACGTGTGATCTTGGGCTTGGGGATGGTGCCTATACCTCTTATGGGTGTGATTTGAGCTATGAGTATGTCAAAATTAATGCAGAGTATAGAACATAATAGCTATAATGACAAAAAATAAATAGGAGTAGATAATGCTACACGAATACAGAGATGAGATCAGTATCCTCAAACAAGAGAATGCACACTTTGCAAAAATCTTTGAGAAGCACAATGAGCTTGACCAACAGACAACAGATGCAGATGAGGGAAGACTTCATCTGAGCGATGCAGAGCTTGAAAAGATGAAAAAAGAGAAGCTGCTTTTGAAAGATGAAGCACTCATGATGATCCTCAAGTACAGAAAAGAACAACAAGAAAACGCGTAATTCTTTTCACCCAACGGGCTTTCACAGCCCGCTTGATACATCCTCTCACACTATAGACTTTTAACACTACTTTTACAAAGAACACTATGGCACACTTTCATACCATCAACACAATACCCGTTTCGCTGCTCAATAGACTTGACAACCTCAACTATACGCAGATGACAAAGATACAAGAAGAGAGTATTCCTGCGATACTAGAAGGCAGAGATCTCTTAGCACAATCCAAAACAGGTTCAGGCAAAACAGTTGCATTTGGTCTGCCTGCGGTGATCCGCACAGATACTACCCACAACAGACCGCAAACACTGATCATCACACCTACCCGTGAACTTGCAGAGCAGGTAGCGACTGAACTAAGAAAGCTAGCTGCCTGCAAAGCCAATCTAAAAATTCTAACACTCTATGGCGGTGTACCTCTTCGTGCACAGGCCGACTCACTCGCAAAGGGGGCACATATACTCCTAGGTACACCCGGCAGGATAAAGGACCACCTGAGCAAAAAGACACTCCAGCTCAATAGTATCAAGTGCCTGATACTTGATGAGGCCGATAAAATGCTTGATATGGGATTCTATGACGAAATCGTGAGTATTGCTTCCACTCTTCCTACATCAAGACAAACACTGCTTTTCTCGGCGACCTTTCCCCCCAAGATAGAGGATCTAAGCAAAAAGCTACTGATTGATCCGCTATCCATCAAAGTGGATACACTACAAGAGATCGGCAAGATCGATGAAGTTGCTTATGAAACCTCCGATAAGTTTCAGACACTCATCACGCTGATTGATACCCTTAAACCCTCTTCCCTACTCATTTTTTGCAACACGAAAGCAGATGCGGTTGTACTTGCTGAGAGACTACATACACTGAGCCACTCTGTTATCGATCTACAAGGAGATCTGGATCAAAAGGCGCGCACTGAATCCCTTATAGCTTTTTCAAACGGCTCAAAGCGCATACTCGTTGCTACTGATGTCGCTTCAAGAGGTCTGGATATCAAAGAGATAGCACTGGTGATCAACTATGACCTCCCTTTTAAAAAAGAGGTTTACACCCATCGCATCGGACGTACAGGACGTGCTGATGCTTCAGGCATGGCGCTCTCACTCTATACGCCGCAAGAGCGTGCAAAGTGCGAATATATCACCTCAAGAGCACGCAAGGGTGAACTGGAGGCCTTATGCCATGAGCATCACTACACAATGGTATCAGAGTTCGATACGCTCTGTCTCAACGGAGGAAAAAAAACCAAGCTAAGAAAAGGTGACATACTAGGAACACTCTGCAAAGAGATAGGTATTGATGCAGTAGATATCGGCAAGATCGATATCACTGATCATCATGCCTATATCGCGCTACGTCGTAATGTGATGGAAAAAGTACACAATGCACTCAAAAATGTTAAGATCAAAAAGAAAAAATATATTTCTTGGAGACTGCACTAATCCTCATCAAGAATTTTGTGGCGTCTTTGATGCCGTACAATATAAAAAAGTGTGATCAGTACCACACATAGCACTGCGATCAGTGTCGCAGTACGAAGATACTCAGAGATAAGCTCCTCCTTGGAACCAAGTAGATACCCCAGTGCCACCAGCACAATCACCCAGATACCTGCACCAAGTGCAGTATATAGAGCAAACTTCCCTACATGCATCCTCGCCAATCCAGCAGGCAGGGAGATCAACTGACGAATTCCTGGGATCAGCCTACCGTTAAAGGTAGAGAGCTCACCATGTCGCTTAAAAAACACCTCCAGCTTATTGAGGGTTTTCTCTTTGATAAAAACGTATTTTCCATAGCGCAGGATAAATGCACGTCCCACATAGATCGCCAGATAATAGTTAAAGAGTGCACCAGCAACAGAGCCAAAGATACCCGCCAAGATGACACCATAAAGACTCATTTCGCCCCTATAGGCAAGATATCCAGCAGGGATCATCACAATTTCACTAGGGAAAGGAAAAAAAGTGCTCTCTAAAAACATCAACAAAAAGATACCTATATAGCCAAGCGTTCCGATAGAAGAGACGATGGTTTGTGCTATTTCGTGTATCATCAGTACGGGAGGGGTGAAGATCCGCTTCTACTCAGAGAATGCGCCTACAGCAGTCAATTTTTGATAACGCTGTTCAAGAAGTTCATCCTCGCTGAGTTCTCTGAGCGCACTGACACACTCAAGGAAGTAGTTTTTGATCACCGTTGCCGCAGTATCTTTGTCACGGTGTGCTCCTATAAGCGGCTCTTCNAGAATATCATCCACAAGCTTATGCTCATACAGATCATTGGGGGTGATCTTTAGTGCTTTGGTTGCAGTNTCTACTTTACNTGGATCGTTCCACAAGATCGCAGAACACCCTTCGGGGGAGATAACAGAGAAGACAGAATAACGCATCATGGCAAGCTTATCAGCCACACCGATAGCCAAAGCCCCTCCAGAACCCCCTTCACCGATCACGATCGATATCATCGGTACTTTGACTGCGGCAAATTCAAAAAGGTTCTTAGCAATGGCTTCACTCTGTCCGCGCTCTTCTGCTCCCAGGCCGGGGTATGCACCCGGAGTGTCGATCAGCATCAGTACAGGGATGTCAAACTTCTCTGCAAGTCTTACAGCACGCAGCGCCTTTCTGTAGCCTTCTGGATTTGGCATACCAAAATTTCTTTTGATCTTGTTTTTTTGGCCACGTCCCTTTTGCTCACCGATCACCATCGTCTTTTGCTCACCGATCCAACCAATGTAGCACAAAATCGCAGGGTCATCACGGAAAGCACGATCTCCGTGGATCTCATACGCATCATGCATGATCGCTTTGATATAGTCAAGCGCATAAGGTCTGTCAGGATGGCGTGCGAGCTGAAGCTTTTGGAAGTCTGAAAGCGAGCCAAATGTCTTATTTACCTCTTTTTGTAGATCTTGTTGCAGTCTTGATACTGCCTCCATATTGGCAATGGCATGAGCTGATACGATAGCTTCTTGTATCTGCTCGATCTTCTTCTCAAACTCTAGGTATGTAGCCATCGTATTCCCTTATACTTTTTTAAAGATCACTACACCGTTTGTCCCGCCAAAACCAAATGAGTTGCTCATTACGATGTTTAGGTCAGCTTTTCTTGCCTGATTTGGCACATAGTCAAGGTCGCAGTGCTCGTCTGGGGTCGTATAGTTGATCGTCGGAGGAAGTATCCCATCTCTCATCGCCATAAGAGAGGTGACCGCTTCTATCGTACCCGCAGCACCGAGGCAGTGACCAATCTGTCCTTTGATGGAACTAACCGGAGGACAGTGCTCTTTGCCACCGAAGAGCTCCTTGAGTGCAGCCGTTTCATTTTTGTCATTGGCTGGTGTCGACGTACCGTGAGCATTGATATAGTCGATTTTCGGTTCTCCTGCCATTTTGTATGCCATCTGCATTGCCCTAAGCGGGCCGTCCATGGATGGGGCAGTGATGTGGCTAGCATCCCCACTCTCACCAAATCCGATCAACTCTGCGTAGATCGTCGCACCGCGCGCTACTGCATCCTCATAACGCTCAAGTACCAGTGCACCTGCTCCCTCGCCCATGATAAACCCGTCACGCTCCGCATCAAATGGCCTGGATGCATGCTGAGGATCGTCATTGCGTGTAGAGAGTGCTTTCATGGCAGCAAATCCACCGATCCCGACAGGACAGATCGCTGCTTCCGCACCGACGACCAACATTTTATTTGCCGTTCCTACCATGATGCATTTTGCCGCCTCGTTGATCGCATGCGTTCCTGCTGCGCAAGCCGTAACTGCCGAGAGGTTGGGTCCTTTTAGCCCCTGATAGATAGAGATAAATCCGCCAAGCATATTCACCAAAGAAGAGGGGATGAAAAACGGAGAGATTCTTCTCGATCCTTTGGTTTCGCAGATCACAGCGTTTTTCTCGATATTGGGCAGACCGCCGATACCAGAGGCAGAGACGATACCAAATCTTTCCATCTCTGTACCTTCAGGGATATTGGCATCTTCCATCGCTTCCTGTGCGGCTTTCATCCCGAGCTGGATAAATCTGTCAGCCTTTTTTTGCTCTTTGCATCTAAAACAGTTGAGGGATCAAAACCAGTGATCTCTCCTGCTATTTTTACTGAGTGACCCTCTGTATCAAACGATGTGATGGGCTTGATACCACATTGACCCTCCACTATGGCAGCAAACGCACTCTCTTTTTCAAGCCCTAAAGAGTTGATCATCCCCAAACCNGTCACTACTACTCTTCTCACTCTCTCTCCTCTACACATAAGATATATATTAACATTTCTAAAAATACTAAGATCTATCCTAAAATCACCCCATAACCGGGGTGAAAAGACCACTTACTGAACACTCTCGATGAACTTGATCGCATCAGCTACTGTCGCGATCGCTTCAGCCTGATCATCTGGAATTTCAATATCAAACTTCTCTTCAAGTGCCATCACCAGTTCTACTACGTCAAGGCTGTCTGCACCAAGGTCTTCAACGAATTTAGAATCTTCTTTTACTTCATCTGGATTTACATTTAGTTGCTCAACAACCACTTCTTTTACGTCATCAAATAGTGCCATTTGATTGCTCCTTATAAGTTTAAATACCTCAAAGTATAGCAAAAAAATGATAAAAAGGGGTTAGAGGAAGCGGTAAAGAGGGAAATTGTCTCCCCCTCACTTCTAAAATCTACACGATGTTATCAAAAAGTGACACTATTATTGGCCTAAGAGTGACTTCTTCACAAACGGATCATGAAGATGTTTGCCCTGGAGCATCAATAATTTCATCTCTTCATAGGGGATCAGCCCCTCCTTCTTGTGCTCGTACGCTGCGAACCCGTACCCCATGGGAGAAGGGGCTGTGCGGGTATACCAGGCCTTATCCACATCGACCCATTTGCCTGTGTCTAGTGTTCTGGTGATGATCTTTTGAGTCTTTATCTTGCGTCCCTCCAGCCAATCCACCACACACCCGATATCATCAAAGAAGTAGGTATCCCCTTGGGGCGTAATGATCTGAGCACTGTACTCCATCTCTTCGATATCCATGCTACACTCNGAACACTGGTACTCTTTGGGCAAGATCACCACAGGCTCAAAGGCAGTGTTTCCCTTATGGACATAGCGCGCACCCTGATCTGTTCCTAAAGAGAGTAGCAANAGAACAATAATCGCGATCACGATCCCAAAGGTAAGCAGATTGATCAAAAACTTTTTCATAGAAGCACTCCATTCTTGAGATAGTACAAGCCAACATAGCTGCTGCACAACAACACAAATACCGTCAGCAATCCTATCGAAATTTTCTTGAGCCTCAAGGCATCTCTGCTAAAAATTCCTTCCATCACAGCACTCTCAATCGCTAAGAATGTACCCACAAAGAGCACGCCCCAGAGCAGATATCCTACATAATGATACTCCGCTTGCAACATACAAAAGGGGCATCTATGGGTAGGGAGCTCATAGATATAGGTACCAAAAAAGTATACCACGCTGTAGTAGGCGATCATCGCAAAAAAGAGGCTTGATGCAATGCGTATGAGAAAATGTCCCGTGTACAACATCAGCACCACAAGTGCGTAGAGTAGATAGAAAAGTATCAAGAGCTTNGGGATATCTAGCCCCAAAGGGAGGCGATTGCCGCCGATCTCTCCAAAAATCACCGAACAGCAGCTGACTGGATTGGTGGTTTCGATATGGGTAAAGTAGAGGATATCCAAAACCAGCTCCGCACTCAAAAGCACAAAGAGCAAAAGATAAAACCAGGACTTTAGCTTCATATANGGATAGTGCTTCTCCTCAAGATCCAAACGATTGATCCCTAGCCAAAGACCGCTTAGGAAAAGGATCATGAGCTTTAAAAGCAGCAGCACAGAACCATAATCGTTCGCATCGATCACCCCCGCGGCACACATCGCCCCGGGAACCAGCAGAGAGAGTGCATCGATCGCATACGCAAAATAGGGAAGCAGAAGCATTTTCATCCCCAGTACAAAAAAGATGATACTCATCACCAGGTAGGAGCGGTTCTCCAGGTCAAACTGCTGCTGAGTGAAGCGGCCAAAATTCCACCCTTTGAGTATGCCCAGGGTGGCGATCGCTGCAATGAAGAGCAGCAGATAGAGCACGACTTCAGAGAGCAGATAGATGATCACCTCTNTGCTTAAAAGGATCTCATTCACCGTGCTTTCCTATCATCCCCTCTGCCATGTGGATCACACGGCTCTCAAAAGGCAATGCTTCAAAGAGCGGATCATGCGTTGCTACGACAATGGTTTTGCCTGCTTGATGTAGTTTTTGAATGGTTTGGATAAACCTGAGCGAATTCTCCCGGTCAAGATTGGCGGTGGGCTCATCACAGAGGATCACTTTNGGGTTATGGACCAGAGCCCTTGCGATCGCGCACCGCTGCTTCTCCCCACCTGAAAGCGAAGCTACCTCCTGGGAGGCTTTATGCAAGATCGATGCGTGCTTCATACTCTGCTCTGCCATTTTGCGGATGGTTGGCATATCTAGGCCACTATTGATTAGTGGGACGATCACATTCTCCTCCACGCTTAATGACTCCAACAGGTTAAAGTGCTGAAAGATCACCCCGATCGTCTTTGCACGATAAGCAGAGGCGTGCAGGTCAGGAAGCTTGGAGACCAGTTCTCCCTCCACCACGATCTTCCCGTTGCTCGGGCGGTCGAGTGCGGCGATCAGGGAGAGCAGTGTGGATTTTCCGCTTCCACTGATACCACTGAGTATCACACACTCGCCCTCTTCTACCTCAAGAGTGATGGACTTTAGGGCTTCAAAGAGATTTTCCCCCTCACCGAATCTTTTGCCGACATCTTCGATCCTGATCATCGCATCGCCTCCTTGGGTGGTATCACAGCCACCCGCCACGAAGGGATCAGCACCGCCGCAAAAAACGGTACAGCATAGAGTAAAAAGATCGACCCTAGTATCCCGAACGAAACCTCAGGGATCAGCTGTACCTGGTTTTTCAGGTTGGCACCGCCGAGAAATATCTCTATAAGGACCGGCGCCCCGAGGACAAAGACATATCCGTATGCTACTACCGTGCCGATGAGAAAACTACTGATCACTAGGCTCAGGGTCTCATCAAATTTCAGCTTCAGAATATCCCTGATGCTCCAGCCGACCGCCCTGAGTATCCCTATCTCTTTTCGTTCATGGGAGTAGACCATGGCATATCTTTGGTACAAGATCAGCATCAGGGTAAGCAAAGCGATGATATAGAGGACCAGGAAAATGCCCCCCTTATAGTTGTAGAGGTTCTCATAGGCCTTCTGAACCTCTCTCTTCTCCACGACCCTTATCTCATAATCGACAAGGTGGAGTTTTCCTATGACATTATCCCACTCTGCATCATTGGGAACATTGAAGGTGATATCGGTCACCTCATCCTCTCTCAGCCCGAAAATCTCCCGTGCTAGATCGATAGGCATGATGATCATATCGTTGGCAAGTAGGTTTAGTGATCCAGGCAACACTTTGTGAATTTTTACTTGTTTAAACTCACCCCGGGGTGTCTTGAACGAAAAAGTATCGTGATAGTAGTGCTTCTGGAGAAAATCTTTGACCCCCTCCCCCACGATCATGCTCTCCCCAGCAAAGAAGTGCTTCAGATCGATACCTTTTATCAGGGACTGTAACGCTTTTGCACCCTGCTCATCGAAAAAGTCGATCCCAACAACCAGAAACGACTCCTCTCCTGGCGCATAAAAGTAACGGCCATGAATCCGGGGCGCCACCTCTGATACCCCTTCGATCTCCATGATCTTGTCAACCCATGCAAGCGGTGTACTCACGGGCCTTCCCGCTTCTATCCTTGTGACTGTAAAATCCGCCTGCTCCTCTAGCGTATCTAGTAGCGTCTTCTGCAGGGATGAGGAGATAAACAGCACCGCACTAACCAAAGCGATCATAACAACCGATATCAACATAATGCCTAGATGCTTACGCTTCTGCTTAAAGAGCAGGAGGGTAAGAAAATGCAAAAAAGGAGAGCTACTCAGCATAGACAAACTCCATCCTATTGAGTGACTGCATCTGCATAGAGACAGGGTGCTCTACCTTCTCACCCAAAAATGCCGGTTCGTAAAATGCCGTACTCAGCGAAGGGGAAACAATGCCTGTCACCGCCACCACAGCTAAGAAAGCCTCCTTGTGCGATCGTTTATCCTCAAAGAGGTAGTGTCCAACCGCCAGGCCCGTTAGCAGCAACAAAAGTGTTGCCGCTACGAAAAACTGTTTCATCATCCCCAAACTTCCTCTCACAATCCGTCTAGTGCCATCACCATCGCATCGGTGATCTCATCAAAACGCAGGATCTTCTTGCCTTGGTGATCTGCTTTGAATATCTCAGCAGCTTCACGCGTTTTAAAAGGGATCAGTTCCCGCCCCATCGGTCCATAGACATTGGCATCATAGACATAAAATGCTTCTCTGGCATCGATCGCTTCGAGGCTATAGTAATCTGTCACTTTCATCTCCGTGATACTCCCCCGATCAAAAGGAAAATTCCCATCAAAGATATAATACTTCATCATATCCTTCACCCCGTCAAAGTAGTAGGTTTTCCCCTCATAGGTGATCGAAGCGGCCCATTTGGGATACTTAGCAACAAACATCCCGCATACGGGGCATTTGGCATCTTCTGGTACATGCAGGTGCCCTTTGACCTCCTTCATGCTTCCGTTGCTAAGATAGTAGGCAACCGCTTCGAGTTTATCTTTGGCAAGAGGTGGGCATGCCTGAGACTTTTTGATCTTTTCGATCAGCCCGTCGATCGTCCCTGTAGCATCGGGTAGCTGTTGGGTATCACAAAGGCTTTTGGCGATCTTCTCCCCTTTCTGTGTAAGGTTGATCACTTTGGCCTGACTTGGCTCACCAGCAATAAGGGGGTAGAAAAGTATAGCGAGGATCAAGATAGTTTTTTGCATAAGAAACCTTTTCTAAGCGGAAAGAGTTACCCGCTTTTGGGAATGTAGTATAGCATCTATCTGCTTTGCAGATAGAGCCCGACAGCCTGAAGCTGCTTAGCACTGAGTCCTTTACAGAGTTTTTCACTCAGGATAAACGCTTTTGCTTCGGCAACCGAACCGAACATTTTGTCTGTTTTCTGACACGCATCGTCGTAGAGCTCTTTTCCCATCTTGCGCATCTGGTGACGTTTCTGCTCCACCCTAGTCACGTCATCGTCGAAATCCTGCAGCGCTCTTTGGAGTGCTCCGTCAAAATCGGTCATCTCTCCACCATAGAGGCCGATAAAGGCTTCCGCCTCTGTCTTATCGGCAAAGGCATATTTGCTGATCATGCTCATCGTGCCTCTTTGGCTGCTTCCCACAACATAGTGTGCCTTCTTGGCATCGATGAACTTTAGGCTGCGAAGATCCACGACTTTGATCTGTGTTGGGTTAAGACCATTTTTGATATCCTCTGCTAAGCAGTGTATCGAGCAGTACTGTTTGACCTCACCGTCCATGGTGGCTGCATGGTTGGTCTTGTAGTACATAGCAAGGTTCATACCACAGTTGGGACAAAATGCCTTCGCATCACCCTCTTGTAGCAGTGTGGCTTCAGAGGGGGAAACGCTCTGAAACATCTGCATCATCTTCTTAGGTTTTGGCTCCTGGGTCTTCTCTATGCCCTTAGCCGTGCCGTGCTCCATCTGTGCATAGCAAAAGCCTGCAAGCGCTAGCACTATCCCCGCGATCAGTACAATCTTGTTCATCTCCTCTCCTAAAATTTATAGCTCAGATTCGTATAGAAGTAGCGTCCTGGCTCATTAAGCAGCATCACATCCCCGCCCCCGAAGATCAAGGTCATGTCTTTATAAGTATTGGAGACTGCGTAGGTAGAGTCAAATACATTATCCACACCCACAGTCAGCTCGATATTCTCCCCAAATGTCTTCGTCCCCTTCAGGTTCAGCACGCCATACGCATCAAGCTTCTGCTCTCCATTATCTGCATCAAACTTCGTCCATGCATCTGCTGCGATGACTTCAGCTTTAAGCAGCAAGCTTGAATCCACGGCATAATTGACAGCCAAGTTTGCCTTGAGCGGCGGGATCTCAGCAAGGTCTTTGTCGCTCTGTCCTTCGAGTGTATCACGTTTCTTTCCTCTTTGGCAAGAGAGACCCAGATCAAAAGAGAGTGACTCTGTGGCAAAGTAGCTTCCACTTAGATCAAATCCCCAGATCCTTGCATCGACGTTGTCAAAACGTTTTTTAGACGAGTTATAGACGATATAGTTATCTAGATAGCTGTGAAAGAGTTTCGCTTTTACCACTGCGTTTTCATACTTTTTCTCCAGACCGATATCCACCTCTTTGTTGGTCACCCTCTCTAGATCAACGTTTCNTNNTCTTTNNNCNTCTTTNTCATAATAATAAAGCTCACGCGGGTCTGGCACCCTGTGTGCAACCCCCGCACCGACAAAATACTTCGTCGCAGGGTCTGCATGATAGATCGCAAGCACATTNCCGCTGAAGGCGTTAAAGTTTCTTGTTGGAACAGTGTTGTTGGTATCTTTCGTACTCACTTCCGTATCGTCATATCTTAGACCAAGATCGATCTCAAACTTACCTACCCTTACTTTGTCTTTGGCAAATAGGGCGATATTTTCTGTATCGACATCCCAGATGCTGGGTTGTGTTGTACCATTTGGCTTGATATACTTCCCATCCCAGTTTCTTAGGCTGTAGTCTAGTCCAACTGTCAGGGCATGACGCTCTATATCAAACTCGTTTTTGAGTTTCGCCCCCTGCGCCTTAGTGGTCAGATGGTGTGTGATGACCCCATTTGCGGATGACTTTCTATATTCGTTTGACATGGGGTGGTCTACTTCGGTCTGATAGAGGTTCACAGAAAGTTTTTTTGCATACTCTCCTAGATCTTTGGCGATATACTCGAGCGTGTAGATGTCGCTATCATCATAGATCGCATCCATTGGTGTGTTGGGGTAGAGTACATTATCGGTTCTGTTTGCTGTATATCCTAGTCTCAACTCCTGGGTATCGGTGATATCCCAAAACAGTTTTGCCATCAGCGTCTCTTTTTCAAAAGCATCCATCCCCCGCTTATTCGGAAGGTAGGCTAAGCCTGGTTTGGCTTTGTGATCAGCGATAAAGGTATCCTGCTGCTCGGCAAATGTGTTGCCATCGCCATCTTTGTACTGTCCGCCTTTCTCTTTTGAGGCGCCAAGTAGGAATCTGACACGCTCTCCTCCTCCGCTTATGTTGAAGTATCCTTTTTTGTAGTCCCAGCTTCCGACATTCACACCCACTTCCCCGGTGAACGCTTTGGAGGGCTTGAGTGTATTGACCTGCACATTGGCGCTTAAACTACCGAAATCCTCGACATTGAACGGCCCTTCATTGATCTCTATATAATCGATATGGTTGGTCGCCACATGAGAGAGAGGAGGATCCATCCTGTTTGGACAGGCGCCAAACACCTTAGCACCATCGATCGTGACGTTGATATTGTCCTTTTTTTGTCCCCTGATGATGACATCATTTGAAATCCCGCTTCGGCGTACCAGTGCCACGCTGGGTGACTGCTTGAAAAGCGCATCGGCTAGATCTGCAGATTTGATCTCCTTGCCGCTCACATCACGGAACACCTCGGTATCGATCTTCTCCTCCACCTCGATCTCATCTAGCACTACCGGCGCGGCTTGTACTACCATGGCCGCAAAGAGCGAAAGGCCTATAATCTTCTTCATTTTTATCCTCCATTATTTGATCCTTATGAGTAAAACACAAAAGTGTTAAATGAGTGTTAATTTTTGGTTTAACGTTTCAAAGAGCAATGGGCCTGTTGCGTTTTGGACTATCTGGTGAGGACATAGTGGAGTGTAATGGAAACTTTTTGTGGCAGTGTGGTCGGTAGCGTGTTGACAGAGAGAGGGAAAGCCTTCTCTACGGCCTCTTTGGCTGAAGCATGAAACGCTTTGGGGCCACTTACCTTGATGTCTGAGACAGTACCGTTTGCCAAGATCGTAAAATCGACCCTTACACTCCCTTCCATCCCGCGGCGTTTTGCCATACGCGGATAGCTCTTGTGCTGGTTGATACGCTCTCGCACCTTGGCAAGAAAAAGATTTTTCTGTGCTGCTGTGCTCTGCTGTATCTGGGTACTTTTGCGTGCATCTGTTTTCTCTGTAGGCTGTAGTTTCACTGGAGGCTTTTTCGCTGCCTTCTTAGGCTTCTCTTTTGGTTTCTCCTCTTTTACCTTTTTGACTTCTGGTTTTTTGATCTCCTCTTTTTTTACAAGAGGTGCAGGTTTTGGAGACTCTACGGGTAGAGGCTCCGGTTCAGGTTCTGGTGTCGGCTCTTCTTTTAGTGGTTGAGGTTTCTCTTCCACGACTTCAGGCTGAAATGTATTCAGGCTCATGGCGATCGTTTTGAGAGGGGATTTCTCTGTTGAGATACTGGTCGTCTTTGAAAGATAAAAAAGCACATATCCCACCATCGCATACAAAAAACTTGTTGCTAGAAAGGAGAGTAGATTCCGATATTTAGACACATAACCTCTTTTTTTGAAGTGCATTATAACAAAACTAATCTATGCCGTCATCATTTTCGTTTTGGGATAAGCAAGATGACCATCATTCACCTCCTCCAACTCCCCGATAGAACAACATCCCTCTTCACGATTCATCTCCTTCAAACCGTTGTCAAATGCCCAGTAGTGTTTATAACTTCCATGACGTAACCACTTAAATATCTCTAGTACATCCGTCGCAGAAGATGCCTCTGCCTGTGCGATATACGTATCAAGATCGTTGATATCTGCGACTTCAATGATACACCCTACTTCCAATGCATTTTGCCACATTATACCCCTTCTTTTTCAATGCTCAGAGTATAGCACACGAGTGTTAAATGAGTGTGAACTGATCTTTTTGAGATCGAGCGATACCGTGGTTCCCACATTGACTTGTGATTTTATCTGGATATCGACCCCTTCACTGTCGCAGTAGGATTTTACCAGTGCAAGACCTATGCCCTCTCCTTCTTTGCTGCTGTCTGCTTGATAGTAGCGCTCGTAGATCTTCAACAGCTCCGTCTCGCTCATCCCAACTCCCTGGTCACTGATGCTCAAACTATCTTGAGTTAGACGCAATGTCACAGGTGTATCTTTAGGAGAATACTTCATCGCATTCATCANNATATTGTCTATCATCTTCTCAAATCCTATCTTATCTGCCACAACCTTGTAGCTTTCTACCTCCAGCACAAAGGCATTGCGCTCAAACGCTTCAAAGACAGCGATCCTCTCTTTAAGCACGCTTTTGAGATCAAAAGACTCTTTTTCGATCGGCTGGAACTCTTTTTTGATGCTATAGGCAAGTTCTTGGTAAAGCCTCTCAAGCCTTTTGGAAGATGCATCGATACGCGCAATACGCTCCAGACTCTTTGGATCATCCAGTTTTCTGGCGATCAGTTTGGTGTTGGCCTGGATCGTCGCAAGCGGGACATTGAGTTCATGGAGTATCTCTTTGGTGAGCAAAGAGAGATTCTCATCGATCCTTTTATGGGGCGCTAGAAGCGTAGAGATAAAGAGATATCCAAACATAGCGCCAAAAAGCAAAAGTATCAGTGCTACCCAAAGGTAGATTGCTACAAAATCCTCCCATGTGATACACATATGGTAGATAGACCCAAGCAAAAAACCTATGCTGATCACGTAGATCAGTGTCCCCCATACTACCCGCTTATGCATCAGGATCCTCAAATCTATATCCGACTCCNCGAATATTGGTGATGTGATGGGGGAAAAGTTTTTTCAGCTGTGTCACATAGACACGTATCGAACCGTCGCTTGGGACCTGGCTGGCCGTCCAGAGCTGTTCTTTGATAAAAGTATTGGTGACCACATCCCCTTTGGAGTGCACAAAAAGCATCAGCAGCTCTATCACCTTGATCGTCAGCTCAACCTCTTCTCCCTGATAAAAAAGTATCTTGTTCTTCACATCAAGGACATACTCACCGATCCTGAGACTTTGGGTTCGTGTCTGCCTGCGCAGCAGCGCATCGATACGTAGCTGAAGCTCATCGAAATCGATGGGCTTTTTCATGTAATCATCCGCCCCTTTACCAAACCCTTCAACAAGCGACTCTTTATCCTCCCGAGAGGTTAGAAATATCGTCGGCGTCATATCCCCTGCACTACGTAGTTTGCCCAGGAGGTCAAATCCNCTCTCATAAGGAAGATTCACATCAAAAAGATAGATATCGTACCTATTCTCATAGGTGAGGTCCAGTGCCGAATAGGGATCCATCACCGCATCCAGCAAATAGCCCTCTTCTTCTAGAAAATCCTGAAGTGTCTCATTGAAAAGCTTATCATCTTCTAGTACAAGCACCCGAACCGCCATCGCTCTCCTTTCAACCCATAAGCATCGTAACATTATAACCAAACTTGTCTCTTAAC
>Ga0052836_100049_pt1:10000-15000 | contig 18411 bp, 18 predicted proteins | sample BlaSprwater61714_FD_53173 | JGI IMG/M metagenome (GOLD analysis project Ga0052836, IMG submission 53173) | Freshwater microbial communities from Blank Spring, California, USA - Blank Spring water - 6/17/14 | ecosystem: Environmental > Aquatic > Thermal springs > Unclassified | place... | reverse complement strand
CATGACGGCGAGTTGGAGGATGGCTTTGCGAAGTTCGGTGACGTTTTCTTTGACGCTATAGAGTTCATTGAAATTCCGCTTGAGAAATTGCCATGCATCAGCCAGGCTTTGTTCGCTTTTTGCATCGAGGAGTTCTTTTATAGCCGAGGTATGGACTGTAATTTGCTTCTTTTCTCGCTCTTCACGCAACTTCTCCAATTCATCACAGCGAGCCATCAACTGGTCGATCTTGGCAACGGTGCGGTGTTGTTCTGAAAAAGGGGGAAGAGGGAATAGCTGGCTTGAAAAATACGGTGTAGGAATGCGTTTTTGACCTGCTGAACCAGTCATTTTTAGAGCCGCAGATGAGATATATTTAGGGTTTTTCAGGTAATAGAGAAGAAATCTGGGATCTACAGAATTATATAAATTTCTAAAAATATGGAGCTCAGTCGTTCCCGCTCCAATACCATTTGGCAAATCAGAAAAAACACATGACTTTGCATTTTCAAAACATGGGGTGATTTTGGCCATCCCTATATCACCATTTGCCAAATGTGTATACCCTTTTTTAATATCCCCCCATTTACGCACTTCATATTGAAGCTTTTCTGAATATCCCTCAGGAATTAATATCATAGGCACAAAGCCTGAAATAACTGAATCTTCAGCCACATTTCGTGGATTTATCAGACCAATATTCCCAAGTCTTACCCATTCCCACCCTTGTGGCAAATCATAGGGCATTTCCTCCGGCTTGATCGGCGGCAGAGGCTTCTGTTTTTTGATCTTGCCTTCTTTCACCAAGCGCTGTTTTTCGGCTTCGATTTCTTTGAGCAGTTCACTTGCAGGTTGATCATTCGGGTCCTGAGGAACCAGTTTGCCCTGCATGGCAAGAGTGAGAATCAGTTCGCGGAGTTTCTTGATACCTTCAGGTGCGGAAAAGGCAGTGTCGAAATACTTTTCAAGCATTTCGGCAACTGAATCGGCAGATGCTATAACACTCATCCTCTGCCCTCCAGCGACTTGATCAGTTCTTCTTTCAGGGCGTTCTGCGCCGCTTCGAGCTGTCGGACGATTTCCCGATATTCCTGCATCAGTTCTTCCGGATCACCGTGATTCACCTCGACCTCATGTGGATTTTTGCAGTCGAGATTATAGTTTCGTTCAGCGATCTCTTTCGCACTGACCTTCCAGGCATATTCCGTTGTCTTGCGGCCTTTTCTTTCAGTTCCGCCCCACCATGCTTTTTCCCGGTCGAACTCAGCAATTGTCAGGGGTTTCGAGCGTGAGTAGGACTTGTACCCTTCGGGATACGGGTGCTCGAAGAACCAGACATTCTTCGTCGACCCACCTTTTTCGAAAAACAGGATATTGGTTGCAATGCTGGTATAGGGACTGAAGACTCCTTTCGGCAAACGCACGATAGTATGAAGGTCGAACTCCTCGAGCAGTTGGCGTTTGAGCGTGGTTTTCACGCCTTCACCGAACAGGAAGCCGTCAGGCAGAACAACTGCAGCACGTCCGGTATCGTGCTTGAGCAAGTGCATGATCAATGCCATAAAAAGATCGGCCGTTTCCCTTGTCTGGTATCCCTTTGGAAAATTTTTCTCGATACCGTCTTCTTACATCCCTCCGAACGGAGGATTGGTAATAATGATATCGACGCGGTCTTTCGGCGTGTAATTTCTCAACGGCCTCGAGAGTGTATTACCGTGACGAAGATTTGTTGGCACATCCACACCATGCAACATCATGTTCGTTACCGCCAGCATGTGCGGCAGGGGTTTTTTCTCGACGCCATGAATAGATGCCTGCAGGATTTCGGTGTCATGTGCGGTTTTTGCCTGCTTTTGCAGATGCTCGATAGCGCAGGTCAGAAAGCCGCCCGTACCACATGCAGGATCGAGTACCGCCTCGCCAAGCTGCGGATCGATCATGTCGACCATGAACTGCGTTACGGCACGGGGAGTGTAGTACTCCCCTGCATTCCCTGCAGCCTGCAGATCGGCGAGGATCTTCTCGTAAATATCGTTGAAGAGGTGGCGATCGCCGGACTTGTTGAAATCGACATCCACTTCGATGGTATTGATCACCTGTCGCAGCAACGTCCCGGATTTCATGTAGTTGTACGCATCCTCGAACACCGAACCCACAACCTTGCCATGAGGCGATACGCCTGAAGTGGTCGCAAGTTTTTTCAGTGCCGGGAAAAGCTCATTGTTGACAAAGTCTATCAACTCGTCGCCAGTTATCCCCTCAGGGTCTTTCGCCCATTCGCTCCAGCGAAAACGGGTTTGCAGGGGGGAACGGTATCCTGGCACGGTTAACTGCCACTCTTGCTCCTTGTCATCGAAAATCTTGAGAAAAATAAGCCAGACAAGCTGGCTGATGCGCTGAGCGTCGCCATCGACGCCGACATCCTTGCGCATGATGTCCTGAATGGTTTTGATCAGGGTACTTATCGACATAATTCCTGGTTACTTCTCTGTGATTATGCGCTGTACAACACTTGTTCAAGATCATGGACAGCCTGATGATACTCGTCAATGCCGCCGAATGCCTGGATAATTTCCATCGGCGTACCTATCTCAGTGAATGGGGCTATCGTGAGAATCCGTATCTCTTCGATATGCTCGATACCTTCATCGGCATACTTGTCGAGCAGGGCTTCAAGCACTTTCCACGCCTGCTCGCCATAACGGGTAAAGTAATCTCTTTTCCTCACTTCCAGAGCCCGTTCTTTTCGGGTCAGGGGCGGTTTATCCCACGCAACGTGGCATATGAGGTCGAACGGATCGACATTGCGACCGATTTCCTCCGCAAGAGCATCGAAAAACACTCCCTGGGCCGCAAGCTCCTCGATGACAGCCTGTTTTTTCTCGCTTTTGCTCCAGTAGAGCAGGAACTCATCGAGGGAGCTGAAATCCTTGCTCAGGGTTTTTCGGGTATAATCCTTCAGGGATTCCGTGATAAGTCGCCCGTCGGCATCGAAATACTGGACCCGTTCTGAAGCCACGCTGACNTCAACATTGTTGACGACATAGCGACGAACAGCCTGTCCGTCGTTGCCGAAATCGTCGCCGATAATGCCCCCGTCTCCTTCAAATGTGGTCTCTTCGCTTCCCTCGGGATACCATTCGTGCTCGTTTTCGTCATCGGGCTCATCAGACGGAAATGGTGGGTCATCGATATGTTCCGGTTCGTACACCTGCACCGGATCGCCGTCGAAATCCGGATCGGCAAAGAGTTCGGTCGCCTTTTTAAAATCGATGATCGTGAAATAGTACTTCCCGTAATCCTCGTTGATTCGCGTTCCCCGACCGATAATCTGCTTGAATTCAGTCATCGACTGAATGCGCTGGTCGAGGACGATGAGCTTACAGGTCTGTGCATCAACTCCCGTAGACATCAACTTCGAGGTAACNGCTATCACGGGATAGCGGCTCTCGGGAAAAATAAAATTATCGAGTTCAGCCTTTCCTTCTGCATTGTCTCCGGTGATCCGCATCACGTAGCGGGAGTTTTCAGCAGCCAGATCACTGTTTTCGTTCACCAGGGCCTGGCGCATCCGTTCGGCATGGTCGATGTTGTCGCAAAAGATGATCGTCTTGTCGAAACGGTTGGTCTGACGGAGGAATTCGCTGACCTTCTTTGCCACCAGCTGAGTACGTTTTTCCAGAACCAGCGTTTTATCGAAATCCCGCTGGTTGTAAATGCGATCTTCGATCTCGTTGCCATACTTGTCGAGCATCCCTTTGTCCGGACGCCAGCCGGTCAGATCCTTGTCGAGATCGATACGCACCACCTTGTATGGGGCGAGGAACCCATCATCTATCCCCTGCCTGAGTGAATAGGTGTAAACCGGGTCACCGAAATAATCGATGTTGGAAACTTCTTTGGTCTCCTTGGGCGTAGCGGTCAGGCCGATCTGCGTAGCGGATGAAAAATACTCAAGGATCTCCCGCCATGCAGAATCAACCACTGCACTTCCCCGATGACACTCGTCGACCACGATCAGGTCGAAGAAATCGGGGCTGAACTGCTTGTAAATATTTTGCTCTTCCTCACTGCCCGACACAGCCTGGTACAACGAGAGATAAATTTCATAGGATTTATTAGCCTGCCGTTTCTGGATTTTCGTCATCGCCTGACCAAACGGCTTGAAATCGTTGGTCATGGNCTGATCGACCAGAATATTCCGGTCAGCAAGAAACAGAATCCGCTTTTTGGCTCTCGATTTCCAGAGCCTCCAGATAATCTGGAAAGCGGTGAAGGTTTTGCCGGTATCGGTTGCCATGACCAGCAAGATACGGTCCCGACCTTTTGCGATCGCCTCCATCGTCCTGTTAATGGCAATAAGCTGGTAATACCGGGGGGTCTTGTTGCTTCCATCGCTGTAATAATCCTGCAAAACGAGGGAGTTCTGCTCTTCATTCAGGCCACGGTGTTCTGTCCACCATTTCCACAGCAGATCAGCCGAAGGAAAATCATCGAGCCCCAACTCTTTTTCGATCAGCCCATCCGGTGAGATCTTGTTATGAAACAGAAAGCCGTCACCATTGGAACTGAAGACAAACGGCACCTGCAGCATTTCGGCATAGCCCAAAGCCTGCTGCATGCCGTCACCGAGAGAATGAGTATTGTCCTTTGCTTCGATGACAGCTATCGGGATATTCGGCTTGTAGAACAGAACATAATCGGCACGCCTGGATGACGCCCTTTTATGCATTTTTCCTCGCACNATAATCCTGCCGCTGGTCAGCGGAAACTCTTCACGGACCTGCAATGCAATATCCCATCCGGACCGCTGAAGAGCCGGAGTGATGCACTTTGTGCAAATATCCCGTTCGGACAGCTCTTGTTTATTCATCAGCAAAACCCCGCAATCTCCCTGATCCTGTCACCGAGTTTCTGTAGCAGCGCATTGCTGTTCAACCCAACATTCCCCCAAGAAAAGNAATAACAGGACTATTCAGATCACCGCCATCACAGCCTGAAAACGAGCACATCCACTCCTT
>Ga0052836_100039_pt1 | contig 20146 bp, 15 predicted proteins | sample BlaSprwater61714_FD_53173 | JGI IMG/M metagenome (GOLD analysis project Ga0052836, IMG submission 53173) | Freshwater microbial communities from Blank Spring, California, USA - Blank Spring water - 6/17/14 | ecosystem: Environmental > Aquatic > Thermal springs > Unclassified | place: USA... | reverse complement strand
TAAAAAATGCCGTCATATGGTAGAAAACGGCGAGTGGGAAGCACTGAACAAATGGATGAAAGAAGCCAACAGGCTGCATGATATCCTCTAGAGGAGACCTGCGCTTCACTGTTAAGGAAATGTTTCTCTTTTTTAATCTTTTCTATGTTGGACTTTGTTTATAAGTCTCTTGAGCACTTTTTTATCGATGTCGATACGCTTATCTCCGTGCTTTCTGCTATAGAGTTTGCGCACCATCTCTTCGATCTCCGGATCGTCATTGATATGTGGATAGAGCAGATGAAGGGCCTCATCCTTGCCATAGATTTTTTGTTTTTGTCCTCTGCTTGCCCACCACTTGAGTAGAAGGTACATCACAACCATTCCCGCGGCAAACGACAGAACCGGTATCCACCATACAGTAGGCTGAGACTGCCGAGTCTTTTCACTCTGTGATACTGACGTACTTTTTTCGATAGAAGACTCCACTTTTGAAGGTATAGTCTCATGGGGTACTGTTGCAGCCAGTGCATTGGTATCTCCTTTTACGCTGACAGCATAGGAGGCAATTTCAAGCTTCTCTAGTTGTGAGGTTTTGGGATTATATACGGTAAAACTTTTAGCTGGGATCGTAAAATCTTTATCCGAGATCATCGCGAAACTTTTTGTGTAACTACTATAGATCTCGCCATTATCCACTCTGCTCTCTATATTGGCATCATCAGAGAAGATCGTCACCCCCTCTATGGTATAGGGAGGAAACTCGAAATCTTCCACATTCCCTTTCCCCTCTATCCTGATCGTAAGGTTCACGGGCTTGTTGGCCTCTACCTCAGTGGCATCTACGGTTGCATTCAGTGTAAACTCACCGATAAGATCGCTCTTAAGAGGCTGTGGTTTTACCTGGACCATCAGAGCATTGGAGGAGATAGCATACCACTGTGTGGCATAGCGTCCAAACAGATCACGACGTCTAAGATCTGCCTCTCCCAGTTTTACTGTCGCCGCACCGATCGTAAAGTTTCCTTCCTGCTTCGCTGTGAGGAGATACTGTTTTTCTATGACAGTGTTTCCATTCTGGCGATATTGTTTGGGCTCACCTAGCGGCTTACTGTAAAAATCCTGCATCATGGGATCAGCAAAATCTGCAAGTGTTGCACCCTGTATCTGGTCTGAGAGAGAGAGATAGAGATTGACAACAAAACTCTCTCCTTTCATCACTTCTCTTTTTTCACTCCTAAGTTCAAACAAATAGCGTGCATCCGCTTTGAGCTGCGGTGCCTTGGAAGCACTCACTGTGATACTGATCGGTTCTGTCTTGTAGACTTGACCATCGATCTTCACCGCATAGGAGGGGATCGTCAGATCTTTTTGGGGAACAAAGCCGATGACCTTCGTGGTGATCTTCTCGCTTTTCATCGCTCCGTTCACATAGCTCATAGTGTGGCTACTCTGCATCGATGTTCCCACCACTGTCGCCCCTTCTATCTCTAAGATCTCGGGAAACGCTACTTCATCCCCTTGTGCACGGATATAGAGCTCTGCACTATTGCCTTCTATGACCTCAGAAGCAGAGACTTTAGCCTCTACCGATGCGGCCAAAAGCCACCCAGGAAACAGATACCAGATAATCATCAAGATAAATAATTTTTTCATAAGATACTCCTCTCCATGCTTAGCACCGCATACTTCATACTCAATTCACCAAGGGTTTGCATGGCTTTTCTCCTCTTTATTTCGCCCCATCTGATACATCATCGTGGGCATCTTTTCGGGTAACTTATTCATCAACCGCTTTATCTCTTTTGTCTTCTCTTGCTCTTCTTCGCTCATCTCTGCTTGTGCGGCAGAAACACTCTGCTCTTGTTGCTTCTGCTCCTCTTGCCTTTCATCTTTGGCATGGTGTTCTTTTTCTTCTTGCTGATCTTGGACTTGTTGCTCTTTATGAGTCTCTTCTTTTTGCTGTTTTTGGTCTGTTTGGTCTGGCTTGTTGTGTTGGTCTTCCCGATTCTGTGCTTTTTGCTGATCCTCTTTGTTTTGTTGATCCTCTTTGCTTTGTTGATCTTGTTGGTTTTGGTCCTGACTCGGCGCTTCTTTTGGTTGCTGATTATGTTCGTTATTTTGTTGCTCTTTTTGCTGTTGCTGTTGTTTCTTTTGCTTCTCTGCTTTCTTGGCAATCTCTAAATTATGCTTCGCATCAGGATCATCATTATATTTCAGTGATTCTTTGTAGTGTTCAATCGCTTTATCAAAATCACCTTTTTTAAAATAACTATTTCCTAAGTTATAATTGCGTAATGCTTCATCCACACCTTGTGCATGGGTATAGTGTTCAATCGCTTTATCGAAATCACCTTTTTTATAATACACATTTCCTAAATTGTAATGAAGTTCTTTTGTTGTACTGCTCTGTTTTATGTTTTCAAATAACGCTGCACTTTTGGCATATGCGTTTGCCTCATAGGCTTGCTTTGCCTCTTCAATGGTCTTAAAATCTCTCAATCCTGCGTTTGAAAGCGTGAAGAGTGAAGCGTGAAGCGTGAAGAGTATCAGTATACTGTTTAATGAGAAGCTTTGTTTTATCAAAAGCATTTTGAAAAAATACTGACTAAAATTTTTCATTTTAACGGTTTCATTTTTCATTCCTACTTCTCCCTTAAAACGCTTCTTCTGGGTATCGAACTCAATGCGACCATCAACAGCACAAGCCCAGCACAGAGAGGGTAGTAGAAAAGCTCTACTCTCTCCTTGATCCTGACTTCACCCTGTTGCTCATCGTGATACCGGTTTTTGATTCGTGTAGCAAGTTCGAAGATATTCTCTTTCCCGTGTCCAGCAATGATCCCATCACCGCCAGTATTCTTTGCCAAAGTAAGCAGAGNATCGTTTCTCTGGGTGATGGCAATCGTACCATCTTCAAACCTATACGGTTTCCCCTCTTTTGTCAGTACCGGCGCTCCTTTTGTTGTACCGATCAGCACCACATAAAGGTCAATGTCGCTTTGCTTCAAGATATCTGCAAATCCCAAGATCGCCTCTTCATCCCCTCCATCAGTGAAAAGCACAACGATCTTCGGCTTTTTTGTCTCTAATACTTCGCTTGCTAACCTACCCANTTGGGAAAAATCGGTTGATTGCATTGTTATATAGCTCTCATCCACCCCCTCTACCATCATCTGAAGTGTCTGCTTATCTGTCGTAAACGGGGCAAGGATAAATGAAGAGTGCGCAAAGGCAAGTACACTGATCTCATCGCTTGGCATTGCCTCAAAGAACTCAGAGATCTTCTTTTTGGCAAACTCTAGACGATTGGGGTAGAGGTCGGTACTGCGCATCGAACCAGAGATATCAAGCCCAACCACAAGGTTCAGCCCTTTGATCTCCACCACTTTCTCCCCTTGCTCTATCACAGGGCGTGCCAATGCTACGATCATCAAAAAGATCGCCGCAAACATCGTGATATGACGTACCACAAGAGGGATCGTCTCATCACTGGCACTGAGGCGTTTGAGTACCTTCTCATCAAAAACGCGCGAGAGCTTCTCTTTATTGGTGGAGATCAGAATAGCAAAGAGGGCAAAAGGCACTAGAAGTATCCAAAAAAGATAAGGATTAACAAAAGTCATGTTTGACTCCTTGAGTGATGACCTTTAGGTTTATAGTTCATACCAACCGCTCCTATAGCCATATTGCTCATGCGTTATATTCCTCTGCTGTTTCTAAAATAGATAAAAAAAAGCAGGCTTAATATCGCAAACAAAAGAGGATAGGTATAGAGGTAGGTGTGCTGCACCACCNGCTTATCATCCATTTTGGTGACTTCAAGCCTATCGATCTCCTCGTAGATACGGCTCAGCTCACTCGCATCTCTTGCCCCGTAAGCCTCTGTTCCACCCGCATCTGCCAACACTTTGAGATAGTTTGCGTCATAGTCCCTGTTTGGATATCCAATCCCGATCACATAGAGTTTGATATCCTGTTTTTTGATCATCTCGATAACATCCCCTAGTGGTATCCTACTGCCGTTGTCGATACCGTCGGTTAGCAGGATGGCGATCTTGGATTTGGCTTTGGATGTACTCATCATATGGTAACTTTNCACCAGCGCATCCTGTATGGCTGTACGTTTACCATTGATCATACCGATATGCTGCATCGAGATGATCTTTTGCAGAAACTCCTTTTCAAATGTCAGCGGAGAGGCGATAAAAGAGATCGCCCCGAAGCTTACCAGCCCGATACGGTCATTTTCACGTTTGCTGATAAAATCCTCTACCACCTCTTTGACCACTTCAAACTTGTTTTTCATAGGGTTCTGGAGGTCAAATCCGCGCTGCAGCATCGACTCGCTCGCATCTGTGATCAGTACGATATCGCGTCCCTCTTTCTTGGTATTGGTGTAGCTATGAGAAAGTACCGGAGAAGCTAGTGCGATGACTGCAGAGACGATCCCAAACCATTTGAGAAAGAGAAGTAATGTACTTTGATGTACGCTACTTGCGACCAGTTTTTCTACATGAGGGAAAAAGATCGCCCGGCTCCGCTCCCTGCACCATTTGGCGCAGACTAGAAAGGGTATGATCAAAAGCAGTAAAAAGGGAAACTCGAAACTAAATTGACTCATCTGCGATCCTCACAAAGAGANGAAAGTGATTGAGTGTCTGCTGGTCTACTTTATTGACCACTTTTTTGTATTTGTACTGTTCAAGCATCGGTTCAAGCTGGCCAAAAAGCTCTTTTCTTCTCGTATCGGTAGCCAGCAGCCTTGCATATTTGGTTGCCTCATAGGCAGCATGCTTACTGTCCTCCCAGTCTATCTGTTTCAGCCTTTCGAGGTACATTTTTGCAAGGTTGATCTTGCGGTTCTCCCACAGTTTTTTGGCTACAAAAAAAAGCACCCCAAATCCCAGCAAAGCAAAAAAACCGATCAATCCCCAATAGAGATAAAAAGAGTAATCAGGTATCTCCAGAAGCGGCTTGATATCACGCAGCTGAGCAGAGAGATTCTGATCGGATGCCTGTGCTACAGTCATCNTGCCCTCCTCATCATTTTCATCAACTTCAGTGTAGGCTCTTCATGCGTATAGATTTTGACAAAACGTATGCCCTGTTTTTTGAACTGAGTATAGAGCTTCTCATCATTGTGATGGATGGCTTTTTTATAGGCGTTCAAAGCACCGGTATTGATATCGCTNTCAAAACTCCTTTTGCTCTCCATATCGATCAGTCTGAGATACCCCAGTTCACTCGGATCCTCTTCAAACTGGTCCCTGATGATCACGGCAACCACATCATGCTTGACGCTCAAAAGCCTCAGATCGATCTCGCCAATAAAGTCCGAAAGGATAAAAAGCAGTGACCTTTTTCTCAGACGCGTGTGAAGCATCTGCGTGAGTTTGTCAAAATCTGCCTCTTTCCCTAACAGTTTAAACTCTGTAACATCCTCTACTGCTTTATGGATAGAGAAGTGCTTTTTACTCGGTCTGCTACGCTCGTAGAGCCTGTCGGCAAAAAGGATATGTGTAAAGCGATCACTGTTTTTTACCGCTGAAAAGCCCAGCGTTGCCACCAGTTCAGCTAAGATATCACTCTTTTGCCTCACGGTTCCAAAGTACATTGACCCGCCAAGCATCGAAACAACCACCACATTGAGCTCTCGCTCCTCTTTATAGATCTTAACATAGGGTTTTCCTAGTTTCGCAGTGGTCTTCCAGTCGATCTTTCTAACATCATCCCCCAAGAGATATTCTCGAAGTTCCTCAAACTCAAACCCCTCCCCCTGGAACAAGGAAGCGTTGTTTCCAAGCCTCTCTCCATAGACCTGTTTTTTGGTTTTGAGGAGGATCTTTTTAGCCGTATGGTTCATCTAAGCTGCTCCGATGCATCAGTGAAGAGTGCATAGCGCACCATGAATCGTTTTGGGTTGCTTCCCTTTGGAACGCTTTGATTTATCATACTTCTTATTCTCAATTTTCCACTCTCCATTTTCAAAAAGCAGAGCCACTGCACTGACTACCAAACCTATTGCTTTTATCTAAACGCCTATGGGATCGGCACTGCTGCCAAAATCTTCTCAACAATCCTATCTTGAGTCATCTCTTCTGCCTGTGCTTCGTAGCTGAGGATAATACGGTGTCTGAGAACCTCTTTGGCGATGTACGCCACCTCAATGGGTGAAACATAATCCTGCCCTTTTAGGTAAGCAATCGCCCGAGCCGCTTTGTACATATCGATACTTGCTCTGGGACTCGCCCCAAACTCGATATAGTGCTCTAGCTCTTCAAGTCCGTACGCCTTAGGCTTGCGTGTTGCATGTACAAGTTCGATCATATAGGCTTCTATCTCTTCATCCATATGTACCCCAAGCGCCTCGTTGCGGATCGTTTCAAGATCATCAAGGGTTGCAACCTGCCTGATCTCTTCAAAACTGTTATTGGCTACCCTGCGGGCGATCTTTAGCTCCTCTTCTTTGGTATTGTAGCCTACTACCACTTTCATCATAAAACGATCTAGCTGTGCCTCGGGAAGCTCATACGCCCCCTCCTGCTCTACTGGGTTTTGTGTCGCCATAACCAGAAACGGAAGATCGATCTTGAACGTCTCATCCCCGATCGTTACCTGACGCTCCTGCATCACTTCCAGCAACGCCGACTGTACCTTTGCAGGCGCACGGTTGATCTCATCGGCTAGAAGGAGGTTGGTAAATACTGGGCCTTTTTTGATCTTAAAAGTGTTGCTGGATGGATCATAGATCTCTGTTCCGATGATGTCTGAAGGGAGTAGATCGGGAGTAAACTGCACACGCTTGAAGTGTAGCCCAAGTGTCTTAGCTAGGGCATTGACCGCTGTAGTCTTTGCTAGACCCGGAACGCCTTCTAGAAGGATATGGCCTCTGCAGATAAGACCTGCTAACAACCCTTCTACCATCTTTTCTTGTCCTACAAGAACTTTGGATATCTCTTGTTTGATATGTTGTACGACCTGACTCAAGGTACTCTCCTTATCAAATATCAAAAAAGTATACTTCTTTCACATTAATTGAAAGTAAATCATGCCTCTTAAGCACACATAAGAGCAAAGTTGCCCTTAGAAGTTTTCTCTCAACACCTCATCAGCTTCACACTCCTTAGTCACCGCTACAACACATGGTGACTCAGATCGCTGTCATTTATGTATCTATAATGATGGAGGAGGCATACCTCTCTCTTTTTCTCCCTCGTTGGGTGATTGCTCTAAAAATCTCACCATCAAAACCAATGTGATACCCTCAATGATCTGTTTGAAGTAGTCTCTATGCTCCCTTCAAATATCGCATTGCCGTAGCGATGATATCATCATCATCTTTACTTGGAGATTTCAGTACAACCCGCTCTTTGCCTACTTCTGTGAACTCGATAAAGATATTTTCTCCATAGGATGATACTTTTGAGATACCCTTCAAGCGTGCAAGTACCTTCATGGCGATCACATCGATAAACTGCTTAGTAAACGTATCAAGCTTGCCAAACCGATCTTCGATCTCGGAGCCGATCTCGTAGACCTCTGCGATGCTCTCACACAAAGAAAGACGGCGGTAGAGTTCAAGCCGGAGCCTATCCTCTTCGATGAGCTCTTCATTGAGATAGGCATCGACATTGAGCTTCATATCCACATGTTGGCTGATTTCCTTGTCNTGNCCNCTNAGCTCTTTGATCGCATCTTCTAGCATACGCAGGTAGAGTGAATAACCGATCTGCTTGATATGCCCTGACTGCGCCTCCCCTATAATGTTCCCTCCACCCCTGATCTCAAGGTCATGGAAAGCCAGTACCGCACCGCTGCCAAGTTCTGAGTGCGACTCTAGCGCAAGTAGCCTGCGTTTTGCCTGTTGGGTTAGATGCTCCTTGTCTGCCACGATAAAGTAGGCATACCCTTCTTTGGATCCTCGCCCTACACGCCCGCGCAGCTGGTGCAGGTCTGCGATACCAAAATGATCTGCACCATCCACGATCATCGTATTGGCATAGGGCATATGGATCCCTGACTCCACGATCGAGGTCGAAAGTAGCAGATCATACTCTCCTTCTTGAAACCTCATCATCTCCTCTTCCGTCTCTTTAGCAGAAACCTTGGAGTGCAGTATCGCAATACGCAGATTTGGAAGGAGCGCTAAAAGCGCTTTTTTCTTATCCTCAATCGCTGCGATCGAGTTGAAGACATAAAAGATCTGGCCACCTCGGCGAAGCTCACGCAGAATCGCCTCTTTGATCACCTTTTCATCATAACTCTTCACAAAAGTACGTACCCCCTGGCGCTCGATCGGTGGGGTGAGTATCTCCGAGAAGCTCTTCACCTGAGACATTGCCATATTGAGGCTTCGCGGGATGGGGGTAGCTGACATCGAAAGCAGATGTACATCGATACTGATCTCTTTGAGTGCTTCTTTCTGTTTCACCCCAAACTTATGCTCCTCATCGATGACCACCAGTGCTAGATTCTTGAACTTTGCCTGAAGCAGAGCATGGGTTCCCACGACAATATCGATCGACCCCTCTTCCAGTCCTGCCAATACTTCGCGTCTCTCTTTGGTACTGGAAAAACGGTCCAGCTTCGCTACCCTGATCTCCTCCTCCCCCAAACGCTCCTTGAGCGATTTGTAGTGTTGTGCGCTAAGCAGTGTGGTCGGTACGATCATCATCGACTGGTATCCATTTTTTGCCGCGATATACATCCCATTCATCGCCACCTCGGTCTTCCCAAATCCGACATCTGCACTCAGAAGCCTGTCCATCATGCGCCCGCTACCGAGATCATCAAGCATATCATGGATCGCACGTTTCTGGTCTTCTGTATGGGTAAACCCCGCTTTAGACAAAAAGACTGTATGCTCCTCAAGCTTTGTTTGAAGTACGATTCCTTTTTTGAGGTGGCGCTGTGCGGAGAGGTTGATGATCTGTGAAGCGATGGCAAAGAGCTTCTCCTTGACCTTGCTTTTGAGTTTTCTGAAGCTGGTTTTTCCCAGTTTATCCAGCACAGGCAGTGTACCACTGTCGGCTACAAAACGATCGATCACCTCCAAAGAGCTCACAGGGATCAGGAGCGAATCCTCATTTTGGTAATGCAACACCACAAACTCACTGACCGCTCCTAGCACATCACGCTTCTCTATCCCTTTGAAGATACCGATCCCATGGTTCTCATGCACCACATAGTCACCCGGCTTAAGTTCATCTAAAACCAAGCTTGCCTTTTTGACCTTTTTGCGTGTGATCGGCTTATTGAGCGAAAGGATCAACCTATCTGGCCCTATCAGGTTGACGATACCCTCCTGATAGACAAAGGCTATCCCCTCAAAGCTAGCAAGGTCGCTTCCCCTGACGATCGATTCGTTTTTGGCAAGGATCGTGATCGTTTTATCCCGGTGCGATTCTAGGAGCTTGTTGGGGTCAGCCACCTCAAGATCGCGGTACTTTTTACTCTCCAAAATCACCGGCAATGCAAAAGATTCTCGAGAGATCAGTGGTTGCCCAAGGGCATAGATCTCATCGAGCTCATCATCGAGCTTCGATGCCATCACAGNGCCAAACTGCTCTAGTGGACTCTCTCCTAGCTCCTCAAGGTGCCACAGCCCCAATGAGTCAACATCCTTCACAAATGTATCATAGTTACTCTGCTCCACCCTGGTTTTGAGCGCCTCGTACGCTTCCTGATCGAGTGCCAGAAAAGCGGCAGTAAAAGTGATGTGATCTAGCTCATCTTCCCCCTCTTTGGGAAGAATGCGTTTCTGTGTCGCCTCGTCGTAGTGCTGTATCGTCTCCACTTCCTCGTCAAAAAGACCGATACGGTAGGGCTGCTTGGCATCGATCGGGAAGATATCGATGATATCCCCCCGAAAAGAGACCTCTCCTGGACTCACAGCAATATCGGTAAAGTGNTATCCCCAGTGATACAGTTTCTCTTTGAGTACGGCAAGGTCAAGTGTATCGCCAAAGGCTATCGTATGCGTTGCAAAATACTCCGGCTTTGGAAAGGGGATCAAAAGTGTGCGAAGGGGGGAGATGAGTACTTTTTTCTTGCGACTTTGATGGTATGCTGCTAGGGTAGTCAAAAATCTCTGTATCTCCTCAGCATACGTGCGTAGGTCCTCCCCTACACTGACCCGGATATCCGGAAGGACAAAACTCTCAAACCCCAGCAGGTTTGCTACATCCCGTATCCCGATCGCCTCTTTGTCATCTTTACAGACAAGGAGTTTCTCTGCACTAAGGTTTTCTAAGTATTCGTAGATATTACTCTGATACATGACTTCCCATACTTTTTAAAAATGCTTCCACCACATGAAACGAGCCAAAGACCAAATAGTGTTCATCTCTATGAATCGTACCGTCAAAATAACGATACGCCAATCCTACATTGTCCAGTGCTTTTTTGATCTCCTCTATTGTTGTAGCACGCTGGGTGTTGATCGTGATGATCTCCACACGTTTGATCTTTGGNTTGAGCGTACGCAACACAGTCTCATAGTCTTTGTCATCTAGGGAGTTATAGATCAGCACCGTCTCTGGGTCCATCGCTTTGACGATCGCCTGTGCCGCCAATGGGTTGTGTCCCACATCGATACGGATATGCTCTTTGAAGGGGTAAAAACGCCCAAAAAGCTCCACGCTCTTGAGCGTATCAATCTCATACTCAACCCCNAATCTCTCCAAAGCCTCCAAGGCCACCATCGCATTTTCGATCAGATAATCACCCCACGACTTCTTTGCGGCGATCTTTTCCACTTTTTCCATCAACGCTTGATGTCTGGCCCTAAACAGCGTATTGAAAAAGAGGGCTGCACCTTTTTCTTTGCTGAGCTTTTTTGCCACATCGACAACGGCTTCACATGGCTGCGGCGCTAGCACCATCTGTGTTTGTATGGAGTTGATCTTAGTGGTAGCGATCGCTTCGATGCTCTCCCCTAAAAAAGCTTGATGATCGATTCCTATTGGGGTAATGATGCTCAGTTCCTTGTCGCAGACATTGGTCGCGTCAAACTCTCCGCCAAGCCCCGCCTCCAGTACCACAAGATCGCATCGTTCAAAAACAACAAAAGCCAGGAGTGTCGTATACTCAAAATAGCTGAGTGCCTCGCTCATCTCCTGATCCAAAATAGCATAAAGCTTCTGATGCGCCTCTTCCAATGCCGCATCAGACACATCCTCTCCATCCACCCAGATACGTTCATTGAACCTGATGATGTGTGGCGAACTGTAGTGCCCTACCTTCAGCCCGCTTTTATAGGCAAGGTGTGCAAGGATACGACCCGTTGAGCCCTTTGCGTTTGTACCTACAATATGTACGGTTCTAGGTCTATAGATATGGGGCTTGAGTAGATCATAGGCGATATGTACCCGTTGATGGTCTATCTTTTGATAGTAAAGCGGTTTGGTATCTAAAAAATCTTGCAAAGACACGGCGCCTAATCCTCGGATACTTTAGCATGCATTGTACCCTTGGCGCTCACATAGGCAAGGAACTCATCCATGGCTTTTGCCAATGCCCTTCGGATCGCTTCTATGCGTAGTGTCGATGCATCCAGCGAACTGACATGGTAATCCGCCTCATCGATTGTATGGATCGTCTTGCTCTCTTTGCCCTGCTTGGTTTCCATCTCAAACTTCATAGCAAGATTGACTTGGTAACGTGTCACATATCCCTCTTCATAAGAGAGTGGTATCAGTGTACTTCCCTCATATGTAATGCGTATATGGTTCTGCGCCATCTCTTTGGGTACAACACGCCCCTTGAACCGGGTATAGACCATGCGGTTCATCTCATCTTTGATGAAAGGGGCATTCTCAGGTTCTACTCTATCTACCACAACTTCCACAGAGACATACTCTGAAAAAGTGTTTTTGATGGCATGGGAAGAGGGTTTATAACCGCAACCTGCTAATAACAACGCTATGATCAGAGCGAGGAGTGCAGCGTGGGAAGTGCGGAGTGAAGGGTTGTTTTTCTTTAAAAAATACCTCTCTAACGCAAACATTGCTTTTCCTTTATCATCAAAGTGGAGCCACTACACTGCATACGTTCACTCCTCATTCCTACTTCCTTGCCCCTCACTATTTTGCCGGTTTCACCGCAAGGTTGACCAGTTTGCCTGGTACGACGATCTCTTTTACGATCTGCATCCCCTCAAGCCACTTGGCACCTTCCTCTTTGGCTTGTGCAAGGATCTCCTCCTGGCTGGCAGCAGGGTCGATCTCAAACTCCGCACGTCTCTTCCCGCCGATCATCACGACATAAAGCACACTCTCCTGCACAAAGACCTCTTCTTTGACTTCCAGTGCTGCTTTGAGGTTCTCTCTTTCAAAGAGGACTTCGCTCAGTTCACTCGCCGCATGAGGGATGATCGGCTCAAGAAGGTTCAGTATCACATACATCCCTTCGCTCCATACCTCGCCGCTGTCTTGTTTGTCAAGCGCATTCATCGCTTCCATGCATGCTGCTATCAACGTGTTAAAAGCAAAGGTCTTCTCATAGACATCGGCTGACTTCTGCAGCGCCTCATAGACCTTTTGGCGTGCGAGCTTCGCCTCTTTGGAGAGTGAACTATGATCGATCGGTGGCACTGTTTTACTGNTCACTCTATCTGCTCTATCATAGAGCTTTTTGATAAACCTGAAGGCACCCTCCACGGCATTGTCATTCCACTCAAGCTCTTTTTGTGGTGGCGCGGCAAAAAGGATAAAGAGCCTTGCTGTATCTGCACCGTACTCTTCGATCAGCTTATCAGGGTCTACGGTATTTCCCTTGGACTTGCTCATCTTCGCACCATCCATAGTGACCATTCCCTGCGTAAGCAGTCGCTCAAAGGGCTCATCGATCTCTACATACCCTAGATCACGGAGCACTTTTGTAAAGAATCTGGCGTACAAAAGGTGCAAGATCGCATGCTCGATCCCTCCGATATACTGGTCTACGCCCAGCCAGTAGTTCACGTCCGCCTTGTNGATACCGGTTTCGTTCCATTTTTTTGGGTTGGTCGCATAGCGAAACTGATACCAGCTTGACTGCACAAAGGTATCGAGCGTATCCGTCTCACGCACTGCATCCTCTCCACATTTGGGGCACTTGCAGTATTTCCATGTCGGATGGTTCTCTAGCGGGTTCCCTTCACCNGTGATCTCGACATCATCAGGGAGTGCGATCGGGAGGTTCTCTATCTTTTCAGGGACAAGACCACACGTTTGACAGTGCACAAACGGGATCGGTGCACCCCAATAACGCTGGCGGCTCACTCCCCAGTTACGCAATCTGTAATTCGTCGTACCCTTTCCAAAGCCTGCCTCTTCAAATGTTGCGATGACTTTGGCCTTCGCCTCATAGTTTTGTAGCCCTGTAAATGCCGCTGAATCCACCAGTTTGCCCTCACCCGTATAGGGGAGTGCTTCACCACCACTTATCACTCTTTTGATCGGAAGGCTATACTTGCTTGCAAACTCATAATCCCTCTCATCGTGTGCCGGTACTGCCATCACGGCACCGCCGCCGTACCCCGCAAGCACAAAGTTCGCTGTCCAGACCGGTATCTCCTCGCCGGTAAGCGGGTGGATCACTGTGATACCGAGCGGATATCCTTCTTTGTCTGCCTGTGCTCTCTCACGCTCACCCCTATTGGCAATCGCCGTGATCTTTGCAGCTGTCTTTTGATCGAGCAGATCATGCTCTACCATGTACTTCGTGATAGGATGCTCTGCCGCAAGCGCGGAGTAACTGACCCCATAGATCGTGTCAGGGCGTGTGGTAAAGACAGAATATTTCTCAAACGTACCCCCAAGCTTTGCCTTGCTCTCTTCGCTCAGTTCAAAACTGAACTCCAGGCCCTGGGACTTGCCGATCCAGTTGCTCTGCATCGTGAGTACCTGGTTGGGCCATTGACCTTCNAGCGTTTTTAGGTCTTCNAGNAATTCATCGGCATACTTAATAATATCGAGGTAATACCCCGGCATCTCCTTGAGCTCTACTGGGTTGCCGCATCGCCAGCAGCACCCCTCTTCCACCTGCTCATTGGCTAGAACGGTATGACAATCCTCACACCAGTTGACCGTCGTGGATTCACGGAAGAGCAATCCCTCTTCAAACATTTTGATGATGAACTCCTGCTCCCACTTGGTGTAGAGCGGATCACAGGTCGCAAACTCGCGTGTTTTGGAAAAAGAAAGCCCCAGGGAATGAAGCTCTTTTCTCATATAGTCGATATTGGAGTAGGTCCACTCTTTGGGGTGGCGNCCNTGCTTGATCGCAGCGTTTTCTGCGGGCATACCAAAAGCATCCCATCCGATCGGATGAAGTACATTGTACTCCTGCTTTCTGTAGTATCGTGCGATCGCATCACCTATCGCATAGTTACGCACATGTCCCATATGCAATCTTCCACTAGGAAAAGGAAACATACTCAAGATATATTTTTTCTTCTGTTCCAAAGAATCCGAAGGCTCGAAGGCCTGTTCATCATCCCACTGTTTTTGCCACTTGGCTTCGATCTCGCTTGGAATATAACGCATCAATCTCTCACTTATCAATGATGTATAAAATAAGGGGGATTATATCCAATGTGTGGTTAGGAGGAGTTTGTAGCAAAGATAGCTCCATCTATACATGATGGGGGATTAGACTTCAGCAGCAGGGTATCGCATGGTAGATAACATCGGTGTACTCTTTTTTTCTAAGCTCTGCATTTATAGCAAGCCATAAAGCCGTAGCCTCCTTTGGGTGTGTCTTTTTTTACTCACATATCTTTGATCTTGCCATTTTGCCAGAGTGCCTTTTGCATTTTTTTTATGCATTATACCAATCAAAGAAAAATTCCATTACAATATGTGCTATCAAAACGATTGGAGTTAGATTGTGTCTTTAGCCCTTGCAAGAAAATACCGACCTGCTACTTTCAATGATCTTATCGGTCANGAAGCAGTTTCTCAGACCCTCTCTCTTGCACTTGAAGGCAACAGACTCTCCCACGCCTATCTCTTTTCGGGACTCCGTGGAAGCGGGAAGACCTCCACCGCACGTATCTTTGCAAAAGCGTTGCTCTGCGAAAAAGGTGCCTCTGCGCATCCATGCGGGGTCTGCGCCCACTGCGTAATGGCCAGCGAAAATCGCCATATGGACATCATCGAGATGGATGCTGCAAGCAACCGCGGTATCGATGATATCAAAGAGCTTATCGAGCACACCAAGTACAAGCCGAGCTCTGCACGTTTTAAGATCTTCATCATCGATGAGGTACATATGCTGACTAACCAGGCGTTCAATGCCCTACTTAAGACACTCGAAGAGCCTCCGGCTTTTGTCAAGTTCATCCTTGCGACCACAGACCCGTTGAAACTGCCAGCTACGATACTCTCCAGAACCCAGCATTTCAGGTTCAAAAAGATCCCGCAGAACCTTGTNCAGGGACATCTTGAACATATCCTAAACCTTGAACAGATCGGATTTGAAAAAGAGGCTCTAAAGATCATCGCCCGTACAGGAGCGGGAAGCTTGAGAGATTCCCTGACACTGCTTGATCAAGCGATCGTTTACTCCAAGAACTATGTCGATGTTCCTACTGTGACCTCCATGCTTGGCATTATCGAACCGAGCTTGCTTGAACAACTGACCCAGGATATCCTCCGTAAAGATGAGAAGAGGGTGTTGGCATTTCTTAAGATGGCATCTGATTATGAAGCAGAAATGATCCTCGATGAGCTGACCCTCTACCTGAAAGCGCAGTTCCTCTCCAAAAGCACACTCCTAACTCCGATGATCATTGAACGCTTTTTTAGAATCATAGCCGAATCCAAAGGGTTGCTTGCACTGGGGAGTGACGGTGAGTTTGTCCTGATGCTCACGCTGTTTAAAATGATGGAAGCCCTACAGATCAAAGAGATCGATACCATGATCCAGGCACTCGAAAAAGAGATGCAGGGGGTGCAGATCACTATGCCTGCCGCACCTTCGGAAGTATCCGAGGTTGTCACGATCACGGAAGCCGACCTCGCGCCATCAGGCGATCACGGGAGAGTGGAACACCTGTGACACCTAGTGTGGCTGAGAAGGAAAAGGAAGCGGTACCGGAAGTCAAAGAGGAGATACTTAAGCAAAAACCCGAAGAGCCAACTATAGCTGAAGAACCGAGTGAGGATCTTCGTGTACAGGAGACACAGATCTCTACACCTATCCAGGAAAAGGCCACGGTATCTGCACCTGATCCTGACAAAAAACGCTTTGATACCCTCATCCAAAAGATCTTTGACAGGGATTTTGAGCTGGGAATGTGCTTTGAGACCAATATCGAATTTGAAAGTTTTAAAGAGGGTACGCTTACTTGGAGTTCCACAGCCCAGGGTGAAGAGAAAAAACAGCTCATCACCCACTGGGGAGTGATCAATATGTTCGTCAAAGAGCTCTTCGGGTTTGACACAAAGATTCTCAATATTGCAAAAGAACAGGCCTCCGATCCCATAAAAGAAACAAAAAAAAAATCTGATGAAACAATCGCTTCTTCGCTAGAGAAGCGCATTGATCCCTCACCCAAAGAGGAGGAGTGCAACGCCTCCGCATCGATGATTGAAGATATCGAGATGAAAAGCTCATGTATCGCTCCCCAAGCAGGCGATACCGAGGCGGCAAAAGAGAAAGACCCCTCTTTATTACTGGAAGAACCGATGATCAAAGCCGCGATTGAATTGTTTGATCCTAAAAAAGTAAGAATTAAACGAAAATCATAAAATCATACCAATAGATCATTTTTAAACGCTAACGTGTACCTTCACTTTAATTGTTATCATAGAGTCCTGCTGGGTGATGGTTCGATCCAGGCGTGTGTGACAATCTTTGGATAGTCATCATGGATCTTGATCTTCTCTGCGCTGATACACGCACCTTCGTCATCCAGCTCAAAAACAACCATCTGCAATACACTCTTGCACTCATCGGGTAGATCAAAATGGCCGCCAATCCCTGTAAGAAAACGTCTCAACGGTACATCTTTCCTCATCCCTATCACACCATCCCTACATCCAGTCAGCCCTACATCTGTAACATAGCAGCATCCGTTGACTACCTGAAGGTCATCAGTCCCCACATGGGTATGGGTCCCAAGGATTGCTGATACATCCTCGCAAAGCATGTGCAGAAGTGCCTGCTTCTCACTGCTTGCCTCTGCATGCATATCGATAATGATATGTTTAAAACCTCTGGAGCGCAGCAGCGCCACCTCTTCTGTGATGATTGTAAAAGGGTTGTCCACCATGGGCATCGTGTAGTACCCCATTAGGTTGAGTATCGCTACCTTTTTTCCTAGAACTGTAGTCTCTAGTATCCCTCTACCAGGCGCACCCTGAGGATAGTTCATTGGACGGATAAGCGGATAGGTATCAAAAAGCTCGAAGATCTCTTTTTTATCAAAACTGTGATTCCCTCCAGTCATCATGTCGATACCGTACCCAAGAAGCTCTTTGCAGTTTTTTTCCGTCAGACCAAATCCATGAGAAGCATTTTCATAATTGGCAATCGTATAATCAATACGATGTGCTTCCTGAAGTCTTTTTAGATGGCGCTTAAGCATCAGACGTCCGGGTTTACCGACGATATCACCGATAAAACCAATACGCATAGACCTATTTACCCATAAAAGGAAGCAGTGCTGAAGCCCAAGTCAAACCGCCACCAAATGTGTCAAGCAGCATCAATTCGCCGGTTTTAAGCCTGCCTGACTCATAAAGATCATTGATCGCCATAGGGATCGAAGCAGCAGAGGTATTGCCGTATTTATGTACAGTCACTACCACTTGATCCTCTCTCATGTTCAGTGCATCACCAACTGCTTTGATAATGCGGTAGTTTGCCTGATGCGGGATAAAGTGCGGGATATCTTCTGCATTGATCTGGTTCTGTTCAAGGATATCTTTTACATCTTTTGTCAAGGTCTTAACAGCCAATTTAAAGGTCTCATTTCCCTTCATTTGTACAAAATGGAGTTTTTCATCGATCATCGCCTCACTGGCAGGATGCACAGCGCCCGGAGCTGGTGTCATCAAAAAGTCTGAGTAGGAACCGTCTGCACTGGCATGCACATCAATAAACCCCTCCTCTTTTTTCACTGTTGCAGAGATCACCGCTGCACCGGCACCATCACCAAACAAGATACAGGTCGTTCTATCCGTATAGTCAACGATAGAGGAGAACTTTTCAGCTCCAATGACCAGGACATTTTTCTTCATGCCCGATTCAATAAATGCTTTTGCGATCGAAAGGATATAGATAAATCCGCTGCATGCAGCAGAGATATCAAATGCCTGTACATTATGCATACCGAGTTTATCGGATATAATACAAGCAGTTGAAGGCATATTGAAATAATCTGGAGTCACTGTAGCACAGATCACAAGGTCGATCTCCTCTTTGGCTATGCCTGCACGCTCTATCGCGCTTTTGGCTGCTTTTGCCCCCATATCACTTGTATATTCATCTTTTGCGGCAATATGACGCTCTTTGATCCCTGTACGCTTCACAATCCATTCATCTGTCGTATCGACCATTGCTTCAAGATCAGCATTGGAGAGGATCTTTTCGGGGACATAGGCACCGATAGACCTGAACGAAGCATAGACTGGCTTATTTGGAGACATGATTTTCCTTAACAAAATAGTGAAGAACATTCTACCATACTTTTGGGTGATAATTTCTAAAAAAAAGGGGGGGGAAGAAAACACACCTAGGCGTGTTTTCTAAGATGATGGGCTTTTAACTACTCTCAGAGAGACGTTTTTCTATCGTAGTGTTCACATCCGATTCCACAAAACGTATTGCCTGGAAGATGGCATTTTTGATCGCCTTCGGGCTGGAAGCACCGTGAGAGATGATCGCACATCCCTTGAGACCCAATAGTGGCGCCCCACCGTATTCATCTTTGTCAATCTGCTTTTTCATATTGACAAATACTTTTTTCTTCATCATGAATGCACCAATCTTCGCAGGGAGCGACTTTCTGATATACTGTTTCATCAGATCAAAAACCGTTGAAACCACACCCTCGCTTGTCTTGAGCAGGATATTTCCCGTAAATCCGTCACAAACGACCACATTCACTTTCCCATTGAAGATATCTTTCCCTTCAACATTTCCTATGAAACCTTTCAGATGCTTCAAAAGAGGAAAAGTCGCTTTTGTAAGCTCATTGCCTTTACTGTCCTCAGAACCGTTTGATAGGAGTCCTACTGTAGGCGACTCTATCCCAAGTATCTTCTCAGCATAGGCCTCCCCCATCGCACCGAACTCATAGAGGTTTTGCGGTTTACAATCCGTTACAGAACCGACATCAAGCACCAATGTCTTGTATCTTCCCATACTAGGCATCAGCGTAGCAAGGCCGGGTTTTGAGATCCCAGGCAAACGACCGATTCTCAAAGTAGCGGTAGTCATAGTAGCCCCGCTATGTCCAGCTGATACTACTGCGTCTGCCTTCTTTTTGCGTACAAGTTCAACCGCCTTATAGATCGAAGAGTCTTTTCGCTTGAGTGCATCCGTTGCAGCATCGGACATATCGATCACATCGCCGGCCTCAACCATTTCAATTTTATCTACATAATAGGGAGGGAGGAAGGAGAGAATCTCTTCTTTATCGCCCACGAGAATAGGAACGAATTTTCTTTCTTCAAGTGCTTGNACCACACCTTCTATGATAGGCTCNGGACCGAAGTCCCCACCCATTGCATCGATTGCAATTCTGATCATTGCGATTAGGCTTTAGTTACTTTATACTCACCTGTGGTCATATTCATATGGTGAGGCATCCTCCAAGTGCCATCGGCGTCTTTGATGGGCATTGGAAGTGTCAATTTGTAGTGTGTTCTTCTTTTTGCTGATCTGGTTTTACTTACTCTTCTCTTAGGTACTGCCATTTTTTATCCTTTTCTATGCTAATGTAACAACGCTNGCGTTGCCAAGGAGGATCTCTATAAAATCCTCAACTCCGTCACTTTTAAAACTCTATTTCAAAATCCTCATCACTACTACCACACTTTTGGCAATAGTGGTAAGCACCTTTGAGTGCATTGATCTCACTCTCCAGGATATAGGTCAAATCGATGTCTCCATCTAAAAACTCAATTATATCCAAATCATCTTTATCTTCTATCATCATATCACTGAGCGT